>Ga0213823_1000024_pt1 | contig 168771 bp, 155 predicted proteins | sample MC6MC0907MG_FD_179887 | JGI IMG/M metagenome (GOLD analysis project Ga0213823, IMG submission 179887) | Enriched soil aggregate microbial communities from Iowa State University, Ames, United States - MC6-MC0907-MG | ecosystem: Environmental > Terrestrial > Soil > Unclassified | place: USA... | reverse complement strand
GACTATTGAGAAAATCTTCACCGCGCTGAATTTCAACGCGATCGTGATCGATTTGACCGAAACCCGCAGCATCGACAGCACGACGTTGGGCCTGCTGGCCAAACTGTCGATCCTGTCGCGGCAGAAGGTCGGCCTGCTGCCGACCGTCGTCACCACCCACGAAGACATCACCCGTCTGTTGCAATCGATGGGTTTCGAGCAGGTGTTCAACATCGTCAACCACCCGGTGCCGTGCCCGGAGTGCCTGGACGACCTGCCGGATCAGGACCAGTCGGAAGAAGTGGTGCGGATCAAGGTGCTCGAAGCGCACAAGATCCTCATGGGCCTGAACGATTCCAATCGTGAAGCGTTTCATGATCTGGTGAATGCCCTCGAGCGGCATTGATCTCATGAAGTGATGTTGTCTGGGCTGGCCCCTTCGCGAGCAAGCTCGCTCCCACACTGGCTCAGTGTCGATCACCAATCCCCTTGTGGGAGCGAGCTTGCTCGCGAAGGCTTCAGATCAGACGATACATTTTCCATGGCTGACTGAAAAAAAAAGGGCGAATCCACCAGGATTCGCCCTTTTTGCATTTCCCTAACTCAAATCACAGCTTGGCTTGCAACAGCGCCTCAAGCTTCTCCTGGTCGCGAGCAAACTGACGGATGCCCTCAGCCAGCTTCTCGGTGGCCATCGCATCTTCGTTGGACAACCAGCGGAATTGCGCTTCATTGAGGCTCAAACGGGCTTCGCCGGCGTTGCCCGGTGCCAGTTTGCGTTCCAGCTTGCCAGTGTCGGCCGCCAGCTTGTCGATCAGGTCCGGGCTGATGGTCAGGCGGTCGCAGCCGGCCAGTTGCTCGATCTGGTTGAGGTTGCGGAAGCTCGCGCCCATGACCACGGTTTTGTAGTCGTTGGACTTGTAGTAGTTGTAGATACGGGTAACCGACTGTACGCCCGGATCATCGGCACCGGTGTAGTCGTTGCCGTTGGCCTTCTTGTACCAGTCGTAGATGCGGCCCACGAATGGCGAAATCAGGAATACGCCAGCGTCAGCGCAGGCAGCGGCCTGGGCGAAGGAGAACAGCAGGGTCAGGTTGGTCTGGATGCCTTCCTTTTCCAGCACTTCGGCGGCGCGGATGCCTTCCCAGGTCGAAGCAATTTTGATCAGTACGCGATCACGGCCAATACCGGCCTTGTCGTACAGCTCGATCAAGCGGTGCGCGCGTTTCAGCACGGCGTCCTTGTCGAACGACAGGCGCGCATCCACTTCGGTGGAGATACGGCCCGGGATCACTTTGAGAATTTCCTGACCCACTGCGACGCCGAAACGGTCGCTGGCCAGGCCGACATCGCCCTTGCAGTCGCTGACGCAGGCATTCAGCAGTTCGGCGTAGGCCGGAATGGCCGCCGCTTTAAGCAGCAGGGACGGGTTGGTGGTGGCGTCGACCGGTTTGACCCGGGAGATCGCTTCGAAGTCGCCGGTGTCGGCAACCACGGTGGTGAATTGTTTGAGTTGTTCCAGCTTGGAAGTCATGGGCGTGCTCTGTCCTGTGGGTCTGATGACATTACCCGAGCGCTGACGGCCACTCAAGGGTAGGTGCGTGTATCGATGGCCCCTGCGGCAACAACCTGAAAACAATTGTTTGAAAGGCGGGGCGAGGTATCGATGAATACGATGCCAAAACAGCCAACAGGTTCAAAGCAACCGACCTGCGTACAGGTCGGTCGTACAGGGACTACTGGGCGTTCAACAACGCTTCGACCGACAGGCGCGCCGGTTTCGGCTGACCATCCGAGGTCAGCAGGCCGAAGTTCTTCTCACGATCGTTGCTGCCGGAATCACTGTTCCTCCATTCGTAAATGGACGTCAGCGGAATATTGAGCTTTTTAACATCGCCAATAAACGCATTGATCTTGCTCGCCTGGCCTTCAGGCCCGCCATTGGAGGCGAGCGCCGAGATACCCCACTCACTGATGATCCCGGGCACATGAAAATTCTGCTGAATGAAGTTTTGCGCGTTGCTGATCTGCGTGGCGGTCATGCCGTAGGGGTGATAGGACACCGCGCTCAGGCATTTGGGGTATTCGCTGACGATGCGATTCAGCGCCACGGTTGAAGCAGAACCTGCGCTAGGCGGGCGGGCGAAACCGTAACCGACCACCGGCGTCGACAGGGGTTGTTGTTGCAGCGTCTTGCACACGCCGCTCATGAACGGCACAAACGTGGTGTCGAAATTGCGCGTCGGCCAGTAGGTTTCCAGGTCCGGTTCATTCCATAACTCGATCGCCACCAGTTGCGCGCTGTACGACTGGTGCAGCCCCGTCACGGCTTTAGCGAAGCCTTCACCGGCAGTGGTCAGCTCTGCGCTCGATGTGGCGGGTAACGCCTTGATCGCGCGGACCGTCAGCAACACCGGCAGGCCCGCAGATTGCGCCGCCGCAAAGGCGTCGCTGACCTGTTTCTGATAAGCCTTGGCCGTCAGGCTGTCGCTCCACACGCCGAAGCGGACAAAACCGAAGCCTGCCGATTTGATCTGCGCGGCGTCGGCGGCCGTGAAGTTCTGAATCTTCACTTGTACGCCGATGTTCTTCGCTGGAAGGTTGGGAAACAGTTCGCTGGCGTGCACCTGAGTCGTAGCCCCTGCCACCACCAGTGCCAACGCGCCGAGTTTTTTGAGATGTGCTGATTTCATGTCTGCTCTCCCGAAGAGAAGTGACAACTGCGAATAAATGATCTCGTTGCTCAATTTTCGAGTGAGGTAATGGCACTTAGTGCACGAATGTTATTTTTTGTCGGAAAACAATCACTCGAAAATCACAGTTATTTTTAGTCCGCTAATTGTGGTTGGGGGGCTTTTAAACGCTGTGGTACTTAATACTTCGGTACTAACAGGGCGAATCTATTTCTGAGTGCAGGAAGATCTTGAGGGTTCATTCAAATGCTCTCGAGATGTTGGCCGTTTGACATTACACAGGAAAGTAAACCTTGTTCAAAAAGATCCTCGTTGTCTGCGTGGGCAATATATGCCGAAGTCCGACGGCAGAATTGTTGTTGCGTAATGCGCTGGGTTCCTCGGCCATCACGGTGGCGTCTGCCGGCCTTTCAGCGCGGGTCGGTGAAGGCGTCGAGGCGTCGGCCCGGCAGGTTCTCGAAGACCATGGGCACAGCGCCGAGACGTTCAAGGCACGGCAACTGACCGCGGACATCGTCAATGACTCAGACCTGATTCTGGTCATGGAAAAACAGCATGTTAATCAAGTACTGAAGATTGCCTCTCACGCCAGAGGCAAAGTGTTTCTGCTCGGCAAGTGGCAGAGCGAGCGCGAAATACAAGACCCGTATCGTCAAGGCAAGGCCGCTTTTATTCATGCCCATGCATTGATTGAAGATGCTGTTAGTTCATGGGCAAAGCGCCTCGGGCATTGATGAATATTCTTCAGATCAGTGAATGGTAAGAACAGACTTATGCAGTTACCGTCAGTAATCGGCACCCGTGACAACGATCAAGACAGTATTGATCTGCTCGGCATATTCGGCAGCCTGATCGATCAGAAATGGTTGATCGGCGCATTGACCGGGGCCTTTATGGTCACCGGCGTGGCCTATGCGGTTTTGGCCACGCCCGTGTACTTGGCGAATGCGCTGGTGCAGGTCGAGCCGAAAAAGAACGACATGCTCGGGTTCTCCGACCTCAACAGCATGCTCGGTGGGCAATCGCCGTCGGTGACCGAAATCGGCATCATCAAATCCCGCGCAGTGATCGGCAAAACCGTCGACGACTTGCGCCTGGACATCGATGTCACCCCCAACACCTTCCCGATGATTGGCGGCTTTCTCGCCCGGCGTTATCGCGGCGAGACCGAGACCAGCGTCGCCGCACCACGTTTCGGCCTGAACAGCTACGCCTGGGGGGGTGAGCGTCTGGAGTTTGCCCGGCTCAATCTGCCCAAAGAACTGTTGGGTAAGAAACTCACCCTGATTGCTGGCGAACAAAAGCGCTTTCAGTTGCTCGACGACAACGACAACCTGTTGGTGGAAGGCGTCGCCGGTGAAGCCTTCGCGCAGGATGGCGTAGAAGGGCAGATCACCCAGTTGTTGGCGAATCCCGGTACGCGTTTCGAAGTGGTGCGCAACCCGCGAATCGTGACCATTCAGGGCTATCAGGACGCGCTGGACATCTCCGAGCAGGGCAAGGAGTCGGGGATTATCAAACTGGCGCTGGCCAGCAGCGACGCCGCTGAAGCGGTGAAGATTCTCAACAAGATCGCCGCGCTGTACGTCGATCAGAACGTGCGCCGCACCTCGGCGGAAGCGGCGCAGAGTCTGGCTTTCCTGCAAAGCCAGTTGCCGCAGGTCAAGCGTGATCTGGCCAAGGCCAGCGATGCGTTGAACGCCTATCAGACCCACGGCAAGACCGTGAACATCTCGCTGGAAACCCAATCGGTGCTGGGCCAGTCGGTGGCGCTGGAGACGCGGATCTCCGAGCTGAAAATGCAGCAGGCGGAGATGGACCGCAAGTTCACCAAGCAGCACCCGGCCTATCGCGCGTTGATGAGCCAGATCGGCGAATTGACCCAGCAGCAGAAGTCGCTGGAAGGCAAGGTCGGCGATCTGCCGGCTACGCAACAAGAGTTGCTCAACCTGACTCGCGACGTCGAAGTCGCCTCGCAGATCTACACACAGTTGCTGAACAAAGCCCAGGAGCTGGACATCGTCCGCGCCGGTGCGGTGGGTAACGTGCGTTTGGTCGACACCGCCGATGTTGACCTGACCAGCCCGGTCAAACCGAAAAAAGCCCTGATTGTGCTGATTGCCACATTCCTCGGTGCCTTCGTCGGCGTCGCCCTGGTGCTGCTGCGCAAATCCCTGAGCCGTGGTCTGGAAGGCCCCGAGGCCATTGAGCAACTTGGCTTGCCGGTGTACGCGTCGATTCCGTACAGCGCCTTGCAGGATGAAGAAGACAACAAAAAAGGCCGCGCCCGCGACGGCGTCGACAAACCGGCATACCTGTTGGCCCTGCGTAACCCGACCGACCTGTCGATCGAATCGATCCGCAGCCTACGCACTTGCCTGCACTTCGCCGGGCTCGATTCGACCAACAACCGCATCATGATTTCCGGGCCGAGCCCGCAAGTGGGCAAGACCTTTGTTTCGTCCAACCTCGCAGCGGTCATGGCCCTGAGCGGCCAGCGTGTGGTGCTGATCGATGCCGACATGCGCAAAGGTCATCTGCACAAAACCCTCAACACACCGATCACCAACGGTTTGTCCGACCTGCTGGTCAAGCGTTGCAGCATCGATCAGGCGATCAACAAAGTCGAAATCGACAACCTGCACTTCATCAGCCGTGGTCAGGTACCGCCGAATCCTTCCGAGCTATTGATGCACGCCAACTTCCGCGAATTGCTCGCCGAGCTGAGCGAGCGCTACGACCTGGTGATCATCGATACGCCGCCGCTGCTGGCGGTGACCGATGCCGCGATTGTCGGCCGTGAAGCCGGGATCAGCCTGATCGTCACGCGCTTCGGGGTGAACCCGGCCAAGGAGATCGAACTGACCATTCGCCGCTTCGCGCAGAACGGCATCGAGTTGAAAGGCGCGGTGTTCAACGGCGTCGAGAAGCGCGCCGCCAGCTACTACGGCAACGGCGGCTACGGCTATTACAACTACGAATACGCGTCCGACAAATCCTGACTGTCAGCGACTGTTTTTTCCTGTTTGAAGTGGGTGATTTGTGAAGAAAATACTGCACGTGGCAGAGACGATCAAAGGTGGCGTCGCGACGGTGATCCGGACGATTTCGGCCTCGCCCGAAGGCGATGCGGCGAACTACGAGCTGGTGTATCTGGTCCCGGAGGATCAGGCCAAAGAGTTGCACGGCATCGGCGCGCAGCAGATCCGCACCTTTCCGCGCAGCGGGCGCAACGTACCGTCGCTGTTGCGTTTCGCCTGGCGCCTGACCCAGGTGATGCTCAAGGAAAAACCCGATGTGGTGCATTTGCACAGCACTTTTTCCGGGGTGATCGGGCGGTGCGTGTGTGTGCTGCTGCGACCGTGGCGCAAGCCGAAAATCGTCTACTGCCCGCACGCGTTTTCGTTCCTGATGGAAAGCTCGCCGACCAAGCAGAAAGTCTATGCGTGGATCGAGCGGGTGCTGCAGAAAGTCACCGACGTAATCATTTGCGTCAGCCAGTACGAACTCGATAAAGCCGCGCGTTTCGGCATCGAGCGCAAGCGCATGACGCTGATCTACAACGGCATTCATCGCAAGGAAGACGCGCAGAAAGCGGTTGGCAACGAGCCGATTCATCTGCTGTTCGTTGGTCGCCTCGATTATCAAAAGGGCTTCGATGTGCTGCTCAAGGCTTACGCCAAGGTGCAGCGCAGCGACATGAAGCTGACCGTGGTCGGCAGTGCCGTCAATGAGGATGCGGTCGAGTGCCCGCCGATGGACGGCGTCGAGTACCTGCCGTGGGTCACTCCGAGCGAAGTGCAGGCGCTGTATCAACAATCCGATGCGCTGATCGTGCCGAGTCGCTGGGAAGGTTTCGCCATGGTGCCGCTGGAAGGCATGGCCATGGGCTTGCCGGTGATCGCCAGTAATTGCACGTCGCTGCCTGAACTGGTCACCAACGAAGTCTCCGGTTATGTGTTCCCGTCCGGCGATCACCAGGCATTGGCCGATGTGCTGACGATTATCCAGAAGCCGCGTTTGCTCGACCTCGGCAATCAAGGTCGGAGCATCGTCCGCGAGCGTTTCAGTGCCGCGTTGATGATTCGCCAGACCTACGACCTGTACCGCGCTCCCACTTTTTAAGTAGAACTCAAGCATATGAACGTAACGATTTTGCATGGCTACAGTGCGTCCAACTCCGGTGACGGCTTGCTCGTCGATCTGGCCATCGCGCTGGTGCAGCGTAACTTTGGCGAAGACACCGCGATCAGTGTCGTGGCCTCCGATCCAGACTCTTTCAGCTACTTGCCGCACCCGCGTTTCGACGCGCCGGTGATGGCGGCCAAGGGACTGGGCCGGGTCAAGCAAGCGGTATTCCTCAATCAGTCTTACGCCGGGCTGGCGGATCTGTTGAAGAAAACCGATCTGATTGTCGGTGTTGGCGGCGGCTACATGCGCTCGAAAAGTGCTTTCGAGCACATCAAGTTGAAGCTCGGCCACGCCAAACAACTGGAAACCGCGATCCTCAGCAAAGTGCCGTCGGTGTACCTGCCGCAAAGCATCGGCCCGTTCCACGGCGAGAGCAGCAAGATCGTCGAGCACTACGCCAGCGCCGACGCGGTGTTCGTGCGCGACAATCGCTCTTCGGCGATTTTCGATGCCTGCGCCAACGTCTACCGCGCGCCGGATCTGGCGGTGCAGTCGCTGGCGAGCAAAATCCTCCAGCAAGCGAAGTTCACCCGCTGCGCGTCATCGCCAGCCACGGTGTGCGTGGTACTGCGCAAGCCGCCGGAGTGGAGCAAGGAAAAGAAAGTCGCTTACGTGGCTAACCTGAAATTGCTGCTGCAGCGTTTGAAGAACAAAAGCAAAGTGGTTTGCGCGGTACAGAGCGCGGTACGCGGCAACGATGACGGCGCTTTTTATCGCGAGCTGGGTATCACTGAAGACCTGTTGTCGCTGAAGGCGACGATTGCCAAATACCAACCGGACCTGGTGATTTCCGTGCGCCTGCACGGCGCCATCGAATCGCTGCTTTCCGGCGTGCCGGCGTACCACATCAGCTATGAACGCAAAGGCTTTGGCGCCTATCAGGACATGGGTGTCGAGGACTGGGTGATCAACGGCGGCGACATCAATGTCGACACCATCATCGACACGGTTTACGCGCCGAATGCGCTGTCGGATTTCGGCAAGCGCCTGACCGACACCTGCCGTGAAATCGAAGCGAAAACTGTGGCCATGGACGAGATCATCAAGGGTGTCGTTCGATGATATTTCGGCTACTACTTCGCGGCGGAGCCTTGGGCGCGAAGTTTTTGCTGGTGTTGGCGATCACCCATTACCTCGGGTATGAGGCGTTGGGCTTTTACGGCGTGGTGGTCGCAGCGTCGCTGATTGCGTCGAAGTTCTACAGCGTCGGTTTCAGTTCCGAGATCAATCGCTTGATCAGCGTCGGCGGCAGTTCGCGCCGGGTGGTCGACAAGGTTCTGCTGCTGTATCTGGCGGTGGGGCTGGTGCTGTCGGTGGTGACGGTGCTGATTTATTCACTGTTCCAGACAGTCGAAGCGAGCGCCGCGCTGATCCTTTGTGTGACGCTGGTGTTGCTCACCGAACACCTGTCGTTCGAGATCAACTCGTTCGTGTTTTCCGCGCAGAAAGCCACGGCCGGTGCGTTGCTGTTCTTTATCAAGACCGGCCTGTGGGCGGTGTTGGCCGTGGGCGGGATGATGCTCGGGTGGGTCTCGGGCATCGCCAGTGTGTTGTGGCTGTGGGTCGCCGCCAACGTGCTGGTGATCATCGCCGGTTACCTGATCGTGGTGAACGTTCATCACGGCCGAGAAGCCGGGACACTGGCCACCGCCACGGTGTGGAAAGCGGGATTACCGTTTTACCTCGGCACCGGGTTAATCGCGTTGAGTCAGTACGCCGAGCGGTTTCTGATCGCCGACCTCGAACCGTACGCCAAACTGGGTCAATACGTGTACGCGTGGTCGGCGGCGAACACTTTGCAGGCGCTGTCTTATGCGGTGGTGGCAGTGGTCGGCGTTCCGGTGTTGGCCAAGCGTTTTCAGGCTGATCAGCAGGCGTTCACGGTCAAGCAGTTGTTCATCAACAAGTGGGTGATGCGCTCGCTGGTGGTGTCGGCGGCGGTGGCAGTGGCGATCTATGTGTTTTTCAACGTGGTGCTCGATTACGTCGCCACCAGCGTTCCGCGTCCGGACAATGCGATCCTTGGCGTGCTGATTTTCTCCTTCGCTTTGCGCGCGATCGGCGACATCGTCTGGGGCGGTCTGATTGCCTCGAAAAACAGTCGCGTATCACTGGCCAGCGCGGCGATTTGCCTGCTGGTTTCGGTGCCGGTCAGTTGGGTGCTGATCAAGCATTATTCGATTTACGGTGCGGCGTGGGGCAACGTCTTTGCGATCATTGTGCAGCTTGTGGTGATTGCTGTGCTGACCCGTGCGACGCAGGCGAAAAAGGCCACATTGTCATGGGCCTGAAGCTGCCGTGCATCGAGTTTCGTGGCAAGCGACTCGATTCGTATGTGTCGTTCCTGATCCTCTTCACCGGGCTGTTTCTCTCGGTGGCGATGCCACTGCTGATCCCCCGTGATCCGGGGCCGGATGCGATGACCTTGTGGTCGTCCTACGCGCGTGCCGACAACTGCAATTTCTGGAACCCGTTCTCCCCGGATCGCTCGTCCTACGAGTGTTCAGCGTTCCTGCTGCGGCCCACCGGGATCAACCTGACCAATGCCTGGGCCTACGGCATGTTCTGCAATTTTTTCCTCACGGCGATACCGGTGGTGGTGTTTCGGCGCATGCCGTTGGCGATCTTCGGCACCCTGTGTCTGTGGGGCATCGTGCGTTCGTTTTTCCTGGAGAACCTGACCAAGGAAATCATTGTGTCGGTGGCTGTGTTGAGCATTTTGCTCAGCTCGCTGACGCGTAAATATCGCGGTGGTTTTTTCCTTTCCGCGGTGATCTACGGTGTGCTGATCCGGCCTTACTGGATTCTGTTTTCGCTGTCGTGGGTCGGCGTCTGCGTGATGAAAAAGTACGTGTCGCGCACGACCTTCTTTCTGATGCTGTTCTTGTTTTATCTAGCGGTGGCGATGTCGATCCAGCTCGCACTGGGCTTTCCGGTGTCATCGATTCGCGCCAGTAACAACGAACTGCGCACGGCGGGCGAGGAGGGTTCCAAATCGTTGATCGTGTCCTGGCTCAGCGGCAGCGACTTCGTTTCGCAGGCGCTGGACTCGATGATCATTTTCTTCCGGCTGTCGTTCCCGGTGGAGCTGATTCTGCTCTCGGGGCCAGGCCAGGTGATCTTCGTCGCGTTGATGATCATGACTGCGTTGCTGCTGTTCAAAGTCATCACCTCGACCGATTACAAAGGCGCGCCGATCCAGACTAAACCCAAGGAACTGATCGCGATCCCGCTGGCGTTTCTGCTGGTGCAAGGCCTGTTCGAGCCGGACTTCGGCTCCTTCGCCCGGCACTTCTCGATGGTGGTGCCGGTGTTGTTCGTTGGCCTGGGCTTGATGCTGCGGGCGAACAAACCGGTGCAGGTCGAATCACGAATTCTGAATTGAGGCAGGTGCTTTATGTCGAGCAAGAAAAAGTCCCTGGAGATCGAAACCCTGCGTGGCCTGGCGTGCCTGCTGCTGGTGCTCTATCACGTCATCGGGCCGTTGGGCGGCGGGTTGAAGATCGATATCGGCTCGCCGTTCCGGGTGATCGCCGACTCGATGGTGTACGTGCGTATGCCGCTATTCACCTTTATTTCCGGGTACATCTATTCGATCTACAAAATCCGTGGCAATGACTTTTCCGCGTTCTTCAGCGGCAAGGTGCGGCGCTTGATCGTGCCGCTGTTTTGCGTCGGTGTGCCGTTTTCGGTGCTGCAAGCGGTGGGGCCGGGGGTGAATAAGGACGTCGGCGTGATCGACGCGTTGTTGTCGTTCTGGGTGCCGATCAACCACTTCTGGTTCCTGCAGGCGGTGTTCATTATTTTCATGTTCGTCGGGCTGCTGGAGTGGCGCGGGATGCTGCGCTCGGCGACGCGCTTGTATGGGCTGTTCGCGTTTGCGGCTGTGTTGTTTCTGTTGCCGCCGTTCAAGTTCGATGCGTTCGGGATCAATGGCGCGATTTATCTGTTGCCGTTTTTTGTCGCGGGGATGATTGGGCAAGAGAACGTCGACGCGTTGAAGCAGCGCTTCAAGGTGATCGGGCCGCTGGTGTTTGTGTTGATCTCGCTGACGCTGTTGTATGTGGCGGCGATTGATCGTGAGTTGATTGTTGATCGCCGCAGTTTGATCGGTTTGACCGTGGGGTGTGTGTCCTGCATCGCGTTGCTGTCGAGTGATGTACGGTCGAAGGCGCTGACCTGGCTGGGTGGTTATTCCTATGCAATCTTCCTGTTCCATGTGCTGTTCGCGGCAACGTCGCGGTTTGTGCTGGGGCGGTTGGGGGTGAAGGATGAAAGCCTGCTGGTGCTCGGTGGCTTGAGTTGTGGCTTGCTCGGGCCGGTGGTGTTGTCGATGATTTTCAGTCGGTTCAATTTCACTTCGGTGTTGTTCCTTGGGGAGCACGCGGCGAAGAAGAAACCGTTGGTGCCGGTCACTCCGGTGGTGCAACCACAAAACAGCTAAGAGCTTCGCGAGCAGCGGATCTTTGTCGAACACAATCCCTGTAGGAGTGAGCCTGCTCGCGATAGCGGTGGGTCAGGTAATGAAATGCTGACTGACAAACCGCTATCGCGAGCAGGCTCACTCCTACAGTTGATCTCTGTACACCCAACCATCCAATGGGCCATTTCAGACTGAAGGAAAATTTTGCATGTTGGCAGTAGATGACGCGCAACCCGTCGCAGCGTCGGTGGTTGAGGTAGGCGATGCCCGCGAGCGTTTTGCCCAGTGGCGTGAAGGCAAGGCCGGCAAGGTCTTGTCGGTCTCGGTGATCGGCGACAGCTACAGCGCCGGACAGGATTTCTATCTGAACAAACTGGTGCAGCGCGTGGCCGGGGAGGTCGGTTTTGCCGGCCCGGGTTACGTCGGTTTCAACCACGGCGCGGCGCTGGGCGGCACGCATTTCAAATACACCCGCAGCAGTGACAAGTACTTCGGCGGCGACTGGAAGGTTTCAGACCTGGGGCAGGCGAGTCCTGATAGCCGCACAGTGACGGGCCGGCCCGGTGCATGGTTGCAAGTGGATGCGAGTCCGACGCCGCGCATCGATACCGCTGTCACTCAGGCGAAACTGCTTTATCTGGGTAATGGCGAATCCTCTGAGATCCGTTACCGCTGGTCACCTTCAGAAGATTGGCAGCCGATGACGCTGGCAGGCACCGGGGTTCGGGAAGTACCGCTGACAGGCCTCTCGGCAGCGAAAGACTGGTCCTTCAAACTGGAAGTGGTAAAGGGCGCACCGACGTTGTTCGGCCTGTGGATGAGCAACGATCAGAATGGCGTGCGGGTTTCGAAACTGGCGGCCTCCGGTGCGGCCTCTGCGGACTTCTATCACCAGGACCCGCAATGGCAAGTGCAGTGGAAAGCTGCCGTGTCGAAGATCCCCGCTGATGTTTACCTGATCATGCTCGGTGGCAATGACCAAGGCTTCGGCGTGAAGCCAGCGCAGTATCTGCAGAACGTTCAGGGGCTGGTGGGCATGCTGCGCGAGATTCAGCCGCAGGCGAGCATCAACCTGATCATGCGTCAGGACACCACGCGCTCCAGTGCTTACCCGATGTCGGCGTACGCGCAGGTGCTTGAGCCGTGGGCGCGCGAGCAGCGTCTGGGGTATGCCAATCTGCAGTGCGCGTTCGGCCCTGACGTCAAACGCTACGCGGCGGCGATGATCGGCCCGGACAAGATTCATCCGGTGCCGGCCACGGGCGGGAAGGTGATTGCTGATTACTTCTACGGCTGGATCACCGGCGCCAAAAGCGGTTGCGAAGCTTCGCCACACTGATCGTTCCCACGCTCCGCGTGGGAATGCCGCCCGGGACGCTCCGCGTCCCCTCGCTGTGTGACGCAGAGCGTCACTGGATGCATTCCCACGCAGAGCGTGGGAACGATCAGGTGAGGGGAGTTATTCGAAGGCGTCGACCTGCTCGAGCAATTCCGTGAGCTTCTGCGGCATCAAGCGTGTATCACAACGGGTTTCCACGTTGATGATGATCGCCGGGTCGTTGCAGCAAATCCGCACGCGAAAGCGCCAGTCGCTGAAGATCACTTTCAGGCCATCCTGGTCATCCATCTCCAAAGCCTGCGCGCCATACAGCTTTTTCAGATGCGCAAGCAGCGGATACGGATCGCGCAGTGGCCGGCGGATATCACCGGATGCCGGAAACACGCCGATCCGCTCCACCAGCAGAATCGTGCCCAGCCAGGTTTCGTTGGCGCTGGGCAACGGTTGATGGCGGGACAACCAGCTCATCACCCCGAGGTTACCCACCTCGCGTTCAATCTCTACGGAATGTTGTGCAATGTTCATGGTGGCCTCGTTGGGTGGGGGGAGCCGTCTCAGCGGCCCTTGAGGTAAACGTTTTCGTAGCAGAAATTGGTCGCCTGCAAGTAACCCTCGGCATCACCGCAGTCAAAGCGCAGGCCTTTGAATTTGTAGGCCAATACGCAACCGTTCTGCGCCTGTTTCATCAACGCGTCGGTGATCTGGATCTCGCCGCCCTTGCCCGGTTGGGTGTCGGCGATCAGGTCGAAGATGTCCGGGGTGAGGATGTAGCGACCGATGATCGCCAGGTTCGACGGCGCATCTTGCGGGGCCGGTTTTTCCACCATGTTGTTGACCCGGTAGATGCCGTCGGACATCAGCTCGCCGGCAATCACGCCGTACTTGTGCGTTTGATCGGCCGGGACTTCCTGGATGGCGACGATCGAGCAGCGGAATTTCTTGTACAGCTCAATCATCTGGGTGAGCACGCCGTCACCTTCCAGGTTCAGGCACAGGTCATCGGCCAGGACCACGGCAAACGGCTCATCGCCGACCAGTGGGCGACCGCTGAGAATTGCGTGGCCCAGGCCCTTCATTTCCACCTGACGGGTGTAGGAGAAGGTGCAGGTGTCGATCAGCTCGCGGGTGCCGGCAAGGAATTTTTCTTTCTCGGTGCCGCGGATCTGGTGTTCGAGCTCGTAGCTGATGTCGAAATGGTCTTCCAGCGCACGCTTGCCGCGACCGGTGACGATGGCCATGTGTTGCAGGCCAGCGTCCCGCGCTTCTTCAACGGCGTATTCGATCAACGGCTTGTTGACGATCGGCAGCATCTCTTTCGGCATGGCTTTGGTGGCCGGCAAGAAACGCGTGCCATAGCCGGCAGCGGGGAACAAACATTTACGAATCATAAAAGTATCCTGGACAGTCATGGAACACAGGCGACAGATGTGCGCACTAATAAAGGGCGTACAAGTTCAATGTTGGATTGAAGGCTTACTTTAATACCTGAGTCAGGTTATTAATGGCAAATGCTCGTGACGGTAAAACACGACAATGTTATGAGATGTCGGTAAGTGCGTTATTGGTTATTTTTAGTCGGTATCTGTTGATAGTGATGAGTGCACAGGGAGTGCTAATAAGTACCAAGCAATACAGTGTGACCTGCAAAAATATTTATTGCCAGTCATTGAACTAGTTTTGTTTTCGGTTGTTGTCGCCTGTTTGTGTGGATTGTGACACATCTTCAATAAGACAGGCTTGACACGCTACTTGTCACTCATCCAAAGACGGATAGCACTATGAAGATTCTGGTAACGGGTGGTGCCGGCTATATCGGCTCGCATACCACACTTGCATTGCTTGAAGCAGGTTATGAAGTTGTTGTACTGGATAATCTTTGCAACAGCAGTGAAGCCGCGTTGCACGCCGTTGAGGGCATTTGCGGCAAGAGTGCCTGGATGATCCGCGGCGATGTCTGTGACCGGGCACTGCTCGACCGGATTTTCCGCGAGCACAACATCGAAGCGGTGCTGCATTTTGCCGGCCTGAAAGCGGTCGGTGAGAGTGTGCGCAAGCCGCTCGAGTACTACGAGACCAACGTCAGCGGCAGCATCAACCTGTGCCAGGCGATGGCGGCGGCAGGGGTGTTTCGCCTTGTGTTCAGCTCCTCGGCCACGGTGTACGGCGAGCCTGAGCAGATGCCGATCCGCGAGGATTTTCCCACCGGCAACCCGACCAATCCCTACGGCCAGTCCAAGCTGATCGTTGAGAATGTCCTGCGTGACCTCAGTCAGGCCGAGCCGCGCTGGAGCATCGCTTTGCTGCGCTATTTCAACCCGATCGGCGCCCACCATAGCGGTCATATGGGCGAAGACCCCAACGGCATCCCCAATAATCTGGTGCCTTACATCAGCCAGGTCGCGGTCGGCAGCCTTCAGGAGTTGTCGATCTTCGGCAACGATTACCCGACCATCGACGGTACCGGGGTGCGCGATTACATTCACGTCGTCGATCTGGCGGACGGCCACTTGAAGGCCTTGCAGTCGATCTCCGAGCGCACTGGCATTCATACCTGGAACCTCGGCACCGGCGATGGCTACAGCGTGCTGCAGGTGCTCCACGCGTTCGAGCAGGCCTGCGGGCAACCGGTGCCGTACCGGATGATGCCGCGCCGTTCCGGGGATATCGCCGAGAGTTGGGCCGACGCCTCCAAGGCGGCGAAGGAACTTGGCTGGAAAGCCACGCGCAACTTGCAGGATATGGTCACTGACACTTGGCGCTGGCAATCGAATCATCCTCAAGGCTACTCGCGATGATGGCCATTTAGTCCAATGTTATTTTCAGTCAGGTTGTTAGATAACGTCGGGAAATTACACTGGCAATGCCTTTTGCAAGTCCGTAGATATAAACCTGCCGTTCGACTTTTATCAGTTGGGTAAGACTGTGAAAGAACGACGGATCTTGTTCGCGCTTTTTGCGGACTTGAACTCACCACCGCTAACTCAGGCCAGTTTTATAACAGGTCGAATGTTAGAAAGGAGTTGATATGAAAAAAGTGATGGCAGTTGCCCTGTTGACGATGTTGAGCAACTGGGCTGCCGCCGCTGAAGCACCGCTGACAGCGGTAACCAATGTAGGTGGCAACGTGGCGGCTTCTCAAGCGCCCGCAGCCAGTACTGCAATGGTTGCCAGTGCTGTAGCGGCGTCTAACAGCGGTGGCAGTGCCAACGGCGGTACCACCGGTACGACGGGTACCACCGGTACAACCGGCACGCATAACTAACAGGAAGTTCTGTTAGTGCAGTACAGGGTCGCCCGACGCAAGTCGGGTGACTTTGTTTTTGGATTCGCCCTTGAATAGCGTAGTGCCATTATGACTCGTAGTGTTTATCTTTTAATGTTGGCAAGTCTCGCTTTGCAAGGTTGCATGTTTTCCCCCGGTCAATACCTCAGCACCAGTGACATCACCCGCCAGGGTGCCAGCGAAAGCAGCCGGGTCGAGCTGATTCCGATCACGCCCAAGCTGATCGCCATGAACCGCGCCACGCAAAAGCGTGAGTCGCTGCCTCCGGAGCTGTTGGCGACCCCGGCCGAATACCGCATCGGCAACAACGATGTCTTGTACATCACGGTGTGGGATCACCCGGAACTGACGGCCCCGTCCGGCGCGCAACAACAGATCGACGCCAACGGCCGTCTGGTGCGCTCCGACGGTACGCTCTATTACCCGTTCATCAAGGAAGTCCAGGCCACCGGCCGGACCATCCAGCAACTGCGCTCGGACATTGAACAGCGGCTGTCGGCATTCATCGCCGAGCCGCAAGTCGATGTCGCGGTGTTGCGTTTCGCCAGCCAGAAAGTCGTGGTCACCGGTGCGGTAACCAAGGCCGGCCCGCAAGCGATTTCCACCAATCCGCTGAGCGTGGTCGAAGCTCTCGGCTCGGCCGGCATCGACACCAACAACGCCGATTTGTCCGGGCTGTTGCTGACGCGCAAGGGGCGTACCTATCCGCTCAATCTCGACTCGCTCAATCAGCAGGATTCCGAGTTGCAGAACGTCTACCTCAAGGGCGGTGATCAGCTGTATCTGCCGTACAACGACAACAAGCGCATCTACGTGATGGGCGAGGTCAATCAGCCCCGCGCGCTGAGTTTCAAAACCGCAACCATGAACCTCACCGACGTGCTCGGTTCGGTCGGCGGCCTGGCCCAGACCACCTCCAATGGCAACGCGGTCTACGTCATTCGTGGCGTGGAAAACCTCGATGTCGAGCCGGCGAAGATCTACCAGCTCGAAGCCGAATCGCCGACCGCCATGGCGCTCGCTTCGCACTTCGAAGTCCGCCCGCAGGACGTGGTGTATGTCGGGCCTGCCAACGTGACTCGCTGGAACCGTCTGATCAGTCAATTGGTGCCGTCGGCATCGATTGTCGGCACTGGCGCTTCCGCTGCGAAGAACTGGAGCGAATACAGTAACAACAGCAAATAAGGTCGCCGACTTTGAATATTTTGAAAGTTGGCCTGTGCCTGATGGCGGCCTCGTTGCTGTGCGGCTGTAACCCGCTGATGAGCGCTTCGTTGAACAACCTTAAAGCGGCAGTCGTCGGCCCGGATGAAGTCGACGTGTCGGCGGCCGAAGTGGCCGGGGTCAACTATCCGCAAATGAAACTGACCACCCCGTCCGGCTCCGGGGTGCTGGCGCTGGTGCGCGAGCGTGAAGACCTGCAGTTCTGGGTCGCCTCGGGCAAACAGGTTCTGTTGCTGCGCAATGGCCTCGCCGTGCGCACCATTGGCCTGGGTCTGGAAGGCGATCTCGATGGCACGCGGTTGGCCGATGACTCGCCGTTCAAGCAAGGCCTGCATCACGTCGCGGACGGTTTCACCACGCGGCGCTGGATCGACCTCTACAAGGGGCAGGAAGTCGGGGTGATCGTCAACAGCCGTTTCTCCCGTCGATCCGAACAGACCCTGAAGATTCTCGACAAGGAATACACCGTGCTGCGTGTCGATGAACACATTGACGCCCCGGCCATTGGCCTGAGCGCGACCAATCGTTACTGGGTCGATCCGCGTGACGGTTTCATCTTGCAGAGCGAGCAGCAACTGACGTCGCATTTGCGCGTCAAGGTTGTGCAACTGACCCCTGATCGCAGGCACCTGCCGTGATGCGCCTGAAAATGTTGTCGGCGAGCTTGTTGCTGGTCGCGAGTGTGAGTCAGGCGGCGGTCACGGTGTCGGGTGATGTCGCCAATCCCGGGCCGATCAAGTTGCCACCCGGCGGTCGCTTGCTCGATGTGATCAGCGAAGCCGTGCCGAATGCTGAAGGCTATTGGCTGGCGGGCGGCTTGCTGCGGCAGTCGCTGATTGAGGCGCAGACACGACTCAAGGTCGGTGTGTTGTTTGATCTCGACGTGCTGCAACGCATGTCGATGCTGTTTGACCGGCCGAGTCGGGCGGCGCTGGCGCAGCGCATTGCCGAAGAAGTGCGGCAGATGCCGGTGACTGGACGGCAGATCGCCGACCTCGATCCGGTCGCGTTGGAGGTTGGCTTCGCGCGCAACATTCGCCTCGATGACGGCGATCGTCTGATCTACCCGAAACGTGTCGACGAAGTGCAAGTGCTCGGTGCCGTCGCCGAGCCGTGCCACTTGCCGTATCAGCCGTTGCAGGAGGCCCGTGAGTATTTGCAGGGCTGTTCGATCCTGAACGATGCCGAAGCCGATTACCTGTGGCTGATCCAGCCCAACGGCGCTTCGCGGCGTGTCGGCATCGCCCACTGGAATCGCGAGTCCGGGCAATTCCCGGTGGCCGGCAGCAAGATTCTGGTGCCGGTGAAAAATGATGATCTTGATCCGCCTCTTCCTGAACTGAATCAGCAGTTGGCCGAATTCATTGCCACGCAGCTGGCCGAGGTGGTTCGTTGAAGTTACGTTTTGCAGCTGTGTTGTTATTGCCCTGCGGTCTGGCCCATGCCGAGCCGCGTATTACCCAGAATGACTTCGGTGGCACCGGTCTGTTGCAGACGCCGACCGCGCGCATGGCCCCGGCCGGCGAGTTGAGCGTCAACGCCAACCGCACCGATCCGTACAGCCGCTACAGCGTGTCGTTGCAGCCGCTGGACTGGCTTGAAGGCTCGTTTCGCTACACCGCGATCACCAACCGGCCGTACGGCTCGGAGGCCCTCAGCGGTAGTCAAAGCTATAAGGATAAGGCGGTCGACGTCAAAGTCCGGCTGTGGCAGGAAAGTCACTGGTTGCCCGACGTGGCGCTGGGCTTCCGAGATATCGGTGGTACCGGTTTGTTCTCCAGTGAATTTTTCGTCGCCAACAAACGCTACGACAACTTCGATTTCAGCGCCGGGATTGCCTGGGGTTACCTCGGTAATCGCGGCGACATTGACAACCCGTTGGGCTACGTCAGCGATCGCTTCGATACCCGGCCGGCCCTCGAAGGCACCGGTGACGTCAACTCGGGTTCGTACTTTCGTGGCCGGCCGTCGTTCTTCGGTGGCGTGAGCTATCAGACGCCGTGGGATCGCCTCAGCCTGAAACTCGAATTCGAAGGCAACGACTACAAGCACGAGCCGAAGGACAACGAGATCAAACAGGACTCGCCGATCAACCTCGGCGCGGTGTTCAAAGTCACCGATTCGGTCGATGTCAGCGCGGCGTGGGAGCGCGGTAATACGGCGATGTTTGGCGTGACCTTCCACACCAATTTCGTCAGCCGCAAAGCGCCGGCCAAGACCTACGATCCGACCCCGGAACCGCTGCCGGCGAAGGCACCGAACACAGCGATGGATCAGGTCAACTGGGCCAACGTCTCGCAGCGTTTGCAGCAGAATGCCGGTTACAAGGTCGAGCGCATCACCCAGCGTGATTCCGAGCTGATCGTCTATGGCGAGCAGCAGCGTTACTTTCATTCGTCCAAGGCTGTCGGGCGGGCGAGCCGGATTCTCGACAACAGCGTCAACGACGACATCGACTGGTTCACCGTGGTCAACAAGCGCTACGACTTGCCGCTGGAAGAAACCAGTTTGCCGCGCCAGACCTTCCGCGAGGTGATCAACAACGAAGAGCCACTGGAGTCGCTGCACCGCACCACCGAGATCAACCCGGCGATGCCGCACAACGAGAAGACCCTCTACACCGAAGCGCCGCAGCATTTCAGCTATGGCGTGGGGTTGGGCTTCAAGCAGAACGTCGGCGGTCCGGATGGCTTGCTCTATCAATTGAGTGCTGATGCCGACGCCGAATACCGTTTCAACCGCAACACCTGGTGGAGCGGTTTGCTCAGTGCCAACCTGGCCAACAACTTTGACAAGTTCAGCTACGACGCGCCGAGCGGTTTGCCGCGTGTGCGCACGGATTTGCGTCAGTACCTGACCACGTCTAACACGACCATGCCGTTGTTTCAGATGAGTCATGCCGAGCAGCTGGATAAAGACTGGTATGGCATGGTGTATGGCGGTTATCTGGAGTCGATGTTTGCCGGTGTCGGCGGTGAGGTGTTGTTCCGCCCGACCGGTGAGCGCTGGTCGGTGGGGGCGGATCTGAACTGGGTGCGTCAGCGTGATTTCGATCAGGGTTTTGCCTTGCGCGATTACTCGGTGGTGACCGGGCATATCACCGGTTATACCGATCTGCCGTTCGATACGCTGGCGGCGGTTAGCGTCGGGCGTTATCTGGCCGGTGACTGGGGCGGCACGCTGGACATCTCGCGGGAGTTTTTCAATGGTGTGCGCTTTGGTGCGTGGGCGACGATCACCACGGCGGGTAGCGCGGAGTACGGCGAAGGTAGTTTCGACAAAGGCATCTACCTGTCGATCCCGTTCGACGAAATGATGAGCATGTCGACCATGCGCCGCGCCAACCTGGTCTGGGCCCCGCTGACCCGTGACGGTGGTGCGCGACTCAGCCGCAGCTACCAACTGCACTCGATGACCGATAGCCGGGAAGGGGATATGTTTTATCGGAATTTCGAGAAGATCACGGAGTAAGCGCGGATCTCCCAAACACCCGAAAACCTGTAGGAGTGAGCCTGCTCGCGATAGCGTCCGTACAGTCGACATCCCTGTTGCCTGACCCACCGCTTTCGCGAGCAGGCTCGCTCCTACATTGGTTATTTGTCACGCCACAAATCCCGAGCCAACCACAAATCCCCTGTAGGCGTGAGCCTGCTCGCGATAGCGTCCGACCAGCCAACATCCCTGTTGCCTGACCCACCGCCATCGCGAGACCAGTCGACATCCCTGTTGCCTGACCCACCACCATCGCGAGCAGGCTCACTCCTACATTGGCTATCTGTCACGCCATAAATCCCGAACCATTCCCAAATCCCCTGTAGGAGTGAGCCTGCTCGCGATAGCGTCCGTACAGTCGACGTCCCTGTTGCCTGACCCACCGCCATCGCGAGCAGGCTCGCTCCCACATTGGCTATTTGTCACACCACAAATCCCGAACCAACCACAAATCCCCTGTAGGAGTGAGCCTGCTCGCGATAGCGCCCGTACAGTCGACATCCCTGTTGCCTGACCCACCGCTTTCGCGAGCAAGCTCGCTCCCACATTGGCTATCTGTCACGCCACAAATCCCGAGCCAACCACAAATCCCCTGTAGGAGCGAGCCTGCTCGCGAAGGCGTCCTACTCCCACCCCCAAATCCCAGGCACAAAAAAGGGGACTTTCGTCCCCTTGCGGTATCCAGCTTTGAACCTCAGTAAATATCCTTCGACAGCAACGTAAACGGCGTCTTCACCAGGATCTTCAGATCCAGCCACAACGACCAGCTGTTGATGTACTGCAGGTCAATCTCCACACGCTTCTGCATCTTGTCGATGGTGTCCGTCTCACCGCGGCAGCCGCTGATCTGGGCCAGTCCGGTGATCCCCGGTTTAATCCGGTGACGCGCCATGTACGCGAGGATTTTCCCCGAGTAGTAGTTGTTGTGCGCGACGGCGTGCGGGCGCGGGCCGACCAGGGCCATATGCCCCTGCAACACGTTGAACAGTTGCGGCAACTCATCCAGTGAGGTGCGGCGGATAAAGCGACCGACTGCGGTAATGCGCGAATCATTACGGCTGGCCTGCTTCACATCACGGTCATCGTGAACACGCATCGAGCGGAACTTCCAGACCTTGATTACCTTGCCGTTCCAGCCATGGCGATCCTGCTTGAAGAACACCGGACCAGGCGAGTTGATCTTCACCGCCAAGGCAATGATCAGCAGGATCGGGCTCAGCGCGATGATCGCCAGGAACGCCACGGTTTTCTCGACCAGACTCTTGCTCAAAGCAGCGGTAGGGCGGCTGGTCAGCGGGCTCTCGTTCAAGTAGATCGCCGGCAGACCATCCACGACTTTCACCGAGTGATTGAGCAGGGTCAGACTGTTCAAGTCCGGGACCCACACCACATCAACGTTGGCCCCTAGCAAGTCACCATAAATCGCTTCGATTTTCGCGGCTTCACACAGCGGCAGGGTGATGTACAAGCGACGGATGTCATGCGCCTCGATCAGCTCCAGCAGTTGCTCCTGATCGCCGACAACGCGCGGTGCATCCGAACCCAGCGCCGACACATCGCCATTGCTGACCAAACCTACCAACGGCAGATTTTCCAGTTGGCTGAGCTTCTTCGCCAGACCCAACGCCAGTTCGCCAGTGCCGACGATCAGCGTCTTGTGTTCGCTTTTCCGCGAGCGCTGGTAGTACTTGGAAAACGCATGCAGCGGCGCATAGAGAAACGCCTGACCGAGGAAACCATACACCGCCCAGCTCAGAATCACCTGCCGCGAAAACAGCTCATCGGCCTGGCAGACAAAGGCGATGCACGCCAGCGCCGCCATGGTCATCGACCAACCCATGAACAGTCGACCGAGACCGGTCAGGTAGTTGTCACGCTTGCGATAAACACCGCTAAACGTATAAGCCGGCACCGACGCCAGTACCGCCAGCGTTGCACACATCCGGTAGTAAAACGCGACCGTCCCGGTGTGCTGCTCGGCGAGTATGAACAACAGCGTCACCACAAAGCCTTGTGCCAGCGCCCATTGGCCCCAAAAGGTCAGTCCCTTGAGGCCTGTGCTTCGATTGATACTTAAAGAAAGATCCATACGGTATCCCCAAAAGACGTCCATTCAGGTTTCAACAGTTGAAATCCGAGTTGTTATGCAGACTTATTGTTTTTGTTGTAACGAGTGTCCTGAGGTAACAACATCGATATGCCGAACTGTCGTCAGTCAATAGACTAAGTTATTGGCTGGAATGGTGTCTGACGAGTTCTAACAAGATGGCACAGTGCCAACTTTTTAATAATTAAATAGAAGGGTGTTAGAAAAGGTCGTAGAGCAGGGGGTGAATAAATGATGTTGTATTTGTTACTGTTGGAGGGGTGGAGGCAGGGAGTTTTAATTCAAGGAGAGAAATGAAGCCAAACAGAGTGCTCTTGTTGTTTTTGTAATCGCACTTTTTCTGTTTGTTCTGTTCGTAGAGGTCTTGCGGGTTACGCGACGACTTCCTGAATCAGGCAATAACCGCGATTTCTGACGGCACGAAACAGTCGCTCACCATTACTGGCGCTTTTGAATTTGTCTTGCAGGCGACTCAGGCACATTTCCAGACCGCGATATTGTTCCGGTTCTCGACCGATGCTGAGAATCAGCTCGTCACGACTGACAACACGTTCTTCATGGCTGAGCATTTTTCTGACCAATGCTGTTTCCAGGCCAGTCAGGTTGATTTCGACACCCTCTTTGACCAGTGCGCCCTGAGTCGGATCAAGATGCCAGGTTTCATTGCCGGGCATATCACCTTCAATGGCAGGTGGCATATTGCGGGTTTCCGCGCTTATCGCCGGGACATTCTGGAAGGGATTGGCCGATTGCGCTGCCCGCCATTCGGACTCGAGCGTGGCCAATATTCGCTGAGTATCGTGTTCAATACTGCGCGGGGCATTTTTGCGACTGATGCCTGGATATGTGAACTCCATCACCATTGGAGCGGAAGAGGGCGAATCCACCCCTTCAAACGAATTGAAACGTTCACTGGACAGCATGCTCTCCAGTTCGCGTTGCGACGTTGTACTGTGAGTCACGACAACAAAATATTTCCTTGGGAGGGTTGTACTAGTTTCCATGTCTCTCTCCTAAATACACACCAAAATTGGCTAAAAGAAAAATCGGCAGGCGAGCAATGACTTCCTCGGAAGTAATCGATAGGCAGGGTCTGGGCCCAAGATTGGCCCTCGATAAATTCCACTCGATCTGCTGCTATGTTATGGAGTTTTATTGTTATGGGTCGTGTTGTCGCGCTCATTCAATTGCTTGATTTCAAACAGGCGTGAAGCAGAACGGGAGCTATATGGTTGCATCAGACGATCCTTCGTACGTATGCAAAAGGGAAGGCTGCCCGAGAGTCAGGCAGTCGATATCAGACCCCGCAGCAGGCGATAGCCATAGCCGCGAATGCTCTGAATCGCGTTTGTACCATACATGTCCTTGATTTTTCCACGCAAGCGACTGATTGATTTTTCCAGTGCTCGAGGGTCGTAGAAATTGGTATTGAGGCCCATGATGCTGGCGATTTCATCATGGCTCAGAATGTGATTACTGGTTTGCGCGAACGCTTCGAGGATCTTCATTTCGGCAAACGAGATATCGAGTTTCTTGCTGGTGCCCATCAGGCAGATACGCGTTGGATCAAGCGTCAGATCGATATCGCGTTGCCATTCTTCACTGTTGAAGAACTCGCCCAGCAACTCGGCGCCATCGTCGGAAAGGGTATTGAGCTTGATACAAACATCCGCGCCAGCCAGATAATATTTGATCTTGTTGAAGGCGCCGCGACCGGTGATGACCGCGCAAATGATCGGCTTCAAGTTGTCGCTGCGCAGGTTCTCGACCAGCGTCAGATTGTCTTCGAGGGCCTGGGGGCTGTCGATAACCAGGAAGATCGCTCGATACGAACCAGACTGTTCATTCAACTGATATGAACTAGTGTACGCATCGGCTTCGAGCGCCATATCAGTGCGTAAATGCTGGGCGACTAGCGCTTTGAAATGTTCAGCCACGCCACGGGTACGACCCAGAGTAAGAACACCGGGTTCGTCGTTTGTCGGGCGCGGGCTTCTAGTCGCTAAGTTCCCTGAGAGCATCATGCATTGACTCGAATTAAGTGCTGACATCGGGATGTTAAAGCACCGGTTCTCATCTGTGACTGACAATTGGTAACATTCACGCGATTTTTAGACGTGGCTCCCGAGTTTTCTAACAATAATTAAGCTTTTCAAGCTTTTAGTTGATTTTCTCGGAGGGGTGAACTACTGCTTAGATGGTGGCGATATGCAATGGTGCCACTATTTTGAGCTTATTGCGATGGCTTTGTCTATGTCCATCTGCCACTGTCTGGCCATCTCTGCATAATGTGATATTGATCACACTTTATTGCCAGAGCAACTTTTTTCTGCAAAAAGGCCTAAATATTTTCTGCGTAGTTCGTCAGCCGACGATTACTAACATGGCTTGAGTGTGTCTTTTAATAAGACGTAATCTTTATGGCTGATGAACTTTTGCGTTTATGTATGTCAATGGTCTCACTGCAGATACTCAACCCCTGAGTGTTATTACCCGGTCGCTCGCCCAAAGAGCGCTCTGACGGAGGATTAATGGATTTCTGGACCCTTTTCCAGGTGTTGATATTAGGTGCGGTAGAAGGCCTGACCGAGTTCCTGCCGATCTCGAGTACCGGCCACCAGATCATCGTCGCCGACTTGCTGGAATTCGGCGGCGAACGCGCCATGGCCTTCAACATCATTATTCAACTGGGTGCCATACTTGCCGTCGTCTGGGAGTTTCGACCGAAGATCTTCGAAATCGTCAAAGGTCTGCCAACTCAACGCAATGCACAACGCTTCACCCTCAACTTGCTGATCGCCTTTCTGCCCGCCGTGGTCTTGGGCGTGTTGTTCGCCGATGCGATCCACGAATACCTGTTCAACCCGATCACCGTGGCCGTGGCACTGGTCGTCGGCGGCATCATCATGCTGTGGGCCGAACAGCGCAGCCATGTGATCAGCGTCGAACACGTCGACGACATGCGCTGGTCTCACGCACTGAAAGTCGGATTCGTACAATGCCTGGCGATGATTCCCGGCACCTCACGCTCCGGCTCGACCATCATCGGCGGTTTGCTCTTCGGCCTGTCGCGCAAAGCCGCCACCGAGTTCTCGTTCTTCCTCGCCATGCCCACCATGGTTGGCGCCGCCGTCTACTCCGGCTACAAATACCGCGACCTGTTCCAGCCCAACGACCTGCCAGTCTTTGCCCTCGGCTTCGTCACTGCCTTCATATTCGCGATGATCGCCGTACGTGGCTTGCTCAAGTTTATTGCCAACCACAGCTACGCCGCGTTCGCCTGGTATCGGATCGCGTTTGGTTTGTTGATTCTGGCAACGTGGCTGTTTGGCTGGGTCAACTGGACCGCCGTAGCGGCCGCCTGATCACTGAGCGCTGATCAACGCCGCAACGGCGAGATCGTTTAACGCCGAATCCGGCGACTCCTGGCGATAGCGCTGCAAGGCCGAGGTGAAATACGCGGCCTGCAGCATGCCGTCGCTGGCGAGGAAATACCGCGCGGCTTCGATTTCCTCAGCCGAGTAAACACGTTTTTTTAAGCCGGATACGTCCGAGGTTCCATCGACCGACACCATCGTCGCCGTGAACACCAGAAAGCCGGACATTTGCGTTGATTCAAAAGGGCCACCGCTCCCTTCACCACACCCTCGCGCAAAATTGCAGTCGGCGAAGACGCTGGAGGAAACCGTCGAGCATAAAGCGAGGAGGATGAAGCTATTCAATAGAGCACGTTCAAGCGCGGGCATAACCAAAAGACATCCTGTCAGTACATCAAAACGCCGGGCAACGTTCATGCGTCGCCCGCACACTCAAACCATCAATCAACGACCTTCAAGCAACTCCGCCGCCTGATCCAGCAACGCCAGCGGATCCTTGGCCTTGTGAATATCCACCGACAACAACTGACGGAATTTCCGTGCCCCCGGGAACCCCGTGCCCAGGCCCAGCACATGCCGCGTGATGTGATGCATCGCCCCACCGGCCAGCAAATGCTCGGCTATATAAGGACGCAACTGCGCCAACGCCTCAGCCCGACTGATCACCGGCGCCGAACTGCCGAACAACTGCTGATCCACCTCCGCCAGCAAATACGGATTGTGATAAGCCTCACGCCCCAACATCACACCGTCAAAGGTCTGCAAATGCTCATGGCAAGCCTCCATCGTCTTGATCCCGCCATTCAGCACAATCTCCAACTCCGAAAAATCCGCCTTCAGCTGCGCCGCCACGTCATAGCGCAACGGCGGAATGTCACGATTCTCCTTCGGCGACAACCCCTCCAGAATCGCAATCCGCGCATGCACGGTAAAACTGGTGCACCCGGCATCGCGAACTGTGCCGACGAAATCACACAGCTCCGCGTAACTGTCCCGACCGTTGATGCCGATGCGGTGCTTCACCGTCACCGGAATCGACACCGCGTCTTGCATTGCCTTCACACAATCCGCCACCAGTTGCGGGTGACCCATCAGGCACGCACCGATCATGTTGTTCTGCACGCGATCGCTTGGGCAGCCGACATTCAGGTTCACCTCGTCGTAGCCGTGCTCTTGGGCCATGCGGGCGCAGGCGGCCAGATCGAGCGGAACGCTACCGCCCAACTGCAGCGCGAGAGGGTGCTCGGCTTCGTTGTGACGGAGGAAACGCTCGTGATCGCCGTTGAGCAGCGCGCCGGTGGTGACCATTTCGGTGTAGAGCAGGGCGTTCTTCGACAGGAGGCGTAGGAAGAAACGGCAGTGACGGTCGGTCCAATCCATCATCGGCGCCACACTGAAGCGCCGAGACAGCTCGGAACGGGCAGGGCTAGTATTTACAGGCGTTTCAAGATTTTCGAAATTCATTGATACTGATCTTTTATACAGCGGTTTTTACCCATTTTTCCTTGTTTTCTGAGGTCGGTTGCTACAATGTAGCAACCGAATTCGGCAATGTAGCAACTGGAAATGGGCACGATCACATCACGCAAGCGCAAGGACAACTCGACGGCTTACACGGCGCAGATACGGATCAATCGGGACGGGCGCACAGTTTATCAGGAAAGCCAAACCTTCGACCGCAAGCAGGTCGCTCAAGCCTGGATCAAGCGCCGCGAGACGGAGCTGGCCGAGCCTGGTGCGATCGAGCGTGCGAACCGCAAGGGCGTGACGATAAGGAAAATGATCGAGCAGTACCTGGACGAGTACGAGAAGATCCGGCCGTTGGGCAAGACCAAGAACGCAACACTCAACGCGATCAAGGATACTTGGTTGGGCGATCTCGACGATTCGGCGCTGACCAGTCAGAAGCTGGTGGAGTTCGCACAGTGGCGAATGAACGACGAGGGCGGCGGTGTTCAGGCGCAGACGGTCGGTAATGATCTGTCGCACCTAGGTGCGGTTTTGTCTGTGGCGCGACCGGCATGGGGATACGAGGTGGACCCGCTAGCGATGTCCGATGCGCGCAAGGTGTTGCGTAAGCTGGGCATGGTCAGCAAGAGCAAGGAACGAAATCGACGGCCGACGTTGGAGGAGCTGGACAAGATCATGGCGCATTTCTTCGAAATGCAGGAGCGTCGCAAAGCCCAGATCGACATGCCGAAGGTGATCGCCTTTGCGCTTTTTTCGACGCGCCGGCAGGAAGAAATTACACGGATTCGCTGGGATGATCTCGACGATTCGCGACAGGCTATCCTGGTGCGCGATATGAAGAATCCCGGTCAGAAGATCGGCAATGACGTGTGGTGTCATCTGCCAGATGAGGCTTGGGCAATTCTGCAGAGCATGCCCAAAGTCGAACGAGAGATCTTCCCCTACAACGCAAAGTCGGTGTCGGCCTCTTTCACGAGGGCGTGCCCGATGCTTGGAATCGAGGATCTCCATTTCCATGATCTGCGGCATGAGGGGGTTAGCCGGCTGTTTGAGATGGACTGGGACATTCCGAGGGTGTCGAGCGTCTCCGGGCATAGAGATTGGAATTCATTGAGACGGTATACGCATTTAAGAGGGCGAGGGAATAGTTATGAGAACTGGTCATGGTTAAAACGGCTATATTGAAGTCTTGGGTCATTACTTGGATCTTAGGGAGAGTTCATGGAGCTGAACAATCGTGAGGTTGCAATTGTAATTTGTGCTCTTTTGGCTTTGGTCGCCATGTGTCTCAATCGAGATGTTAGGGACGCTATGCTTAAAGTGCCTAAGGCTCTTCTTAATCGGCATTTTCTGAGTTTTTTTTCGCTGGCTTTTTTATGGATGGCAGTCTGTGTTTACGGTTTGCACCGAGTTGATTTATGGGGTTATGAAAATCTTAAGACTACTATTGTATGGGGGGTGATGTTCGCCTTCAGTTCTATGTTTAGTTTGTCTAAGATAAGGACGGAAAAATATTATTTTAGTAATTTGGTTCGTGGGGTAGTAAAGCCGACTGCTATAGTGGTTTTTATTACTGATCTTTATTCTTTCTCTTTATGGATAGAAATTTTTCTTGTTCCGTTTGTAGTGTTTCTGAGCTTGCTTGCTGCGGTCTCTTCTCGAGAAGAAAAGAATGCAATGCTTTCAAAGCTTTTAGAGCGCTTAGTTGTGGTGGTGGGGGTTGCGTATTTGGCTAATGCGGCCTATGAAATGATTAGTAACTTCAGTTTCTTTGCAAGTGCTTCAAATTTTAAAGATTTTTTTGGTCCAATAATTCTCACTTTTATGTTTTTCCCTTTTCTTTATTTGTTTGGGTTGTACGGAGCATACGATAGTGCTTTCGCTCAAATAGATTTGCGGTTGAACGATGAAAAAGTCGCCGCTTACGCAAAACGTATAGCCCTGATTTATTTTAGGGCCGACGTGGAGTTAATGCAGCAGTGGATTCATGAGTTGTATAACTGGTCGGCATCAAACCCAGCGGAAATAAAAGCCTCTATTGTTTCTATGAAATATCGTAGGCATAGAGAAAAAAACCCATTACCTCTGTCGAGCGTTGATGGATGGGGGCCACGAGAAGCTCGCAGGTTTCTTTATGGTTTTCAGTTGGAGGTGAATTCGTATAAACCTGCCTATGGGTACGAAAATTGGTTTGGGAGTTCAAAATATGCGAAGGTCGGAGAGGGTTTCAATTCGTCAAATATTGCTTATTACGTAAGCGGTGGAGAGCATGTTGTAAAGCTTTTGAAGGTTGTTCTTAACGTAAATTCCGAAGTGGACTTAGTTGCTGCTGAGGATGCCTTTAGAGAGGTTGCTGAGAGCCTGCTCAGAATTGTTTTTGACGAAGTGCCGAGCCCTTTAGTTTTGCCGTTAACACAAGCTGAAGATGTCAGGTGTGTTGTTGGGAAACGTGGTGTGCTGTTTAGTAAGGATATGTATGTTGGCAGCGCCCTGGGGTGTTATACAAGATCTATGAGTATTTACAATGATGAGAGGTTTTGTGATGAGGTGGGTTGAGTCCGATCTACGATAGAAAGGACTCAAATCGTCCTAAGCGGCTCTTCCCATGAATTTTTTTTGCTCGACTGTAGCTCTTTCGCGCTGTCGATCGATGTAATCTGCGAGGTCTCTCAAGTGTATACCTAGTGCAGCCTTCTGACTCTCTGCGCCTAGGCGAACGATTGGTATATCAATTTCTCCATCCAAACATTTTCGTTTGAATTTTTCGACTGTCAGGTTCATGTAATCGGCACACACACGGTCCAGTGGAATGACTGCTTGGCCATCATACTGCGCCATCAATAGGAAAAGAGTGTTCACGCCGCAACCTCCATCATGTGACTTTCGTAGACGAGAGTGATGAAAGTGGGCAATCTCGCGGATCTTTTGATGGCGAGGGGCCGGCTTGAATGAAACGTTTGAAATTGCCACCGTTTATGAGCACAGCCACGATTTGGGTGGTGTGGCTGTTTTTGGCTACCGGTGCACTGGGGTGGGCTCTTTTTGTATTGCTTGATGCTTTTGATGCAAAGAAAGACGCAGCCGCATGGGTGCAAGCGGTGGGGTCTGTGCTTGCGATCATCGTGGCAATTGCTGTCGCCAGTTCGCAGAACCAGCGGGCTTCTAAAGCTGCGAAGCAGGCAGAGAGAGAGCTTTTGGATAAGTTGTTTGTCGTCGCGAATTTCGTCGCTGATGTATCGTTTAATGCCAGTAGCTACCTTACTGACAATTCTAGCGACAAACGCATGGTGACTAGGTTCGAGGTCTCTTTGCGCGATTGTGACTACTTGATGCGTGAAGTACAGTTCAATGAAGTGCCCCGAGCTGAAGCCGCTATAGGCTGGCTCGAACTTCGTGCCGCGGTCAGAGATGTTCTTCATGGAGTTCAGTCGATTCAGGCAGGGAAGCCTGGTGGCATTTCCATGCTCATCATTTATGACATGGAGGCAGCTGCTATGGCGGCTGAAAAGGCTCGCTGTAGAATCAATGCTGCTTGCGCAGGATGACATCTCCCAATGATGAGCTTTATCCCCCTCAACAGGCTGCGCGGGCGGGCGATTCTGAGCGTTTAGCGTGGCATTGGGGGTCGCTGCCTCGCGCAGCTTTTCGTGGGGTATAAGCGCCTCGGTGGTGCTGCTGGAAGGAGCAATAATGCCTGCTGCTGCGCAGCAGAGACTGTTTGTTTCTAGTGTGTCGACGCTGGTTTCCTTGCGGAGCAAAGCGGTCGTGGTTTGGGTGTCGTGCTGGTCCATTTGCATGCCGCTTTCCTCCGAGATTTGAGTGCGCGTTTGTGCATCAATGGCTGATTGAGAGTTAGCCGGGTTGAAGTGGGTGCTGGATTGGGGACGGATCTCGCTCATGCGGCGTTCTCCTGTTCGGCCGGTTCCAGCAGGGCAGCTATGGCGAGCGCCTGGTCGCGGAGTGTGCGGGTGTCGCGCTCCAGCTTTTTGCCGGTGCGGAAGGCGCTAAACGTTTCGGATGCGATCCGGAGTTTCTCGGCGATTTCCAGTAGGGTCAGTCGTTCCTGTTCGCCAAGTTTTGAGGCAGCCAAGGCGCGCTCGTAGTGGGTGTAGAGTTTCTTGCGTTGGTCGTGCGCCTGATCAAGGGTGTGCTGCAAGTTGCGGATTTCTTCCGCGCTATCAGCGCTCTGGCTCGCTTGGCCGTCTCGATACCCAACACAGCCGCCAACGTCATAGCCATCGCTGTAGCCCTCTGAATGTCCCTCGGCTTGGCCGCTGCTGAAGCCGTGCCGGTAGGCGAGCCAATAGACGCCGGCGATCATGATGGCGATTGCTATCAGGGCGTAAATTTGAACTGTGGTCATGTGGTGTGCTCCTGGGGAAGTCTTCGGCTGGTGGTGGCAGCCATTCGGTTTTGGGTGTTACTCGTTGGTGTCATCCTGCTGTCGCTGCATGTCTTCGTCGGCCTTGTAGGCGCGGATGTCGATCAGTGAGGCGACGTGCCGGATGTGTGCGTACTTCGGTGCCTTGCGGCTGGTGTCCAACGTGGTGATGGGGAGCTGGATGCGGCCGCTGCTGATCTCGGCGACGAAGGATTGCTCGTTGAGGTTGCGGAAGTACTGCTCGCGCACTTTGTCGAGTGGAATCAGGACGTCGCCGAAGATGCGGTAAAGCAATTCGACGGTGGCTGATTCCGGCGCCGGGTGCAGGCGTAGAGGGTTTTGTGCTGTGTTACTCATGGCTTTGTTGGGCCTCCTTGCGTTGTTTTCTGGCCGGGTGGTTCCAGGCGTTCAGGCAATGCGTTCTGGTCAGCTCGCGCAGATGTTCGGGCACTTCGAGGAGCGCGGCGTTGCGCTCCTCTCGTGTTCGCATGGCGATGATCTGGCGGGCGTATTCCCTAGGCCACGTCACGGTTGTCTGCCGGTATGGCAGGTAGGTCGATCCCCAACTGTTCCGCCAGCCAGCGGATGCCAGGTTGTTTCACCTTGGTCGACTGGCTGTACTGCATGCCGAGCTGATCGTGGTACCACTGGCCGTCCTTGATTCGCAGGAAGTCGCGATCACGGTTGGGATAGGCCGGTAGGTTCCTCTCGTTAAGCAGACCTTTTTCACGCATGCGTGCGATGAGCTTCGGCCGAGTCAGACCGAGGTGGGTTGCGGCTTGGGCGAGGGTGCGTTCCATGGTGTGCCCCTCATGCCGCGTGCGCAGCTGGAGTTGCCGCTGCAGCAAGGTGGTTAATGGATTCGCTGACCTTGCCGTAGATCTCGACATCGCTGCCGTACACGGTGAAGTAACGGGTGTGTGGGCTTTTGTTACCGATGCTCAGGATGGTGGTGACACCTGATCGAGAGTGAGTGCGATGAAGCGCGACGATTAGCGGGTAGTCGAAACCCATGTCGAGGCTCAGCACGCCGCCGGTGCGTACCAGCTCGAACACCCGCTGCTTATCCGATACCTCAAAGCGGCCGTATTCGCGGCTGGCGTGAGGGCGGTGCAGCAGGTCGCTTGTATTGCTCGCATCGAACGGGCCGTTGGCGATCTCTTCGATGAAGTCGGCCAGCTTGAGATGCATCTTCTTTTCGTTCGGCAGGGTCAGCGTGTGGCGTTCGCTGCCCAGCTCCACGACGAAGGTGCTTTCCGCGATGCCACGTTCAACCTTGAGGCGAAACGCCAGGCACTCGCGCTTGGGCGCGGTTCGTAGAACGTGGTTGAAAGTCTCGGTCAGGTTGACCTGAGCATTGAGCAACTGCAGGGTGCGGTTGTCGATTTTGTACTTGATCATGCTGCGTGCCCTCCGCCGTTCGGATTGACCGGGGCAGGACTGGTGCATGCTGCCAGCTTCGGTTTGCTGATGGCGAACGCGCAGCCGTACTCGCGGGCTAGGCGCCGGATCTCAAAGATTTGGAAGGGAGTGGCTGCGGCCGGATGGACGTGCAGGGTTGTTGTGGTGTGCATGGTGTTGCCTCGCTCTGTGGTGGAAGAGTGAGGCAAATATCAACCGTTGGTTGCGATAAGTCAACCATTGGTTGATATTTTGCAGTTGATTTCGGTCGTGAGTACAAAACATGGACCGTGTAGTGGCTTTTGGATAGCATACGGTGCTTTTTGCTTTCTGCATTATCACCGAGCTAAGGTGATTAAAAAGGAGTTTCATAATGCTTGAGAAAAGACTGGCTGCTGAGTACAGGAGACAGCTTAGGAACGAGAAAGTATCTATTTTCTTTCGTAAAATTTTTATTGGGCTTTCTGACAAGTGTGCATGGATGCGATTTGGTCCAACATTTTTGGCAACGAGCCTCTTTCTAATTTTTTTTATCGCATTAATTTTGTGGTTAAAAATCTCTGTTAATGTTGATTTTCCTTTGTTGAGATTCACGAATGTGACTCAGCTTGAATATATGGGCCAAATTGGAGATTTTTTTGGTGGGGTATTGAATCCCTTGCTAAGTTTCATGGCTTTGATTGCCGTACTTTTTACTATTAAAATGCAAAGCAAAGAGCTCAAAGAAGCTAAAGAAGAGACACGGATAGCAAATCGTATTCAGGATAAACAAACTGCGGTTTTTGAGCGGCAAAACTTTGAATCAGTTCTGTTTAGGCTTTTAGATGTTCATAGTAGACTGGCAGAAAGGCTGCGAACTAGAAGTAGATTTGATGATAGTGATACTTTTAGATCGGTTGTTAATGGCGTGCTTGAAAAGGTTAATCTGCGTGGTTCAGAAAGCGCGGTTATCGAATTTTCGGACGTGTATTCTTGGGTCGAACGAAAAAAAGAACAAGAGCGTATAAATTCAAATGGCCTAAGAGAACTTAAAGAGGCTGTGAAGGATGTAATTGAAAGTGATAATAAAATATCACTATCTCAGTATTTTCGAAATATGTACCAGATACTTAAATTGATTGATAATTTTAAGTTGGAATTGAATGACGAAGGGGGTGAAAAAGGTAAGAAATCCAAGCGTCAATTGCGTATGGAATATTTCCAGCGACGTCAATATTGCAATATATTAAGGGCGCAGATTTCTGACGATGAATTAAAGGTTTTATACCTAAACTGCTTGACACCTAAAGGGTATGGTTTGAAATATTACGTTGAAAAATATTCTTTATTAAAGCATATGGATAAAAATGATTTTCTAGAAGTGTCTTGGCACTGGACAGCTGCTTACGAAGAGACAGCGTTTGCTGACTATGAACAAATATCTGATTTCCAAATAAGAGAATTTCAACAGCTTCGAAATACGTCGAATTTTTCACATATGTTTCCTCACAGTTGATTTGTCTTCGAATAAGGTTTCACTCCGGGATAAATGATCCAACCACTTTTCCACAAATGTGCGTTTCTTCCGTAATATCAATGATTGGGTATTGCGGGTTGATAGGTCTAAGAAATTGCCGGCCAGCGTCCTCTACCAATATTTTGAAGGTTGCTTCATTTGTGCGGGGCACTCTGGCAATTACTCGATCCCCTGTCTTTGTTTCAGCTTCAGGATCCACAAAAATAATACATCCTGTTGGGTAACTGCGCCCGGGTCCTGGATTAGTCATTGAGTCACCCAGAACCTTCAAGGCGTAGCCATGGGCACTAATCGGAACCGGACATGACAACCAAGAATCACTGTCATAGTTCTCAATGTTTGAGATCGCTTCGCACCAGGCACCAGCCTGAACCCATGAGATCAATGGAACCTTTCCAAAGCGCTGATTGATCTCACTAACGTTGCTCGAGTCACTAGGGGCTAGAGCGCGAACGTTGCTATGGCCAGTCTGCTCTTTCGGCAGTACACCGTATTCAAGCCATTCCCGCCTGACACCAAGCCATGAGCAGAGGGCAGACATGCTATCTGCCTCAGCCATCGCTTCACCATTCAGCCATTTGCTGATGGCCTGGGTTGTTTTATCAACGCCCACGCTTTTCAACTGACGATGAACATCCACTCCACGACCACGGGCGCGGACGCCAGCATCGTTGAGTGCTTCGTGTAGGCGCTCGCTGAAAGCTGCGCGGAGAGAATTTTTATCAACCATGAGTTGAGAGTCTCATAAAGGTTGCGCAATAGTCAGTTGAGCTATAACATCAACCGCAAGTTGATAAATGGAGGTTGTCATGTTGGACCCCGCAGATTTTCCGAGCGCGATTGCGTTTGCGTTTGAAGCCGTAGGCGGCATCGGGGCCGCTGCGAAGGTATGCAATAGAAGCTACCAAGCACTGAACAAATGGCGTCAGGCTGCATGCCTGCCGCGAACGGATTACACAGGTGAAACCAAATACGCCGAGCTGTTGGCGACGGCTGCGAAGCAGAAAGGCAACGGATTCCAAGCTGCTTGGCTGTTGAACGCTTCGGCTCCGCAAAAAGCAGCTGCGTGATAAGAAAAAAGGCGACCTAAAGGCCGCCTGGTTCCTCCCGGCACGCACCACCACAGCGCTGTCGGGTCGCGATAAAGAGAGGCGGGCACACCACATGCAACCACCTCTCTTGATCGCGCTTTTCCAAGGCTCGGAAGCCTTGGTGTTGCTGCCTCTTCCACCACAGATTTGGCAGCTGTTGCGCCAGGGGTGAGCAACGGATTGCTCGCCCCGGCACGGTGCCGGTATCGATCCCGAAGATCTAGCCGGCGTTTGGGCCCTTTCAAGCCACGCGGCAAATGTATCACCACTGCATGTCGCGCGGCACTGGCAACTTACAAGGATTAATGCCATGAGCCGTATCGCTCTGAGTTCTGTTGAGCGGGCGCAGCGGGAAGTTTTGCCGCTCGATCTCGCGCTTTACCATGCCGCTCGGGACTACCCCGGCGGCGCCGCAGCCATTGCAGCCACCACCGGCCGAAATGCGACCACGCTGCAGCACAAGCTGTCCCCAACCCACCCCAGCCACACGGTGAACATTCAAGAGTTCGGCGAGATTCTGGAGCTGACCAAGGATCGCCGCATTCTGGATGCGGTACATGCGTTGGTGGGTGACACGACTTGGCAGGAGCTGGCTGAGGCGTACACCAACGACATGCCCGAGACGTTGACCACCGGTATTGCCGAGTACTTCCGGCAGGTTGCGGATCTGGCGGATACCTGGGCCAAGAGCATTGGCGACGGTGTGGTTTCTGATGAAGAACTGGCCGCGATTCGCCTGCAGGTGTTTCGAGGGATTCAAGGGCTGTTGGGTTTGTTCAACCGCGCCACGTATGTCAACCAGACGACGCGGGGTGTTGATCGTGGCTGACATTGCTGACTTTGCAAATGACCTGGTGCAAGAGCGTATCGATCAGGCGCTCGCTGCACGCAACGCCGCTAAACCTGCATTGGCGGCGCATTCGTTTCTATTCTGTGAAAACTGCGACAGCCCAATCCCCGAGGGACGGCGTTTAGCTGTTCCTGGCTGTACGCAATGCGTGACCTGCCAGGAGGTCGAGGAGATCATGGAGGCCATCCATGCTCGATGAAGTGTTGGGGCAATTCGCAGATTACGGTCTTGAGCCTGCGCAGCCGCTGGTGTTTGGCAAGCTGACCCGGTGTAAGACTTCGCAGGACAAGGGCAAGGAAAAGAACGGCTGGTATGTCGTTCATGAGCAGCACACGGAGAAAGGCGAGACGCTGATCTTCGGTGCTTTCGGTGACTGGCGTTCGGGCGAGTCTCAGAAGATCAAGGTCAAGGCTGGGCGGATGTCGCCAGAAGAGCGTGAGGTTATGCGCGCTCGGCAGGAAGAGGCCAAACGCCGCGCGGCTGAGATATCGGCTAACGCGGCACGTCGTGCCGCGAAGCGTGCAGCGGGTATGTTCAAACGCATGCCAGAGAAGGGCCGTAGCGACTATCTGGATCGTAAGCAGATTGTCGGTTTTGGCGTTCGGTATGCGCCGCGCTCCGGTGCATTCCTAGTGCCGATGAGCAATGTGCGCGACGAGATTGTCGGCCTGCAGGTGGTGTTCCCGACAAAGCAAGAGGACACCGGTCGGGACAAATCCTATTGGCCTTACGGCATGTCCAAAGAGGGTGCTTTCCATCTGATCGGGCCGCACCCGGATCCCGGCGAGCCGGTGCTGGTGTGTGAGGGCTACGCGACCGGCGCAAGTCTGCATATGGCCACGTCATTGACCGTGGCCGTTGCGTTTGATGCGGGCAATTTGCTGGTGGTTTGCAAGGCCATGCGCGAGCGTTTCGCCGGTTGCCCGCTGATCATCTGCCGAGACGATGACTGGAAGACCACGAAGCCGAATGGTGACGCGTGGAATCCCGGTGAAGAGAAAGCCAACAACGCGGCGCTGATTGTCGGTGGCCAGGTGGTTGCGCCGATCTTTTCCAGTGAGCGGGAAGCCAAGTGGACCGACTTCAACGATCTGCATGTCGCGGAAGGTTTGGAGGCGGTGCGCCGGCAGGTGTTGGCGGTGGTCAAGCCGCCGGCTGCTGGTGGTTGGAAGGATCTACTAGCCCGTAGCGAGAGCGGCGCGCTGATTGCGCACATGCAGAACGTCGAGTTGATTCTGGCCAACGATGAGCGTTGGGCCGGCGTGATCAGCTACAGCGCCTTCAGTTCGAAGATCGTCAAGCTGCGCGCGGCGCCTTATGGCGGCGGCACGGGCGATTGGGCGGACATTGATGATGTGCGGGTGATGAAGTGGCTCGCGCAGCAGTACAACCTGCGGGTCAAGGCCTCGCATGTGATCGAGGCGGTGAGTGTGGTTGCGCATGACCATGCGTTTCATCCTGTGCGCCAGTACCTGCGCAAGCTGCAGTGGGATCAGGTGCCTCGGCTTGAAAGTTGGCTTACCGACGTCATGGGCGTGAAGGCGACAGATTATTCGGCAAAGGTTGGCAAGCGCTGGATGCTATCGGCTGTAGCGCGGGTAATGAAGCCCGGCTGCAAGGCTGACTCGGTGATGATTCTCGAAGGTGCGCAGGGCGCTGGTAAGTCGACCGCAATGAGCATTCTCGGCGGCGAGTGGTTCATGGACACGCCGTTTGCGCTGGGCGACAAGGACGGCTTTCAGGCGATCCGGGGCAAGTGGATCGTCGAGCTGGGCGAGCTGGATAGCTTCAACAAAGCCGAGAGTACGAAGGCCAAGCAGTTCTTCTCGGCGTCCACCGACACTTACCGCGAGAGTTACGGCCGCAGAACGATGGACGTGCCACGCCAGTGTGTTTTCGTAGGTACCACCAACCAAGACGAGTACCTGAAGGACGCCACCGGCAACCGGCGTTACTGGCCGGTCGCGTGTACCAAGGTGGATCTGGATCTATTGCGCTCGATGCGCGATCAGCTGTGGGCCGAGGCGGTGTTCTGCTACGACGCGGGCGACCTCTGGTGGGTGACGCTGGATGAGGCGGCAATGTTCGGTGAAGAGCAGGACGAGCGCTTCGTTGTGGATGAATGGGAAGGGCCGATTCTGACCTGGCTCGAAGAGTCGCAGATCGGCGAGACCACCACCGGCAGTGACGTGCTCACCAGTGCGTTGAAGTTGGACTTCGGGCATTGGGGCAAACCGGAGCAGATGCGCGTCGGAGCGATCATGCATCGGTTGGGCTGGCGGCGTGTTCGGTTGCCGGCATTGGCTAAGAGCGGCCAGCGGCCCTGGGCTTATAAGAAGCCGACAGGGTGGGGCGGCGCCTCGGCGTTGCAGCGTGAACCGATCGAGGAGCCTTGCTTTGATTAAGGAGATCGATTCGCTGCTTCGGTTGTGGGCACAGGAGCTTCATTCGGAACATTCAAAAGGGGGGCTGGCTGGGGGAAATATGGTTGCCATGATGATGGAGAGCAACGGGCAACTGATCAGGGGGCGGCGTGCTTTCCGGGCGCCGCTGGAGAGTTCGTTGGACATTGAGCTGATCGTGACCAAGCACCTCGCGCCAGAGCTGGTGACGGTGGTGCGTGAGCATTACTGCACGCTCGATGTGGATATGCGCCTGCGGTATGCCCACTGCGGTTGTGGCCGCGACACGTACTACCAGCGTTTGCATGATGCACATCTGCAGATCTACTGGGTGCTGATGGGGGCGGCTGCGTGACCCTAGGCAGCGCTCCGGTTGTAGTTGTCCCGCTGGCCCGTCTTGTCTCGCTGCGTTTTGATGCAGTGGGACAGGTGCGGGCCTTGTCGTTGTTGGGCTGTCCCACCGTCCCGCCTAGTAGTGCCTCCCGCCCGTGTGAGCGTAGCGGGCGAGCACTACGCGCTTACGCGCGAACGCGTGTTCTTTAAATTTCTTCCTTTACACGAGAAAAGAGAAAGATAAGTAGGACAGTGGGGCGAAGCCCCGAATTTAGGCGCTCTCAGGCGTCCCACTTCGATTTTGAAAAGTGGGACGTATGGGACACCACAGCAACAACAGATTGCCGGGGAGGTGTATTCGCCGACATTCGCTAGGCGTTCACCCTGCGTTACCCACTTATTCACCGGGTGGCATTAAAACAGGGTTGCTGCCACCGGAATCGACCTGTAAAAAGTAGTCATCTTCGATAGGTGCGACCGCAGAGAGCGGCACAAAAAACCGGCCAAACGGCCGGTTTTTTTATTTGTCGCTGGTGGGAATTCGAAAGGCTGCCAGCTTTTCCTTCGTACCCTTGGGGCTAGACCAGTACGCAGCAAGAGCAACGCCAATCGCTAGATAAAATATTGTGTTCCACAGGTTAGCTAGGAGCCACAAGATATCCATGCGCGTCAAAGGCGCATCACTCCTACCGAACTTGATCGTTTCCCATATCCCGCTGCCCACCACCAACAGAACACTGGCAATCGTTGCGAGCTTGATTGCCCATGTGCGCAGCTCCAATCGCTTCTGATCTGTTAGTTGAACCCATCCAATCATTAGCGAGCCAACCACACCCACTGTGGTTACGACATCGATCAATACACTCATTGCTCTGCTCCGATCCGTTGGATTACGTCGGATAGAGCTTCTTACATTCTGGTGTGACAGCCAAGTAACTTGGACGTGTTCCGAATCTATAAAACATGGGGAGCAGACATGACGAATGAGCAACAAGCGCTGGCAGAGATGCCGATCTGGTTAGTGGTCGTGTTGGCCTTGGTCGGTGGCGTGTCGGGGGAGATGTGGCGAGCAGATAAAGATGGGGCGCGGGGCTGGGCGTTGTTGCGCAGGCTCGCGCTTCGGTCTGGTGCCTGTATTGTCTGCGGGGTGACAGCGATGATGTTGATGATTGCCGCCGGGATGTCGTTGTGGACGGCGGGCGCGTTGGGTTGCCTGACGGCGATGGCCGGTGCGGATGTGGCCATCGGGTTGTATGAACGATGGGCTGCCAAACGACTGGGCCTCAGTGAAGCCCCGCCAACCAGCGGCGGGCAGGGGTGATGCACCGCCCCGGCACCCCGAAAACCGCCGGGGACCCTAGGGGTATCTGAAGGACACGGGGTCGGAAACCCGCGGGACTGTGTTAGCGGGCGGTTCACCAGCTTAGTGAACTGAGGTGAACTGGGGGTGAACAGGTGAACTCGCGGGGTGAACTGGAGAAATTAACCATGACAATCATCAGCAAAACGGAGTTTGCGGCCCGGCGCGGGTGGGCCAAATCCTATGTTTCCAAATTGGCCAGCCAGGATCGGCTGGTGCTTACCGAAAACGGCAAGATTGATCTTGAGGCTACTGAGGCACTGCTTGATAAGACCAGCGACCCAAGCAAGGCTGCAGTCGCCGAACGTCACCAGCAAGAGCGGATTCAGCGTGACGTTTACAGTCAACTGTCCCCACTGACTGAGCCGACTTCCACGGCTGCGCCGCCGCAACTCATACCAGTCGATGGCAAACACCCCGACTACCAGAAGTCCCGCGCGCTGCGCGAACACAACATGGCCAAACTGGCCGAGATCGAACTGGGCAAAGCGCAAGGCTCATTGGTGTCCCGGGAGGCAGTAGAGACCGGTGCCTATGACGCGGGTCGTTTGTTGCGTGACCAGCTGTTTGGACCGCTGCCGCAACTGTCCTATGACTTGGCGGCGATGACGGATCCCTGGCAAATCGAAAAACACCTGACGGCAACAATTCGTCGGACGCTGGAAGAAGCTGAGCGCCTCTCTTCAGCGGATCTTGAACACGCCCTGATAGCGGATTAAACCCATGCACACGGAATTTTCTGACGGTGCAAAGGTGTACCGTGAGAATTACTTCCGTGGACTGCGTCCTGATCCCGATCTCTGGATCGATGAATGGGCCGACGAGTACATGCGAATCCCGCGAGACACCGGCGCCCCAGAGCCAGGCCAGTACCGCACCTCGCGGACACCTTATGCTCGCGAACCGATGCGCTGCTTGTCGCCGGCTCACCCTTGCAGGCGCGTGGTCACCATGGTGGCCTCGCAGTTGATGAAAACCCAGATCGCCCTCAACTGGATGGGTGGCCTGATCCACATGGCGCCTTCAAACATCCTGGCTTTGCTGCCCAGCCTTGGATTGTCCAAGCGGGTTTCGGGGCGGATCAGCAAAACCATCAAGGCCACACCGGTGCTGCGTGAGCGCGTGGCCACCAGTCGCTCACGGGATGCCCGCAATACGATGGACACCAAGGAATTTGAAGGTGGTTCGCTGTACGTGACCACCGCCGGTTCTGCGGCCAACCTCTCGGAGCTGTCGGCACGTTACATCTATGGCGACGAAGTCGACCGCTGGGAAAACGATGTCGGTCAGGAGGGGGATCCCATCAGGCTGGCCGAAACGCGGGCGACCAACTTCGGGCGCAATGCCAAGATCTATTTTTCCAGCTCGCCGACGATCAAGGGTGCCTCGCGGATCGCCGATCTGTTCGAGTCCAGCGACCAGCGTCACTATTATGTGCCGTGCCCCACCTGCGGCCATATGCAGGTGTTGGAGTGGGAGCGGCTGCACTACAGCGCGGACTTCGCCACCGTGCATTACGAGTGCGCCGCTCCTGAATGCGACGTGCTGATCGAGGAGCACCACAAAAGCGATATGCTCGCCCGAGGTGAGTGGCGCGCGCATGGTCGTGGCGATGGCAAGACCGTGGGGTTTCATCTCAGCGCCCTGTATTCGCCGACCGGCTGGATGGATTGGTCCTCGCTCGCCGTCGAGTTCGAGGATGCGAAAAAAGCCCAGTCACAAGGTGATACCAGCCTGATGCAGGTGTTCTACAACACCCGTCTGGCGAAGGTTTGGGACAGCGCGCTTGAACAGACCAAGGCGGAAGTGCTGATCGCTCGGGCGCGGCTGGAGACCTACACCCTCGGCGCGATGCCGGTCGGTGTGCTGATGCTGACCGGCGCCGTCGACGTCCAGGCTAACCGCCTGGAACTGATGGTGATGGGCTTCGGCGTGGGCATGGAGCGCTGGGTGGTCGATCACCAGATCATCTGGGGCGATCCGGCAGACGAGCGCACCTGGGCTGTACTGGACGAGAAACTCAAGGCCCGTTACAGGCATCCCTGTGGTGTCGGTCTGGCGATTCTCGCCGTGGGTGTCGACTCCGGCGGTCATCACACCGATGAGGTCTACCAGTTCTGCCGCGTTCGCCGCTGGCGCAACATCTTCGCCATCAAGGGCGCGAGCAAGCCTGGCCGCCCGGTGATTGCACAGCGCCCGTCCATGGTCGACGTGACTTGGAAGGGCCAGACCGAACGCAACGGCGCCGAGCTGTGGTTTGTCGGTACCGACACCGCCAAAGACTGGATCTACAACCGGTACCCGTTCCCGGACGGCCCGGGTTCGCTGCACTTTGCCAACGACCTGCCGGACGAGTTCTTCGCCCAGTGCGTCGCCGAGCGCAAAGTCGTGCGTTACGTGCGCGGGCACAAGCGCATCGAATGGGTGAAGGGCAAGGCCGAGCGCAACGAAGCGCTCGACCTGATGGTGTACTGCCTGGCCATGGCACATTACCTCGGCATCAACCGCTACCAGGAACACGATTGGGACAGGGTGCGACAAGCCCTAGCCCAGTCCGGCTTGTTCGATGACGCCTTGAGCACCAAGCCTGCTCAGGGCGAGCGACTTTATGTTGAGCAAACACCGGCGCCTGCTGCTGTACGCCAAGCCCAGCCCGCACCACCACCCGCTGCATCGGTTACGCAAGCGCGACCGGCAGCACCCCCTCAACGCCGCAGCTCTGCCAGCGGCTATCTGAAGAGACGCTGATATGTCCTTTACAAAAAAGCACCTCGACGCGGTTGAGGCGGCCATTGCTCGCGGTGAAAAAACTGTGCGCTACACCGACCGTACCGTGGAATACCGCACGGTCGATGAACTGCTCAAGGCGCGCGAAGAAATACGCTCGTCGCTGGCCAGCGCCGCCGGGCCACGTTCGCGCGTGGTTCGCCTTTATCACGGGGGCAGGGGACTTTAATGGCCCGACATTTTCCGACGTTGACCCGTAACGGCTTTGTGCTGCCGTCCAACATCAAGGCCAGTTACGAAGGCGCTGGTGAAGGCCGCCGATCCGCTAACTGGGACGCTCCCGACAACGGGATCAACAGCATCAACACCCCGGCACTGCGCAATTTGCGGTCGCGCTCCCGGGCAGCGGTTCGCAATGACCCGTATGCCTTCAACGTCATCGACAAGCGCGTCAGCAACCTGATCGGCACCGGCATCACCCCTCGGCCAGCGACCGATGATGATGCCCTGCGCAAGCTGCTGCAGGAGCTGTGGAGCGATTGGGTTGATGAGTCTGATGCGGATGACCGCACCGACTTTTACGGCCAGCAGGCGCTGGTGGCGCGCACGGTGGAAACATCGGGCGAGTGCTTCGTCCGGTTGCGTCCTCGCAGTCGGGACGAAGGTTTGGCGGTTCCGCTGCAGTTGCAGATCCTGGCGCCGGAGTTCGTGCCGCACGACAAATTCGAGAGCACCAAGAACGGCAACGTCATCCGAGCCGGCATCGAGTACACGCCCGGCGGCAAGCGGGTAGCGTATTGGATGTACCTGTCGCACCCGCGTGATGCGGCCTCGTTGAACGCCGGCTACAACCAGCTAGTGCGCGTCCCGGCCACGCAGGTGCTGCACATCTTCGAACCGGTCGAACCTGGCCAGTTGCGCGGTGTGCCGCGCTTGTCGCCGGTTCTGAAACGGCTGCGCAGTTTGGACAACTACGACGACGCGGTGCTGTTCCGTCAGGAGGTGGCCAACCTGTTTGCCGGCTTCATCACTCGCCCCCCGCCGGAATCGGGACCCATGCCGCGCGACCCGGTTACCGGTGCGCCGCTGGTTACGGATCGCGATGGTTTTACGCCGATGGTCGCGCTCGAACCCGGCACCATGCAGGAACTCGGTCCGGGCGAAGAGGTGGAATTTTCCAAACCGCCGGACGCGGGCAACAACTACCCGGACTTCATGCGGCAGCAATTGATGGCTGCAGCAGCGGGATCGGGCACGCCTTACGAGATCCTCACCGGCGACATGCGCGGCATCAACGATCGAGCGCTGCGGGTGGTACTCAACGAGTTTCGGCGTCGCCTGGAACAACTGCAGTTCAGCGTGTACGTGCATCAACTCTGCCGCCCGGTACGAGCTGCGTGGATGGACATGGCGGTGCTGTCGGGTGTCTTGGTGCTGGACGATTACGCACAGAAGCGCCGGCAATACCTGCGCACCCGCTGGGTGCCACAAGGCTGGGCTTACATCCAGCCGGTGCAGGACGTGCAGGCGCGAGCGATGGAGGTGAGAGCCGGTTTTTCGTCGCGCAGCGAGATGGTTTTGCGCACTGGCTACGACGCCGAAACGGTCGATCTGGAAAACGCTGCTGATCTGGCACGCGCCACCTTATTGGGCCTCAACTACAACACCCTTGATGCCGTCGAAGACACCGACGACAAGGAGCAACCATGAGCAAGCGCGCGAAACCGCGTATTTACAACCGCGCCGGCAAACGCGTCGAGGTCAAGGACAAGACTTGGTACGCCGTTCATGCCAGCGGCGAGTCCACCGAGCGAGTGATCGAAGTCTTCGTCTATGGCGAGATCGGTGCTTGGGGTATCACTGCCAATCAATTCGTGCAGGATCTGCGCGCCATGGATGATGGTGTGTCGCCGGTGGTCGCCGCGTTCAACAGTATCGGCGGTGACCTGTTCGATGGTCTGGCCATGCACAACGCGCTGTCGCGGCTGGGCGAGCGCTGCACTGGTCGCATTGATGCACTGGCCGCGAGTGCGGCCAGTGTGGCCGTGTGCGGCGCACACCGCGTAGTAATCGCGGCCAACGCCATGTTGATGATTCACAACCCATACACCTATACAGGCGGTAGCGCTGAGGACTTCCGCCGGGTTGCTGATGTATTGGATCAGACCTTGGAGGCGATCATCGCGGCCTATAAGGCCAAGGCTCCCGACATTGATGACGCCGAACTGCGGCGAATGGTTGATGCTGAAACTTGGCTGACCGCCAACGAAGCGGTGGCTTTGGGGCTGGCCGATGAAGTGGGCGACGGCGTCAAGGTCAAAGCCTGTCTCGGTCAAGGCGCGGTGCTGCAACGATTCCAGAACGCACCGGCTGATTTGCTGGCCCAGCTCGACGAGGCGCCCGAACCGGATCCGGATCTTGATCCTGTCGATCCGCCGCTGGTGCCGCCTGTAGTCGACTCGACCAAGTTGGCATTGCTGGTCACTCAGCGCTGCACGGCGGCGGGCATCAGCAACCTGATCGAGCCGCTGCTCAAGTCAACCCAGCTTGAAAGTGAAGAGGTCGTTTTGGTGGGTCTGGCACGCGCCAAGGCGATTAACGACCTCTGCGTGGCCGCGCGGCTGCCTGAATTCAGCGCCGAGTATGTCGCTGCAGGTCTGGACGAGGCGGCGGTGCGGGCGCGTCTGTTCGACAAGATTGTCACCAGCGGTAAGGGCTTTGAAATCGACAACAGTCTGCCGCTGGCGGACGACCTGGCGCCCAAGGTGCTGGCCAAACAACCTGACCCCAACTCGATTTGGGCTGCTCGCCAAGCGGCCCAAACTGGAACCGCGCAAAGCGCGAAAGGAGCACGAGCATGACCATCAAAAAGGAACCGATGCACGCAGGTGAATTCCTGCTGTCCGAAGGCGCCGGGAACATTTCGCGGGAAACGATCAATGTCGCCGCCGGCCCGGCACTGAATCCGGGCCAAGTCCTCGGTCTGGTGACGGCCACGGGCGAGTTTGCGCCGTATGATCCGGCCGCCGAAGACGGTACCCAATCCGCTGCCGCGATCCTTTACGGGCCGTTGGGCGAGTCGGACATCGTGCGCCGTGGTCGCGCTGTGGCGCGAATGGCTGAGGTCAGCGAAGCGCACCTGACAGGGCTGGATCCTGAAGCCGAAAAAGATCTGGCCGCTCATTTCCTGATCGTCCGCTAAGACGTTTCCTTCTTTATATGCATCCCGCCGCGTGCGGGATTTTTCGTTTCTGGAGAGTACCCCATGGCCGATATCGCCATTTTTGAAGACGAAGCGTTTACCGTTACCTCGCTGACCGCTGCACTCAATGATCAGCCCTACCTGCCGGGCCGCATCAGCGCCCTTGGTCTGTTCCGCGAGGAAGGCATTACCACCCTGACCGTGCAGATTGAAAAGGACGGTGACACCCTGGCACTGGTGCCAGCCGGTGAGCGCGGTGGTTCAGGCTTGGTAGTTGCGGCCAGCAAGCGCAACCTGATCCCGTTCAACACCGTGCACCTGCCGGAGCGTTTCACCATCAAGGCGGATGAGATCCAAGGCATCCGCGCCTTCGGCACTCGCACTGAGCTGCAGGCGGTGCAGGACGTGGTCAATGCGCGTCTGGCTAAGGCGCGTCGTCAGTTGGACGCCACGCATGAGTTCCAGCGCATGGGCGCACTCAACGGCCAGATCCTCGACGCTGATGGTTCGACGGTGCTGCTGGACTTGTATGAGCGCTTCGGTGTGCAGCGTCAGAAGATGTCCATGGGGCTAACCAAGGCCGATACCGAGCTGCGGGTCATGTGCGGTGAGGCGCTGGACATGCAGGAGGATGCGCTGGGCAGCGTGACCAGTACCGGTTCGCGCGCTTTCTGCGGCAAGAACTTCTGGAACAAGCTGATTGTTCACAAGTCGGTCAAAGAGACCTACCTCAACAGTCAGCAAGCGGCAGCGCTGCGTGGTGACGCCCGGGAAAGTTTCGAGTTCGGCGGCATCATCTGGGAGCGCTACCGTGGCAAGGTCGCCGGCGTGTCTTTTGTCCATGACGACAAGGCGCTGCTGGTGCCGGAAGGCGTGCCCGATCTGTACATCTCTGTGTTTGCACCGGCCGACTACATGGAAACGGTCAACACCCAGGGCATCCCGTACTACAGCATGATCGAGCCGCTGCCCTTCAACAAAGGTATGGCCGGCGAAGCTCAGTCCAACCCGCTGCACCTGTGCACTCGACCGCGCGCCCAGATCCTGCTGGAACTCTGAATATGGGCTTTCGCGATCTGATCGCCGAAGTCGATGCGGTGGTGTTCGAAACGCTGGGCGACACCGCACGGATCGAGGGTCGCGAAGAGCCAGTGCTCGGCATGTTTGCCGCTCCCTGGCTGCAACCCAAGTTCGGCAAGCTCAACACCGGGTTGCGTGAGCCTCGCTTCGAGATCCGCGTCAGCGATTCGCAAGGTCTGGAACAGGGCATGCTGGTCAGCGTTGACCTGCCTGCCTTGGATGGCGGCGGTGACTACGACTTGATCCAGCTCGAACCAAGCGGCGACGGACTGGTCGCCCTGATTCTGAGGTTGCGGCCATGAGTGTCGGCAGCTATTTCAAACCCTCGGCCGGAGGCGGGATGATCTCTATCCAGTCCTCGGCCGCAGATTTTCAGGCGTTCCAGGACTTTGCCAAGGTGGTGCCGAAAGCGGCTGCTTCGGCGCATCGGCGCGCGATCAACAAGACGTTGGGAAGGTTGCGCACGCACATCGCCCGAGCTGTCAGCCGGTCAGAGCGCATTGCCGTAGCAGCGGTGCGTCAGCGGTTGCGCAGCTATCCGGTTTCCGGCGCGGCCGCGAGCGGCAAACTGTGGTTCGGGTTGAACAGCATCGAATCCAGCCGGATCGGCCGGGCGCGGCAGACCGGGAGCGGTGTGTCGGTGGCGGGGCGGCGTTACGAAGGTGCCTTTCTCAAGAAGGTCTACGGCAACAAGCCCGACATCTGGATTCGCACAGCCTCCAAGCATTTCAACGCGGACGACTACCCGGACAGCACGGTGTCCCCGGGTCGCGGGCCGAGTTCGGGTTGGGTCGCCGAAAACGGTAGTCGTTTCCCGCTGGCCAAGGCCAAGGTGTCGCTCGAGCAAGCCCGGCCGCATTTCGACAGCTGGGTCAAAAAGGCAGATGAGATCCTGTTGGCGATTCTCAAGCAGGAACTCAACTTTGAGCTGCAGAAGTACCTTAAGAGGATCGGCAATGTCTGAAGAACCGTTCAGCCTGGACCAGCTTTATCGGGCGGTAGAACAGCATCTGCGTACCCACTTGCCTGGCGTACAGGCCGTCACAGCCTGGCCAGACATTAAGGATCGCGTGTCGCTGCCAGCGGTGTTTCTGGAGGTGGCCGAGATCGAGCCGGGTACCGATATCGGCACCGGCGAAACCTCGCTGGTCTGCAAGTTCGAGGCTCGGATCATTGTTGACCCGATCAAGGCGCACCATCATCAACAGGCCGTGCAATTGGCGACGCAGTTGGCGGTGTTGCTTCGTTCGCAGACGTGGGGGTTGGCAGTTGAACCCGCCGAGTTTGTGCAATCGCTGCAGGACTGGACCCAGCCGCACCTGGATGGATACACGGTGTGGCTGGTGGAGTGGACTCAGCAGGTTTATCTCGGCGTTGAGGAGTGGCCGTGGCCGGACGAACCGCCGGGGTCGTTGGTGTTTGAAGTCGATCCGGGTGACGGGCAATTCAGGCCGGAGGATCTGCCGTGAGTTACGCAAGCGCCCAGCATGACCGCATGATCGCGGGTGCGGTAAAGGCTTGCTACGTGGTCGCGGTGGATCTGTCCGCTTCGCCGCCGGTATGTCGCGTGTCGGATGGCAGTGAATGGGTCAGCGCTTGGGTGCGGTGGCACAGCATCGCCGCCGGCAAGGCCAGGCACTGGCGGGCGCCGTCTTTGGGCGAGCAGGGCAGTTTGATCAGTCCCAGCGGTGACGTGTCACAAGGCACGTTTGTCCCGGGCTTGTATGGCAATGCCGGGCCGCCGCCAGATAATCGCGATCATGTCGAGGTCTGGCGTTTTGATGATGGCGGGTCGCTGATTTACGACTGGCAGGCCAAGAGCTACAGCATCACGCTCCCGAGCGGCACGGTCACCATCAAAGTGGCCAGCACGGAAGCGGTCGTGACCGATAGCGCGGTGAACGTGACCACCGGCAACATCAATTTGAAAGCGGCGGTGATGATCGACGGCGCGCTACACGTTACTAAGGGCATCACCAGCGCCGGCGCAATCATTGATGCCACCGGCAACAGCAATCACCACACGCATTAATTTCGACTCACCACAGCCCGCCCAGTGCGGGCTTTTTCATGCCTGGAGAACCACATGGCCAAGATCGATACGACCTCAACCGATGCGCAAGCGTCCTCGGAACCGGCATTGTCATCCTCAACTTACTCATCGCCTGAGTCTTTGAAATTCCGCGACAAGCTCTTCACGTCGCGACTGGTGATCGTGCCCGGTACTGACCGTTCCTATCCGGTGGAGAAGGCGACGGTCGTGGTGCCGGCCTCCGACATCGAGGCGGTCAAGTTCCTGAAAGCCAGCGAAGAATACGAGCCGTTCAAGGAGTGACATCGATGATCGGAATGGATCGCCAGACCGGCCTACCCATATCCGGCATCGAGCACCTGCGGCAATCCATTGCCGACATCTTGAGCACGCCGCTGGGCAGTCGCCGGCACCGCATGGAGTACGGCAGCAAGCTGCGGCGGTTTGTCGATTTGCCCGTTAACGAGGGCTGGAAAAGCGCCGTACAGGCTGAGGTCGCCCGCGCTTTGGGGCGCTGGGAGCCACGTTTGAAGCTCGACCAGGTGCGTGTCCTTTCCGTCATTGGTGGGCAAATCAATCTGCAAATCGTCGGTAAGTACCTGGGCGACGGCGTCACGTTGGAGGTGGCTGTATGAGTACCGTTGATCTGTCGTCGCTGCCGGCGCCAACCGTGCTGGAGCCTCTGGACTTCGAAGAGGTTTATCAGGACGGTTTAGGCGTCTTTCGCGGGTACATGGGGGGCAACTGGACGGCCGCGCTGGAAAGCGATCCAGTGGTCAAAGTGCTTGAGGTTGGGGCTTACAACAAGGTCGGCAACCGCGCCCGGGTCAATGACGCCGGCAAGGCGTTGTTGCTGGCGCACGCCATTCGCGGCGACCTCGATCACTTGGGGGCCAACGTCAATCTGCAGCGCCTGGTCATTCAGGCCGAGGATCTGCTGGCGGTGCCGCCGGTGCCCAAGGTCATGGAAGACGACGACCCGTTTCGCGAACGCATCCAGTTGGCCTATGAGGGTTTGACCACAGCCGGCCCACGTAACAGCTACATCCTGCATGCGCGTAACGCTTCTGGGCTGGTGGCAGACGCCACGGCCGAAAGCCCGGCGCCTTGCTACGTTACGGTAACGGTGCTGGGGTTTGATGGGGAGGGTGAAGCGCCGCCGGAGCTGCTGGCGACGGTGGCCGCTGCGCTGAATGACGATGACGTGCGCCCGGTCGGTGATCGTGTGACCGTGCAGAGCGCGCAGGTGATCCGCTACGAGATTGACGCCATCTTGCACATGGCTGGCGCCGGCCCCGAAGCAGATGCCAGTTTGGCCGAGGCGAAAAGTCGATTGGCAGCCTGGATCAATCCACGCAAGCGGCTGGGCGTCGAGGTCGCCCGCTCCGCTGTTGACGCCCAGTTGCACGTTGCCGGCGTTGCCCGGGTTGAGTTGGTCGGTTGGCAGGACTTGGCCCCGACCAAGGCGCAAGCGGCGTTCTGTATGGGCTACAGCGTGAGGCTGGCGGGCTGATATGAAAAGTCTACTGCCGCTCAACAGCACGCAACTGGAACGGGCCATGGAGGCCGCGTTTTTCGAAAAGACGATTGTCCCACTGCGCGACCTCTACAACCCCGACACCTGTCCGGTGCATCTGCTGCCGCATCTGGCGTGGGCGTGGTCGGTCGATCGCTGGGACTACCGATGGTCTGAGGCGACCAAGCGCGCGGCCATCAAGGCGTCTTACTACATCCACAAGCACAAGGGAACGATCGGCGCATTGCGCCGCGTGGTCGAGCCGCTGGGCTATCTGATCGAGATTGTCGAGTGGTTCAAGACCGTGCCCGAGGGTGTGCCGGGCACCTTTGCACTGAAGGTCGGTGTTCTCGATACCGGCATCACCGAGGAAATGTATCAGGAGCTGGAACGCCTGATTGATGACGCCAAGCCCGTCACCCGGCACCTGACCGGGCTGGCGATCAGCCTGGAAACTCAAGGCAATCTGAATATCGCCGTGTCCGTCTACGAAGGCGACGAAATCGACGTTTACCCGCCCGTCATGCGTGACATCGAGGTCACTGGCAGCTTTGGCGTGGTCGGCCGCGAACACACCATAGACACCCTGGACGTTTATTATGATTGATGCGAATTCGCAGTTTTTCGCGATCCTCACGAATGTGGGGATGGCCAAGCAGGCGAACGCCGACGCACTCGGCATTCCCTGGCTGATCACGCAAATGGGCGTGGGTGATGCCAACCCGAACGGGCAGGCGGATCCGCCTAATCCGGTTCCGTCGGCCAGTCAAACCAAGCTGCTCAGCGAGTGGCGCCGTAAGCCGCTCAACCAACTTAAGATTGACCCGGTCAACCCGGCGGTGATCATCGCCGAGCAGATCATCCCGGCCGACGAGGGCGGTAAGTGGATCCGCGAAATCGGCCTCTACGATGCGGACGGCGATCTGGTGGCGGTGGCCAACTGCGCGCCAAGCTTCAAACCGTTGCTGTCGCAAGGCTCGGGGCGCACGCAGATTGTGCGGATGAACTTTATTGTCACCAGCACGGGCAACATTCAGCTCAAGATTGACCCGGCGATTGTGCTGGCCTCGCGGGCCTACGTCGACGCGGCGATTTTGGAAGTGCTGCCGAAGAACAAAACCCCGGGCGAATACACGCGCGTCAAGGTCAATGATCGCGGGATTGTAGTGTCGGGTGACAACCCAGAAACGCTCGCCGCCATGGGTATCAAGGACAGTTACACAAAGGCCGAAATCGAGGCAATGATTGCGCAGGCTTCGGCGTTGCCGGTCGGTGCGACAGTAGCGTTTCCGCTGGACAAATTAGCGCCCGGGTTTCTGGAGCTGGACGGCAGCGTAAAGAGCATTGCTGCCTATCCCGATCTGGCGACACTCCTCGGCACGGCCTTCAACAAGGGCGACGAGGGTGCTGGCAACTTCCGCTTGCCCGAATCGCGCGGTGAATTCCTGCGTGGTTGGGATCATGGTCGGGGTGTAGATGCCGGCCGGGCAATCGGTAGCTGGCAAAAAGCAACACTGACGGCAACGGATGTTGTTACTCCGGCGGGAGCGGGAATTCAATCTGCTGCTCCTGGGTGGAAACATAACGCTGACGGATCGGGCACGTCCCACCTGTTAGTCGGCGGTGATGTTGTCAGTTCGACGCAGTATGTTGGGGTCGGAGTTTCTGTTGTAGACCCTGCATCGCCAGCAGCGTCGGCGCACCTGACAGATGAATACCAATACACCAGAGGCGCCCTTGTAGGGACGCGCCCGCGCAACTTATCGGTGATGTGGTGCATCAAGGCTTGGAATGCGCCCATCAATCAGGGACACATTGATATTTCAGCGCTGGCTGCTTTAGCGACGCAAGCCACGGAAATCAAACTCGGCACGGCCAAGATCGCCACGCAGACGCTGACGGATGCCGGCGTCGATGACGCCACAATGGTTACGCCGAAAAAACTACGTGCTGGCTTCTTGTCGAGCTTTACGGCTAACGGCTACTTGGCCCTCCCTTCGTGGTTGGGGGGGCTTGTTATTCAGTGGGGCAGCCTAAGCGTTATCGGTACTGCGACTGTACCGCTTCCTATGGGTTGGCCCACCGGAAAATGCTTTGGCGTTTGGGGTACGGGGCAAACGGGTGTTGATGGCGCCTCTGGCGGTTCTGCGTGGGTTGAGTCGGCTGTGGTGAGTAATTCGCAGATATTTTTAAAGGTTGTTACGTCGAGTTCGTCGGGAAACGTCCAGGGGAATCGGGGTGTTTCTTGGCTGGCCATCGGCAAATAAAGGAGTTGGCATGCGCTATTACAGTCCGACCACGGGAAGTACCTACCTAAAGGGGGTTCACGCGATGATCCCCGACGATGCGATCCCTATTTCTGAGGAGTGCTATTTATCGGTGATTGCTTGCCGAGTGGATGGGAAGGTTCGCAGTCATGACGCTGAGGGGCTGCCGATCTTGATTGATCCGCCGGCGCCCAGCGCTGAAGTTCTTGAGGGGATCGAAAGGGGCTGGCGCGACGATCAGTTGGTGCAAACCGACAGCCTGGTGATCCGTCATAGGGACGAACACGAGGACGGCAGTGAAACAACCCTTAGCGCCGAGCAATACGCCGAACTACAAGCGTTCCGTCGGGCGCTTCGAAACTGGCCGGAAGGTGACGAATTTCCGCTTGTCGAGCATCGTCCGCCATCGCCTCTCTGGCTGGCCGCACTCCAATAAACGCCCCGCACTGACGGGGCGTTTTCTTTTCCGTTACGCGTAACACGAACACCCTCACAGCCTCGCTTATGCGGGGCTTTTTCGTTTCTGGAGACTGACCCTTATGAGTTTTTTTCACGGCGTCACGACCACGTCGGTCGACACTGGCGCGCGCACCATCTCGCTGCCGTCTTCGTCGATTATCGGTCTGTGCGACACATTCACACCTGGCGTTCTCGGGGGAGGCACGGCGAAAGCGGGCGAGCTGAAGTTGATCACCACCGAGCGCGAAGCCATTGCCGCCTTCGGCGCTGACTCGGCGATCACCAAGGCGTGTAAGGCGATCTACGTCAAAGCCAAGGCGGTGATCGTCGCCATCGGCGTGGCCAAGCTGGAAGACCCTGCGCTGCAAACCTCTGCGATCATCGGCGGCGTGCTGGAGTCTGGGCAACGTACTGGCTTACAGGCGCTGCTCGACGGCAAGAGCCTGTTCAACGCCCAGCCGCGATTGCTGATCGCCCCGGGCCACACCGCGACTCAGGCGGTGGCCACGGCGCTCGACAGCGTGGCGCAGAAGCTGCGCGCTATTGGCATCATCGACGGCCCGGGTACGACCGACGAGGCCGCTATTGCCTACGCCGAGAACTTCGGCAGTCGCAACCTGTTCATGGTCGACCCGGGCGTCAAGTATTGGGACACCATCACCAGTTCGACGGTCGACGCGCCCGGTTCGGCTTGGGCGGCAGGGCTGTTTGCCTGGACGGATGCTGAATACGGTTTCTGGGCGTCGCCGTCGAACAAGGAGTTGACCGGCATCACCGGTACCGGTCGCGCGGTCGAGTACCTGGACGGCGACGAGACGTGCCGAGCCAACCTGCTCAACAACGCCAATATCACCACGATCATTCGCGACGACGGTTATCGCCTGTGGGGTAACCGCACGCTGTCGAGCGATCCGAAGTGGGCGTTCGTTACCCGCGTTCGCACGCTGTTCATCCTCATGGACGCGGTGCAGGCCGGGCACAAGTGGGCGGTTGACCGCTCGATCACCAAGACCTACGTGACCGATGTCACCAACGGTCTGGATGCATTCATGCGCGACCTGAAAGCCCAGGGCGCAATCATCAACTTTGAAGTGTTCCCCGACACCGAACTGAACACGGCCAGCCAGATCGCCCAGGGCAAGGTGTATTGGCGCATCCGTTTCACCGACGTGCCGCCGGCAGAGAACCCGAATTTCCTTTTCGAAGTCACCGATCAGTGGATGACCGAAGTGCTTGAAGCAGCCTAAGGGGGCGTAACCAATGATTCCTCAGACTTTGTATAACACCAACCTGTTCGTCGACGGCGTGAACTTCTCCGGCGACGTGCCCAGCTTGACGCTGCCCAAGCTGACCACCAAGACCGATGAGTATCGCGGGGGCGGCATGGCCGGCCCCATCGAGATGGATCAGGGGCTGGAGAAAATGGAAGCCTCGTTTGTCACCAAGGGCGTGCGCCGCGAGTCGCTCAAATACTTCGGCCTGGCTGACGGCACGGCGTTTAACGCCACGTTCCGTGGTGCTTTCAAGGGCCAAAAAGGCGCGGTGACAGCGGTCGTTGCCACTCTGCGCGGTCGCCTCAAAGAGGTCGATCTCGGTGACTGGAAAGCCGGTGATGCGGCCGAGATCAAACACGCCGTTTCGGTCACGTACTACAAGCTCGAAATTGACGGGCGCCTGATGTACGAAATCGACATGGTCGCCGGCATTCAGGTGATCGACGGCAAAGACCAACTGCTCGAAGTGCGCCAAGCACTCGGCCTGTAAGGAATAGATCCAGATGACTCAAGTAATCGCTAAAACCCTGCCTGCCTGGCTGTCGCTCAGTGCAATCGGTGCCGTCGTAACCCTGACCCGCCCAAGCCAAGCCAATAGCGTCGACGTCGAGGCGTTGACCCTGCGTGCCCCGACCGTGCGTGCGGTACGCGCGGCCGATCGCGCCGCCAATGGTGACGACGAACAGCGCGAGCTGATGTTGTTCGCCGGTCTGGCTGAAGTCGGGCTGAAGGATCTTGAAGGCCTCAAGATGGCCGACTATCGCCGCGTGCAGGCGGCGTATTCGCACCTGGTACCGAAAACCGATTATTCGGACTCGATGCCGGCGTGGTTGTCGCTGACCACCGACCAGGTGCTGGTGACGCTGTCGTGTCCGAGTGAAATCAACGGGGTGACCGTCGACAAGCTGGCCTTGCGTTCGCCGACCGTGGGCGACGTGCGAGCGGCCAACCGTGAGGTGGGTGGCGACGATGAGCAGCGCGAGCTGGTGTTGTTTGCGGCGTTGTCCGGCGCTTCGGTGGCGGATCTGGAGGGGCTGAAGCTGGTGGATTTTAACCGCTTGCAGGCCGGCTATTTTCGCATGGACAACGACGACGGGCTTTAACCCCAGCGTGATCAAGTCGGCGGCGAAACGTCTGGCGGCGGAAACCGGATTTTCCGCCGCCGAGATCCAGTCGATGCCGTTCGCGGATATGGTGTGGTGGCTCACGGATTGAGCCGCCATCGGTAGTGCTGGGCACATGAGGGTCATGACATGGCAAACAAACTCGCCCTCGGGCTGGTGATCGGTGGTGCCGTCAGTTCAACGGTCGGCGCCGCGTTCAAGGATGTGACCGGGCGCATCAAGCGCCTTGAGGCTGAAGGCAACAAAGCGCGCGTGCTGCAGCGCACGATTGGCGACACCATCCGCCTGCGCGAAGAATGGAAAAAGGCTCACGACACCGGCGCTGCCGTCGCGTCCAAATTGCTCAACCGTTTGAACTCGAACCTCGACAGCTTGAAAAAGCAGGGGGTCGAGGTCGGCCGGCTGGAAAAAGCCTATCGTTCGATGGGGCAAGCGGCCAACAAGGCCGAGCTGAAAGCCAAGGGTCATCAGCAGATTGATTCTGGCGTAAAGGGCATGAAGGGCGCCGTCGGTGCCGCGGTGGTCGGTATCGGTGCCATGGCGGTGCCGACCAAGGTCAGCGCGGATTTTGGCGCCATTGTGCGAGACATCGCGATCAAGGCCGGCATTGCCAACAAGCCGCAAGAACAGGAGATGTCGCGCAAGATCATCGACACTTCACGCGATACCGGCATGGCGCGCAACGATGTGGCCGACGTGGTCAATCAGTTGGTCGGCGCCGGTATGGACCTGAGCAAGGCGCTGGAATACGCGCCTGTCGCGGCCAAGTTTGTCGTGGGGCAGGGATCCAGCGGCGTCGACACGGCGAAGATGATCAACGCTCTGGGGCAGAACGCCAAGATCACCGACCCCAAGCAGATGCAGCAGGCGCTGGAGGCGATTGCCTACCAAGGGCAGGCGGGCAGCTTTGAAGCGGCCGACATGGCCAAGTGGTTTCCGGAGCTGTTGGCCAACATGGCCAGCAACGGCATCACTGGCTTGGATGCGGTGACGCAACTGGGCGCCATGTTGCAGGTGCAGATGAAGCAGGCCGGCAGTTCGGACGAAGCGGCCAACAACCTGAAAAACTGGATGGGCAAAATCGGTTCGACCGATACGGTCAAGGCTTACGAAAAAGCCGGGATTGATTACAAGGGATCGATGCAGACCGGTTTGCAAAACGGTATGTCGACGCTTGAGACCAGCATGTCGCTGGCTCAGAAATACATTCAGGCGACCGATCCGAAGCGTGCGGCGGCCATGGCCGAAGCGACGTCAAAAATCAGCAAGGAAGCCAATCCCGATAAGGCCAAGGCCATGATGGCCTCGCTGGAAGAATCCCTGCGCACCGGCGACCTGTTCGCCGACATGCAGGTCAAGGCCGCACTGTCGGCCTACATGCAGAACAAGGCGCTGTACAGCCAGCTCAAAAACGATTCGCGTGACGCGACCGGGATCCTCGACAAAAACCTCGCCGAGCGGCGCGAGTCGTCATCGCAGAAATGGGCGGAAATGGCTCAGTCGATGGATGACGCCATGCGCAGCGTCGGTGATGCGCTGCGCCCGGTCACGGACACCGTGGCCGAGTCGTTGACCAAGGTGACTAAAGGCATTACGTCGCTGACGGATAGCGCGCCCGGGGTAGTTGCCGGTATCGCTACTGTCGGGGCGGGACTGATCGCCTTAAAGGGTATCTTCAGCACGATCAAGATCAGCAAGGGGCTGCTAAACCTTGCGCGTGGGTCGCGCGGTGGCAGGAATGGGGGCGAAGCCCCAAATAAAAACCCCGGAGAACTTGATCTGGTAGCGACTGGCCTTGATGTTGTTTCGCGGGTGAAGGACGCGGCAACAGGCGGTGGCCTTGGTACTGACGGTGGTGCAGGTAACGACGGCGTCAAGAAGGTTTTCGTCGTCAATGCCGGCGCTATGGGTGGCGGTGTGGATGCGTCGGGCGAATCGCGCCGACGTGGGCGTGGGTCAAGGCGCAGCGCTCGGCGCAGGTCGTTGCCGAGTTCGAGAGGTCCTCGCCCGTCTGTGCCTCGTTCACCTGTTTCGCTCCCATTGCCATCAGTCCCCTCCGTTCCAGGTGGGGTATTGTCCAAGCTCGGCGCCGTCGCAGGAACCGTCGGTAAGGTCGGCAAGGTGGCCAAGGTTATTCCTGGCGGCACGCTGCTGGAGTCCGGCGCGATGGCGCTTGAAACCTTTCAAAACGCCAAGACCAAGGACGAAAAAGCCGAAGGTTACGGTTCGGCCGCTGGCAACTTGGCCGGCACTATGGCCGGTGCAGCAGCAGGCGCCGCCATTGGTTCGGTTGTGCCGATCATCGGCACCGCGATCGGCGGCATGATCGGTGCTTACCTGGGTAGTCAGGGCGGTGCGGCGCTGGGCGGGTCGTTGGGTAAGTCGCTGTTCGGCGGCGAGGATGAAAAGCCCGAGCAAACGGCAAAGGCGCCGGTGCCATCCACGCCGCTCATGATGGCGTCAGCGGCGCAGCAAGGCCCGGTGTTGGGGGATGTTGCGCGCTCGATGGCGGTGACGGCGCCGCTCAAGTCGGCGGCGCTGGCTATCCGGCCCAAGGAGCCGGCGAAGCCGGAGCCGGCCAAGGTGGATCAGCAGTTTCAGTATTCACTGAGCATGCCGGTGACCGTGCAGGGCGATGTCAAAGATCCGCAAACCTTGGCGCAGGATCTGATGCCGCACATGCAGCGAATGATGGCGGACGCGGCGAGGAGTAACGCCGCCAAGCTGTACGACGAACCCCATGTCTAAGGAGGTTTCATGGCTTACATGGAGCAGATGCAATCAAGTCTGAAGTATCTGGTGGATGCAGCGGAAACCGGGCGGCGTAGCGCGGATGGCATGCTGGCCCCGGTCAATGGCGCGATCCGTGAACTGACCGGCGCCGCGTCCGAGCTGGAAAACATCCCGTTTGTTGGTCCGGTCATCGGCGCCAAACTTCAGCGAGTGATGCGCGGCGTCGACGCGGCTCAGGCCAAGGTCGGTCAGGTGGCGGCGGTGTACGGCCGCGCCACCCGGGCGGCGGCCGAAGTGCAGGAGAGGCTGGGCACATTGAAAGAACAGGCGGGCAAGGCGGCTACGGCGATCAACAACGTCGCCGGCAAGGTCAGCCCGGCGCTGGCCAACATCGTGCCCACCAGCTCCTTTGCCGTGGATGCCACGCCGGCGCCGGAGGCGGTGAAGCCGTTCCCGCATCTGATGATCATTCAGCCGCGCGATCCGAAGATTGAGCCGTATTACTTCAACCTGGACACGGCAGCGTTCGACGAGCTGAGCCGTTCGACCGAATTCCGCTGGGCTTCGCAGGAGCGGCTGACGCGCCGCCCGGCGAAGCAGGCCATCGGTATGGGCGATGAAAAGTTGACGCTCAAAGGCACGATCTATCCAGGCTTCAAAGGCGGTTTAAAGCAGCTCGACACGCTGCGTTCCATCGGGGCCAGGCAGCAACCGCTGACCCTGACCACGGGCTATGGCGAGGTGATCGGGACGTGGTGCCTGAAGACGATCAACGATGAACAGGGCGCGTTTTTGCACGGCGGGATTCCCCGCAAACAGGGGTTTACTTTGGAGTTTGAGCGTTATGGCGACGACATGCAGAACGTCTGATGGCGACATGCTCGATGTCATTTGCAACAACGTTTACGGCCATCTGAATGGCAGTGTCGAGGCCGTGCTCGATGCCAATCAGGGGCTGGCCGATGAGCCTCAGCCGTTCCGGTTGGGCGTGATCATCGTCTTGCCGGATCTGCCCAGCCCGACCAGTGAGGGCGTGAGCTTGTGGGATTGACCCGGGGCGATCTCTTCGCTGGCGCCGCGCCGCGTTACGCGTAACAACACCTTGTTTTTTTGGCCCGCCTTGTGCGGGTTTTTTATTGGAAAAAACCATGACCCCGATGTTTCGAATTGTCGCCGATGGGGCCGACGTCACGGCCAAGATCAATGATCGGCTGTTGTTGCTGCGCACCTCTGACAAGCCAGGCATGGAGTCCGACGAGTTTGAGTTGCGTATCGACGACCGTGATGGGCAAGTGCAATTGCCACGGCGTGGCAGCTCAATCGAGATCTACCTGGGCTATGCCGAAACGACCTTGACGCGTATGGGCAGTTACACCGTCGACACGGTCGAGGTGTCAGGGCCGCCGGATACCATCGTGATCAAGGGCAAGGCCAGCGACATGCGTGGCAGTGGCAAAACCATCCGTAGCGGAAGCTGGGAAGGCGTGCCGTTGTCGAAGATCGTGGCTGACGTCGCCGCGCGCAATGGTTGGACGCCGGTGTGTCCGGTGTCGACCAAGGTCGCCCGTGTCGACCAGCTCAACGAATCCGACTTTAATTTCATCACCCGTCTGGCCAAGCAGTACGACTGCACAGCCAAGGTCGCCGACGGCAAGCTGTTGGTGATGCCGCGCCAAGGTGGCCAGACAGCCAGCGGGAAGACGTTCGGCGCTATCACGCTGACCCGACGCGACCTCAGTCGCTGGCAATTCAGTCTCGGCGATCGCAATTCGCACAAGGCGGTGGCCACCAAGCATCAGGACAAAAAGAACGGCAAGCTGGCGGTGGTTACCATCGACAACGATGACGCTCCGGACGGATTGCCGGCAGTGCATACCGACCGCCATATCTACCCAGACAAGGGCGCTGCTGAAGCGGCGGCCAAGGCACGTCTGTCGGCGTTCAACCGCTCGACCGCCGATGTGCGGCTTGAAATGCCCGGCCGGACGGACATCTTCGCCGAGCGTCCCATCATCGCTCAGGGTTTCAAGGTCGGGCTTGATGGTGAATACCTGGCGGATTCGGTCGAGCAGGTGTTCACCCAGTCCGGCTGGTCGACCACGGTCGAATGCAATGCCGGCAAAGCAGGTAAATCCAAGGGCAAGAAAAAGAAAGGGCCGAAACCACCCCTCAAGGTTGTGAACATAGAGAAACAGTAACCGCATCCCATCGCCGCCTGAGTGCGGTTTTTTTACGTCTGGAGTTTGTATGTCCATCACTGAACAACAGCTGCAAAGCATCATGCCCAACGCCCGCCGCCAAGCGGGCGTTTTTGTATCCGCCCTCAACGCAGCCATGGCCCATCGACAGATCAACACGCCGAAACGCCAAGCCGCGTTTCTGGCGCAAGTCGGTCACGAGTCGGGTCAGCTGCAGTACGTCCGGGAACTGGGCGGCGATCAGTACCTGAGCAAATACGACACCGGCAACCTGGCTGCAAAACTGGGCAACACGCCGGCAGCGGATGGTGATGGCCAGCGCTATCGCGGTCGCGGCCTGATCCAGGTCACTGGCCACGACAACTACCTGCGCTGCAGCTTGGCGCTGTTCGGTGACGAGCGATTGCTGCGCACGCCTGAATTGCTGGAGCTGCCGCAGTGGGCTGCCGAATCGGCTGCATGGTTCTGGTCAGTGAATGGACTGAACGCGCTGGCCGATCAAAATGAATTCAACACAATCACCCGCAGGATCAACGGCGGTCTCAACGGCCTGCAGGATCGGCTGGAGTTGTGGGGGCGGGCGAGGGCGGTGCTATGCGTCTCGGCGAACTGATCCCGGCGCCGTATCGGCTACTGGCAAAAGGAGTGCTGCTGATCGTCTTGGTCGGTGGTTCTGCGTCCATTACCTGGCAAGTACAGGATTGGCGCTACGGCAAACAGCTCGCAGAGCAGGCCCGACTCCACACCGAAACCCTTAACCAGTTGGCCCTCGCCACGGTTGCGCAGCAGCGTGCCGAACGGGACAAACGCCTTGCGCTCGAGCAGCGCCTGGCCACTAGCGAACAAACCCATTACCGAGCTTTGAGCGATGCCCAACGTGATCAAGGTCGCCTGCGCGACCGCCTTGCCACTGCTGATCTGCGCCTGTCAGTCCTACTCGACGCCACCACCGGCGCCGGCAACGGATCGTTGTCAGCCACCACCGCCACCGGCGGCGTGGTTCATGGCCCCACAAGAGCCGAACTTGACCCAGCGCATGCTCAACGAATTATTAGCATCACCGATTCCGGTGACCAAGGACTGATCGCGCTGGCTGCTTGCCAAGCTTATGCTCGATCAGTCGCAGACGATAAATGAGGACTCATGGTGGACAGTCCCTACTGAGCAGGTAAGCGCGGTGTGCTGTGTCTTTCTGATCCTGTTTATCCCAAAGTAAACCGTGAAACACCGAGTCGAATGCCCGTTTTTGCGCAACAGTTAAAGATGAGTATCCACGGTTGATGACTTGCTGGGCGATGCCTTGAGCGATGCGTTCTTTCTCTGTAGAGAAGGGGTACTCCTCAAGAATCTCTTCAACCATGCTGATCAGTTCGGTCTCGTCAGACAGATCTTCCATACAAACCTCATACGATTAAATAGCTCAATCGCACAGTGGCAGCACTCGTCACTGATTTTCAAGCAATGAAATGACAAGTTTCATGCTTTATTTACTCACATTGCTATCGAAGTCTTACCACTCAACCGCTCTTGCTGACTTGCATGAGCGGCAACACACGCATAGCCCGTGTTGTTTCAACACCGAAGTGAAAAAGAGCGGCCGATCCTGATGCTTCAACATCCAGATCAGCCGCCGTCCCTGCAGATCGTCCCTGCAAGTCCAGCCAAGGCTCTTGCTCCGTGCACAAAGCGCGACGAGCCTAGCACCTGTTTATCCATACAGTAAAGGTCTTGCCTTCAATGTCTACACCCATCATCCCTTGGATGGGCGGCAAACGCCGCCTGGCCGATCGCCTCATTCCGCTTTTTCCGCCACACGAATGCTACGTTGAAGTCTTTGCCGGCGGTGCCGCGCTGTACTTCATGAAGCCCCAGCCATCGCCGGTCGAGGTTCTGAACGACATCAACGGCGATCTGGTCACGCTTTATCGCGTCGTGCAGAACCACCTCGAAGAGTTCGTGCGCCAATTCAAATGGGCGCTCAGCTCACGGCAGGTGTTCGAATGGCAGAAGATGACCCGCCCCGAAACTCTCACCGACATCCAGCGCGCCGCTCGATTCTTCTACCTGCAGCACCATGCCTTCGCCGGCAAGGTCTCGGGTCAGACTTTCGGGACGGCGACGACTGCCCCAGCCATCAACCTGCTGCGGATCGAGGAAAACCTCTCGGCCGCGTGGCAGCGACTGTCCGGCACCTACGTCGAAAATCTTCCCTGGCTTGAATGCGCTGAGCGTTACGATCGTGCCCACACCTTCCATTACATGGATCCGCCTTACTGGCAGACCGCCGGGTATGGCGTGGAATTTCCGTTCGAGAACTTCGAACGGATGGCCGACTTCATGCGCCGTTGCAAAGGCAAAGTGATGGTTAGCATCAACGACCACCCCGACATCCGCCGCGTGTTCGAAGGCTTCCATTTCGAGACCCTGGACATTCGCTACAGCACTGCCAACCAGCGACAAGGTAAAGCCGAGGTGAGCGGCGAGTTGGTGATCATGAACTGGACGCCAGAATCGCTGGGAGGCTTGTTCTGATGACGAGCAAAGCGGCAGATCCAGCCTGCCGGTGTCTGGTCAACCAGTGTAGGCAGGTTTGGTCGCCGCGCCAGAGAAAAATGGCCCCTACACCAGGGCCAGGTGTGGGGGCCTATTGAGCATAAACGGAGTTCTGTCTATCAGTGGGCTACCTATGAATTTCTCAGACGCAGGATCGCTTCGGTGATCGCTTGCGCATTCCTGTCCAGTGTTTCCAAGGCCGCAACGGCGTTATCGGCAACATTGTCTGCTCCAGATCCTGAAATCCAATGGGCGATCTCTTCGATCGCTGCACCGAGGGCATGCTGGTTGTGCAGAAGCAGTGTCAAAGCATCGGCCGTGGCAATGGTGGAAGGCGAGTTATCGGGCATGGTGTCGTCCTTGAAGAGTGATTCAGAAAGCCAAGCTCATCTGGCTTTCGGTTATGGCCGGTTGCCTAATTTCAGATGATGTTTTTATAAACCTGTAAGCGCTACTGAGCGTGCGTTGAAATAGGAGGCTTTTGGCTGAACGCGGACATCATAAACCGCCCTTAACTTGAGGCATGGACAGTGAAAGGTTCGGTTCATCGTGCGCGAAGAGCGTCTAAATGCTGCCTAAGTCTTTGTTCCACTATTGCTTTGCCGCCGATGGTGTTGTCGTAAAAAAGAGTGCGAAAGCCGGAAATGTCGAATGGCAGCCTTTCGCGAGATCGATCGCTTAGGAGAATTGTGGCCTTGCCTAAACCGTGGGCGTAACCTACCTCATAGAATACATTTGGATTATCAGGAGTGACATCGGCAATTATAAGTGCCGCGGTACGGATTGATTGAGTTATATCTTCCAAAATCTGGCCAGACGTATGAAAGTCGTCTCCACGGACAACATTGTAGCCATAATCCTCACAAAGAGGCTTTATAACGTCGCTATACAATATATTGAAGTCAGCTGAGAACTGCATAACGACGAAGCAGAGAGGCTGTTGTGAGTCGATTTTTAGATTCCGAAACTTGACTCGCTCGTCGCCCTGCATGAAAAGCCCAATTTGACCGCGCTTGAGTGTACGCGTAACGGTAAGCACTCGAACATTATCTACGTACAGGTCTATAGATGATCCAACAGCACGCACACTCATACTGACCCATTTATGGACTGGTACGGCTGAACCATGTCCAGCACCGATAACCGGCTCCCAGTTAAAGTTCCTGAGTCCCGCGATACCATACGGAGCGCCAAGGCAGTTAACTCCAAGCGCTAGCTCGAAATCAGTAGTTAGCTCAGTTGGATTGGCTACCGTGCCAGAGGATTGGGGTGAAGAAGGTTCTGCTGGAAGAAGAATTACACATGTACCGGCGCCACCGTCAAGAAGAACTTCCCATGAGATGCTGCCTTGCTCAAATTCGATATTTGAGCGAAGAACTGTGTGAGGAGAAAAAACTTTTTGGTCGACACTTATAGCCGTAACTGGCTGACTGAACAACGGTTTCGTAGGAACATGAGTGATTTCGCTTCCATTAATCTCAGCATGTCCGTATGTAGCCACCCAGTTCTGGTTTGTATTCACGAGTTGCTCCTGGAGTAAAAGAGTACTGCTGCGTCATAGATCTAGAACGACAGCTTAGTAGCATTGGGCGTTCGCGTCCTTAGCTACCAAAAAAGCAGGCACCTTTTTTCTTGGCGTTCTGTCGAGATTGCCTTCACTGCTCACGCACCCACCTTCGCACCGGGACGGGCATCTGTCCCGTCTGGTTATTTTTCAGACACCAAAACCTACCGATTCTCTCTATGAAAATCAGTGGGTTGCGTTTAGGAATGTGGCGATGAAGGAGAGATTCGAACCCGCGAGACTGTGAGCCAATCTCCTGCCACCCTGATGGTGTCGGCGCCTGATGCCAACGGCTGCTTTCGGCCATTTCCGGCCGCTCGCGGAGATAGAATAGCGGTTGCCGGTTATTTCTGTGATGAGCTGATGCTCTGTCCGAACGATATGAGGCATAACTCGTAGTCGGTGACTTATGAAGGTCCACCCTTAAAAATTCAAACACTCAGCGTTGGAATGAGAATGTCCGATAAAACTATTTATGCCAAAGAATTCGCGATCTGTGTATCCATGTCAGATTTAGTAACCTGGGAAGGTGATCAGACGTCTCCCAGCGTCTACCTGCAGGCGGTATTTTCGACCCTTGAAATTTCCGTCAATATTCTCGAACTCCACGAGTTGTATTTCGCCCACCTTTACAACGGCTACGGCGACGTGCATGTTTATCATGCTCGAAATAACGGAGGCAGTATTTTCGCAATCGACTTGTATCGAGAGCTCACAGACCAGCTAGATTTGACAGGTCTATTTCTACGTATTGAAAGCCCCAAATTTGATCAGGCACTCGCCCATCTCCGGTCGTTCTATGACAGCGCGAGGTGCCAAGTAGCATTTGAGCAGGCAGGCTACTCCAAGCGACTTCGTGAAACGCTTGATGAAAGCAGGTACCCTCGACTGGTCGAAGAAGATCACGCCTTCGTACAGCAGCATTTCACTCATCGGTGACGCTAGCCAATCAGCCCCCTTTTCTGGGGCAAGGCCCGTTGTGACAGGCAATAATCGGCCAAAAGCGGTCATCCACGGGAGGCAGCTATCGACCCAAAGCTGCCCTTCGTGAAGGACAGCTAATGGCCGGTTGAGTCCACAACCCGAAGCGGACATCGGCGGGACATTCCGATTAGCTGAATTGACGCTCATACAGGGTGACGTGCTGAGGAAACAGCTCGCCATAGAGCGGATGTGGAATGCCGAAAATGTTCACTTCGATGCACGGTGGCGCGAGCTCTTCGGAGTAATCCAGGATGGCCAGACCCGCACATGGAATGACCAGACCCGCTTCGGTCTGAACAGAAAGATCCAGAACGGTCTGGTCGTGATGGTTCGTGAAGCACTGGTTCTGGATAGCTGCGTACCCATCGGCAGGTTCGAATTGGCCGAAAGCAACGCCCATCGGGGGATCTCCGTAATCGAGCGCCGAGTAGCCCACCAAAACCAATCCGCTATAAATTGAGAATCGCATCATGAGACTGCCTGTTTGTGTCATGCATTAGACCCAAGCGCGGTATATCACTTGGCTGGTCCTTAAGCGAGGGTGAAGCAGTTGGGCGACCGCTATTGGCCGTTAACGACCCCTAACAAGCGACCGCTACCGGCCAAGATCCGCCAGTCGACGTCCCTTAAATAAGCGCTAAGCAAGGTAAATTTCGCGATGAAAAGCTGGATAGCTAATACGAAAATTAATGCACTGTTAGGGGCAAGCTCTCAAAAATTTGATGGCGTGAAGATTAGGCGGATCCTTATAGAATACTGCGACAGGTATCAAAAGATTTATCCTTTTGAAATTCTGGAAGAGCCACTTGAATTTCTGAAAAACAATGTAGATTCAGATAGTAAACATAGGGAGATGCGAGCGCTGCTTAGGGTTGCCGCTGAAGAATACTGCATTAGTTTAAACGAGATAGCCGATGCTCTTCTTGACCTGATAGACATTCGTGTCCTTAATACGGACCAAGCAAAAAAAATTATTAACCACGTTTTCGAAGCTTTTTCCTGCAATGAAAGCCCCGAAGATTTCATCCAAAGAGAGGATGCCTATTTGTGCAAAAATCTATTTGCGATTATCTCCGGCTAGCAAATGGTTGAAACCACTAGCCTTGCTCACAATGACGGGCCCGATTGGCGTGACTAGATACTCGCCTCGGGACATTTTTGGGGCTTTGATGACTGACCGCTTTTGGCCGAAAGCGGTCATTCGTGAATGGTGGTTTTTGGCCGACAGTTCTTCTCTAGGGCAAAGTTAGGGCATATATAGGGCCGCTTGGGCCCGCTGGAAGCCGACGGCGCAGGTTGAAAACGCCGTTTTTAGTGGTCTAAAACGGTCTGTAAAGCTGCGAGAAGGGGTTCGAATCCCTACCCTTGTAACTGGTTTCCAGTGATCGGAGTTGGCCCATAGCGGACGACCAACTAGTGGAAAAAGTTGGAAGCTGACGGCGGGGCGCCGCCTTGAGCCATGCTTTCAATTGCATCTCTCATTGCGCATGCGGACGTATCCTAATGACTATGGGTCAGCGAAACGATACGAATCTAACCTGCACTTTTGCCCTTCAGTTTAGCTAGACCCTGTTTAATGTGTCCGGCGTTCTCGCCAATCTTCCACAAGGCACCCCGAACGTTGTCTCCGACTTCGACCAACCTTGCTGTTCAGCATGAAGCGTTAACTCCATCAATGCTGCTTCCAGACTGAGCTGATTCTGGTACATCCTATCCAGCACATTCGATAACGAATATTCGTCTGACATAACATTGAGTCCTTTTAGAAGAAAAGCATAGTATCGAAAGTGCCGTTTGTGCTGCGCGTTTATACATTTCTAAAAAACGTTATGTTTCGGACAGATAGCCAGGGTAGCAGGGGGGGCACGCGAGGGCTAAGGCAGTCCACCATGTGCTCACTCGATGTTCGACAGTTTCAGGCAGGCGCTTGAGAGTCCGCTACACAATTACCTATCAGTATCAAGGATACCTAAAGTCCGCGGTGAGCTTGATCATGAATTGACATCCCTCTGGTCGCAGACATCGAAACCAGTATTCGTTGATGCTGTAAGGGGTTAACGATCCGGGCTGACAGCAGAATTTTGGATCTATTGGCGTCTGCAGCAGCGTTCTCTAGCTTGATCATGCCATATAAAAATGCCTTGTAGTTGATGAAGAAATGTGGCAAATGCTGTATAGTGGGGAAGGGTCTAAGTGATCTCTCAAGTCAATTTGCAGGACGCTGAAGGTGATATGAATAAAATTTCCAAGGTGGCAATACATAATGTGTTCAAGCCTAATGAGACTGCGATTATTAATATAGATTCACCTGTAACAATACTCACTGGTTATAATGGAGTTGGTAAGTCTACAACTCTTGGAGTAATCCATAGCACTGTTTCACTCTATGGTGATTGTGAATATTCTTTTCCTCGATCAAATTGGGGGAGCCAAATTTTCTTAGAAAATGGTGTGGTATTAAATCATGTGAAAATGGCGCGTCCAGTAGACAAAGAATTTTCACTTCCTACGCTAAAGAGAACAAGTGATAAAGTAGATGCGCTAAAAATATTTTATGATGAGTTGCTCGCTAGAGCTGTTCCTGATAGCAAGCAAAAAAAGTTGTTAGTGAGTAAGGAAGGCGAGAAGCGCGATACTCGATCAACTAATATACTTAGTGTTGAGCTCGGTTCAAAAAATAAGAATAGAAATAAAAAGAATGACGGTGGGGATGTACAGGGGCCGGGTATTCAGTCTGTATTGTATTGTGATGAGTTGTTTAATTTCAATGCTGCTGTTGATGAGTCTGAGAACTTAGATGAGCTTGATATCTTTTCTAAAAAGAATACGCTTGATAAAACTCTTTATTTTCTGCTGCTAGAGTTTTCTAGTCTGGACGTAAAAACTGCAACAGCTCCTCATGTTGCTTCGATTTTAAGAAATGTTATAGATTTATTTGCTGATAGAGAAATGCCTGAAGCCTTGAGGCGGCAAATTTTCGAGTATGAAAAGATGCAACGTGCAGGCGCTCATGGGGAATTTTTAAATGAAGCGAATTTATTTTTTGAAATGACTAATAGAGAGGTGTTTGTAGGGGATAATGGCTTCTTGTCCTTGAGGTTGAAGTCTGATTTGAGTGAGGTTAAGTGGTTTAATTTGTCTAAGGGGGAGAAAACATTACTTTGTTTGTTGCTGGCGGTCTTTTTGAATAAAGATAAGAATACGTTGTTTTTGTTGGATGAGCCGGATCTCTCTTTGCATATAAAGTGGCAAAAACAATTGTTGAAGAGTCTGTTCTCGTTAGCGCCGAATTCACAGTTCCTCGTATCTACACACTCTCCTGCGATGGTTGGCAACGTTCCTGGAGAAAAAGTTATTAATATTGGTTTTTTTAGTAAGGCTTGATATGGACTCTTTGGGCTTTCCGTTTGATGCAGAGTATGTTGAAAATCAAAAGTTTTTTATGGATGAGGCTGAGCCTCCGGAAGTTGTTATTTGGCTTGAGTCGCACGACGATTCACGATTGTGGGTCCCCATTTTTAGAAATATTAAAGGGTTTAATTTCCAGTTCAAGCAGTCATCAATATTTGTTGCTCAAGACGAAAAAGTCGCAAATGGATGTGATAGGCTTTTGAGTCTCATGGAGGCGGGCGAAATAAGTTTAAGTAAGTATCAAATATTTTGTTTGGATAGTGATTTTAAATTCATTAGCAGTTTTGCGGATGGTTTTCGGAATGAATATAAGGGGGTGGATCATATATATTGGACAAATGTTCACTCGAAGGAAAATATTTATCTGAATCCGATAATTATTGATCAGATTATAAGTCATTTGGTTGGAGTGCCAGAAGATAATCTAGCGCAGCCTTTCTCCATTGTTTTCGGGAACTTCTCGGCTGCTATTTTTGAGCCGTTTATTAGATTGCTTTTTCTGCAAGCGGTATTGGGTGGTGATAAACAAGGGTTAGTGGTAGGTTATAAAAAGAATTTCAAAGAGGTTATTGATATTCTAAAGGAAAAACCCGTTGAGCAGGCCATCAGATTTCAAGGATGTGCGCTCTGGGATAGGTTTTGCTCTGAATTATCATCTTTGTTGAATGTCTTGCATGGACACATCGAAACAGAAGGTTTGGAGTCGGACTTTGACGATTATCGTGTTAAAGTTGGCGTTGCTGGAGTGAGTGCTGAGAATATTTACTTATTCGTTCGCGGGCATGATCTGTATGAAGTTTTTGATGAGCTTTCTTGCAAAGTTATAGAGTCCTACAAGAAGCTAAAAATTTCAGAGATAAAAGCAGCGTGTAAGGATAAGGCGGGTGAAAAGATTTCAGAATATGTTAATTCTTTTGTTCCGTTTGGTACGTGTCTTAAATCTAGGGCTCCAGTTTTTAATGGGATTCCGTTCTTTTCGGAAACGATGAATTGCGTAATATCTGTATACGGGTGACTGGCTTGGCGGAGTTGCTTATGTTGAGCGGCTCACGCGGCGGATGCGATAAAGTGTCTGCTGTGTTAGATAATATTGTTTATTGCACACCTGTTTCTCGGTTGCTGCGCCATGATTATTTCGAAAAATTCCTCAGATTTCAGTTACTCTAGGTAAATTCATCGACGACACTTACTTAACCCGTCGTTGGGACGCTGCAACGCACGAGTCTTGCTTAAGCAAACGGTGTCTGATTCATCCTCCCGTGTGGGATTGCTACATCCTTCAAACACGTTTCGAGACGAAGATTCGTCTGACGTAGCCTCGCCACCTTCTGACATAAGAATCAGTGTCGGCAAGTATTCTTGATTGCTCGATCGCGACTTGCTTGAAAGTTGCTACAAAACAACAAACTTTCGGCGCATTACCTTGCGCGATGGGAGGCTGATGGGTGACTACGTCCAATCCATCATCGGGGCGACGGAGAAGCGGCGGGAGAGTGGGGCGGGTTGTAGAGACATTGGGGGAATCTGGATCAGAGGGGTGAAGGTTGGGGAGTTTATCAGGAATGGGGAGGGCAGCGCTTTACACAGTGGGATTCACCTGTTTTCTGTCGAGATAGGAGTTCTACTCTGCAAGGAGATGTAGCACTCGGGTCTTGAAGTGTGTAAATAACTTTTGTCTATGAAGTTAAGGGTATTGCTACCCTGCCCGAATGTTAATCTGTCGGCATGAGTATTACACGTCAAGCGCACCTTTGGAGTTTTCAGGTAAAACAATATTAATCATTTCTCTTTGCAGTAAATCAGGATGGTTAATTTTTCCAAATTTATACACTGGGCCTTGATAGCCAAATATACTCAATGAAAAGATGTAGAAAAGGCTGAGGCAGTCACACATGCGCTTGAAGTCTTTTTTTGATATCGCGTTAGATACCCCAGCAGCTTTTGGGTGAGCGGAGGAGTTTCTCAGATCTATCCAAGATTGTCGCTCGTCCTTATCTACTATTCCACGCTCAACAAGGATGGAAAGTGCTTTTTTGGGGTGCATATTGCCCCATTTCTCGACGCTGGAAACTAAGGTGGCCTTGTGGTCTTTGCTAATCGCTAGATTATTCAGTTTCAGAATGATATCTATTTTTGCTTTTTCTAATTCGGTATCCTGCTGAGAAAGTTCGAGGCTAGGGATGTATACGTCGTTGAGCAGACCTTCGATAGCCACACCCAGTGTAAGTAACGTAACACTAGTCTGGGAGCGATAAGCATGCCACACCCGCGCCCACTGAGCATATCCGCTTTGGAACAAGTTCGGGTTAGTTCTACGGACCTTCAGCATGCCAGAAAGGATTCCGTAATGGAAATCTGGCCAGCCAGGTGCCGAAGCCAAGGCAGGGAACGGTTCTGCTATGGTGTGGGATCTGTACGCCTTGTTGACAGATCTGAGCTGGAGCGTATGAGCATGACCTGAGCGCCGTACCACAGCATAAGGCTGCGGCAAGCGACCTGAAGATAAAGCAAGATAGTAGTTAAGCGATTCGTAAATCTCATCAATATTAAAGTCGCCGCTCGCATTAATCTCCATATAGGCTTCGTGATCAATAATCGATATCTCGCATTTAGGTTTGTCGATCTCGATCAGCGTCTGATTCCAGTTGTAGGACTCATATCCTTTTAAGCTGGCTTTTACGGTGTTTAGTTTGTTTGTGGGTATTCGGCACGGTTCGCATATCTCAAAGTTAAGGTTGGTTCTATGCTCTGAAATAAAAGAGGACTCATAGTGAAGTTCAATAAGCTCTAGTGGTATGTTGACTACAAAAGGTTTTGTAGTAAAAATATTATTCATTTGAAATGAGAAATCAGTTGCTTCAAATGTCCAGCCTTGAATGGTTGTTGCTTTTAGTTCTAGTTTTTGGTTTTCATCGAACGGGCTTTGTGGGACTTTGCTTAATATTGTGCTTTTTTCTGGTATTTCAATGGGCTTGCAGACTAGCTCTAAGTAAATCAATCCGGTCGGATTGATCAGAAGCTTTCCGTGCCCTTTTAGCTCGAGTTCGGCTGAGCGTTGAGTGATTACAACTTCGGTACAATGGAGTTCTAAGTCGCCTTTTCGCATACCTTCAAAAAACTTACTAGTATCCATTCTAAACTTCCTATTGCGATGCGTGATGACGCGTGGCTTAGCTTTATCCTATCGGAATATTCTGCCTATAAGTAGTTATGGAGGCGTGGTCCGAAGCCACGTCGTCCGCAAAATTCGTTTTCTAGAAAAATGGCGCAAAAGCACCTATCCCCCTTCCGCCGACGGACCTCTTAATTTTTGTGCAACGTTAAGGAGTGCGCAATTGAGCCTTGCAACCATGCTGACTTTGGGCTGGACCTGGACCTGGGCTTGGCGGGTTTCTGATTAGACGGATACGTACATTTCCTGTTCCTTGACGGAGCCTCGATCACTTTGTAGCCCTTCATGGCAAGGTTCTGAAGGAAAACAGCGCATTTCAATTTTCTACTTCTAGAATCACTGTCAGTTCGTCATGCATCCGTGCGCGAAAGCCAAGGCGTGGCGTTAGGGTACAGGCAGCGCTCAATGCGTGGAGGGAATCGTTTTGGCCAATGAAATTGCATTGCCGTTCTATATTGATTGGAAATTTTGGTCGTTGGTTGTATCGATCCTTGCCGTGATTTTGTCGCAGCTCCCCCCGATTCATTTGCTACTCCGTCCTCGCCGCTTAGAAGTTGAAGTTCACAGCCGCGTTCAGCTGACCCATCGTGTAGGAAATCCGAACCTAGGACTGGTCGTAGGGATAACTAATTCAGGTGGACGAAGCTTGAGAATTCGGTCGATGCATCTCGACTTGGTCCGGGATGGTCAGCCTCTCGTAACGCTTCATGCGCAGGCATATTTTGAAACGCCTTCATCAACGTCGACTGTTTTGCTCGTTCCCTTTTTCTTGAAGCCTGGGGACAGTTGGGCGCATGCCGTTACCTTTTTTAATAATTTTGAGCGCCAGGTTGATAAGGCGTATCGGGCCGACCTAGCGCGGTTGCGAGCCGATATTCGGCAGAAAATAGACGCCCAGCCGCCGGACAAGAAAGAGCTGGTGGAAGCTGAACCACAAATGATCGCTCCCTTCTCGGAGCTGTTTCGAAAGCTCTTTATTTGGGAAACGGGAGAATACGTGTTCACGCTCTCCGTCATCACTGCCCCAGGTTCGGCGTCTTACACGAAAAAATACCGGTTTACGTTGTATGAGGCTGACACCGAGGAGCTTCGGCAGCAGGCAGAGAGGTACAAGTACGGAGCGGGAATAGCTTACGACGAGCAGGACGGATCGGTGATGGTTCCTATCACTGAGCATGTCGGTTAGTAGGGGGAGGGGGGCTAGGTCGATTCTGTTTAGACTCACTGTCCACATAGTGAGGGTGATACGCCTGAGACCCCGGTATAGAAGGGGGCTAGCCTTTTTTGAAAAAAGGGGACGGATTTATTTATGGGAAGGGGGCACTTTTTTCAGTTCACCCGGGCGAGTCTTTCAACAACACTATGCTTGTTTAAAAACACCTAGGTGCCGCCGCTAATGGCCTACACCACCTTGCGCCTCCCCCTACACCTAAGACAGAATCCCCCGGCTTGTGCGTCTAGCCCGCAGGTTCTATCGTCCTCACGTCACTGAAAACCAGTGATCGGGTTTGGTAGCCCGCTTCGTGTCTAGATGCATCGCACTACCTAATTCAGTCGCTTTCCCAGGACTCGGATTTCATGGTGGTCATGCGTGGGGCCCATTCGTGGGCGCCGGGTTCTAGTGCGACCGGTCTACCAACCCGCGTATGGCCGCCACCCATCGTTTGGTAGCGTGGGTGATGGCTTCTTTTAGTAATCGCGCTAGAGGTTCCATCTATGTTCAAAGTAACGCCCAACCCACCAGAAACCGACCCCGCATCCCCCTACGATTCCCTCAACCCCAAAAAGCTCCACGAAGCCGCCGAGCGAGCCCTCGATCACTACCTCCTTCCCACCGGCCACATCATGGCCAGCGTCAACGAGCCCGAGCGCATGTACCTCGCCAACCCCAAGTACGACTCGGAATCCCTGCTGGCCAATGCCAGTGAAACGCTGAGTTCCGCCTCGGAGATGCTCAACAACTTCGCCGCAGCACTCGAGCCCTCACACCGCAAAACCGCGCTGGGCATTGCGCAGGTGGTGATGTTGGGGGAGTTGGCGGTGAATCAGGCGTTGGATAATGTTGAGGTGAAGGCGTAAAGCCTGTCCCGCCGTGGGCAGGTGAAATGCTCGTTCACTGATAACCAAAAGCCGTCACTTCCAGGTGACGGCTTTCGCTCGCAGCTCTAACCAAACTGACCCGCCGACTCAACCGCAGATTTCGGCTTCCTCAACCGCGTCAACTGGTAAGCAATCGCCAACCAGACAAACCACCCCGGCATGACCATCAACGCAATCCGCGTGTCAGGCCGCAACGCCAGCAGCCCCAGCACAAACCCCAAAAACGCCAGCGAGAACCAAGCCATCGGCACACCGCCGGGCATCTTGTAAGCGGACTTCGCATGCAGATCCGGACGTTTTTTGCGGTAGGCGATGTAGGACGCGAGGATGGTCGACCAGGTGAAAATCACCAGAATCGCCGACACGGTGGAGACGATGGTGAACGCGGTCATGACTTCCGGCACGATGAACAGCACCAGCACGCCGACCAGCATCAACAGCGTGGTGAACGCCAGGCTCAGCAGCGGCACGCTGTTGCTCGACAGTCGGCGGAATAGGCCGGGGGCGTTGTCCTGGTTGGCCAGCCCGAACAGCATGCGGCTTGATGAGAACACGCCGCTGTTGGCCGAGGAGGCCGCTGAGGTCAGGACGACGAAGTTGACGATGCCGGCCGCTGCGGGAAACCCGGCGACGAGGAACAGTTCGACGAAGGGGCTTTTGACGGGGGAAACCTGTTGCCACGAGGTCACGGCAATAATGCAGGTCAGCGCGAGGACGTAGAACAGGATGATCCGCAGCGGAATCGAGTTGATCGCTTTGGGCAGGGTCTTCTCCGGCGAGCGGGTTTCGGCGGCGGCGGTGCCGATCAGTTCGGTGCCGGCGAAGGAGAAGATCGCCATTTGAAATCCGGCGAAGAAGCCGAACAAGCCGTTGGGGAACGCCGCCTGTTTGTCCACCAGGTGACTCAGGGACGCGGTGACGCCGCTGGGCGAGACGAAGGAGCTGGCGATCAGCACGGTGCTGACGCCGATCAGGGTCACGACGGCAATGATCTTGATGATCGCGAACCAGAATTCCACTTCACCGAATAGCCTGACGGTCAGCACGTTGAGGGCGAACAGGGTCGCGAGCATGCCGACGGCGGGTATCCACGCCGGTACGTCGGGGAACCAGTACTGGAAGAATCCGCCGACCACGACGGCGTCGCCGATCACCGCCACGCTCCAGCTCAGCCAGTACGACCAGCCGAGGAAGAACGCCGCGCGCGGGCCGAGGTAGGCACCGGCGAAGTCGGCGAAGGTTTTGAAGTTGAGGTTGGACAGGAGCATTTCGCCCATGGCGCGCATGACGAAAAACACGAACAGACCGATGATCATGTAGATGAGGATGATCGACGTCCCGGAGAGCGCGATGATCTTCCCGGAACCCATGAACAGGCCGGTACCGATGGCACCGCCCATGGCCATTAGCTGGATGTGACGATTGCTGAGCGTGCGCTGCAGCGCGGGCTGTTCGAGCAGCCCGGAAGGGGTCGATTTCATTGCAAAACCTCTTGATTTTATGTTTTTGAGTTTTGGCAGAAAGTAGGTGTCGAGCGTTCTTGTTAGAGGTGCAGCGGCTAATCACAAGGTGAATCGCCCCCTGTGGTGGGGGCGGCGATTGCGATCAACTGACGGTGCGCAGACGCGAGGTTTTGGCCGGTTGCGGATCGAGCAACTGGAAGAGGTTTTTGATGTTGGCCGGCGTCGGCACCAGGTGGATGCGCTGGCCGATTTGCTGTGCCTGAGCCAGGTCTTTCAGGTAGCGCAGTGAGGAAAAGTCTTCCAGGGCAAAACCCACCGAATCGAACACCGTCACCTGAGCATCGTTTTCGCGCCCGGCGACTTCACCCTGCACAATGCGGAAAAACTCGATCACCGGGGAATCGGCTGCCAGTTGCTGAATGTCGCCCTCGATGCGCGTTTGCGGCTCGAACTCGACGATGACCCGGGCATTGCGCAGGATGTCGGCGTGCAGTTCGGTTTTACCCGGGCAGTCACCGCCGACCGCATTGATGTGCATGCCGGGCTCGATCATCTCCGGCGTCAGAATCGTTGCGTAGGCTTTGTCGGCGGTGACCGTGGTGACGATGTCCGCGCCCTTGACCGCGTCCTTCACCGAGCTGGCCAGAATCACGTTGATGTCCGGGAACGCTGCGAGGTTGTGCTTCAACTTGAGTGAAGCGTCGCGATCGATATCAAAGAGGCGGATTTCGTTGATGCCCAACATTTCATGAAAGGCCAGCGCCTGGAATTCACTCTGCGCACCGTTACCGATGAGGGCCATCGAGATCGAATCCGGACGAGCCAGCGATTTCCCCACCAGCGCCGAGGTTGCGGCGGTGCGCACGGCGGTGGTCAGTGTCAGTTCGCTGAGCAGCGTCGGGTAGCCACTCTGCACATCGGCCAGCAGACCGAAAGCCATGACCGTGAGCAAGTTCTGCTGGCCGTTGTTCGGGTGGCCATTCACGTATTTGAACGAGTACTGCTGGCCGTCGTCGGTGGGCATCAGCTCGATCACGCCGTCTGCCGAGTGATTGGCCGTGCGCGGCGATTTATCAAACTGCGCCCAGCGTGCGTAGTCCGCTTCGATGTAGCCGGCCATTTCGCGAATGGCGCGGCGGATACCGACTTGGGTGAACAGGCGTGCAGCATCATCGACATCAATAAAAAGCGTCATGTTCTTGTTCTCCGATCCAGTCATTGAAAGGTGGTAGAGCGCGGGATGGTTCAGCTGCGTTTGCTCTCGAAACCGTGCAGCACGTTGACTGCATTGATGCCGATCTCATCGACCATGTAGCCGCCCTCCATGACGAACAGGGTCGGGCAGCCGACGCTGGCGATCAGTTCACCGATGCCGATGAAGTCATCGCTTTCCAGCAGGAAGTGGCTGATGGGGTCGTCCTTGAACGTGTCGACACCGAGGGAAATCACCAGCACTTCAGGCGCGAACTGCTGGAGCTTTTTGCAGGCGTGGAGCAGGGCGTTGCGATAGCTCTCCCACGTGGTGTTTTTCGGCAGGGGATAGTTGAGGTTGTAACCCTCGCCGACACCCGCGCCGACTTCGTGGCTGTAACCCGAGAAGTACGGATAGGACACCGCCGGTTCGCCGTGCAACGAGACGAACATGACGTCGCTGCGCTGGTAAAAAATGTTCTGCGTGCCGTTGCCGTGATGGAAGTCGACGTCCAGCACCGCGACACGTTTGGCGCCTTGGGTGATGGCTTGTTGCGCGGCAATCGCGGCGTTGTTGAGGTAGCAATAACCGCCCATGTATTCGCGCGCGGCGTGATGGCCGGGCGGGCGGCACAGGGCGAAGGCGCTGTCGTGGCCTTCATCGAGCAGGGCCAGGCCAGTGAGGGCGATGTCGGCGCTGGTTTTCACTGCTTGCCAAGTTGTCGCGGTGATCGGCGAGCCGGCGTCCATCGCATAGAAACCGAGCTTGCCGTCGATGAACGTCGGCACCTCTTCGCCGGCCAGATCGCGCACCGGCCAGACCAGCGGCAAGGCGTCGTGGGTGCGACCGGTTGCGCACCATTCGCTCCAGGCAGTTTCGAGAAAACTGACGTAGCGCTCGCTATGCGCGTTGACGTAGCACGAGCGGTCAAACGCGCGTGGTTCAACGATCTGCCCGAGGCCGACCTGTTTGACGCGGTTGTGCACGGTGTCGGCCCGACTCGGTTGTTCGAACGACGGCTTGAGCACGCCGTCCTTCAATTCGGTGCCGTGGTGCAAACGGTGGGAATCACTGAAAACTGTAAACATTGTGCGCATCCGTTATTGTTAGCCAGTGCAAATATTCTGTTCCGGCTTGGCTGCGCTTTCTTTGCTTTGTTTTCGTGGTTCAGTGGATTATTCGGGCGTTTTTACTCAGGAATGGCGTCATGCAGAAAAAAATATCCAAACGCATCAGCCTCGACGAGACCGACCTGGCGATTCTTGAGTTGTTGCAGGAAGACGCCAGTATTTCCAACGCTGAACTCAGTGAGCGGCTGTCGCTGAGCCTTACGCCGTGCTGGCGACGGCGCAAGCGCATGGAGGAGGCGGGGGTCATCAAGGGCTATCAGGCCAACCTTGATCGGCGAATGCTCGGGCTGGATATCATGGCGTTCGTGCACATTCGTTTTTCCACCCATGCCGACCACGCGCCGGACGCCTTCGAGGCGGTGATTGCGCAGTTGCCGCAGGTGGTGGCCTGCCACAAGATCACCGGCGATGCCGATTATGTGTTGCAGGTGTTGGCGGAGGATCTTGATAGCTACAGCGACTTCATCGAGCAGGTGCTCAGGCGTCAGGTGGGGATTGCCTCCATTCAGTCGAGTCTGGCGTTGCGCGAGGTCAAGACTGGGAGCCGGATTGCGATTCCCAAGCCAGCAAAGGACTGAGTCGGCAGGCGCCTGATTCAGCATTTTCAGCTTGGTTTTTCGCCAGTAGCGATGTGCCATAAATCATGATGGCAATGCGTCATCACGCCGCTCAAAAAGTTCAACGATTGTACAAAAATATAAAGTTGTACAAGTTTTCGCAAAATTACTAGCATCCCTCCAGACACCTTTGCTGAAACGATAAATCCAGCGTGCAGACGCCCTGTCTGCGACGTGATGGGTTTGTCTGCCGGTGCTCGCGTCGGGTGTTTCTCGACGCTTCAACAGCATCTGCATTTGCATTTCCGGGACAGTTGGAGCGTCCCGTATTACGCCTTGGATGACGACCCCCGAATGTCTGGACGGTGACTGTGGTTACCAGAGATCAATTTTTTGTGCCTGGCGTTTCGCGTCAGGGCGTTTGAGGCTGAATATGGCAGTAGCATCGAATTTCCTGGGTGACATCAAAGTTTCCCGCAAGCTGGGAACCGGCTTCGGCATTCTTCTGCTGGCCGTTTTGGCGGTTGCCTTCATTGGCTATAACAGCAACAGCGTGCTGGTTGATCGCTTGAGTACGACGCGTCTGATCGGCACGTTGAATGACGCGACGCAAGATATGCGTCTGTCCGAGAAACAGTACGAAGCCGCCGCTGACGCAGCGTTCGCCGATTCCTATAACGCTCAGTTGAATGTCTTGCAGGGCCTTGTGAGCAAGGCGCTGGACACGTTGACGCGCGCTGAAAACCAGCAAGCCTTGAAGGCGTTGCAATCCACGATTGTCACCTACGACCAAAAGGTCAAGCGGCTGATCGCTGCTGATCAGTCGACCACCGATGCCCTGAAACCGCTGACTGCGCTGTCGGACAAGTACGCGCAAACTTTTGCCGGCATGCTTGAAGCCACCACGACCAATGCGCTGGCGTCTGCCGACGGCGAACGCGTTCGGGATCTGCGCACGGTGGCCGACTTGCGCAATGGCATGACCACGTTTCGCCTGATGTTGCGTCGTTACATTGCGGTGCCTAACGACGCGAACAAAAAACTGATGATGGAAACCATCGATACCTTCTTGAGTGATATCACCAAGGCGCGTAGCAACTTGCCGGCGACCCTGTCGAGTCAACTGGAAGAAGCGCACGCCGGGATGCGTCGTTATCGCGAAGTATTGGTGGAAGTGGCCGGGCTGTTTGAGCAGAAACAAAACATGCGCGACCAGGTCGACCAGGAAAGCAAGGCGATGGACAAGATCATGAATGGCCTGATGGACACCCAGCAGCGCCTGGCGCGTGAAGATCAGCACTCAGCCTTTGTTCAGATCGCCGTATTGACCGTGTTGGCGCTGGTGATCGGGCTGTTTGCTTCGGTGGTCATCTCGCGCCAGATCACTGCACCGCTGGCGCTGACGGTTGAACTGGCTCGACGGATTGCCAAGGGCGATCTGACGGTACAGGCCAAATCAAACCGCAAAGACGAGTTGGGCGATCTGCAAAATGCGATGCAGGACATGGCGCAGAACCTGAACACGCTGGTGCAAGGTATCGGCAATGGCGTGACGCATATTTCCACTTCTGCGGAAAAGCTCTCGGCCATGAGCGAGCAGACCAGCGCTGGCGTGCGTCAGCAAAAAAGCGAAGTGGATCAAGTCGCCACGGCGATGCACGAAATGGCTTCGACGGTGCAGGAAGTTGCGCGTAACACGACCGATGCGTCCGCCGCCGCGACCCTGGCCGATCAACAGGCGCGCCACGGCAGTACGGTGGTGAAGCAGGCGACGTTGCAGATCAGTGAGCTCGCGGTGGCCATTGAAGAGTTGGGCGGCGCGATGAACGTGCTGTCTCAGGACAGTGAGCAGATCGGCAAAGTGATCGATGTCATCAAAGCCGTCGCCGAGCAGACCAATCTGCTCGCGTTGAACGCCGCAATCGAAGCCGCGCGGGCGGGAGAACAGGGGCGTGGGTTCGCCGTGGTGGCAGACGAAGTGCGCTCGCTGGCTCAACGCACGCAGGACTCGACCAAGGAAATCGAAGCGCTGATCGTCACCCTGCAACAAGGCGCGCAAGCGGCCTCGACACTGATGGCCTCCAGCCGCGAGCGCACCCTTGATACGGTGGTGTTGGCGCAGAAGGCTGAGTTGGCAATCACCGAGATCAACCAGTCCATCGGTACGATCCAGGAGATGAGCCTGCAAATCTCGGCCGCTGCCGAGCAGCAAAGTGCCGTGGCCGACGAAATCAATCGCAGCATCGTCAGCGTACGGGATGTGGCTGACCAGTCGGCGGTTGCCAGTGAGGAGAGTGCGGCTGCGACGGTCGAGTTGGCGTCACTGGGTCAGGACCTGCAGCGAATGACCGCGCATTTCCGCACCTGATCATTTGTATGTAGAGCACGCGGCGCCTTCAAATATTCAGGCGCCGTCGGGCTGCAGTTGTCGCCTGGTTTGCAGATGAGTCAGTCCTGCGGCTGTTTATTAACCGCCATGGAAGGTTACAACCCGTTATCAGAGGGTGTCATGACCGACTTTCCAACATCATTCGCGTCTGCCGGAGGCTGCCAGGGCTGTAAGAGCAAAGGCATGCCGGACATGGATTTTGCCTTCGCCTTTCAGCCCATTGTGGATCTGCGCGATCAAACGACGTTTGCCCACGAAGCGTTGGTTCGAGGCGTGAAGGGTGAAGGCGCCTTATCTGTCCTGGAGCAGGTGGACGATCAAAACCGTTATCGATTCGACCAACTGTGTCGAGTGCGGGCTATTTCCACGGCGGCTGAGTTAGGGATGACGCAGTACCTGTCGATCAACTTTCTGCCGAATGCCGTTTACCGTCCAGAGATGTGTATTCGCAGCACGCTGGAGGCGGCACGCACTTACGGCTTTCCGCTGGAGCGGCTGATCTTCGAAGCGGTGGAAGGCGAGCACGTTGAAAGCAACAAGCATTTGATGACTATCTTGCGTGAGTATCGCGAGTTTGGTTTCAAGACGGCGATCGACGACTTTGGCGCAGGCTATTCCGGCCTTAACTTGTTGGCGGATTTTCAACCGGACTTGATCAAGCTGGACATGGCGCTGATCCGCAATATTCACCGTGACCGAGTGCGCCAGATCATCGTGCGTAACGTGGTGAACATGTGTAGAGAGTTGGGCGTGGAGGTGATCGCCGAGGGCATAGAAGATGCCGAGGAACGAGATTTTCTCGCCGATTGCGGTATTTACCTGATGCAGGGTTACTGGTTCGCCAGGCCTGCCTTCAAATCATTGGCGCAGATCCCGACGAGTGCGTGGCTGGAGAGATGATCTCTTTCAGCTCGCACTGATCCGCTCGATAACTTGGCTCAGCGCCGGACGTTTGTTGAGCCATTCAGCGTTGGTAGTCCCCCTGTCGATGAGCAAAGTTTCATCTTGCCGGGTGCGGCGCAGGCCTAGGATGTTCAGACAAGATCGTCGCTGTTCATCCCAAGGGGAATCGTGCCATGCGCCTTAATGTCGTCAAAGTGCTGTTGATTGCTGCTGCAGTATCGGTGTTGAGTGCCTGTTCCGGCGCGGGTGGTTTGACCACCACCAGTTGCTTCTCCAGCGACTGTCAGTCGCCGGAGGGGCGCAACGCCAATACCTTGAAGTTCGGCGGCAACAGTATCGGCAGCAGCCTCAATCAGTACAGCTCTGGCATGCTGCATGACGATTAAGGATTACTTCGCGGCGGGTACGGCAATCCACTCGCTCAGGGTTTGCTGATACTTGCCGGTGACTTTGCTCAGATGCAGCCACTGATCAACATACAGTTTCCAGCTGATGTCATCGCGCGGCAGCAAATATGCTTTCTCGGCATATTGCATGTATTGATGTGGATTCACCGCGCACAAGCCCGGTTTCAGTTTCTGCTGATACAACGCTTCCGAGGCGTCGGTGATCATCACGTCGGCCTTGTTGTCGAGCAGTTGCTGGAAGATCGTCACGTTGTCGTGCAGGGCCAGTTGCGCCTTGGGCAGGAAGGCGTGGACGAAGGCTTCGTTGGTACCGCCGGCGGGTTCGACCAGACGCACGCCGGGCTGGTTGATCTGTTCGACCGTCTGGTATTTGGTGACATCGGCGCAGCGCACCAGCGGGATCTTGCCGTCGGTGTCGAGGGTGTTGCTGAAGTAGGCTTTTTTCTGCCGTTCGAGCGTCACCGAGATACCGCCCATACCGATGTCGCATTTGCCGGCCTGCATGTCCGGCATCAGGGTTTTCCAGGTGGTTTGCACCCATTGCACTTTGACGCCGAGGCTGTCGGCCAGCGAGCGCGCCATGGTGATGTCGATGCCTTCGAAGTCGCCGTCGGGGCGTTTGAAGGTGTAGGGCTTGTAGTCGCCGGTGGTGCACACGCGCAACTGGCCTTGTTGCTGGATGCTGTCGAGGTGCGAAGGGGGTTGCTCGGCATGGGCGCCGGCGGCCAGGGTCAGCAGGCCGCAGAGGATCATCGTGCTTTTTAGTGTTGTCATTGCGATCGGGGCTTCTGAGAAGGACGGTGGCCCAGTGTAGTGAAAGGCTTTCCCGGGTGTCACCCTGCTTCCGGGCTTAACGTGCCTAGCCACGCCACCAGCGCCACGATCAGCAATGCGATTGCCAGTTCAACGGCAACGCTGCGCTTTAGTGCATTTGCCGCGATGACATAGTGTCCATTGCGCAACGCTTGCGCCAACGCCGGACCAAGATGAAAGCGGTTCAACGCCGCCAACACCAACATCCCGGCAAACAGTAAAACCTTGATCGCGAGCAGCATCCCGTAAGTGCCGAGCAAGATTTCGTCCAGTCTCGCACCGACGATGAACAGGTAATTCACCACGCCGGTAATCGACAGCGTCAGCACAATCACTGCACCGATCCACTCAAAGCGCCGAACCGCAAACGCCAGCGAACGAATGCGAGCTTCATCGAGCGGCCCCCGCGCCATCAACACCAGCGCCAGCATCGCACCCAGCCACGCGCCCGCCGCGAGCAGGTGCAGAATATCGCTGAGAAAATGCCAGAAGCGCAGTGTTCCTTCATCCATCGCCCCGTGTCCGCTCCAGGCCAAAGAGGCGAGGGCGACGGCGCCAGCCATCGATGCGAGCCACGCGCCCGGTCTGATCAACACCACGATCAGCGCGATCATCCGCACTGCCCACGCCAGCCCGACATCGGTTTCCAGCAGCATCATTTGCAGGTGCGGCCACAGCGCCGCGAGCGCCGTTTCGCCGCTCATGGCGCGAGTCATCAGCAACAGACCCGCCGCTGATAGCAGCGCCCCGATCAATGCGATCCCGCGCAACAGCGGTCGACACCGCAGCAACGCATCAGCGCTGTACAGCGCAAACAACGCCAGCCCGAAAACCAGCAGCAAATCCACATACAACGCAAACCGCAGGACGATGTTGATCAGCTCAGCCATCGCTCACTTCACTTTGAACGTGACGTTGCCGGTGATCGGATGCGTGTCGGATGACACCGCGCGCCATTGGACTTGGTAGGTGCCGGCGGGCAGCGGCGCGAGCGGGGTGATCAGCATGCTTTTCGGGTCGCTGCCGGCGCTGACTTTGGCTTTCATTGGCATCGGCGAATGGGCCATGCCGGGCATTTCGGTCATGACCAGTTTGGCGCCGGAGAATTTTGTCAGCAGGTTCTCGGAAAAATGCAGTTCGATCTTGCCGGGCGCGGCGCCGTCGGCACCTTCGGCCGGGCTCGACGAGAGCAGTTTCGGGTGGGCCTGGGCGAGGCTGCTCATGAGCAAGCCGCTGGCGAGTACAAGGGTGATTTTCAAGATGCGCATGCAAGAGCTCCGGGTTGTTTTTTTAGGGAATTCAGAACCACATCCGCACGCCAAGCACGAGCCGCGCTTCGCTGCGCTTCTCGCCTTCTTCGCGGGCGTAATCGGCGGTGTTGCCGTAGGTGCGGTTCCACGTCACGCCGATGTACGGCGCAAATTCGCGGCGGATTTCATAGCGCAAGCGCAAGCCGACTTCGCTGTTGGAAAGCCCGGAACCGATACCCCGTTGCGCATCGTTTTTGCCGTAGACGTTGAGTTCAGCGGTGGGCTGCAGGATCAGGCGATTGGTCAGCAGGATGTCGTAGTCACCCTCGAACCGCAGCGCGCTCTGGCCACCTTCACCGACAAACGCAATGGCCTCGGCTTCGAAGTTGTACAGCGCCATGCCCTGCAGGCCAAACGCGGCCCAAGTCTGCGGCGCGCCGGGTTTGAAGTCCTGACGCACGCCGCTGACCACATCCCACCACGGCGATATCGCATGGCCCCAGAGCGCTTGAATCTCGGCGTCTTCGGTCTTGCCGTTGCTGCGTTCACCTTCGGAGCGCAGCCACAGGCGGTCGATGTCGCCACCGATCCAGCCGGACAGATCCCAGGCCAACGTGCTGCCGTCGTCGGCGTCCTGCCATTCGAGTTTGTCGGCGAGGAAGTACGTGTTGATCGCGTTGTCGTGAACTCGATGGCCGCCGGGGCTGGTGAACACGGCGGCACGGTCGGCGTCGGTCAGTGGCGGGATCGGTGTGCGACTTTCAGTCGGCGCGGCGGGCTGCATCATGCCGTCGTCCATGCTTTGCATCGCGGAATGATCCACGCCGGACATCTGGCTGTGATCCATGCCCGGCATGTCGCCGGCGGCCATCGCCGAACTGCCGATCAGCAACAAGGAAAACCCAGTGAGTCGAGTCATCATCGGCCCCTTCATTCTTCCACCCGCACTTCGCGGAACATGCCCATTTCCATGTGGTACAGGAGATGGCAGTGATAGGCCCAGCGGCCGAGTGCGTCGGCGGTCACGCGATAACTGCGGCGCGTGCCGGGCGGCATGTCGATGGTGTGTTTGCGCACCTGGAAGTCGCCGTTTTCGTCTTCCAGATCGCTCCACATGCCGTGCAGATGAATCGGGTGGGTCATCATCGTGTCGTTGACCAGCACCAGGCGGATGCGCTCGCCGTACTTCAGGCGCAGCGGTTCGGCGTCGGAGAATTTGATGCCGTTGAACGACCAGGCGAATTTCTCCATGTGGCCGGTCAGGTGCAGTTCGACCGTGCGGCTCGGGTCGCGGCCGTCCGGGTCTTCGAAGGTGCTGCGCAGGTCGGCGTAGGTCAGCACGCGGCGGCCGTTGTTGCGCAGGCCGAGACCGGGATCGTCGAGTTTGGGTGCGGTGGTCATGGCTTGCATGTCCACCAGCGGATTGTCCTTTTCGCTGGCGGGATGGGATTGCATCGGGCCCATCGTCGAGTGATCCATGGCGCTCATGTCCATCGAGCCGTGATCCATGCCGCCCATGCCCATGTCATCCATGGTTACCAGTGGGCGCGGGTCCAGACCCGGTACGGGTGCAGATAACCCGGCGCGAGTGGCGAGGGTGCCACGGGCGTAACCTGTGCGGTCCATCGCTTGAGCGAATAGGGTGTACGCCTCGGCGTCCGGCTCGACGATGACGTCGTAAGTCTCGGCCACGGCGATGCGCAGTTCATCGACGCTGACCGGTTTGACGTGCAAGCCATCCGCCGCGACCACGGTCATTTTCAGTCCGGGAATGCGCACGTCGAAGTAGGTCATCGCCGAGCCGTTGATCAGGCGCAGACGCAGTTTTTCACCGGGGCGAAACAGGCCGGTCCAGTTGTTGTCCGGCGCGTGGCCATTCATCAGGAAGGTGTAGGTGGCGCCACTGACGTCGGCAATGTCGGTGGGATTCATGTTCATTTCTGCCCACATCTTGCGATCGGCCACCGTCGCGCCCCAGCCTTTTTCGCTTACGTCATTGATGAAATCGCCGACGGTGCGTTTGTCGAAGTTGTAGTAGTCGGACTGTTTTTTCAGGGTCTTCATCAGGCTGGCCGGGTCTTCGTCGCTCCAGTCGCTGAGCATCACCACGAACTCGCGGTCGTACTGGAACGGCTCCGGTTCTTTGGCGTCGATCACCAGCGGGCCGTAGACGCCGGCCTGTTCCTGCAACCCGGAATGGCTGTGATACCAGTAGGTGCCGTTCTGCCGCACCTTGAATTGATAGACGTACACGCCGCCCGGTTCGATGCCGTGAAAGCTCAGACCCGGCACGCCGTCCATGTTCGCCGGCAGCAGAATGCCGTGCCAGTGAATCGAGGTGCTGGCTGTTAGCCGGTTGCGCACCCGCAGCGTCACCGTGTCGCCTTCGCGCCAGCGCAGCAGCGGGCCGGGCAGGCTGCCGTTGATGGTCATCGCGGTACGTGGGCTGCCGGTGAAGTTGACCGGGGTTTCGCCGATGAACAGCTCGAAGTCGCTGCCGCTCAGTTCATGCAATTGACCGGGCGCATTCAGCGCCCAGACCGGCGCGCGCCACAGGCCGAGGCCACCGAGCAGGCTGCCGGCGGCGAGACCTTTGACGAATGTGCGTCGTGATGGGTTGGAAGGCATGCGCTGGAAATCCCCGTTTGGCTCATGACGGGGAGGCTAACCAGCGCCAGCTTTCAGTTGGCTGAGGCGGGGATTACAGTTTTGTCAGCTTCAGTTGCAGCGAGATGATCGGCCAGATCCCGCGCCCGTTGTGAGGCCGCGAGCCGCGACTCACGATCAATGTCTTCGCCGAGAATGGTCTTCTCGACGCGCAACTCATGCATATCGCTGATGCCGATAAAGTCGAGCCACGCGGCCACGTAGGGTTTCTGAAAATCGAAGCGTTCGGCCGGTGTGGCCGACTGCGCAGAGAAATCCATCCCGCAGGCATAGGCGCCCACGGCGATTTTATTTTTCAGCAGACCTTGCAGGCCATGCTGCGGATCGAAGCTGAAGAGGATGTCTTTCTGCGACACCAGGTCGATGAAGTGCTTGAGTTTGTAGGGAATGCTGAAATTCCACAGCGGTACTGACAGCACAATCAGGTCGGCACGATGCAGGTACGCGGCGAGGTGCTTGAGTTCGTCCCACGCCGATTGTTGGGCGGGGGTCAGCGGCGTATCGCTGAGGCCGGCGTACTTGGCGTTCATCGCGTCCTCGCCGAACTCCGGCAGCGGCGTGCCCCATAGATCGAGGGTTTCTACGTGGGTCTGCGGCTGATGCTGCAGATAGCGATCGATAAAGGCGCGGGCCACTTGCAGTGACGCGGAGCGTTGTTTGCGCGGTGAGCATTCGATGTGCAGCAGGGTGGTCACGTGAAGCCTCGGCAGTCGGGGGAGAGAGTGCGAGGTATTGCAACATAGCGCGATTAAAACTATAAATCGTGAATAAATCGGCCATTGATCACGTATCTCACTATGTTTGACGCCCTGCTGCTCAAAACCTTTGTCACCGTTGTCGATGAGGACGGCTTCAGTCGTGCGGCGGAAAAACTGCATCTGACGCAGTCGGCAGTCAGCGGTCATCTGCGCCGACTCGAAGAGCAAGTCGGCAAGCCGCTGCTCAAGCGCACCACCCGTTCTCAGCAAACCACCGCCGACGGCGAGCGTTTGATCGCCTATGCGCGGACGATTCTGGCGTTGAATCGCGATGCCTGGGCGCAACTCACGCGCACGCCGTTTCAGGGGCGGATGCGGATTGGCGTGTCCGAGGATTTCGTCGAGGCGCGGTTGTTGCGTGCGTTGCAGGATTGCGCGGCGCAGCATCCCGGTATGCAGATCGATGTGCAGGTGAACATTCCGGGGACGTTGCTGGGCCAAATGCAGCAGGGCGATCTGGAGATGGTCATCGGCTCGCTGTGCGAAACCGGCGCGTCGGGGCGTTTGCTGTGGCAAGAACCGCTGGTGTGGGCGTGGGCCGCGCAACCCGTGATTCGACTGCCGACGCCATTGCCGCTGGCGCTGTTTCCCGAACCGTGTCCGTATCGTGAGGCGGCGCTGACGCTTTTGGCTCAGGCGGGCATTTCCCAGCGCACCGCGATGCTGTGCTCGAGCACCGCCGGGTTACGCGCGGCGGCGCAGTCAGGATTTGCCGTGGCGCCGATGCCGGCGAGTCAGGTGGGGCAGGGGTTGACCGCACTCGGCGCGGAACAGGGCTTGCCGGATTTACCGGATGCGCAGTTCCGCTTGTTTGTCGCGCCTCACGCAGATCCGCAGATGATCGATGCGCTATCGCAGGTGATCGTCGAATTTTGCTCCGCGCGGCGGCAGTGACGCGGTTTACAGGCCAAGACCTTCCTGCACCGCCAGCAACAGATTGTTTTCCGTCAGTGCGATGGCATCCAGCTGCTGGCCTGTTTCAATCGACTGCATCCACCAATGGCTTTCACCGTGCTCATCCACAGTACGCAGCAGATAGGTGTCCGTGGCTGACGGGATGATCTGCACCCGGCCGGCGCCATCCTCGGTAAACCGCGCAATGGGATCGAATGTCAGGCTTTGATGGTTGGCCTCGATCACCAGTTGGTCGATGGCGTAATCGTGGGATTCACCATCGGGTGACGTTTCGCAAACGTGGGTCGGATTGCGCCGAATCTTCAAACCTACCTCGGTCACCGGCTGCAACCACGCTTCGATGCGGTGGTACAAGTCGTACACCTGCGCCGGCCAGCAATCGATCTCCAGCGCGGCATCCGCGTGGGTGTGCCGGGTTTGCTTGAGTTTGGCGGCGAGTTCGTCTGCTTTACTCATTTCGGATCCCTTGGTTTGATGTCTGCCTGTTAATCGTAGACCTTTCAACGGCGTACGGCGTTGCCTTGCGTCATGCGCCTGCAACACAAGAGTGTCGAAATCAGCGCTGGCCAAGTCTGGTCAGGATCGAAACCACGGACGCAGGCGTCCCAAGGAGCGGGTAGATGAAAAAGCTGTTTACAATTTTGGCGGTGATTGCGCTGACGGCCGGTAGTATCGGTTTGAGTTCGGCGCGCCAATCGCAGTCGAGCAAGGCCCAAGCGGAATCGGTGGCGGGGGTATTCGATTACTACCTGCTGGCGTTGTCCTGGTCGCCGACCTTTTGTCTGACCCACAAAGATGACTCGCAGTGCACGGGCAAGGGCTATGGCTTCGTGCTGCACGGTTTGTGGCCGCAATACGCCAAGGGTGGCTGGCCGGAATCCTGCCCGCCGCTGACCACGCTGAACGCGGCGCAAACCAGCAAAGGCCTGACACTGTTCCCGACCAAAAAATTGCTCGACCACGAATGGTCCAAACACGGCACCTGCAGCGGCCTCGGCGCGATGGGTTATCTGGATGAAGCGGACAAAGCCGTTGGCGCGGTGAAAATCCCGCAGGAACTGCAACCGTTCAGCTCCTCGTATTACTTCGAGGCGCAGGAAATTGCCGACCTGTTCCGCAAGGCCAACCCGGGGATTCCGGCCGATGGCATCGCGGTCATTTGCAGCGGCCCGGAACTGTCGGAAGTGCGCGTGTGCATGGGCAAGGATTTGCAGTTCGGCGCCTGTGGCAAGGGCGTGAAAACCCAGTGCCGCGCGGGGGATATCCGGGTGCCGCCGTCGCGCTAAGCTGAGCGGTTTCCAGGTATAAAAAAGGCGCCTGATCGGGCGCCTTTTTTGGTCTGAAGGTTTGAAGTACCCGGCGAACTCCCGCATGCTTGCGCCCCCGAAAGGATGACCACGTTACATTGCAAGGAGCTGTTCATGAGCGGAAAACCCGCCGCCCGCGTCACCGATCCAACCGCCTGCCCATTGCCGGGACATGGCACCAATCCCATTGTCAGTGGCTCCCCGAATGTGAATTTCGACGGCCTGGCGGCTGCGCGGATGACTGACAAATCCGCCTGCGGCAGCCCGATTACCGGCGCTGTTGCGTCGACGGTGTTCATCAATGGCTTGAACGCCGCGACGCTGGACAGCACCGGTGGTCACGGCAATGTCGTCATCGGCGGTTCTGGCACGGTCATCATCGGTGACACGGTGACAGCCGCGCCCTTCAGTGGCTTGTTACCGATGCCGGTGCATTTCACTGACCGGTTGAAACTGGTCAATGACGTGACCGGTGAGCCCATGCCTGATCATCCTTACGTTATTCAGCGCGCTGACGGACGTCTGGAACATGGGGTGTCTGACGCGAACGGATTTACTCACCAAGTCAGCTCGCATCTGCCGGAAACCATCAAGTTGTTTTTGGAGGAGTAAGGGATGACTGCTGAAACGGTAACGTGCGCGAAGGGCAACAATTACAAGCTGCACAAGGAACATGCGCTGACGGACAAGAAGGATGTCAGTGACAAGCCTGTGCCGGTGGAGAGTACCAAGGCGATTGTTCTATTTGTTGGTGGGGCTGGCGATAAAGAGAGTTATTACTTTTCCGGACCATATAAAAATATCCGAGAGGCATGGGTGACATTTGATGATCGCACCCGTAAGTTGCAAGAGCAGGGTAGATACAAGTCAGATTGGTTGGGCTACAACGAGGTCAGAGGAAAACAGGATATTCAGCGTCATGTCTTGAGCCTTATTCCTTACAAGAGTTGTCCTGTTTATATCGTCGGACATAGCCTCGGTGGATGGAATGGCGCTCATCTGACAAAAATCATGTCGGAATGGGGCTACCGGGTTCAGATGCTGATCACTCTTGACCCGGTAGGAGAGGGGGCTTTGGTTTGGCTGGGGTCGGATATTTATCGCGAGCGACCTGAGCCAATCACCAATGACTGGATAAATATCAAGGCTGCACCCACCCAGAGAGACCCGTCAGATGGAGTGGCTGACTTTGGCGAGAAATGGCTTGTTTCATGCGGTCCATCGGTGAATGTCAGTGTCGATACGAACCATGCCAACGCTTTCGGGCTATTCAATGCGCCGATAGCAGGCAGGAAATCGGCGAGCGACTTCTTGTTTGAATCCATCATGAAGGAGTTTTCGGGTGAATAAGTTTTTACTTTGCGTATTTCTATGTATTTGTTCCGGGTGTGCGAAAGACCATATAAAACCACCTGCGAACTTGGTATTCCGTTCTGTCGAGAGGGATGATAGTTCGCTTCTGTATGTCATTCGGTATCAGTCGGATGTCGATGTCCTTAATCTTTTTGATCGAGGAGAAAGGGTGGGGATGGCGTCAGGCATGTTTGAGTGCGGTTTGTCGGATGACCAAGATTTTTCTATTAAGAAATTCATGCGATTTACTGCATTTGGTGTAATAGAACCCGAAAAAGACGTCAGCAGAAAAGTGGGGTTCTCCTACTTGACCCGTACTTTCATGAGTGAACTTTCAAACGGTGGCGGTTCGCGGCGAGACTTGTCAGTGGCAGAACTGAACCAACTCCTCTCCAACAAACAACAGATCCCCTGCAAAGTCGTCGTCACCGCCTACGGCTACAAACCCTACTACTCAAACACCATGAACATTCCCGTCGCGGATCTGCTGCGGGAAATCAACAAACCCCGATAACAGACGCGGGGGATTTCAGGCAAATCCCCCCGCATCCACCCCCAACTCCCCACGCAAAAACTCCACCAACCCACGCTGCAACCCACTCAAAACCCCATCACGGCTAACCAACGCCAATTCCGTCGGCGCCAGCTCCGGCAGATCCGTACACATCAGATGTTCAGGCAACACCGCCGACATCGGCAGCACCGACACTCCCAACCCCGACGCCACTGCCGCTTGAATCCCGGTCAGGCTGTGGCTGCCGAACGCCACCCGCCAAGGGCGCTGGGCAACATCGAGCAAACGAATGGCGCGCTGCCGATACAGACAGCCTTGCGGAAACAACGCCAACGGCAACACGCCAGTGGACGAATCAAACTCCGCGCCTTTGACCCACACCAGTCGTTCCGGCCAGGTCGCCCACGCCGGGCCGCTGTCGGGTTCGCGTTTGATCAGGGCGATGTCGATGTCGCCGGCATCGAGGCGCTGGCGCAGATCGAGGCTCATGCCGCTGAGGGTTTCCAGCCGTGCTTGCGGATGGCTGCGGGTGAAGCCGGCGAGAATCAGCGCCATGCGCCGCGCGTCGAAGTCTTCCGGCATGCCGATACGGAGGATTTCCAGGTCGAGGTCGCTGGCCAATGCTTCGGTGGCTTCAGCGGACAGCGCCAGTAATCGGCGCGCGTAGTGGATCAGCAGTTCGCCGTGTTCGGTGACGGCGACATTCAGCCCGGTACGGTCGCGTAGCAGCAAAGCGTGGCCGACCAGCTCTTCGAGTTTGCGCACCTGCTGGCTGACCGTCGACTGGGTGCGATGCACGCGTTCGGCGGCGCGGGTGAAGCTGCCTTCGTCGACCACGCAGACAAAGGTTTTCAGCAGTTCCAGATCCAGCATGACGGTGCTCTCGATAGTGGTTTTTCAACTGACGATTGGCTATTTATTTAATTTCACACTATCACCGTGCGCTCATAAGCTGAAGTCCTCACCACGGAGGACTCGACCAATGACACTGACTCACACACCGCGCCCGCAGTGGCTGACCTTCGATTGCTACGGCACGTTGATTCAATGGGACGAAGGCCTCAAAGCCGTTGTCGGCGAAATTCTCAGCGAGAAGGGCGAGCATCAGGTCGACGTCGGGCACCTGATCGAAGTCTATGATCGCCACGAACATCGCCTCGAACAGACCCCGCCGCACCGTTCGTTCCGCGAGCTGAGCACCCTCGGCCTGCAAATGGCTCTGGAAGAATTGGGCCTGCCCAGCCTGCCCGAAGACAGCCAGCGTCTGGCCTCTGCTATCCCGAAGATGCCGCCGTTTGCCGAGGTGATCGAGACCCTGCGTGAATTGAAAACCATGGGTTTCAAACTGTGTATCGTCTCCAATACCGACGACGAGATCATTGCCGGCAACGTCGCGCAACTCGGCGGCTATATCGATCGGGTGATCACCGCGCAACAGGCCGGCGCTTACAAACCGGCGCCGCGCCTGTTCGACTACGCTCATGAGCAGTTGGGCGTCAGCCGCGCAGAAGTGGTGCACATCTGCGCCAGCCCGATGCTCGACCACACGGCGGCGCGGGACATGGGTTTTCGTTGTGTGTGGATTGATCGCGGCACCGGTCGCCAGTTGCTGCCGGACTATCGCCCCGACGCGATCCTCAGCCGCCTCGATCAAGTGTTGCCGCTGTTCAAATCCCTCGGTTGGTAACGGAGAATCGTCATGGCTCACACCTTGACCGTCCATGCGCGGGCCTCGCGCCTGGCAGCGCTGAACCTCGACACCGAGGCGATTATCACCGCTCGCAGCGAGCTGGCGGCGTGCTTTCAATTGGCGGCGTTGCATGGCCTGGAGGAGGGCATCTGCAATCATTTTTCGGCGATGGTGCCGGGGCATGACGATCTGTTTCTGGTCAATCCCTACGGTTATGCATTTGCCGAAGTCACCGCGCAGAACCTTTTGGTCTGTGACTTCGAGGGCAACGTGGTGGCGGGCGAAGGCCAGCCGGAAGCCACGGCGTTCTACATTCACGCACGCCTGCATAAGCAACTGCCACGGGTGAAAGTCGCGTTCCACACCCACATGCCTCACGCCACAGCGCTGTGCCTGCTGCAAGGGCCGCCGCTGTTGTGGCTAGGGCAGACCGCGCTGAAGTTCTATGGGCGCACGGCGGTAGACGAGAATTACAACGGCCTGGCGCTGGACGAATCCGAGGGCGATCGCATCGCCGGGGTCATGGGCGACGCCGACATTCTGTTCCTGAAAAACCACGGCGTGATCGTTGCCGCGCCGACCATCGCTGAAGCCTGGGACGACCTCTATTACCTGGAGCGCGCCGCCCAGGTGCAACTGCTGGCGATGGCCACGCAACGCGAGCTGAAAACGGTACCCCATGCCATTGCGCAGCGGGCTTATGAGCAGATGCGCGAGGGCGATCCGCAAAGTGCGCGGGCGCATCTGCACAGTGCGATGCGGCGCCTGGCCCTTCACAACTGACTAACCGTAAAGAGGCAATCGAAAATAAATCGACGAACAGCGATCATCCAATCTCGCTGCGCGCCGATATACCTGGGCGGGACCGGGGCGTTTGCCCCGTAGATTCCGGTGGGCTACGCTCACAAACATAAGGGTTTTCCCGCTGGCGCCCTTGTCGTACCTGCCCAGGACTTGCTTTTGCCTATCCCCATTCACGATCCGCATCAGGCCCCCGGAGGCACCCTTAAACGCCTGCCGCTGCGTAAAGCGGCGGTGTTGTTTATCGTTGCAGTGAGTTTATGCCTGTCCGGTTTACTGTACCTGCAACTGGAGCAGTCGCGACGGCAGGATCTGGCGGTGGCGAAGGTGGCCTCGAGCAACCTGACGCGGGCGATGGCGCAGCAGGCCGAGGACACCTTCCTCGCCGCCGATCTGGTGATGACCAGCCTGGTCGACTGGATTCAGGACGACGGCTACGGCGCCGCGCAGAAACCGCGTTTGCAGAGAACTTTTGCCCGACGGGTGCAGCAACTCGATCAGTTGCACGGCGTGTTCCTGTTCGATCGCGAAGGCCAATGGGTGATTACCTCGTTTGCCGATCTGCCCCGTGGCAATGGAGTTGCCGACCGCGAGTACTTCAAGTTTCACCAGCAGAATGCCTCGACAGTAGCGCACATCGGCCCGGCGATCCGCAGCCGCGAGAACGGTGAGTGGATCATCCCGATTTCCAAGCGGGTCAATGATCACGCCGGCAATTTTCAGGGTGTGCTGCTGGCCGGGATCAAGATGTCGTACTTCGACCGCTTCTTCGAAAGCTTCAGCCTCGATGACCAAGGCATCATGTTTCTCGGCCTGAGCGACGGCACCTTGCTCGCCCGCCGTCCGTTCGATGAAAACCTGATCGGCACGTCGCTGGCGCAAGGACGGATTTATCGCACGTTGCTGCCCGAAGCCACGGCCGGCACCGCGATGATCGATTCGGTAGTCGATGGCGTCGTGCGTTTGTACGGCTATCGACGCTTGGCGGCGTATCCATTGGTGGTGTCGGCGGCGACCTCGCGCGACACGATTCTCGAGGGTTGGTACGCCCGCGCATTCCAGTCGAGTGTGATTGTCGCCTTGGTGATTCTTGGCGTCGGCCTGTTTGGCTGGGTGTTCATTCATCAGGTGCGCGACGGCGAACGGATCGAGAAAAACCTGCGCAAGGCGCAGCGCACGCTGGAGCAGATCGCGACCCACGACAGCCTGACCGGGTTGGCCAATCGACGTCTGTTCGAGCGTTCGCTGGAGATCGAATTTGCCCGTGGCGCGCGCCAGGTCAGCCCGGTCAGCCTGATCATGCTCGATATCGATTTCTTCAAGCGCTACAACGATGCCTACGGTCATGTCGCAGGAGATCATTGCCTGACTCAGGTCGCCCAAGTGCTGCAGACGTGCTGCCAACGCAAGTCGGATCTGGCGGTACGTTACGGTGGCGAAGAGTTTGCGGTGCTGTTGCCGGACACTGACATCAACGGCGCGCTGGCGATTGCCGGGCAGATCCGCCGTAGCGTGATCGACAAGCACATCATCCACAGCGGCTCGCCGACCGGTTACCTGACGGTGAGTCTGGGCTGTTATTCGTTTATCCCGAGCGGCAACGACAGCCCGGAAGTGTTTATCCAGCGTGCCGATGCGGCGTTGTATCAGGCGAAAAATGCCGGACGCAATCGCGCGGCGGTGTTGTCGCTGGAGAGCGGACTGGCCGAGTTGATGCGCTCCGATCGCTGAACTACACGTTGTACCCTGTAGGAGTGAGCCTGCTCGCGATGTCGGTGTGTCAGCACACAGTTGCATAACTGACAAACCGCCATCGCGAGCAGGCTCACTCCTACATTGGATAGCGTGCTTATTTGGGATGGCTCTTGTTCGTTCAGCCGCCCGTGCCACCGCCCGCGCCGCCAGTCCCGCCACCTGCAGAACCAGTGCCGCCGCCAGCCCCTGAGCCCGAACCGCTGGCCCCGCCATTGGTGCCAGTCCCGGATCCCATACCCGAAGAACCGCTACCACCGGATGGCGCGCCCGGCGTGTTATCCGGTGGCGTGGTTGTGCTGGTCGGGCCACCGGATTTGGTGCCGGTGGCGTCAGCGCCGTCGTTGGCGGCGAAGCTGGCGGCCGAGGCGCTGGCCAGCAGGCCGGCGAGCAAAAGCGAAGTGAGTTTGCGCGTGATCATGATCCGTCTCCACAAAGGGTCTGTACCTGATATTGGTCTGACGCACCGAACGCTTGGTGCCGGGTGGCTGACGAGCGGTCAGCAGCGAAGCCGAGTGGCCTACTGATCTTCTGGAATATTGGCTATTTGTCGAACCGGGCGTGAGGGCTAACGTAGCCACACATTCACTTGCTACCCGGAGCTACCATGCAACCTCGTACCGATTTCTACACCGCTTCCCCTGACGCCTTGAAAGCGATGATGGCTCTGGAAACGGCTGTATCGAAACTGCCGCTGGAAAAGACCCTGATCGAACTGGTCAAACTGCGCGCTTCGCAAATTAACGGCTGCGCGTTCTGCATCGACATGCACACCACCGATGCGATCAAGGGCGGCGAAACCCCGCGCCGGCTGTTCGCGGTCACCGCATGGCGTGAAGCGCCGTTCTTCAGCGACCGCGAACGCGCCGCGCTGCTGTGGACCGAATCGCTGACCCAACTGAGCCTGACCCACGCCCCGGACGAAGATTACGACGTGGTCGCGGCGCAGTTCACACCGAAAGAAATGGTCGACCTGAGCGTGGCGATCAACACCATCAACAGCTGGAACCGTCTGGCTGTGGGCTTCCGCAAAATCCCACAAGCCTGAGTACACACAAATCCCTGTAGGAGTGAGCCTGCTCGCGATGGCGGTGTGTCAGTCGACATTTGCTTCGCTGATACACCGCCATCGCGAGCAGGCTCACTCCTACAGAGGATCGTGGTGATTTCGAAGTCGGGATCAATGCCCATCCGCACTCGGCGCGGCCGGTGGTTGCACCTTGCGCATCAAGGGCACCATCGCCGTGGCGATGACGAAGCATGCCCCGATCATCAAGAAGGTGTCGCCGTAGGTCTGGGTTTGCGCCTCGCGGTAGGTCAGTAGCCACAACTGGCGCAGACTGGCGGTGACGCCGATGTCGCCGCTCTGGCCCAGCGTTGCAAGGTTGCCGCTAACCTGCGCCAGCCATTGATTCATCGCCTCATTGCTGCTGTTCAAGTGTTCGGCCAACCGCGTGAAGTGCAGGTTGGTACGGTCATTGAGAATGGTCGCGCAGGCCGCTATACCAATTGCCCCGCCGAGATTGCGCATCAGATTGAACAACCCCGACGCATGCTTCAAACGTGCAGGCGCCAGCCCACCGAGGGTCAACGTCACCGCCGGCGGCACTGCCAGTTGCTGGGCAATCCCGCGCAACGCTTGCGGCAGCATCAACTCGCCGGCACCCCAGTCGTGGGTGATCGGGCTGAATTCCCACATCGACACCGCGAACAACCCCAGACCGATCATCATGATCCAGCGCAGATCGACGCGATTGGCCAGAAATGCATACAGCGGAATCGCCATGATCTGGAACACGCCGGTGGAGAAAACCGCCAGACCAATGTCCAGTGCGCTGTAGCCGCGCACCCGGCCGAGGAACAGCGGTGTCAGGTAAATCGTTGCGAACAGTCCGATGCCGGTAACAAACGAGAAGAAGCAGCCGAGAGCAAAATTGCGATCCTTCAACGCACGCAGATCAACGATCGGATTGGCCACGTGCAAAGTGCGGCCAATGAACGCCAATCCTGCCAGGCCACTGATCCACGCCGTGGTCAGAATGGTCTGATCGCTGAACCAGTTCCAGCGTGGGCCTTCTTCGAGGGTGTATTCCAGGCAACCAAGGAACAGCGCGAGAAACACCATGCTCAGATAGTCCGCACCCTTGAGCAGGGACAATTCCGGTTGGTCGATCTTCACCAGCATCGGCACCGCCACGGCGACGAAAATCCCCGGCACCAGGTTGATGTAGAACAACCAGTGCCACGAAGAAATATCGGTGATCCAGCCGCCGATCACCGGCCCCAATGTCGGCGCCAGTGACGCGACTGCACCGATGGTCGCGGCGGCGATTACCCGTTGTTTGCCGGTGAAGAAAAAGAACGCCGTTGTGAACACCAGCGGAATCATCGAGCCGCCGAGAAAACCTTGCAGGGCGCGGAAGGCGATCATGCTCTGGATGTTCCAGGCCACGCCGCACAGCAGGCTGGCGAGGGTGAAACCGACCGCCGAGGCGCAGAACAACCAGCGCGTGGAGAACACTCGCGACAGCCAGCCCGACAACGGAATCACGATGATTTCGGCGATCAAGTAACTGGTCTGCACCCACGCGGTTTCGTCGGTGCCGGCGGACAGTCCACCGCCGATATCACGCAGCGACGCCGAAACAATCTGGATATCCAGCAGCGCGATGAACATGCCGATGCACATGGTCGCGAAGGCGAACACCTTGGTCGCGGTCGCCATGTCCGCCGCGTTGAACGGCTGCGCATTTGCGGTGAGGGCGGTGCTCATGGCGCGACGGCCACGGCACTGGTTTCCGATTGTGCGCGAGTGTCGACTTCTGCAGTCACCGACAGGCCCGGACGCAAGTGCCCGAGCACGCCGTCAGCCGGGTCGAGGAGGATCCGCACCGGTACGCGCTGGACGATTTTGGTGAAGTTGCCGGTGGCGTTTTCCGGTGGCAGCACACTGAATTGCGAACCAGTGGCGGGGGCGAGGCTGTCGAGGCGGCCGTGGAATTCCTGTCCGGAAAGGACGTCGGCGCGGATGCTCACGCGTTGCCCGGGTTTCATCCGCGCCAATTGGTCTTCCTTGAAATTGGCATCGACCCACAGGCCGCTGGCCGGCACTACCGAGAGCTGTTGTGAACCGGCCTGGGCGTAGGCGCCAACCCGTGCGCGGCGATTGCCGATCACGCCATCGACCGGCGCGCGCAATTCGGTGTAGCCGAGGTTCAGTTGCGCCAGATCGCGTTCGGCGCGCGCTTGCTGAAGGGCGGCGCGGGCCTGTTGTTTCTGGGTGTCGATCACCGCCAGTTGGCGTTGCGCGGCCAGCAATTCAGCCTGGGCGCGGGCGCTCAGGGCTTGCGCGGTTTTGAAGGTGGCGTCAGCGCGTTGTGCGCTTTCTACGGAAACGGCGTTGGTGGTCACCAAACGTTTGTAGCGCGCGTTGTCATCTCGCGAGCGCGCGGTTTCTGCGCCAGCGGCGTCGATGCCGGCGCGGGCCTGACCGATCACCGCATGCTGCAGTTGTTCGGTGGCGTCGAGGTTGGCCAGCAGGGCTTCTTCGGCAGCAACGGCGCCTTCGGCCTTGGCGAGGTTGGCGCGATAGTCGCGAGCGTCGAGGCGAATCAACACATCGCCGGCCTTGACGTGCTGGTTGTCGCTGACCAGCACTTCGTCGATATAACCGGCGACTTTCGGCCCGATCACCGTGACGTCGCCACCAATATAGGCATCGTCGGTTTCTTCGAGAAAACGCCCGGCGCCCCACCAGTGCACGGCGTACACGCCGGCAAAGATCAGCGCGAGCAATCCGGCGCCGGGAAGCAGCAAGCGTTTAAGCAGGGGCGGCTTGGGCGTCACCACAACAGGTTCGAGGGTGGGCATGCTGGTCATGGCGGATTACCTGAGTAAGCGGATCGTTATTATGGCTGTAATATGACGTAGGTAATATTTGGTGGCAAATTATTTCTGATGCCGATCGTCAGTTGCTCACTTGAGCCAGTGGCCCGGTGTACTGCCGGTCATGGATTTGAAGAAGGCGATAAAGGCGCCGTCGCTGGCAAAACCCGATTCAAAAGCGCAATAGCTGAGGCTGCGTCCAGTGGCGAGCAATTCCATCGCGCGCATCAAGCGCCACTGCTGGCGCCATTGCTGATAACTCATGCCGGTTTCGCGTTGGAAGATCCGCCCGATGGTGCGGCTGCTGGCGCCGATCTGCTGCTCCAGCACTTGCAGCTCCGGCGGCAGTCGTTCGGGCGTTTTCAGCAGCGGCGCCAAGCGTTTGTCCGTGGGTAATGGCAACAACATCGGTTGCCGCGTCGCTTCAGCGATTTCGCTCAGGCACAGGCCGAGCATGTGGGCGAATTTGCCTAGCTGCCAATCGGTGGCGAAATCGGCCAGCGCCATCGGTTCGAGCACGGCGCGCAACAAAGGGCTGACTTCGATCACGCAGACTTGTTGCGGCAGCTTGGCGCACAGCTCGGGGATCAAGTAGATGGAGCGGTAATCGACACTCTGCTGCATCACCGCGCGATGGCTGACACCCGGCGGAATCCACGCCGCCCGCGACGGCGGCAACAGGCACAGTTGCTGCGCCAGGGTAATCCGCGTGCAGCCCTGTCGCGTGTACAGCAGTTGGCCGCGTTGATGGCGGTGCAGGCCGGAATCGTGATCGCCCAAGGTTGAGGCGATGCCGATCACCGGGGCAGGAAAACGATCAGCGTCAAAGCGTGCATGGGCGTCGAGCCAGGCCATGGGATGTCCGATTTCAGCGATAAATTGGCAGGGTTCGGATAATACGCCAGACGTCACTTCTTAAACTCCTCGGCGATTTATTGGAGGGGTGCAGAAGGATGAACAGTAATTTCTTATGGCTGGCGATTGCCCTGCTGATGTTTCCGCAGATCGGGCAAACCCTGTACAGCCCGGCACTCGGTGATATCGGGCGCGTATTTCAGGTCGGCCCGCAAGCGGCGGCGCAGACGTTGTCGGTGTATTTCCTCGCGTTCGCCGTGGGTGTCGTGGTGTGGGGACGTCTGTGTGATCGCATCGGTCGACGCCCGGCGATGCTCGCGGGCCTGGCGATCTACGCCGCTGCAACACTTATCGGCCTGCGGGTCAGCAGTTTCAACGGCTTGCTGCTGGCGCAAATGCTGGCGGCCTTCGGTGCGGCGGTGGGCTCGGTGGTCACACAAACGGTGTTGCGCGACCGCTTTAAAGGTGCCGAACTGGCGCAGGTGTTTTCGCTGGTGGGCATCGCGCTGGCGGCCAGTCCGGCGCTTGGTTTGTTCAGTGGGGCCGGGCTGGTGCAACTGTTCGGTTATCGCGGCGTTCTGGGCACATTGTTGTTGCTGGTAACCGTATTGTGGTTGTGGAGTTGGTACTCCCTGGTCGAAACCCGGCCACGACCAGTCCGCACTGTCGGCCTGCTCGAAACGCTCGGGCGAATGTTGCGCGACCCTGGCATTTGGCGCTCAGCTCTGTGGATCGCTTCGTTCAATGTGGCGCTGTTCAGTTACTACAGCCTCGGCCCGTTCATTTTCCAGCGGCTGGGATTGGCCGCCAGCTGGTTCGGTTACAGCGGCGTGCTACTTGCGCTGGGCTCAGGTTTTGGAGCGTGGCTCAACCGGTATCTATTGCAGGCTGGGTTCAAACCTTTGCAGTTGATTCGCCTCGCGGCAGGCATCGCGCTGCTGGGCGGCATGGGTGTCTGGTCGTTGCAAAGAAGTGATGCTTTCGTCCTGCCAATGCTGCTGGTGGTATTGGCGTTTGGCCTGGCAATCCCGAACATTCTCGGTTCGGCCCTGGTCAATTACGCTGATCGGCTGGGCACCGCCGGGGCGTTGTTGGGATTGATGTATTACCTGCTGATCGGCGCCGGGCTGATGCTCGCCGGCTGGTTTCAAGCCCTCGGGGAAACCCTGATAGCGTGCAGTGCCGTGGCCTTGCTGCTGACAATAAAGTCAGGCAAAGCAATTGTTTAAGAAATGTAAGCGCTGTAGGAAGCGTCTTGCATTTGTGTAGGAGGGCTCCGACTATCACGATCATTGATGACATGGCATTACGCCATTTGATGATCGCAAGGATGTTGCGTGCCGTTTCCGTTTCGCGCTGTTTTTCGTCGTTGTTCCACGCGTTGCCCGCTGTTGTCGGCCTTTGTGTTGAGTGTCTGTGCCTCCTCGATTGAAGCCGCCGAATCTGTCGCGCCGGGCCAGGAAGTGCTGCGCCAGCAACAACAGCAGCAACGCGATCTGCAACAACTGCAACTTGAGCAAAGGAAGCGGCAGTTAGAGCGCGGCGCGTTCGGTTCGGCGCCGCTCACCCCGGCCATCCCGCAAACCGTTGCCCCCGATGAACGTTGCTGGCCGCTGAGCGGCACGCGCGTCGGCGGCGTCACGCTGATCGACAGCGACAAGCTCAATGCGCGGATCAAACCGCTGCTGGCGCCGTGCATGGGCGTCGGCCAGATCAATCATCTGCTGGCGACCATCACCGCGAGCTATGTCGACAAGGGCTACATTGCCAGCCGTCCATACTTGGTCAGCGCTCCGGCAGCGGGGCAGTCACTGGATATCCGCGTTGACGAAGGCTACATCGAGTCCATCGAACTGGCCGATCAGAGCTTGCCGGTTTCCCTCGGCGGCGCGTTTCCGGGAATGCTCGGCGAGCCGCTGAACCTGCGCGATCTGGAGCAAGGCCTCGATCAATTGAATCGCCTGCGCTCGGTCGATCTCACCGCCGACATCGCTCCCGGCAGCCAGCCCGGCGCCTCGCGGATCATCCTGCGCTCACGCAGTTCGGCACATTCGCGCTGGGCCTTGAACGCGGGGATCGACAACCTCGGTAGCGCCAGCACCGGGCGTGATCGCGACACCGTCAGCCTGAGCCTCGACAGCCCGTTGCAACTCAACGACCTGTTGAGCATCAGTGCCAGTGACACGCTCAATCAGGGCGACCGTTACAGCCGCAACGCCAGCCTGTATTACGCGATTCCCTACGGTTACTGGACCTACAGCGTGTTCGCCAGCCATGCCGAATATCGCGCGCCATTCAAACTGCCGAGCGTGACCTTCCACAGCACCGGCATCACCGATCAGGTCAGCCTGCGCGCCGACCGTGTGCTGTGGCGCGACCAGAGCCGCCAGCTCAGCGCCAACCTGCAACTGGCGCACAAGGATGTCGACAGCTATCTGCAAGATGTTCGCCTCGGCATTCAGAGCCCGACCCTGACCGTGGCCGAAGCCGGACTCAATCTGTTCTGGCTCGACCGCGCGGTGTGGAACCTCGACATCAATTACGCCCAGGGCCTGCGCTGGTTTGGCGCAGACGACGATTCACAGCAGCAGATCAACAACCTGCCCAAGGCACAGTTCCGCAAGTACCGCGCCGGCCTCAGCCAATGGCGCAACGGTCAGTTCGGCGCGCAGACCTGGCAGTGGCAGAGCCAACTCAATGTGCAATACAGCCCGGACCCGTTGCCAGCGATCGAACAATTGCTCGGCACCGACGATTCGGCGGTGCGTGGCTATCGGGTCAGCAGTGCTTCCGGCGCCAGCGGCGCGATCTGGCGCAACACCTTGCGCTTGCCTTTGCGCACTGAATGGCCGCTGCAGATCACCCCGCGCGCGGGCCTCGACCACGGCTGGATCAAGGCCGATCACGGCGCTCAGGGCCAACGCCTGAGTGGCGCCAGTGTCGGTCTGAATCTGGGCTGGAAAAACCTGCAAGTGGATGTCGATTACCAACGCGCGCTCAACACGCCGAACGGTCTGCAGCACGAGCCTGAAACCTGGCTGATGCGAGTCGGCCTGCAAATCTGAACAACGCAGTGAACAAACAGCCGTCGGATCTGAGCGCGTCAGCCACGGCCAAGACTAAACGCGCAACGTGATGCCGTACTCACATGGAGACGTTTTTATGCCAGCACACACCTTTGCATTTCATCTTTCGCCTCGGGGCAAATTGCGCTGGGCGATTGCCAGCCTGTTCTTCGCCGTGCACCTGCCGAGCGCGCTCGCCGGCGGCGTCGTGGTCGCGCCGGGCCCCGGCGGTACCGCGCAATTGCAGACCCAGGGCGGTGTGCCCATCGTCAACATCGTCGCGCCCAACGGGTCGGGCCTGTCGCACAACCAGTTCCTCGACTACAACGTCGACCGCCAAGGCCTGGTCCTGAACAACGCCCTGCTGGCCGGGCAATCGCAACTGGCCGGGCAATTGGCGGCCAACCCGCAACTGCAAGGTCAGGCCGCGAGCGTGATCCTCAACGAAGTGATCAGTCGCAATCCGTCCGCCATCAATGGCGCGCAGGAAATCTTCGGCCGGCCCGCCGATTACGTGCTGGCCAACCCTAACGGCATCTCGGTCAACGGCGGCAGTTTCATCAATACGCCGAACGCCAATCTGGTGGTCGGTCGCCCGGAATTGAATGACGGCAAACTGCAAAGCCTGAACAGCCGCGATGCCGACGGTCAGTTGCAGATTCACAGCGGCGGCCTGCGCAACGGCGAGGGCTCGATCAACCTGATCGCGCCGCGTATCGACAGCCAGGGCGCAATTACTGCGCGCGATCAGTTGAATCTCACGGTTGGACGCAATCAGGTCGATTACGCCAGCGGCCAGGTGAAAACCGTGGATCCGGCGGGCAACACCGCTGATCAACGCATCGACGCCAGCCTGTTCGGCGCGATGCAGGCCGGGCGCATCAATATTGTCAGCACCGCCGAAGGCGCCGGCGTGCGGGTTGGCGCGGTGCAGGTGGCCGGGCGTGACGGCGTGCAGATTCGCTCGGCCGGTGACCTCAGTGTCAGCGGTGAAGCCGTGGCCAACAGCCTCGACGTGACCCGTGCCGGTATCCGCAGTAGTCAGGGCGATGTCGCTTTGCACAGCGGCAAGGATCTGACGTTGGCGGCTACCGATGTCGGCGCTCGCGACGTCACCGTCGAGGCGAAACGCAACCTGACCCTGTCGACGGTCGAAAGCCGCAAGCTTCAGGAAAAGCGCGAAAACTGGAACAACAGCACCATCGGCATCACCTGGGAAACCTACGATCGCACCCAGACCGACAGTGAATCGCGTCAGCACGGTAGCCAGATTATCGCCAGCCGCGACGCCAAATTGTCGTCCGGCAAAGACACCGAGCTGAAAGCCGCCAAAGTCGAAGCGGCGAAAAATCTCGACGTGCAAAGCGGCGGCGATCTGCGCCTGACCGCCGCCACTGAGAGCCACACGCAGACCGATCAAGGCAACCACCGCAAGCACCTGTGGAAAGCCGACTGGAACGGCAGCAGCGAAGAGCAGCGCAGTGTCACCAGCCAATTGAAGGCCGGCAACATTGCTCTGCAAACCGCCGCGTTGTTGCGCTCAGAAGGCGCCGAGTTGACCAGCGCCGGCGACGTGCAACTGGCCGGCAAACAGGTGGAAATCACCACGGCAACTCTTACCAATCGCAGCAGCGACAACCGTTACTCCGGTGACCTGGTCGGCGGTGGTTTCTTCGGCAAGACCGGCGATGCCGACAAGGGCAAGACCCAGCATCAGGGCAGCAAGGTCAACGCCAGCGGCAAACTGATCGTCAAGGCTGACGATGTGCGCATCAGCGGCAGCCAGGTGCGTGGCGGCAGCGACGCCAGCGTAATTAGCGACAAGGGTTCGCTGATCATCGACGGCGTGCAGGACACCTCGCACAGCAACAACCACGACAAAGACAGCAAGTTCTTCGGCATCACCAAGGACGAGTCTCGGCAGAACAGCAAAGACAGCAGCACCGTACGCAGCGAACTGGTGTCCGACAGCAACCTCAAGCTCAAGAGCGCCAAGGACATCGCTGTGGCGGGTTCGACGGTCAAGGCTGACGGGGCGCTGACGGCCGACGCGGCGGGTGACGTCAATGTGCATTCGGCGCAGAACACTCACGACAGCACTGACTCCACGCAAACCCGTGGCTTCGATGCGTACGCCAAAGAGCAAACGCCAGAGCAGTATCGCGCCGGGATTCACTACCAAGACAAACAGCAAACCGTGACCCGCAACGACGTCACCCAGCAGGGCTCCAGCCTCAGCGGCGGCAGTGTGCAGGTGAAGGCGGGCGGTGACGTGACGCTCAAAGGCGCGCAAGTGAAATCCACTGCTGGCGATACCACGCTGAGCGGCAAAAACGTGTCGTTGCTGGCCGAAGCAGACAGCCACAAAACCTCCACCGACACCTCCAGCACCGGTGGTGGTTTTTACTACACCGGCGGCCTCGACCGTGCCGGCAGTGGCGTCGATTTCGCCCACAGCACGGCGCAGGATTCGACCAGCAAAACCACCGCGCAAACCAGCAGCGTGCAGAGCAGCGGCGGCTTGACCATCAATGCCGACAAACTCGCCACTGAAGGCGCACAACTCAAGGCCGACAACGGTCTGAACGTCGCCGCTAACGAAGTCGACAATCGCGCGGCCAGCAACACTGACAGCAGCAAGCATAGCGAGAGCAATTGGTCGGCGGACATCGGCGCCAACGTCGAATACAAAGACATCGCCCGGCCAATCGCGGGCGCGGTCAAGGACGTGCTCAACGGCAAGGTGCCGGACAAGGACTCGCTGGCCAATCTCGGTCAGCCGAATGTCGGTATCGACGTTGCGGTCGGTCATGGCAGCGCCAGCAAATCCGAGCAGAGCAGCAACGCCGTGGTCAGCCGTTTTGACGGCGGCACTGTCGATGTGAAAACCACTGGCACGCTGCATGACCAAGGCACGCAATACAGCGCCGGCGCCGGCCAAGTGAACTTCAGCGCTGACCAACTGCTTGCCGATGCCGCCAGCAACACGCACAACAGCAGTGCCAACGCGGTGGATGCCAAAGTCGATGTGCGCGTCTACACCAAGACCGGTGAAGACGTGAACGTCGCTGGCAGCGGCGCGGGTGGCAGCAGTGCGTCGAGCAAGGACAACTCCAGCGCCGTGGTCGGCGCTTATGCCGGCAGCCAGGGTGTGAACATCAAGGTCGGCGGCGATGCGCAGTTCGCCGGCAGTCGTTTCGACGGCGGGCAGGGCGGTGTGAGCATCAACACCGGCGGTGATCTGGCGCTGAATCAGGCCAACGACCGCCAGAGCAACAATGACAGCAGCCTGCGCGGCAATGGCTCGCTGACGGTCGGCACCTTGCCGGGCACCGACGGCACCAACGTCGACCTTGGCGCCGGGTTCCAGCTCGATCACACCGGCAAGCAGACCACTGACACCCAGGCCCATGTGGCGAGCATCAGCGGCAACGGTCCGGTGCAACTCAGCAGCGGCGGCGATCAAGTCCAGCAAGGCAGCAAGATCGACAGCGCTGGCGCCATCAATCTGCACGCCGGCGGCAAGCTCGATCTGCAAGCGGCCACCGACACTCACACCGCCACCGGCAGCAATCTCGGCGGCGGCTTGAAGGGCGGCGGCAGCAAAACCAGCAGCGAGAAGAGCCGTGATCAGGGCGGCAATCTGAGTGGCAACTTCAATATTGGTCGGGTCAACGAGGATTCGAAAACCCTCACCGGCGGCCAACTCAACAGCCAGAGCGGCATCGCGTTGAGCGGTGATTCGATTCACCTGCAAGGCACGCAAGTCAGTGCACCGAACGTCAACATCGATGCGCAGAACGGCGGTTATGTGCAGGAATCGGCGCAGTCCACAGACAACCGCAATAACTGGAATGTCGCGCTGAACGCCGGCGGCAACCTGAGCAGCAAAACCCCGACAGCCGAGGATGAGAAGGCCAGCAGCGACCACGGCTTCAATGCCGGGGCCAAAGTGGGTATCGATTACCTGCAAGGCAGCGCGCAGCAGAGCAGCCAGATCAAGGCTGACAGTGTGGTGTTGAACAGCGGTGGTGATGCCCAGATGGTCGGTGCGCGGATCGACGCTAAAGATGTCAGCGGCAAGGTCGCAGGTGATCTGAGCGTCGAAAGCCGTCAGGACTCAAGCAACCACGCGAAGGTCGATGTTGATCTGGGCCTGACCGCGAAGAAAAATCCACCGAGCGACAAAGAGAAACTCGCCGGCACCGACTACAAGCCGACGCTGAAAGCGCAGGGTGAGTACGCGCACAAGGACAGCGTTGCGCAGGCGTCCGCGATCAGTGCCAGCCAAAGCGTGAACCTAGCGGTTGGCGGCGCGACCCAATTGACCGGCGCGCGGATTTCGGCGACGCAAGGGAAGGTGGATCTCGGTGGTTCGAAGGTCAGCAGCACTGATCTGAATAACCTTGACGTCGGCATTAAGGCTGGCCTCGATCTGCCGCATAAGGCCAAGGAAAACGCACCGAAGGTTTCCTATGAAAACGGCAACCTGAAAGTCGGCCCGGTCACCCTGAGCGGGCATCTGGACACCCAGACCCTGCAAGCCGGGATCGACGAAAAAGGCTAAAACCAACGGTAGTGGATGTGCCAGATCTGCCATCCACCACCGAACCCTGTGGGAGCGAGCTTGCTCGCGAAAGCGTCCGTCCAGTCACTGCAACCAGTGCCTGATGTACCGCCTTCGCGAGCAAGCTCGCTCCCACATTGTTTTGCGCCAGGCGTTAAATCTCGCGCATCATGCGCGACCTTAAAAATGCCAGGGAGGCAAACAATGAAAACAGCATTCTTCGCTGTACTCGCGGCTTTGTTGATCGCCCAACCATCCGTGTCCTTTGCGGATAACAGCAACGGCAAAAATCTCTATGTGCAGCGCTGCGCTGTGTGCCACGGCGCCGATATAAAAGGCACCGGACCGCTGGCGCGTAAAAGCAATCCGCCAACACCTGATCTGACCACCTCTACGTTCAAAAAACGCCTGAATGAATATCCGGGGGTGATTGTGTCGTCGATTATCCTTCGCCCGAACGGCAACCTGATTCCGAAAACGTTGCAGGAGAACGGGGTAAAAATACCGCCGCACGCCTGGAGCGTTAAGGATCTGCGCGATCTGCATGAATACATGAGTGGTGTCATTTCGATAAAACGCTGATCTTGCGAGGCAACCCGGACGGTCGGTTCGAGGAATCCATTGCTTCGGCTTAATGGTAACCATTACTATTCACGCCCCTTTCCTCAGCACGCCGCCCAAACCCCCATGCGCCCCCGCAGACCTGGCTTTTTCGAGCATTACGAAGAGTTGATCGGCACCTGGACTCGTCGCCTGCGCAATCGTGCGCAGGCCGAGGATCTGGCGCACGACACCTTTGTGCGGGTGCTTGAGTCCGATTCGGCGGCGGTGCAGCAGCCCCGGGCGTATTTGCACCAGACCGCGCGCAATATCGCAGTCGACGGTTATCGGCGTGAGGATCGGCGCGGCGCCATGGAGTCGCAGGCCATCGATCACAGTGAGTCGTCATCCGGCGACCCGGAGCATTACATGCAGGCGATCCAGCTGGCCGACTCCATCGAGCGGGCGCTCAGCGAGCTGCCGGTCAATTGCCGGAAGATTTTCGTCTGGCAGAAGATCGAAGGCCTGACCCAGGCGGAAATCGCCGAACGCCTGGGGTTGTCCAAGAACATGGTCGAAAAGTATATGATCCGCACCCTGCGGCATCTGCGTGATCGCCTCGACGGGTTGCAGTCATGAGCCGCCGCAGCTTTTCATCCCCAGCCCAACAGGACATTCCATGATGGAGACGCGTGATTGCGCGTGCGGGCAAACAACGGTGCGCGATGACGCGGCTCGCTGGTTTGTGCGTTTGCAGGAGCCGGCCATTGCGGCCGACGAGCAGCAGCGCTTCGACGCGTGGCTGAATCAACATCCGCAGCACCGTGACGAATTCCAGTTGCTGCAGGGCTTGTGGTCAGCGGCGGATTTGCTGCCGGCGCCACGCCTCAAAGCCCTTGCTGAAACGCCGCCAACTCGCCGAGAACGCCGTCCGGTGTTGCGTTATGCAGTGGCCGCCAGTGTGCTGGCGGTGGCGCTCGGCCTGGGTTTGTTCAGTGGCTTGAATCATCCGGGCGGCTACAGCGCCGAGTTCGCCACAGCGTTGGGCGAGCGTAAACATGTGGCGCTGCCGGACGGTTCGGTGATCGATCTGAACAGCCGCAGCCGCTTGCAGGTGCGCTATGAAAAGGATCGCCGAGTCATCGAGTTGAGCGAAGGCGAGGCGATGTTCAACGTCGCTCACGACACCTCGCGACCGTTCGTGGTCGAGACTGGCAATGGCAAAGTCACGGTCACTGGCACGCGTTTCGATGTGCGCCGCGATGTCACACAAACCCGCGTGGCGGTGGAGCAGGGCACGGTGAAAGTGCAGGGGCGCGATGCGCCGGATAATCAATTCATCAGCCTGACTGCCGGCCTCGGCACCCATGTCGATGCCCAGGGCCAGGTCGTTGCCGCCTATGCGGTCAACCCGGCGCAACTGACAGCGTGGCGCAGCGGCAAACTGGTGTTCAACAATGCCAGTCTTAGCGAAGTCGCCGCCGAAGTGTCGCGTTATCGCGATAAGCCGTTGACGGTTGCCAACCCCGCCGTGGCCAGTCTGCGCCTGACCAGCGTGTTCAAATCCGACAACACCGACGCCTTGCTCAAAGCCTTGCCGAGCATCCTCCCGGTGGCCGTTCGCACCCTCGCAGATGGCAGTCAGGAAATAATCGCAAAATAAAATTCAGGTTTTTTTCGAGTTCATCGTCTTCCTGTTCAACTGCAACTGGTTTGCATTAACAGACGCACACTCTTGCGATCCACAGGACTACGTACGACGTGAAAAACACCCCTGCCAACAACAAAAAATCCCCTTGGCTGCCGCTGGCCCTCGCGCTGGCGGTCAACGCGGCGATGCCGCTGGCGTTTGCCGGCGAAGCCATTCATATCCGCGCGCAGCCGCTGGGTCAGGCCCTCAGCGAACTGGGTCAGCAGACGTCGCTGCAAGTGTTTTTCAGCCCGGATCTGGTCGCCGGCAAACAGGCGCCGGCGGTCGACGGTGATATTTCGCCTGAGCAGGCACTGCGGCAATTGCTGCAGGGCAGCGGTCTGGACTATCAGATCAACGAAGGTTCGGTGACCCTGTCGCCAGCGGCAACTTCCGCCGCCAGCAACGGCCCGCTGGAGCTGGGCGTGACTGACATCAAAGTGGTCGGCGACTGGCTCGGTGATGCCAACGCTGCCGTGGTGCAGAACCACCCCGGTGCGCGTACGGTGATTCGCCGCGAAGCGATGGTCGAGCAGGGCGCGATGAACGTCAGTGACGTGCTCAAGCGTGTGCCGGGCGTGCAGGTGCAGGACTCCAATGGCACCGGCGGCAGCGATATTTCCCTCAATGTCGGTGTGCGCGGTTTGACTTCACGCCTGTCGCCACGCTCTACCGTGCTGATCGATGGCGTGCCGGCGGCGTTCGCCCCGTACGGCCAGCCGCAACTGTCGATGGCGCCGATTTCCTCGGGCAACCTCGACAGCATCGACGTCGTGCGTGGCGCCGGCTCTGTGCGGTACGGGCCGCAGAACGTCGGCGGCGTGATCAACTTCGTCACCCGCGCGATTCCGGAAAAAGCCACCGGTGAAATCGGCACCACCCTGGAAACCACTCAGTACGGTGGCTGGAAGCACATCGACACCGCGTTCCTCGGCGGCACCGCCGACAATGGCATGGGCGTGGCGTTGCTGTATTCCGGTGTCAACGGCAACGGTTACCGCGAGCGCAACAACGGCAACGACATCGACGACGTGCTGCTCAAGACCCACTGGGCGCCCACCGATCAGGACGATTTCAGCCTCAACTTCCACTACTACGACGCCACGGCCGACATGCCCGGCGGTCTGACGCAGAAACAATACGACGACAAACCGTACGATTCGGTGCGTGACTACGACCAGTTCACCGGGCGGCGCAAAGACGTGTCGTTCAAATGGATCCGCCAGATCGACGAACGCACTCAAGCGGAAATTCTGACGTATTACACCGACAGTTTCCGCGGCAGTACCATCGCCGCCCGCGACCAGAAAACCCTCAGCTCATACCCGCGTTCCTACTACACGTTGGGCATCGAGCCACGGGTGTCGCGGGTTTTCGATGTCGGCCCGACTACCCAGGAAGTCAGCGTCGGTTATCGCTACCTGAAAGAGGCGATGCACGAATCGTCGAGCCGTGTGGCGCTGGTCAACAATCAGCCGGTGATCACGCCGACGTCGGATGGTCATGTATTCCAGGACCGCACGGGCGGCACTGAGGCCAACTCGGTCTATATCGACAACAAAATCGACGTCGGCAACTGGACCATCACCCCCGGCATTCGCTTCGAACATATCAGCACCGATTGGCATGACCGCGCGGTGCTCGACACGGCCGGCAAACCGGTGCAGGCGAAAAACCGCAGCATCGAGAGCAATGAACCGTTGCCGGCGCTGAGCGTGATGTATCACCTGTCGGATGCGTGGAAGCTGTTCGCCAACTACGAAACCTCATTCGGCAGCCTGCAGTATTTCCAGCTCGGCCAGGGCGGCTCGGGGGATCAGACCGCGAATGGCCTGGAGCCGGAAAAGGCCAAGACCTACGAGATCGGCACACGCTACAACGACGATGTGTGGGGCGGGGAAGTGACGCTGTTCTACATCGACTTCGATGACGAACTGCAATACATCAGCAACGACGTGGGCTGGACCAACCTCGGCGCGACCAAGCATCAGGGTATCGAAGCCTCGGTGCATTACGACATGGCGGCACTCGATCCACGCCTCGACGGTTTGACCGCCAACGCCGGTTTCACTTACACCCGCGCCACGTATGAAGGGGAGATTCCGGGTTTCAAGGGCCGTGATCTGCCGTTCTATTCGCGTCAGGTGGCAACTGTCGGTTTGCGTTACGACATCAACCGCTGGACCTACAACCTCGATGGTTTCGCCCAGTCGAAACAGCGCTCGCCGGGCACCGGTGTGAATGCCGACGGCAGCTTCAACGGCAACTACATCACCGATGGCACGGCGGACGGACAGTACGGCGACATTCCGGGTTACGTGACCTGGAACGTGCGTGGGGGTTATGACTTCGGGCCGCAGGTGTCGAACCTGAAGCTGGGCGCCGGGGTGAAGAACGTCTTCGACAAGCAGTACTTCACCCGATCGAGCGACAACAATTCGGGGATGTATGTCGGTGCGCCGCGCACGTTCTTTGTGCAGGCCAGTGTCGGCTTTTAACTGATCGTTCCCACGCTCTGCGTGGGAATGCAGCCCGGGACGCTCTGCGTCCCCGCGAAGCGGACGCGGAGCGTCCATTGAGGCATTCCCACGCAGAGCGTGGGAACGATCTCATACCTTCAGGACTTTACCGCCGATGGCGACGGCGACCAGCAGAACCGCCATCAAACCAAAGGCAAAACTCAAACTGCTGGCATGCGCGACAAAACCGATCACCGCCGGCCCGGCCAGAATGCCCGCATAACCCAGCGTGGTAATCGCCGGCACCGCGATGCTTTCCGGCATCACCGTCTGCTTGCCCACCGCCGTGTACAGCACCGGCACGATGTTCGAGCAGCCGGCACCAACCAGCGCGTAACCGACCAGCGCCGCTTCCCAGCTCGGTGCAAACGTCGCCAGAAACAAACCGGCTGCTGCCAGCAGACCGCCAAACAGAATGATCCGCGTGGCGCCGACAATCCGCACAATGCGGTCACCCATCAGACGTCCGGCGGTCATGGTCAGCGCAAACGCCGCGTAGCCCAAGCCCGCGTACGCCGTGTCGATCCCGCGCTCCTGCGCCAGAAACACCGCACTCCAGTCCAGCGCCGCGCCTTCGGTGAGAAAGACGATAAAGCACATCCCGCCGATAAACAGCACGATGCCGTGGGGGATGGCGAATGCCGGTCCCGAGCTTTCACTGCCGTAGGGCAACATGTGCGGCACGCATTTGAACAATGCCGCGATCAGTACGACGACCACCACCAGCATAGCCGCGAGTGGCGTCAAGCCAAGGCCTAGCAGGGCGCTGACACCCGCCGCGCCGACGATTCCGCCGAGACTGAACAAGCCGTGAAAGCCCGACATCATGTTCTTGCCGCTGGCGCGTTCGACGATCACCGCTTGCAGGTTCACCGTCGAATCCACCGTACCCAGGCCGGCGCCGAACATGAACAGTGTGGCGATCAGCGCCGGTATCGACGACACCGTCGCCAGTAACGGCAGCGCCGCGCAGATCAACAAGGTGCCGCCGGTAGCGACGCGCCGACAGCCGAAGCGTGTGGCCAGAATCCCCGCCAGTGGCATCGCCAGAATCGAACCGACGCCGAGGCACAACAGCAACAACCCCAACGTGCCTTCATCCAGTCCGGCGCGAGCCTTGGCGTACGGCACCAAAGGCGCCCACGCGGCGATGCCGAGCCCGGCGATGAAAAAGGCGATGCGCGTGGACATCTGTTGCAGGCGTCCGGGGACGAAGGTGTCTTGAGGGTTGAGGCTGGTCATATCGATCCTTGGCAAAAAACATCGCGTCCCCGAAGGACAGTGATTCAGCGACGAGGTTCGATCGCCCATCATTCGAGGCAGTACAGCCGACATCCTACCCTGTAGGAGTGAGCCTGCTCGCGATAGCGGCGTGTCAGTCAATATTTTTTGCCTGATACACCGCTATCGCGAGCAGGCTCACTCCTACAGGGGATTCGGTTTACAGTGGGATTCATCGGCAGCAGGGAAAAAGAGTGATGACACAGTTCTACGATGCACGGGGCAATATCTATGGTGTGATTTCGCCCCAGGCATTGCGCCGGGCGGGCGTTGATTTACCTGCCAGCGCGTCCGCATGTGCCTCGTCGCGTCAGACGTGGAGCGCAGCGGCAATCAAACTCTGCTGCGACTGGCCCGAAGACCAACGTCCGGCGAACAGCAAATCCCACCGCAGCGACGGCCTGTTGATTGGTCCGTTTCAGGCGTCGCCGCCGTTCGACGTATTGATCGTCAACACCGACGGCACCCTCGCCGAGCGCAGTGGCAACGGCCTGACGATTTTCTCGCAGGCGCTGACCGAGCAAGGCTTGATGCCGGAGGAGGGCGCGTTGTTGCGCGTGCATCACGACAAGGGTGACGCCGTGGAGACCTCGGTGAAACCGGCTGAAGTCGAAGCTGTTCAAGGTTTCTGGCTTGATCTCGGCCAACCCGGCTTCGGGCCGGATGCCGTCGATGCGAAGGCTGTTCAAGGCATTGAGTTCAACGCGCGGGACGTAAGCCACGTCCAGCCCTTGGCGCAACTCGATCCCCTCTGGACGCACAGCCAGTTTGTGCGCATCGGCAATCCGCATTGCGTCACACTGCTCGGTGACGCCGCAACTTTGCCAAGTAATGAGCAGATGCGTGAATCGCCACTGAGCGAAGGCCTGACCCAGATTGCCTACGCCATGCCTGTCGGTGCCGGTGATCCATGCCCGGCGGGCGTCAATCTGCAATGGGCGGTGCTGGAGTCGCCGCAGAGAATCCTTGCCCGTGTGTTCGAGCGTGGCGAAGGGCCGACGGCGTCATCCGGCACCAGTGCCAGTGCAGTGGCATCGGCGGCGTGGCGGGTGGGTTGGGTTGGGGCGGGAGAAGTGCAGGTGGTCATGCCCGGCGGCACGGCGCCGATTCTGCTCGAAGCAGCAGACGGGGAGTTGGTACGGGTCAGGTTGTTTGGTACGGCACGACTGATGGGCTGAATTCAAAGACGCCATCGCTGGCAAGCCAGGCTCCCACAGGATTTTGTGCTGAACCCCTCATTTGTGTACGCCGCTGAACCCCTGTAGGAGTGAGCCTGCTCGCGATAGCGTTAAATCAGGCAACATTTTTATTGAATGCCAGTCCGCTATCGCGAGCAGGCTCACTCCTACATTGGATAGGTGGTGTAATCAGTTTTGTGTCCAACACAAAACCCTGTGGGAACTGGCCTGCCAGCGATGGCGCCATCAGCCCCGACACAAATCTCAGCTCAGCTCACCACTGAATTCCACCACCGGCATCTGCCGCTTCATCAGCACCTTGCCACCGCGAACCGAATACAACGGCAAGCCCTGACTGCGGATCACCTCGTAATCACTGTCCGCGGAGAGAATCAGCAGATTCGCCGGACGCCCCTGTTCCAGACCATAGCGATCACCCAGGTGCATGGCTTTGGCGCTGTTGTCGGTGACCAGATCCAGCGCACTTTGCAGGTTGCGGTAACCGAGCATATGGCAGATGTGCAGCCCGGCCTCAAGCACGCGTAGGATGTTGCCGTTGCCCAGCGGATACCAAGGATCAACGATGGAATCCTGGCCGAAACACACGTTCATCCCGGCTTCGAGCAACTCGTTGACGCGGGTGACGCCACGGCGTTTCGGGAAGTTGTCGAAGCGCCCTTGCAGGTGAATGCTTTCGGTCGGGCAGGAGACAAAACTGATCCCGGAATGCCCCAGCAAGCGGAACAGTTTCGCGCAGTAGGCGTTGTCGTAAGAGCCCATCGCCGTGGTGTGGCTGGCGGTGACGAGGGCACCCATGTCGCGACTGCGCGCCTCTTCGGCCAATACTTCAAGGAAGCGCGAATGCGGGTCGTCGGTCTCGTCGCAATGCACGTCGACCAGGCAACCGGTGCGCTCGGCCAGGTCCATCAGAAACTTCACCGAACTGACACCCTGATCGCGGGTGTACTCGAAATGCGGAATCCCGCCGACGACGTCCGCGCCCATGCGAATCGACTCTTCCATCAACTCGCGACCGTTGCGGAACGACTCGATGCCTTCCTGCGGGAACGCGACGATTTGCAGATCGATCAGGTGACGGCTTTCCTCGCGCACCTCGAGCATGGCTTTGAGTGCGGTGAGTTGCGGGTCGGTGACATCGACGTGGGTGCGCACGTGCTGGATGCCGTGGGCGGCCAGGGCCTGAATGGTTTTCTTCGCGCGGGTCTTGGTGTCTTCTTCGGTGATGGTGACCTTGCGCTCGCCCCAGCATTCGATACCTTCGAACAGCGTGCCGCTCATGTTCCAGCGCGGCTCGCCGGCGGTCAGCGTGGCGTCGAGGTGAATGTGCGGTTCGACGAAGGGCGGCACCACCAGATTGCCGCCGGCGTCGAGGTCATCCGGGCCAAGAGTGGGCGCTTCGGTCTGCCGGGCAATGCTGCGGATCAGGCCGTCTTCAAGGTGCAATTCGTGCAAACCTTCCTGGTTGCGCAGTCGAGCGTTGATGATGTGCATCAGGCGAATCCTTTTTTATAAGTCTTGTAGTGGCGCGGTCGCGCTGCGAGCGCCGAGCGCGCTGGTGACGATGACATACGTTAGCGCGGCAGCGGCGATCCCTACCAGCGGCGCGACCCACGGCGAGTTGAACGCGGCAACGGTACCGACCGCGTAGGCCCCGAGCCCCGGCCAGTTGAACGCCGGCAACCGTGCGTCGGCCAGTCGCGGGTAATGCCCACGCCAGCGGAAGAAAAAGTCCGCCATGATCACCCCGCCAATCGGCGGAATCACCGTGCCGAGCAGAATCAGATAGGGCACGAGCATGTCGTACATGCCCAGCAGGGCGAGCAGGGTGCCGATCACCGCGCCGGCAAGTGTCACGGTTTTGCGTCGGCCGGTGCGCAGCAGGTTGCAACCGGCCACGGCGAAGTTGTAGATGGTGTTGTCCTGGGTGCTCCAGATGTTCAGCAACAGCATAGCCATCGCGGCCATGGCGAAACCTTGCAACAGCAGTACTTCAACCACGTCCGGCTGTTGATAGACGATAGCGCCGTACGCGCCGATCAACACCATCAGGCCGTTGCCAATAAAAAAACCGATCAGGCTGGCCAGCACCGCCACTCGCGCCGAGCGCGAGAAGCGTGTCCAGTTGGTCGCCTGCGTGGCGCCGCTGACGAAGGTGCCGAACACCAGAGTGATCGCGGTGGACCAGTCCAGTGAACCGCTCGGCACCACGCTGAGCAAGCCTTCGAAACCACCGACTTTCACCGTCGCCACCCACATCGACAGCATCAGTAACAACATCATCGCCGGCACGGCGATGTACGACAGAATCTCCAGCCCGCGATAACCGACATACGCCGTGGCACAGAACACCAGCCCGAACAGCACCATCAAGCCGAGTACCGTGCCTTCGTTAAGATCGAAGTATTTGCCGAGCACCACTGCGGCGGTCGCGGTGCCCCAGGCGTACCAGCCGATCTGGGTGAAACCGAGGATCAGGTCGCTGAGCTTGCTGCCGACTTCGCCGAAACAAAAACGGCCCATCAGTACCGAGTTGAGGCCGCTTTTGAAGGCGATGTAACCCAAGCCCGCAGCGTACAGACCGAGCAACAGATTGCCGACGATGATCACTGCCATCATCTCGCCGAAACTGAACGCCACGCCGAGCTTGCCGCCGGCAAACATGGTCGCGGTGAAAAACGTGAAGCCCAGTAACACCATCGCCGTCGAGGCCAGGCCTTTGCGCGCGTGCATGGGGACTTCGCTGAGGGGGTAATCGTTGCCGGGAGCATTCTGCGTCATGGGGCGGTCCTTGCAGGAGTGGAGGAGACGCGGGGGAGGGTTGCAGTGGTCGTGCCAAGCTACGGCATTGCGCGTAGGTATAGACGAGGCGGTGATATTTGGCGCGAAAACAGTGCACCTGAACGCACCGAAGCCCAATGTAGGAGCTGCCGAAGGCTCGGGCCGCGTTCGGACGATCTTTTGATCTTGTTTTTTTAAAGCAAAGTCAAAAGATCGCAGCCTTCGGCAGCTCCTACAGGTGGATGGGTGTTGGGTCAGAGGAAGCGCAGCAGGGCCGCGACGATGGCTTCGGGAGCGTCTTCCTGGACGAGGTGGCCGGCGTTGGCAATCGGGTGGAATTGTGATCCCGGGATCATTTGATGTAACGCTCGGCCACGCTCGATGGGGATCCACTGGTCCTCCTCGCCCCAGAGGATCTGCACCGGGCAACGGATGGTTGAGTACAGCGGTTGCGCTTCCAATGTGTAGCGCTCGTCCATCTGTGCAATCTGCCGATAGAACGCCGCTTGCCCGGGATCGCCGAGCCACGGCTGCACGTAGGGTGCGAGTTCGTCGTCAGGGATATTCCGGTGAATCGCCCCGCGAATATAAGTCGGCACGATAGCGCGCTGGATGTAATCAGGCAGGCCGCTGAACGCCGTTTCATGCTGACGCACATGCTGCACGAACGGCGACCCCCAAGGCGACAATGCCACCGGATCGATCAGCGTCAGGCTGCGGTAATCCCTGCCGTTGAGCAGATGTGCGCGCAGCACGGTGGCGCCGCCGAAGTCGTGGGCGACGACATCGGGGTTTGCAATATTCCAATGGTCGAGTAACTGCGCCAGCAGCTGGTTTTGCACGCCGAGAGAGACATCGGCGTCGGGTTGTTCCGAGCGCCCGTAACCCAGAAGATCGAAGTAATGCACGCGATGCGTGGCGAAAAAGTGCGGTGCGATCCGGTGCCACACGTACGACGAAAACGGCGTGCCATGCACGAACACCAGCGGCGGGCCGTCGCCGCGCACGGCGTAACGAATGTGGTGCCCGTTGAAGTCAAAGACCTGATCCAGCAGCCAGTCTGTCATGGGCCTGTCCTCTTGGCGGGTGAGAGCCAAAAAGCATAGGCGTAAAAAAACAGCCGTGAAGACTGTTCTCTATTTCCCGGACAAAACACCAATCCCTCTGTAGGAGCTGCCGAAGGCTGCGATCTGTTGATCTTTGTTTTTAAGATCAAGATCAAAAGATCGCAGCCTTCGGCAGCTCCTACAAGGGAGATCTCTCCCAGGTTACTCGCCGCGATAGATGCAACCGCTGGTGCACGTCTCGTGAATACGGATCGCGCTCAGTTCCGGCAGCAACGGCTTCATTTCATTCCAGATGAATTTGGCCAGCACTTCGCTGGTCGGGTTTTCCAGGCCGGGAATGTCGTTCAGGTAGTTGTGATCGAGACGCTCGTACAGCGGCTTGAAGATCGCTTTGATTTCGGAGAAATCGCGGATCCAGCCAGTGTGCGGATCGAGGTCGCCGCTGAGGTGGAGCGCCACTTTGAACGAGTGACCGTGCAGACGCCCGCACTTGTGGCCGTCCGGAACGTGCGGCAGGCGGTGGGCGGATTCGAAAGTAAATTCCTTGAAGATTTCCACAGTATTTTCAGCTCTGTTCAGATGGCGTTCGCCGCAGCGATTCGGGCAGGCGGCGAGTTTACCAGCTTGCGTTTGGCCGTGCTGACTAAAGGGTCAGCAAGCGCTCGGCGAGGCGACCATTGGCAGTCAGTTCGAGGAACTCGTCACCGAGACGACGGCTCTCGTCCATCGCTGCGTGCCAGTATTTTTGCCGGCTCGCTGCATCGCCCATAAAGCGTTTGAAGTCGTTGCGGTCGGGCAGTTTGCCGTAGGGCAGGCGCGCCAGATATTCCTTCGACGGCGCGAGCAACAGCACATCCTGCAAGCGCTCCACCGAGGCCTTGCGCCATGGCAAGGTCTTGTCGAACCAGCCGGGAATCACCCGATCGGTGAAGTGCGGATAGAGCACGATGCCGTCGCCGCTGTAGGGCAGGTCGAGGTGATAGTCGAGCAGACCACCGTCGCGGAACGTACCGGCGCCGGCGCCTGGCAGGTCGCGCACGCCTTCCATGACCATCGGAATCGACCCCGACGCCAACAAGGCCTGACGCAGGTTGCCGGTATTCAGGGCAACGAAGCGCGACGGGAAATCATTCAGCGCATTCACCGGTGGCGCGAGGCGCGGGTCGTGGATGATCAGCCGTTCGAAGTGCCGCGACAGCCGCGCGCGACCGCGCAGGTTGTCGGCGATCACCGAGCCCAGTGCCAGACCGAGGCGGCCGCGATGATCATCGGCCAGACGCCCCTGACTTTTCACCACCATGATGTTCAGGCGGTAGTGGGCGTTGTCGAGGATGCTCGCGTCGCGGCCGTCGAGCAGGTCGTTGAGCATGCGCTGCGAGCTCTGGCTGATCTCGGCCATGGTCACGCCTTTGTTGAAGTTCTGCTCGGCGTACAGCTGACCCAAGCGACGGATACCTTCGGCGGCGTCCGGCAGACACGCGCTGGCGAAGCGCCAGGAACCGACCGAGGCGCCGATCAGCGAGCGTTCACGCGGTGCGCTCGGCAGCCATTCGCCGAACAACGCCAGATCCAGCCCCTGAATCCCCAACGCCTTCGGCCCGCCGGCGGCGCCGGGCAGGGTACCGACGTCGGCGGCGTTCAGACCTTGCGCACGAATCCGCGCCATGGCCCGTGGGCCGGCCTTGAGGGTAAGGGCGGGGAATTTGATGTGGATGGCGGTCATACCGGTCTCGATCGTTAGCAAGCGAACAATTATAAGCACATGTTACAAAATTCTGTAGGAGCTGCCGAAGGCTGCGATCTTTTGATTTTGTTTTGAAAAGACAAGATCAAAAGATCGTCCGAACGCGGCCCGAGCCTTCGGCAGCTCCTACACGGGGGTCATGTGTTGAGCTGGGGCAATGATGGCAATTCAGTTTCAGTTAAGTTCATCCGGCTAAGGTGCCCACCGTAAGCAACACATAAAAATACGGAGACTCCATGAAAACCCTGACTGCCCTGTCCATTGCCTCGATCATCGGCTTCACCGCCAGCCTCGCCCATGCCCGCGATCTCGGCCCTGACGAAGCCCTGCGTCTGCGTGACGCTGGTACTATCGTCTCCTTCGAGAAGCTCAACGCTACCGCGTTGGCCAAACACCCGGGTTCGACGATCACCGATACCGAGCTGGAAGAGCAGTACGGCAAGTACATCTACCAGATCGAAATGCGTGATCCGAAGGGGCTGGAGTGGGATCTGGAATTAGACGCGGTGACTGGGCAGGTTCTCAAGGATCATCAGGATACGTAATGAAGGTTAATGTTCGCGTCACCCGCCGCACGGCGTTGGCGCTGGTGATGTGTTGCTCGACGGCGATGGCTCGCGACCTCGGCCCGGACGAAGCGCTTGATTTGCGCAAGCAGGGCGTGATTCTGCCGCTGGAGCAAGTGCTGCAGCAGGCGATGGACCGCTATCCCGGCGCAAAACTGCTGGAAGTCGAGCTGGAAGAAAAACACGACGTCTACATTTATGAAGTCGAGTTGCTCACCGTCGAAGGTGTCGCCCGTGAGCTGCACTTGAAGGCCGATACCGGTGAACTTGTGAAAGACAAGGAAGATTGATCGATGCGTTTGCTATTGGTGGAAGACCACGTACCGCTGGCCGACGAATTGCTCGCCGGCCTGCAACGCCAGGGCTATGCAGTCGATTGGCTGGCAGACGGTCGTGATGCGCTGTATCAGGGCAGCAGCGAGCCGTATGACCTGATCATTCTCGACCTCGGCCTGCCCGGTGTGCCAGGGCTTGAGGTGTTGGCGCAGTGGCGTGCCGGCGGCCTGGCGATTCCGGTGCTGATCCTCACGGCGCGCGATTCCTGGGCCGAGCGCATCGAAGGCCTGAAGGCCGGCGCCGACGATTACCTGACCAAACCGTTCCACCCGGAAGAGCTGCAACTGCGCATTCAATCGCTGCTGCGCCGCTCCAAAGGCCAGGCCAATCAACCGACATTGCAGGCGGCCGGTCTGCATCTGGACGAGGGCCGCCAGTGCGTGGTTCGCGATGGCGCCGACATTCAACTGACCGCCGCCGAATTCCGTTTGCTGCGCTATTTCATGCTGCACCCGGAACAGATCCTCTCCAAAAGCCACCTCGCCGAACACCTCTACGACGGTGAAACCGAGCGCGATTCCAACGTCCTTGAAGTTCACGTCAATCACTTGCGCCGCAAGCTCGGCAAAAGCGTGATCGAAACCCGTCGCGGCCAGGGTTACCTGTTCGGCGGGCAAGCTTCGTGAGGTCGATCCAGCGCCGCTTGAGCCTGGGTTTGATCAGCGTGATGGTGGTCGTCGGTGTGGTGGTGGCGCAAACCAGTCTGTGGTTGTTCGAAGTGGGTTTGCAGCGCTACCTCGAAGCCGGCCTGCGCAACGACAGCGAAAGCCTGTTGGTCGCGTTAGTCCGTGGCCCGCAAGGCTTGCAGCTGGATGAGCGGCATCTGTCACCGGCCTATCAGCGGCCGTTTTCCGGGCACTATTTCCGCATTGATTTTGCCGACAGCCATTGGCGTTCGCGCTCGTTGTGGGATCAGGATCTGCCGCTGCTTGACCACCCCGGTCTGCACAGCAACCTGCAACTGGGCCCGGACGGTCAGCAGTTGCTGGTGCTGCGCTCGGACTATCGACGTTTGGGTCAGTCGATCTCGATCAGCGTTGCTCAGGATTACACGCCGGTACGCCAGAGCTTTCAGCGCATGCGCCAGATCGGCCTGGGCATGGGGCTGGCGGCATTGTTGCTGATTCTGTTCTTGCAGCGTTTGACCGTGCGCCGCGCCTTGAAACCGCTGGAAAGGGCTCGCGAACAGATCGCGCAATTGCAGCAGGGCCAGCGTTCACAACTGGATGATCAGGTGCCGGTGGAACTCGAGCCGCTGGTGGCGCAGATCAACCATTTGCTCGCGCACACTGAAGACAGCCTCAAGCGCTCACGCAATGCCTTGGGCAATCTCGGACATGCGTTGAAAACGCCGTTGGCGGTGTTGTTGAGCCTGGCGTCCAGCGAAAAACTCGATGCTCATCCTGAGTTGCGCAAGGTCCTCAAGGAGCAGTTGGAGCAGGTGCAGCAACGGCTCAATCGTGAATTGAACCGTGCACGGCTGTCCGGTGATGCACTGCCGGGTGCGCTGTTTGATTGCGATGCGGAATTGCCCGGATTGCTGGCGACGTTGAACATGATTCATGGCGAGCACCTGGCGCTGAGCTATGTCGCCCCGGCGGGGTTGCAGTTGCCGTGGGATCGTGAGGATTTGCTTGAGTTGCTCGGCAACCTTTTGGACAACGCTTGCAAGTGGGCGGATGCCGAAGTGCGTCTGAGCGTGATTGAACGTTCGGATGGCTTTGCCTTGAGCGTGGAAGATGACGGCCCGGGGATTCCGGAAGAGCAGCGCACTGAGGTGTTCAGCCGGGGCACACGGCTGGATGAGCAGACCCATGGGCATGGCCTGGGGCTGGGAATTGTCCGCGATATTGTCGAGACCTGGGGCGGGTTGCTGGTGTTGGGCGAGAGTGAGTGGGGCGGGTTGAAGGTGGTGATCGAGTTGCCTCGGCGGTGAGTCTTTAGAAGCCCCTCACCCTAACCCTCCCGAAACGTCGGACCGCCCAGAGGGAGAGGGGACTGACCGAGGTGTTTGTTCGAGGTACACCGACGTGAGATACCGAGTCGAGCTCAGGGTTTGAAAGCATCTTCGTGATCTGAAATACCGAGCCGAACTCAGGTTTTGAATGGCACGGAGATCGGCTCCCTTTCCCCCTCGCCCCCTTGGGGGAGAGGGCTGGGGTGAGGGGGCAAGGATTTACCTCCCTAACCCTCTCCCAGAGGGAGAGGGGACTGACCGAGGTGTTTGTTCGAGGTGCACCGACGTGAGATACCGAGTCGAACTCAGGTTTTGAATGACATGGAGATCGGCTCCCTTTCCCCCTCGCCCCCCTTGGGGGGAGAGGGCTGGGGTGAGGGGGGAATCCCACTGACACCCCACAACCTGCGAATCACACCCGAAACTGATCCATCAAACTCTGCTGCTGATTCGCCAGGCTATTGAGCGACTGACTCACCCGCGCCGATTCATTCGCCTGCCCGGACAGCGACTCCGTTACATCACGGATCGTCGCCACGTTGTTATTGATCTCCTCGGCCACCGCACTCTGCTCTTCCGCCGCGCTGGCAATCTGCAGATTCATGTCACTGATCACCGTCACCGCATCGCCAATCTGGCGCAGCGCCGTCACGGCCTGGCTCACCTGCTCGACACTGCCCTGAGCCTGACGATGGCTGTTGCCCATCGAACCGACCACATCCTGCGTACCGCTCTGCAACTGCTCGATGACCTGACGGGTTTCTTCCACCGATTCCTGTGTGCGGCGGGCGAGGTTGCGGACTTCGTCGGCGACCACGGCAAAACCACGCCCGGCCTCACCGGCACGCGCTGCTTCGATCGCGGCGTTGAGGGCCAGCAGGTTGGTCTGCTCGGCAATCGCGCGAATGGTTTCCAGCACCGCGCCGATCTTCTCGCTATTCGCCGCCAGTCCTTCAACTTGGACCATCGCCGCACTCATGTCGGCGGCGAGGGTGTCGATGCTCGCAGTGGTGCGGTCGATCACGGTCAGGCCCTGACGGGTCGCGCGATCGGCATCCTTGGCCGCTTCGGCAGCTTGCGCAGCGCTACGAGCGACGTCTTGCGCGGTGGCGCTCATTTCGTGGGAGGCAGTGGCAACCTGATCGACCTGACGGTATTGCTGTTCCATGCCGGCGCTGGTCTGGGTCGCAATCGCCGAGGACTGGTCGGCGGTGTTGCGCGCATCCTGCACCGAGCGTTTCACTTCGGCGATGATCGGCTGCAACTTGTCGAGGAACTTGTTGAACCAGCCGGCCAGCTGACCGAGTTCGTCCTTTTTGTCGTAGGCCAAGCGACGGGTCAGGTCACCTTCGCCGCTGGCGATGTCTTCGAGCATGTGCGCCACGCCGAGGATCGGTTTGGTCACGCTGCGCGCCATCAGCCACACCAGCAGCAGGCCGATCAACGCCGCCAGAACGCCGAGACTCAGTTCGATCAAAGTGCCCGAGTTATTGCTGGCATCCAGTTGTTGCTTGAGCGCTTCGGCGCGGCTGACCAGCACTTTCTCTGGCACATCGAGCAATACGCCCCACGCCGGACCACCGGGGATCGGCTGGAACGGCGACAGTACTTTCAACTGACCGTTGCTGTGCAGGCTGCTGACGCTGCTGCTGGACGCGAGTTTGCTCAGCAGTTCGGCGCCGCTGACCTTGTCGACGGCATCCAGACGCTGGCTGAGTTTGCCGGCATCCGGGCTGTAACCGGCGAGCAAGCCGGCGGGGCTGACGATGCTCACGGCGGTCTGGCCGTCATAGAGCTTTTTGCTCGCGCCTTGGCTGATCGCTTGCAGGCTGTTGAGGTTGATGTCGACCGACAGCGAAGCGATGACTTTGCCATTGACCTGCAGCGGGAAGACGATGCTGGTCATCAGCACTTTGTGCCCGTCGATCACATAGAAGTAGGGTTCGATCACACACGGCTTGAGCGTGGCGCGCGGGCAAGTGAACCAGGCATTGGCCGCCTGACCGCTGGGGCCGGTGCTGGTGTCGGTCATGTCGCTTTCCGGCAGGGCCATCGAGGTGACGTTGCCCGGCGTTGGTTGCGACCAGTACAGAGCGAAACGGCCCTTGTCGTTGCTGCCGAGTTCAGCCTGGCCGGCGAACAGTTCATCCTTGCCGTCCAGCGCATTGGCTTCAAACACCAGCGACAGACCGAGCAGGTCCGGGTTGGCTTGCAGCGCCGATTTGACCTGACGGGTCATGTCTTCGCGCAGGTCGAAGGCATCGAGGAAGCGTTTCTCGGCCTGTTCGCGGAGGAACAGCACCTGCCGCGAGAAACCATGGCCGTATTGATAGGCGTCCATGAACTGCTGGCGAATGCCGGCGGCCTGCACTTCACCTTGCGACTCGATGCGCGCCTGCGCCGACTCGGTGAGCATTTCCATGCTCGAAGCTTTCACCAGTGCAGAACTGTGCTCCATGCGATACAGCGAAAGACCCACCAACAGGGTCACGATACCGGCCAGGCAGAGGCCGGCGAGCAGGGTGATTTTCCATTGGATGGAGAGTTGTCTGAGCGACATGGAGACGTCCTTATTCGATAAATATCTGAGACTTTGCACTGTAACGGCCGCAAATCGGCTTTCTTTATCCTTGAAACACAATATGACCGATTGCCGCACCCGAGATCGGCCGCTTGCTTTGACACTGCGGCCACTCTGCGGCACAGTGCGCGCCCTTCTAATAAGACCCTCTTTGCAAATCCGCCGGTAAATCGTTGGCGGACTCATCCTGTCTGGCGGTGTGTTTTCCATCGCAGCGTTTTTTGAGGTAGTGAAATGAATGCAGTCATAGCGGCGGTCGGCGTCATGCTGATTCTCAGCCTGTCCCGCGTGCACGTGGTGATCGCTCTGATCGTTGGCGCGCTGGTCGGCGGCCTGACCGGTGGTCTGGGCATCGATGCCACGCTCAAGGCGTTCAACAGCGGCCTCGGCGGCGGGGCGACGGTGGCGTTGTCCTACGCGTTGCTCGGCGCTTTCGCCGTGGCGATTGCCAAGTCCGGCCTGGCCCACGCGCTGGCCGACAAGGCCCTGGCGATGGTCGACCGGCAACATGCGACGGGCGGCGGCAGTGTCAAATGGCTGCTGATCGGCCTGTTGTGGGTGGTGGCGATTGCCTCGCAGAACATCCTGCCGATCCACATCGCGTTCATTCCGTTGCTGGTGCCGCCGCTTCTATATGTGCTGACCAAGCTGCAACTCGACCGTCGCTTGATCGCCTGCGTCATGACCTTCGGTCTGATCACGCCGTACATGTTCCTGCCGGTAGGCTTCGGCAACATCTTCCTCAATGAAATTCTGTTGGCAAATGTTGCGCGCAGTGGCGTCGACATCAGTGGCATCAACGTCACCCACGCCATGGGTATTCCGGCGCTGGGCATGTTGGTGGGGCTGGGGATTGCCTTTATCAGCTACCGCAAGAAACGCGTTTATGACCTGGCGAAGATCGAGCAAGTCGAACAGGTGGCGGTGCAGTACAACCCGCTGAGCCTGGCGATTGCCGGGGTGGCGATTGCTGCCGCGTTCATTGTGCAGTTGCTGCTGGACTCGATGATTATCGGGGCGCTGGTCGGCTTTCTGATCTTCTCGGCGTCCGGCATCGTCAAGTGGCGCGAGACCGATGATCTGTTCACCGAAGGCATGAAGATGATGGCGATGATCGGCTTCATCATGATCGCGTCTTCCGGTTTCGGCGAAGTGATCAAGGCCACCGGGGAAGTGCAGACACTGGTGCAGACGTCGGCGGCGTGGATCGATCACAGCAAGGGCATCGGCGCCTTGATGATGTTGCTGGTGGGTTTGCTGGTGACCATGGGCATCGGCTCGTCCTTCTCGACCGTACCGATCCTGGCGGTGATTTTCGTGCCGCTGTGCGTGCAACTGGGCTTCAGCCCGATCGCTATCGTGTGCATCGTCGGTACCGCCGGTGCGCTGGGCGATGCCGGTTCGCCAGCCTCGGATTCGACCCTCGGGCCGACCTCCGGCCTGAACATCGACGGCCAGCATCACCACATCTGGGACACCGTGGTGCCGACGTTCCTGCACTACAACCTGCCGTTGCTGGCGTTCGGCTGGGTGGCCGCGATGGTTCTCTGAATCCCGCGGGTGATCGTTCCCACGCTCTGCGTGGGAATGCCTCTTGTGACGCTCTGCGTCACGTTGTTGGACGCAGAGCGTCCGGGGCTGCATTCCCACGCAGAGCGTGGGAACGATCCTCATACCGAAGCTCAACTTTTGATCTGGCGTGCCGTTAAAGCCTTTAACCACGCCAATAAAACCAAAAGAGTGAGCTCCCACAATGCGTCTGAGCCTCAAGGCTAAAGTCCTCTCCCTCGCCGTTCTTCCGGTGTTGCTCTTTGCCCTGGTCATCAGCCTGACCACGCTGTTCATCCTCCAGGAACAGGCGCACAAAGAGGTCGAACAGACCCGCGAACGCCTGCTCGGCGACGCCAAAGCCACCCTGCAAAGTTACGTCGCCGTGGCCATGACCACGATCAAACCGCTGTACGACGCGGCCGCGCCGGGTGACGTTGAGGCGCGGGCGCAGGCGATCAAATTGCTCTCGGGCATTCGCTACGGCAAGGACGGTTACTTCTTTGGCTACGACTCCGAAACCGTGCGCCTGTTCAAGGCCAACGATCCCGATGGCGTGGGCAAAAGCTTCAAGGACAATCGCGATCCGAATGGCGTTTACGTCAATCTCGGCCTGGTGAAAGTGGCGAAGGACGGTACGCACTATCTGCAATACAGCTCGCCGTTGCCGGGTAATGCCAAGGTGCTGGTGCCGAAACTCGGTTACACCGAATACCTGGCGAAGTGGGACATGGCGGTTGGCACCTCGGTCAACCTCGACGGCATCGAAGCGCAAGTGGCGCTGGTTGAAGCGCAGGTGCAGGAACGCATGCAAGGCGTGGTGCTGAGCATCGTCGGTGTGGCGGTGGTGGTGTTGTTGGTGATCGCGGCGGCGGGGATGCTGCTGGCCAATACCATCCTGCGTCCGCTGACCCTGATGAAAGCCAACCTCGACGATATTGCAGCGGGCGAGGGCGACCTGACCCGCCGGCTGAACATCACCAGCCAGGACGAACTCGGCGAACTGGCCGGCTCGTTCAATCGCTTCGTCGACAAGATCCATGGTCTGGTGCGGCAGATCACCGAGATGACCACGCAACTCACCGGTCTGGTGACGCAGGTGTCGGATCAGGCCCAGCGTTCCGATCAGGCGATGGAGCGTCAGCGTCACGAAACCGATCAGGTCGCCACAGCGATCAATGAAATGTCTGCCGCTGCACAAGAAGTTGCGAAGAGCGCGCAGAACGCCGCCGTCGCCGCGCAGCAGACCGACGAAGAAGGCCAGAGCGCCAAGCGCGTGGTGGCCGGCAGCATCAAACAGATTCATGCCTTGGTCGATGACATCCGCAGCAGCGGTGTGTCGCTCGATAGCTTGCAGCAGGACGTGACCTCGATTGTCGGTGTGCTCGGGGTGATTCGTTCGATTGCCGAGCAGACCAACCTGCTGGCACTGAACGCCGCGATTGAAGCGGCGCGCGCCGGTGAGGCCGGACGCGGGTTTGCCGTGGTGGCGGATGAGGTGCGGGCGTTGGCCAGTCGCACGCAGATCAGCACCCAGGAAATTCAGGGCATGATCGACCGCTTGCAGGCGGGTACGCAGTCGGCGGTTGAGGCGATGCGTCGCTCCAGTGAGGCGGGTGATGGTACTTCGCAACAGGCCAATCAGGCTGGGGCTTCGCTGGATGCGATGGCCGAGCTGATCGCGACGATCAACTCGATGAACGCGCAGATTGCCAGCGCGGCGGAAGAGCAGACGGCGGTGGCGGAGGAGATCAACCGCAGCGTGCATCAGATTGCGGTGGCGGTGGATAGCGTGGCTGATGAAACGCAGTTGGGGGCGCAGACTTCGCGCAGTCTGGCGGAGCTGGGGCAGCGGTTGGGCAAACTCGTTGGCCAGTTCCGTATCTGAACACTTGAAAAGCCCCTCACCCTAACCCTCTCCCAGAGGGAGAGGGGACTGATTGGGGGATGCTTTGGAACTACGCCGACCTGAAACAGCTTTACCGAATCCATAATCGACAGAGTCTTTCAGGTCGATGGATGACCCGAGACACCACGGTCAGTCCCCTCTCCCTCCGGGCGGTCCGACGTTTCGGGAGGGCTAGGGTGAGGGGCTCTTGATCTTCAGCTTTCAGGGACGATCCCAATAGGGCACTTCACCAAAGCATTCAACAAAGAAATCAATCACCGTCCGCACCTTCACCGACAACCTGCGGCTCCCCGGCCACAACACCGCAATCTGCTGCGGTTCCAGACTGTTCGACACCTGATACTCACCCAGCACCGGCACCAGCGTGCCGTCGCGCACCGCTTCGCCAATCAGCCATGACGGAAACATCACCAGGCCCAACCCCTGCTCGGCGGCTTGGGTAAGCGTGTCGGCATGGTTGCCAGTGATCGGGCCTTTCACCGAGTACGGCGTCCAGTCCTCGCCATCGCGGCGAAAAAACCAGCGCTGTTGGCCGGTCGCGCCTTTGTAGGCCAGGCATTGATGTTGCGCGAGATCGTTGGGGTGTTGCGGCGTTCCGTGGCGCTTGAGATAAGCCGGACTGGCCGCAACCTGAAAGCGATGCGGCGCCACAATCCGCGCTTGCATGCTTGAATCGTGCAACGGGCCGATGCGAAATAGCAGATCCGCGCCTTCCTGCAACGGGTCAACGTAATGGTCGGTCTGCTGGATATCCAGTTGCAGCTTCGGATAACGCGCACACAACTTGCCCAGCCACGGCGTCAGATGCCGCTGGCCGAACACCACCGGGGCGTTGATGCGCACCAGACCGGTGGGTTCGCTTTGCTGTTCCTGCAACGCCTGTTCGGCTTCTTCCAGTTGCACCAGCACCAGCCGCGCGTGATGACCGAGCATGCGCCCGGCTTCGGTCGGCGTGACGGCGCGGGTGTGGCGGTAGAGCAATTGCTGGTTCAGCGCCTGCTCCATCAACTGGATCTGCCGGGAGATCGAGGAGGGCGCTACGCCTTCACGGCGGGCCACTTCGGAGAAACTGCCGTGGTCGAGCACCGCGACAAACAGCCTTAGCGCCTTGAATCCGAGTTCGTTTAGCCCGTGCATCGTTTGTCCTGCTGTGCGAGTTACGCAAAAGTGTTGTCCGGATGCTCCCATTTATCGCACAGCTGCGCCAGTCGATAATCCGCGCCATCGTTTACTTGAGTGGAAGGTTGATTATGCAGACGTTGGATGAGGTCGCCGTTACGGCGCCGGTGAAGAAGGCGGGGCTGCGCCTGTTGTTACTGCCGCTGGTGATTCTGGCGGGCATGGGGTTATCGGTGGAGGCGGGGTTGCTCGGGCCGTTGGGTGTGCAGGTCGGGCATCTGTGGGCGACGTTGAGCATCTTCGGTGTGGGCTCGGCGATTCTGTTTTTGCTGCTGTTGTTCGCTGGGCCACAGAAGGGGCCAGCGCTGACCGATCTGCCGCGCTGGCAGTTGATTGGCGGGTTTCTGGGGCCGATGTATGTGGTGGTGCTGACCCTGGCGACGCCACATATCGGTATTGCCATGACCATGATCGCGATTTTGTCCGGGCAGGTCGGCAAGAGTGTGTTGATCGACCATTTCGGCTGGTTCGGGGCGACGCGCAAGAAGGTCAATGCCGAGCGTTGGCTGGCGTTGGGGTTGATCGTGGTGGCTTTGGTTTTGATTGCGCGAGGGTGAGTGATGAGTCTGGTTATTTTGTTGGCGGTGGTGGTGTTGGCCGGTGCGGTGTTGAGTGTGCAGGCTGCGATCAATGGGCGTCTGGGCGAAAGCGTCGGGGTGTTGCGCAGTAGTTTGCTGACGTTTGTTGTGGGTGCGGTGTCAACCGGGTTGTTGATTCTGTTTTTTGAGCCGGCGCATGCGGTGAGCTTGTTGGACGTGCCGAAGTGGCAGTTGACCGGGGCGCTGTTTGGCGTGGTGTACATGATGGTGATGGTCGGGGCGGTGCCGGTGGTGGGGACGGCTGTGGCGACGGTGGCGGTGATTGTCGGGCAGTTGGGGATGGGGATGTTGATTGATAATTTTGGCTGGTTGGGGAATCCGGCGATTGAGCTGTCTGGTTCGCGGATTTTGGCGATGGTGTGTTTGGGGGTGGCTTTGGTGTTTATGTATAGGAGTTCGCGTCAGGCTGGGTGAGTTGATTTGAATTGATTTGATTTGAGTACATATCCGTTGCTGCGGTCACGGCGGCTTAGGGTTCCGCCCTTACGGCGGGTCACTTTTTCCAGACGCCGAAAAAGTAACCAAAAAGGCTTGCTCCTACGTGCGGCCCGCTCGCTGGGGCTCGGGGTTCCTTCGCTGCGGGATCGATCCGGGCGCAGCGCCTACGGTTTGCTTCGCTGCACCTCCTCTCGCTGTGTTTGGCTGCGCCAAACGGTCGCTGCGCTCCCACGCCCGGATCAATCCCTCCACTCAGCCTTCCGACGTCGCCCGTGGATCAAGATCAAGAGCAGGCGAGCTGACACTCGGCCTATTGAGTGGTGAAGAGCACGGCGCGCACGGCTTTGGTTTTTGTGGTGCTCTTGCCCCTCACCCCAGCCCTCTCCCGAGGGAGAGGGAGCCGATTTGTGGGCTTTTCAAAGCCTGAGTTCAACGCGGTATCGCATGTCTGCGTAGCTCTCCCAAACGACTCGGTCAGTCCCCTCTCCCTCTGGGAGAGGGTTAGGGTGAGGGGCTTTTGATCTGTTTCAGAATTTGAGTTCGACTCGGTATTTCACGTCGGCGTACCTCCCCGAAACACCACGGTCAGTCCCCTCTCTCTGGGAGGGTGAGGCGCCGATTTGTTTGCTTTTTAGAGTCTGAGTTCGACTCGGTATTTCACGTCGGCGTACCTCTCCCAAACACCGCGGTCAGTCCCCTCTCCCTCCGGGAGAGGGCTAGGGTGAGGGGCTTTTGATCTTGATCTTGCTTCGGCTTTTGATCTTTTGCCCCTTCGGCAGGCCGAGCGAAGGTGTTCATCCGGGGGGTAGGCGCGTAGCGCCGTGCGGCGCAGCCGCATTCATCGAGAGGAGGTGCAGCGAAGCAAACCGTGGCGATGCCCCCGGATGGACACCGTAGCGAGGGAACACTGAGCCTCAGCGAAGTGCCGTACGCCGGGGCAAAGCCTTTTGGTTCCTTTTTGGCGTTTGAAAAAGGGACTCGCCGTAAGAGCGAAACCGCCAGCGGCAACACCCGCAGCAACGGATATGCCCCCAATCCCAATCCCAATCCCAAACAAAATCAAAAGATCGCAGCCTGCGGCAGCTCCTACACTGGTTATCAAGGCTTGCCCATCAAGCCCCAGACAACCACCACCCAAGGAGTCTGCCCCATGCCCGATAGAAAATGCGACTGTCCCGGATGCAACTGCACAATCAAGGAAGGCGACCATTCCTATGCAGTACACGGGAAGCACTATTGCTGTGAAGCCTGCGCTCACCACCACAAAAGTGGCGAGGAATGCTCAAGCAAAGGCTGCCACTGCGCGCATCCCAAATAACAGCACCCATAAAAAAGTGGAGCCTAATCAGGCTCCACTTCCAGTTTCAGGCTCTCATCATCCAGCCGCTCCGCATGCCGCACCGTACCTTGCAGCCTTCGCCCTTCAACCCTGACCACCACGGTTTTCGCTTGATCAAGATCTTCCGGCAGCGGTGCCGGCACCCGCAGCGCAAAGCGAAACGGATCATCCTCGACCGCCTCCAGCCCAACGCGGCAGTCCACGCTTTTGGTGATACGCCCGAACAACGTATCAAGGCCGTAGTCCAGATGCGCCGGGCTGCTGATGTGAGTCATGGTGCATTCCCCCCGAATGATGCCGATCGCCAGGCTGAGCTTAGCTGGTTGGTCGCCAGACGACGTTTTCCACGCCGAATTTTTCCGCCATCGGTTTGCTGGTCTTCTGCACCTTTTCACGGCCAAAGCGCGGGATGCGGCCGACGCCGGCGTCGCAACTCGCCCAGTGCCACGCCTCGGCATTGTCCATTTTGTCCGAGCGGATAATGAACGACTTGGGCGTGCCGTGAAGGGTGTATTCGATGACATAGAGTTTTGCGTTGTTCATAAAGCCCGTATTCCTCCCTGTGGTAATAGAGGGATCGCGGCGCACCGGGAAAATTCACTCGGATTGTCCGACGGTATCTATCGTTGGCGACGCCGTTTCGCACTGGTTACCATGGCGCTTCCACCAAGCCCAATGAATGCTCGCCATGGCCCTTGCCGCACCCCCCGATCTCAGCGATACCGATGTGCCCGTGCAACCGCTGGCACGCACGTATCCGCGTGGGCTGTTTATCGAGCCGCACGAGCATGTCTGGGGCCAGTTGCTGTATGCGATGAGCGGGGTGATGTGGGTCGAAACCCCGCACGAAGCGCTGGTGGTGCCGCCACAGCGCGCGGTGTGGTTGCCGCCGGGTGTGCCGCACGGGATTCGCGTGGTGTCGGATCTGCAGATGCGCAATATCTATCTGCGCCCGGCGTTGGCGGCGACGCTGGATCAGACGGTGCAGGTGATCGAGGTCGGCGGTTTGTTGCGCGAGTTGATCGTCGGGCTGGTGGAGCAGGGCGACAGCGGGGAACCGGCTTATTACGAGGCGCTGGTCGGGATGGCGTTGCTGGAGCTGAAACGCGCACGGCGTTCACAGTTGAAGATCCCGCTGCCGGATGACTCCGACCGGCGTCTGATGAATCTGTGTCAGTCAGTGATGGCGGCGCCGTCGCTGGACGTTCCATTCGAGCAGCATGCAGAAAATGCCGGGGCCAGCGTGCGCACGCTGGCGCGGTTGTTCAAGGACAGCCTCGGCATGGGCTTCGCCGAATGGCGGCGGCAGGTGCAACTGGCGACGGCGGTGGCGGCGTTGATTCAGGGTGTGGCGGTGAGTGTCATCGCTCGGGAGCTCGGCTATTCACCCAGTAGTTTCAGCGACATGTTCCGCCGCGAATTGGGTGTCGCCCCTTCGCAATTCATGACTCACAGCGGATGATCAGACTGGCCTAAGACCTGTAGGAGTGAGCCTGCTCGCGAAGCGGTGTGTCTGTTGATGCATCGGTGACTGACAGACTGCTATCGCGAGCAGGCGAAGGCCTACAAGGAATTGTGTTGGCTCCAGAGGGTTGTCCGAAATTCAGAAGTCCTTGGCCGATGCCATCCCGCCCGACTCCCTAAACTCTGCTCATTCCCTTCAAACGGCGGAGTTGCTCCCCATGAACTATCTGATTTCGTTGGCCATCGGTCTGGGCGTCGGTCTGTTGTACGGCGCGCTGGATTTCCGTTCTCCGGCGCCACCGGCCATCGCGTTGGTCGGTTTACTCGGCATGTTGGCCGGTGAGCAGTTGTGGCCGATGGGCCGGCAACTGGTCGCGGGCTGGTTGTCCTGAATTCCCTTTGTCTCCTTCGGTGGATGTGTCCATGAAAGCTTTGCAATTCGATAAAACCGGCGACCTGTCTTCCTTGCGCTGCGTCGAGGTGCCGACCCCCGTTCCTGGCGCGAACGAAGTACTCGTGCAGATCAAGGCTGCCGGCCTGAATCCCAGCGACGTGAAGAACGTGCTCGGGCGTTTTCCCTACACCACGCTGCCACGGATTCCCGGTCGGGATTTCGCCGGTGTCGTCGTCGAAGGCCCGCAGGCGTTGATCGGTCAGGAAGTCTGGGGCACCGGGCGTGAACTGGGCTTTTTTGCCGATGGCTCCCACGCAGAGTTCGTCAAACTGCCGGCCAATGGCGTGGCGCACAAACCTTCGCACCTGAGTTTCACCCAGGCTGCCAGCCTCGGCGTGCCGTACACCACGGCGTGGGATGCTTTGGAACGTAGCCTCGTAACGGCCGACACTCGTTTGCTGGTGATCGGCGGCGGGGCAGTAGCGACCGCAGCATTGGCGCTGGCGAAGGTGCGTGGCGCGCAGTTGCTGGCAGCGGCGCGCCGCCACGAGCAAGTTGCGGAGTTGCAAGCGCAGGGTTATCAGACGATTCAGCTGGGTAAGCCGGAAGACCTCGGTGCGCAGGTCAATGAGGTCTATCGCGGCGGCGCCGATGTGATCTTCGACACAACCGGTTTCTGGCTGCCGGCGTCGGTGGCGGCATTGGCCACGTTTGGGCGGATCGCGATCATCGCTGCGCCGGTGGACGGGCATGTGCAACTGCCGGCTCTGGCCCTGTATCGCAAGGGCGGTTCGGTGGTCGGGATCAATTCGTTGTTGTATGGCGTTGAGGCGTGTGCGGCGATGCTGGAGCAGTTCGGGCGGTTCTTCGATGAAGACTCGCTGCCGTTGCCGCAGGGGTTGCTCGAAGCGCCGCTGGCCGAGGGACACGCGCGCTACGCCGACGTCAATCAAGGCAGTGGCGACAAGGTCATTCTCATTCCCTGACCCACCGCAAAACCCCTGTAGGAGTGAGCCTGCTCGCGATAGCGGTGTGTCAGTCACCCATGTATCAACTGACACACCGCTATCGCGAGCAGTCGAAGGCCTACAGTAGATCGGTGTGTAGCTCAGGATTGCGGGACGCCGTTTTCCCACGCCGACCAGTTTTTCAGGATGTCCTGCACCAACGGATTACCCGCGCGATAGAGGTTTTCCAGCGCCGGCACAAAGCCGCCCTGATCGGCGTATTTGAGCAGGTTGTCCACTTCACTGCCGCCCGGCTCAGGGCGGTCGAAGTCGGAGCCGGCGCGCACCACGGCAAGGCGTTGCACGTCGACCAGACCTTCGCGACTGGCACGCAGCAGAGCCTCGTAGGTCGAGTTGTCTTCCTGCTGCGTCGTGCAATATTCGCCTTTGTCATCGGTCAACAATTTGGTCCAGACCTCGGCCCGTTCGCTCAGGCGCGTGCCGGAAAACCAGGTGTTGCCCGCCAGTGTGTCGCAGCGCGTTACCACCGGTGGTTGATTGGCCGGTGCCGACGGATATTTCAGGCGCCACGCGGCGGATTCCTTGCTTTCGCTCAGCTCGACCTTGTGGCTCAGGGCGAACGCCTTGGCCTGCAGTTTCGCGTTGAGCTCGAAGACTTCGGTCTTGTAGTCCAGCGGCGGTTTTTCATTCGGCCCCTTGGTGTTGATGCCCAGATAGCCGGTCGGCCAGGTCGACGGCGCATCGCGCGAATCGATCTCCCATTGCGTGCCGAATTCCACCAGATAGTGCGCCCATGCAGCGGTGCCGATGGTTCCGTGTTTCGGGCTGATCCCGGCAATGCCGGCGATCAGGAAGTAACTTTTTCGCAGGTCGAATTTCGGCGATAGCGCCAACGCCAATGTCGAGGCGGCCGCATTGGTCTGGCCCATGCCGGTGGTCAGCAGGCAGACCTGTTGTGCATTGCAGCGGATGCTCGGGTATTCGGCCGACAGTCCCGGCACGCGGATTTCCTGCTTCAGTTCCAGGCGATCAATCCAGTGTTGCGCCTCGGGGGCGAACATGGTGATCAGCACGACTTTCGGTTGAATCGGGGCGTCGGCCGCCCACGTGGTGGAGGAGAGCAGGGCCGCACCGGCCAAGGTCAAACGCATCATTGCTTGCATGGAGAACTCCTTGATTCAGAACTGATAACCGACGCCGGCGTAGTAACCCCAGCCATTGGAACGCGCGCGGAAATTGCCGTCGCCAAAATTCAGCTCGCTACCGTCCTCCCAGTTGCCGCCGTTGTGGAAGTAACGGCCAACCAGGGTGAAGCGTAAGTGGGTGAACGAGTAGAGCAAGACGTTGGTTGCCACCGTCGCATTGGCCGTGCGCGCCGGGTTGTCCTTGTGGATGTCCGAGCCGAAATCGAAGTTGGTGAAACCGATGTAAGTCAGCGAGGCGCCGTTGCTGAATTTGTCGATCGGCACAATGTACTTGAGTTGCGCGCGGTAGCCGTCCCAGGAATATTCATTGCTGGCGCCGTAGTTTTCCCACTGATAGCGACCGTAGAGGTTGGCCGACAGATTGACTCGAGAATGGGTGTCGATGTCGGTGCCGAAACCGCTGTAGAGGGTGTTGGCGCGGTTCTCTTTGCGGCTGCCGTGATCGTAGATCCAGTCGAACGCCACATACCATTCCTTGAACGGACCGATGGCCAGGCTGCGGCCGGTGAGGTAGTCGATGGAGATGCGCGGTTCGTGCTCCATGAACACCGGCGAGCCGTGATCCCACACGCCTTTGTCGTGGCTGTTGCCGATATTGAAGATCTTGGGGATGTCGATGTAGCCGTACAACTCGAACGGACCTTTGCGGCCGAAGTACTCGTATTCCAGATAGATATCGTCGGCCGGTTGCGGGCCGAAACTGATGTCTTTGCTGCCGATCAACATCAGGTCCTGGTTGTACCAGTCCGACAGGTACGCGCCTTGTTTTGGCGGGCTGGCTTCGGGGCTGAGGGCTTCGCCCTGGGCGGATTCTTCTTTGCTTGCCGGTTGCGCCAGCGCGCTATGGCTGAGAAGTCCGGTAACGCCGGCCAGTAGCAGGGAAACAGCAAACGTGCACGAGAAAGGTGCGCGAACAGGGCATGCAATGGGCATTCAAAGTCCTTTTTTCAGATCAAGGCCCGTGTTCCGTGGGCTTGTACGGTTTTGTTACGAAAACGTTGGTATTGACGTTACGCAAACGTTTGCACAAGGCGTACCAGTTTTTTCAATGCTCTGAAATATCGATGAATTCGCAAATTTAACTGACGGACTGATCAGGTATGCCTGCTCACCGCAAAACCCCTGTAGGAGTGAGCCTGCTCGCGATAGCGGTTTATCAATAAAAGGTGGGCTGACTGACACACCGCCATCGCGAGCAGGCTCACTCCTACAGGTTCTGCGGCAGGCTGAAGACCCATGGATAAGGGCTGAAACGCCGATTCCAGACCCCTCTAGTATTAAAGTATTAACACCATTTAATCCGTGCCCCATTGCCGGGCGTCTACTAGCTTTGTCCCCAATCAGCGGTTTTCTGATGACCGTCGCAGTCTTGATTCGCGTGTGGAATAAGCACGTCTCTTCGCGCGCTCAAGGAAGAAATTGGCCACGACAAGGAGTAGCCCGTGGAAGCAAGGTTTGGTGTCGCCCTCGTTTCGCGCTTTTCCCCTCTTTCCCTTGCTGTGCATCTGAGTGTCGCCGGGCTGTTGTTCGGCGGCGTCAGCGCACCTGCGTTGGCCACGTGTTCCACCTCGGGCTCGACGGTGACCTGTACCGGCGTGCCGAGTCTGCCGCTGTTTCTCAATAGTTTTTCCAGCGCCACCAGTGGCCTGACGGTTAACGTCAACAGTGGGGCGCAGATGAACGCGACCCTCGGCGGCCATGTGATGGACCTGACCGGGGTGAACATTTCCCTGAACAACTCCGGCACCATCGACCCGGCGCTACTCGGCCTGGTCTCGGTGTTGAGCGGTGGTGCGTTCATCGGCACTGGCGCAACCAGCACGGTCAGCGTGCTCAACAACGCCAGCGGGATCATGCGCGGCACGGGGATGCTGCTCGGGCTCAACCTGACCAGCATCGACGGCCTGGCCCTTTCGGTTAACAACGCGGCAGCCGGCACCACCAGCATTACCAACAACGGCACCATCACCTCGACCGGACTCTCGATCGGCGGAATCACGTTGGCGGATACCCCGGTGATCGGCGTCTACGGTGGCTCGCAGGTCAACATGACCAACAGCAGCACCGGTGTGATCAACGGCCGGATCGCGTTCGAGACGTCGGCGGCGGGCAACACCTTCACCAACGCCGGTGCGATTACCGGCGGTGTGTCGATGGGCGCGGCGAGCACCAACACCTTTACTGCGGTGACCGGTTCCAGCGTCAACGTTGGTGACGGTGTACAGATCAGCGTCGGCCTCGGCGGTTTGATCGGCATCAACCTGACCTTCGCTCCGACCGGTACGGTGGATGGTGGTGCGGGCGGCACCAACAGCCTGATCCTGCAAAACCCTAGCGGTGTCGGCGGCGGTATCACCGGGACTGGCACGGCATCGAGCGCGACCTACGTCAACTTCAACAACCTGACCCTCAACAGCGGTACCTGGACCTTGCAGGGGCCATTGGTCAGCGGCGCGACCACGCTCAATGGCGGTGTCGCCCTGTTCAACAACAACGCCACCTTCGGCAGCGGTGTACTCACCTCCAACGGCGGGATTCTCCAGGCCAGCAATGCCGGGTTGAACATCAGCAACCTGATCTCCCTCGGCGCTGGCGGCGTCACGGTGCAAGGCACCAACGCGACCACCCTGAGCGGGGTGATTTCCGGTAGTGGCGGTCTGACCAAAGTCGGTTCCGGGCAGTTGAGTCTCAGCGCCGCCAACACTTACCTGGGCAACACCACGCTCAATGGCGGCACCGTGCAGTTGGGCAACAATCAGGCATTCAGTACCGGCACCCTCAACGTCACCGGCGCGACGACCCTGAGCGCACCCGGCACGATCAGCCTGAACAACGCCATCAACCTCGGCGGCACCTTGACCGCCGGCGGCACTGGCGCACTGACCCTCGTCGGCCTGATCAGCGGCAGCAGTGGCCTGACCAAAACCGGCAGCGGCAGCCTGACCGTCAGCGGCGCCAACAGCGGTTTCACCGGCACCACCACCCTCAGCGCCGGCAGCCTGCTGGTGACCAACAACAATTCGCTGGGCAGCGGCGCACTGAACACCGCCGCCGGCACCAGTCTGGACAGCACCGCCAACGTCACCCTGGCCAATAACATCGCGATGACCGGCGCACTCAACGTGCTCGGCAGCAATGCGCTGACCCTAGGCGGCGTGTTGTCCGGCACCGGCGCGATTACCAAATCCGGCAGCGCCAGCCTGACCCTGAGCGGCAACAACACCAACAGCGGCAACACGCTGCTCAATGCCGGCAGCCTGTTCGTTGGCAGCAACACCGCGCTGGGGACTGGCGCGCTGAATGCGGCGGCTGGCACCACACTGGATGCGACCACCGCGGTGACCCTGGCGAATGCCGTCGCACTGGCGGGAGGCGTGACCATTGGCGGCACGCAGGCATTGGGCCTGAGTGGCGTCGTCAGCGGCACCGGTAACCTGATCAAGAACGGCACCGCGAATCTCAGCCTCAGCGGCAACAACACCTTCTCCGGCGGAACGGCACTGAATGCCGGCACGCTGATTGTCGGTTCCAACACCGCGCTGGGCACCGGCGCCTTGACTACGGCGGCAGGCACTACGCTGGACGCCAGCACCGCCGTTGCGTTGGCTAACGCAGTATCGCTCGGCGGTAACCTGAACGTCGGCGGCAGCGCCAATTTGACCCTGGGCGGCGTCGTCAGCGGCAGCGGCGGGCTGACCAAAAACGGCGCGGCCAACCTGATTCTCAACGGCGCCAACACCTTCCTTGGTGCCGTCGCGTTGAATGCGGGCACGATCACGGCGGGTGCCAACGCGGCGCTCGGCAGCGGCAACATCACCGTCGGCGGTGTGGCAACTCTGGACAGCAATGCCGCAGTGACCCTGAACAACGCGGTCATTCTCAACAACAGCCTGGGGATCGGCGGCAGCAACGCGCTGACCCTCGGCGGGGTGATCAGCGGCGCCAGCCAACTGGTGAAAAACGGCGCCGCCAACCTCACGCTCAACGGCACCAACACCTACAGCGGCGGCACCACGCTGAATGCCGGCAGCCTTACTGTTGGCAACGGTGCTGCACTGGGCACTGGCGCCTTGTCAGTGGAAGGTGCGGGCACGCTCAATAGCAGTACGGCGGTGACGCTGAACAACAATGTGATCCTCAACGCCAACCTCACCGCTGGCGGCGCCAATGCGCTGACCCTTGGCGGCGTGATCAGTGGCGGCAACGGGCTGATCAAAACCGGCGCTTCGAGCCTGACCCTCAACGGCAACAACACCTACACCGGCACCACGGCGCTGAATGCCGGTTCGCTGATTGTCGGCTCCAGCACAGCCCTTGGTACCGGCACACTGAACGCCTCGAACGGCACCTCCCTCGATGCCAGCGCCGCCGCGACGCTGGCCAACAACGTCAACCTCGCCGGCACTCTGACCTTGGGCGGCACCAATGCGCTGACCTTGGGCGGCGTAGTCGCCGGTATCGGTGGACTGACCAAGAACGGCGCTGCCGACCTGACCCTCAACGGCGCCAACACTTATTTTGGCAACACCGTGTTGAACACCGGCAAACTGATTGTCGGCAGCAACACCGCACTGGGTTCCGGCACGTTGAACGCTGCGGCCAACACCACGCTGGACGCCAACACGGCCGTCAGCCTGAACAATGCCGTGGCGCTCGCCGGTGCTTTGAACATCGGCGGCACGGCGAATATGACCCTGACCGGTCTGGTCAGCGGCGCCGGCAGTCTGGTCAAAGACGGCGCGGCCAATCTGATTCTCAACGCCGCCAACAACTACCTCGGTGGCACCACGCTGAACGCCGGCACGCTGACCGTCGGCAACAGTTCGGCGCTGGGTTCCGGTGCGCTGACCGTTGCTGGCGCAGCAACGCTGGACAGCAATTCGCCGCTGGTCAGCCTCAACAACAATGTCGCCCTGAATGCGGCGCTGACCGTGGGCGGTACGCAGAACCTGACCCTCGGCGGCGTGACCAGTGGCACCGGCCAGTTGATCAAGGACGGCGCCGCCAACCTGACCCTCAACGGCAACAATACCTTCAGCGGCGGCACCACGCTCAACGCCGGCACGCTCACCTTGGGCAATGCCAACAGCCTGGGCAGTGGCGCATTGATCGTCGGCGGTGCGGCGACGCTGGATAACAGCGCTTCGTTCGGCATCGGCAACGCGATTACGCTGAATGCCGGACTGACCGTTGCCGGCAACAATGATTTGAGCTTGAACGGCATCATCGACGGTGCCGGCAGCCTGACCAAAAACGGTTTGTCCGACCTGACTCTGGCGGGCAACAACACCTTTACCGGTGCACTGAATATCGTGTCCGGTAGCGTCACCACGCTCAACACCAATGCGCTGGGCAGCACTTCCGGGGTCAACATCAGCGCTGGCGCCGGGCTTAATCTGGGCAGTGACGCCAGCCTCGGCGCGCTGACCGGCAGCGGCAGTGTGCAACTGACCGGCAGCAACACCCTGACCGTCGGCAGCGGCAACGTCACCAGTACGTTTGACGGCGATCTCAGCGGCAGCGGCGGCCTGGTCAAAGTCGGCACCGGCACTTTGAGCCTCACCGGCATCAACGGCATTACCGGCAACACCGCGATCGATGGCGGTACTGTCGATCTCAGCGGTTCGCTGGGCAGTGCTCAACTCAACGTCAATACCGGCGGCACCCTGACCGGTACCGGCTCGGCGCTCGGCGCGGTCAACATCAACAACGGTGGGCATCTGGCGTTGTCGTCGGGCAACACCTTGTCGGCGAGTGCTCTGACGCTCGGCGCCGGCAGCAACGTTGATGTGGCCCTGGGCACACCGTCGACCGCGTCGCTGATGAACGTCGGCGGCAACCTCACCCTCGACGGCAATCTCAACGTCAGCGATGCCGGCGGTTTTGGCGTTGGTGTATATCGCCTGTTCAACTACACCGGCGCCCTGACCAACCTCGGTCTGGACGTGGCCAGCGTGCCGGTCGGTTATGGTCTCGGCGATCTGCTGGTGCAAACCGGCGTGGCCAATCAGGTCAACATTCAAGTCTCCGCGCCGAACAGCAACATCCGTTATTGGGACGGCAGCCAGACCATCGCCAACGGCGTGGTCGATGGCGGCAGCGGCACGTGGAACGCGGTCGGTACCAACTGGACCGACGCCAACGGTTTGGTCAACCAACCATGGGCCGGCGACTTCGCGGTGTTCCAGGGCACCGCCGGCACGGTGACGGTGAACGGCACGCAAGCGTTTACCGGCATGCAATTTCTCACCGATGGCTACAACGTGGTCAACGGTGCGGCAGGGCAACTCACGGCGGTCAACGGCACCGGCGGCACCACTTCGTTGCGCGTCGATCCGGGCGTGACGGCGACCATCAATGCCAATATCGATGGCAGCGGCATCCTCAATAAACTCGACGCTGGCACGCTGGTGCTCGGTGGTGCCAACACTTATACCGGCGGCACGCAACTGGACGGCGGCAAGATTATTGTCGGCAGCAACACCGCGCTCGGCACCGGCACGTTGACGGCAAATGCCGGCACGCAACTGGACAGCAACGCAGCGGTGACACTGGCCAACGCTGCGACGCTGAACGGCAACCTGACCATCGTCGGCAGCAATGCACTGACCCTCAACGGCGTGATTGGCGGCACTGGCGGCCTGATCAAAACCGGCACGGCGAATCTGACCCTCGGTGGCAACAACGCCTTCCTTGGCCCGGTAGCCTTGAACGCCGGCGGCCTGATTCTGGCGTCGAACTCGGCGCTGGGTTCCGGCACGTTGAACGCGGCGGGCGGCACCACGCTGGATGCGAGCACGGCGGTTTCGCTGAACAACGCGGTCAACCTTGCGGGCAATCTCGGCATCGTCGGCACGGCGGATCTGACCCTCGCTGGCACAGTCAACGGCGCCGGCAGCCTGAGCAAAAACGGCGCGGCCAACCTAACCCTGAGTGGCAATAACAATTTCCTCGGTGGCACCACCCTGAACGCCGGCACCCTGACCGCTGGCAGCAACTCGGCGCTGGGCCTGGGCAACCTGACCGTGGCGGGCGCCTCGGCGCTGGACAGCAACAGCGCGCTGAGCCTGGGCAACAACGTCGTGCTCAACGCCAATCTGAGCAACACCGGCAGCAACAACCTGACCCTTGCTGGCGTCGTCAGCGGTGCGGGCGGATTGATCAAGAACGGCGCATCGAACCTGACCCTTAACGGCATCAATACCTACTCAGGCGGCACCACACTGAATGCCGGTACGCTGACTCTCGGCAGTGGCGCGTCGCTGGGCAGCGGCGCGCTGACCGTGGCCGGCGCTTCGACCCTCGACAACTCCGCGCCACTGGTGCTGGCCAACAACCTCAACGTCAATGCCAATCTGGCCCTGGCCGGTAACAACAACCTGACCCTTGGCGGTGTGATTGCTGGCGCCGGCACGTTGACCAAGAACGGTCTGTCTGACTTGACCCTCAGTGGCAACAACACCTTCAGCGGCACCTTCGATGTGGCGTCCGGCAGCCTGACCACGCTGAGTGGCGCGGCGCTGGGCAACAACGCCACGGTCAATCTCGCAGGCGGCGCGGCGTTGAATCTCGGTGCTTCGGGCAGCCTTGCCAGCCTTACCGGCAGCGGTACGGCGCTGATCGGCACCGGCAATACGCTGAGCCTCGGTGGCAACAATGTCAGCAGCACCTTCGCCGGCATCCTCAGCGGTGACGGTGGCCTGAGCAAACTCGGCAGCGGCACCCTGACCCTCAGCGGCATCAGCGACCTGACGGGCGACACCAACGTCAACGCCGGCACGTTGCAGGTCAACGGTTCGCTGGCCAGCGGCAATGTGCTGGTCAACAACGGCGGCACCCTCGGCGGCAGCGGCACCCTGACCGGTGCCGTGACGGTGGCCGATGGCGGTCATCTGGCGGGCGTCACCGGCAGTACGCTGAGCGTCAGTTCGCTGCTGTTCAACGACAACTCCAACTTCGACGTCGGCCTCGGTACACCGGTGTCCGGTGGCGGCAATGCACTGGTTAATGTCGGCGGCAACCTGACCCTCGACGGCACCCTCAACGTCAGTGACATCGGTGGTTTTGGCAGCGGTGTCTATCGCCTGATCGACTACACCGGCGGCCTGACCGACAACGGCATGCTCTTCGGCACCCTGCCGGGCGGCGTCAGCCCGGGCGATCTGACACTGCAAACCGCACTGGCCAATCAGATCAACCTGCTGGTCACCGCACCGGGCGTCACCGTGCAGTTCTGGGACGGCAATCAACTGGTGGCCAACGGTTCTGTAGAGGGCGGCAGCGGCACCTGGGGCACCGGCACCACCAACTGGACCGACGTCAACGGCACCACCAACCAGGCCTGGACCAACAGCTTTGCGGTGTTCCAGGGCGCGGCCGGCACAGTGACCGTTAACGGCGCACAAACCATCACCGGCATGCAGTTCGTCACCGATGGCTACAGCCTGGTGAACGGCACGGCGGGTTCGCTGAATCTGGTCAATGGTTCGCTGGGCAATGCCACGGTGCGGGTTGACCCGAACGCCACGGCAACCATTGGTGTCGCGCTGAACGGCAGCGGCACCCTGGGCAAATACGACACGGGTACGCTGGTGCTCAACGCGGCCAACGGCTACACCGGTGGCACGGCGCTCAATGGCGGCAAGATCGTGGTCGGCAACAACGCGGCGCTAGGCACTGGCGTATTGACGGCGGCGGACGGCACCGCGTTGGACAGTAATGCAGCCGTGACCTTGGGTAACGACGTGGTCGTCAACGGTGGTTTGACCGTTGCCGGTTCCAATGCCTTGACCCTCGGCGGCGTGGTCAGCGGCAGCGGCAGCCTGATCAAGGCTGGCGCTTCGAGCCTGACCCTCAACGGCAGCAACACCTACAGCGGCGGCACTCAGCTTGCCGGCGGCACGCTGATTCTCGGCAACAACAGCGCAATCAGCAGCGGCGCGCTCAACGTGACTGGCAATGGCACCCTCGACAGCACCTCGGCGCTGCAACTGGCCAACGCCGTCAACCTTGGCGCGCAACTGACCCTGGCCGGCAATCAGAACACCACGCTGATCGGTGCGCTGACCGGCACCGGCAGTCTGGTGAAAAACGGTGCCGGTGACCTTGTGCTCAGTGGTGCTAATACCTACAGCGGCGGCACCACCCTGAACAGCGGCACGACGCGCGGTGACACCAGCAGCTTGCAAGGGGCGATCGTCAACAACGCGACGCTAACCTTCGAGCAGAACGCCGCTGGCAGTTACACCGGCAACCTTACCGGCGCCGGTACGCTGAACAAAACCGGCAGCGGCCAGTTGCTCCTGACCGGCAACAACACCTTCACCGGCAACACCTCGGTGCAGGCCGGTGACCTGATTGTCAACGGTGTGCTCAACAGCGCCAACGTCAATGTCGCCAGCGGCGCAAGCATCGGCGGTGGCGGCCAGCTCGGCGGCGCTGTGCAACTGGCCGACGGTGCGACGCTGGCCGGTGGCGGCACGGCGACGCCGTTGTCGGTCGGTTCACTGGCGTTGTCCTCGGGAACCAATCTGGACTTCAGCCTCGGCTCGGCAACCAGTTCGACCACGGTGGTCAATGTCGCCGGCAACCTGACCCTCGACGGTACGCTGAACATCAGCAATGCCGGCGGCTTCGGCACCGGGGTTTATCAACTGTTCAGCTATGGCGGCAGCCTGACCGACAACGGTCTGGTGTATGGCAGCCTGCCGGTTTCGGCGGCCAATCTGACGCTGCAAACCGCTATTGCCAATCAGATCAACCTGCTGGTGCAAGGCACCCCGGGTGAGGTGCAGTTCTGGAACGGTGGCACCACCAATCCGGACGGCAGCATCGGTGGCGGCAGCGGTGTATGGGGGCCAGGCACCAACTGGACCGATCCGAGCGGTACTCAGGCCCTGGCTTCAAATGGTCAGTTCGCCGTGTTCGGCGGTCAGGCGGGTACGGTTACTGTGCAGGGCAACCAGAACTTCACCGGTCTGCAATTCCTCTCCGGCGGCTACAGCCTGGTTCCGGGGGCTGGCGGTACGCTGACCCCGGTCAATGGCACGGACGGCAGTCTCGCACCAGTGCGGGTCAATGCCGGCGCGAGTGCGGAAATCTCCGCGCCGCTGGTGGGCACGGGCGGCATCGAGAAGCTTGACTCCGGCACGCTGGTGCTCAGTGGCGCCAACACCTACAGCGGTGGCACCACGGTCAGCGGCGGTACGCTGGTCGGTAACACCACCAGCCTGCAGGGCAACATCCTTAACAACGCATCGCTGCTGTTCTTGCAGAACTTCAACGGTCAGTTCAACGGATCGTTGCGCGGGCTTGGCGCGATGCTCAAACGCGGCACCGGCACCTTGCTGTTGACCGGTGATAATCCGTTCAGCGGTACGGTTGCGGTCGATCAAGGCGTGCTGCAAGTCGGCAGCCTTGCGGCGCGCGCTTCGTTGGGTGGGCAAGTCACCGTGGCTAACGGAGCCGGCCTGAGCGGTAACGGCAGCGTCGGTTCGGTGGTCAACCATGGCGTTGTCGCCTCGGGCTCCGAAGCGGGCACCTTGAGCGTGGCCGGTAACCTGACCAACGCATCTGACGGTGTGCTGGCGCTGACCGTCAGTTCGCCAACCGCGACGCCATTGGCCGTCGGCGGCACCGCAACGCTGGGTGGCGGATTGCAGGTCAACTCGCTGGCACCGTTCACCGGCAACACCACGTATTCGCTGATCACCGCGGGCGGTGGCGTGAATGGCACCTTCAGCGCTGCGGACCTGCCGCAATACGCGTTCCTCAACACGGCACTGGTGTATGACGCCAACGCGGTGAACCTGGTGGTCAGCCGTAACGGCAATTCGTTCGCCGATGTCGCTGCCACCGGCAACCAGTTCAGAACCGCCACCGCGCTGTCGAACAACGGTCCGGCGGGCGCGGCGTTGCAGAACGAGATCGTCAACCTCAGCGTCGCCGGTGCGCGTAATGCCTTCGACAGTCTGTCCGGTGAGATCCACGCCAGCACCGCCAGCGCCATCCTTGAGGATTCGCGTTACGTACGTGACGCGGTCAACGACCGTATGCGCCAACCGTCATGCAGCGCGGCGGATGATCCACTCCGTGCCCTGGCGCCAAGTGGCAACCAACTGAGCAGCAACGGTTGCCACGGCGAGATGGTCGGCTGGGCGCGGGCACTTGGCGCTTGGGGCGAGTCGGATGGTGACAGCAACGCGGCGAAGCTCGACCGTAACCTCAGCGGCTTCATGCTCGGCACCGACAAGCAACTCGATGATCAGTGGCGCGTGGGCATGGCTGCCGGTTATACCCGCAGCGACCTTGATGCGCATGATCGTCGCTCGGATGCCACCGTCGAGAGCTACCACCTGGCGGCGTACCTCAACTCGCAGTTCGATGCCCTGGCGGTGCGCCTCGGCGCGGCTTACAGCTGGCACGACATCGAAACCAAGCGCAACGTTAGCGTCGGCAGCTACAACGACCGCTTGAAAGCCAACTACGACGCGCGCAGCGCCCAGGTGTTCGGTGAAGTCGGCTACGCCATCGACGCCGGCGGCATTGCTCTGGAGCCATTCGCCGGTCTGGCCTACGTCAACTACGACACCGACAAGGCCAAGGAGAAAGGCGGAGTAGGGCGCCTGGAGGCCGATGCCGACCAAGACATCACCTTCTCGACCCTCGGCGTGCGCGCCGGCAAAGTCATCACCCTGGCCAACGGCGGGCAATTCACCCCGCGCGCGGCCATCGGCTGGCGCCATGCCTTTGGTGATACCAAGCCTGACGCTGATCTGACCTTCATCGACGGCGGAGCGTCGTTCAGCACCCAAGGCGTACCGATCGCCAAGGACAGCGCCATCGTCGAAGCGGGTGTCGACTTCCAGATCAGCCCGACCGGCAAACTCGGGGTTGGCTACTCGGGCCAACTGTCGAACGACAGCAACGACCATGCGATGACCATCAGCTTCAGCCTGGGCTTCTGATTTAGGGTCGAAGTACTCTTAGCCGCCCGTAAGGGCGGTTTTTTTTAAGATCAAAAGACCGGACTATCTTTTGATCTTTGCTTTTCATATAGGAGGTTCAAGCTATGGGGACGTGGATATTTAGAGCAGATTCATAGTGCGAACCAGGTCATCGCCTTGAAAATACAGGGTGGGGCGCTTTGTATCCTATCCATACAGAACACGGATTTTATAATGTGTTTTACAGTTTTATCTAAAGTCTTTATTGGTCTTTCGTTAGAGATGACAATGACTATGTTTTTTTATGATGTCGATCGGTGTTTTTACTTCAAATACTTCTAAAACACTGTCATTTCTGACAGGTGACGTTTTTTATGTGAGGTTTATTCTCTACCTGCGTGCGGTCTGGATCTTATAACTGGTAGAGAGGTGTTTATGAAAACTTGGGCGAACTTGTTTGCTGCAGAGGCAGCTCATGGTCTATGGATCAATCAAGTAATACGGGTGATGGTTTCGGAGAGTAAGCCCGAGCCAGATTGGCGGGCAGATCGAAAAATGCAGATAGCTGCTGAGAATAAATTTGATCCATTTGAGACAAGAGACCTGGATAAAAAATATTATGTTGAGGGTCGTTTTGATGGTTGGTGTGAATGTCGAGCTGATATAACGACTTCCTGGTATTACATTGATGGGTTGTTTGTAAGTGGTGCTGTTCTACAACGCTTTCGTGCTCAAGGACCATCAGCTTTACCGCGGCAACCGAGAATTCAACCATTCAGAGTGTTTAACTTTCTCGGTATGGATAACTATCGAATGTGCACGGTTAATGTGGATATTGATAATTACACTCCGGATGATTTGGCAAGACTGGTGATTTCGTACTTTAAAGGGAAGATTGATCTTGGAGTGAGGTCGGAAGCCGGTGACTCAGACGGGGCAAGACGTTATTATCAGGCAATAAGAAAGATGGTGTACTCTAACTTTTCTTCTTTAGGTCTAATAGATCGAAAGCTGATTGATATGGGAGGGGAGGGTCGGCATTATAGGAATTTGTTGTACGCAGTGGTTGCAACTGGCACAGTTGCGAAGGTGGATGAAAATCAAAAAATCGAACTTTCGGGTGCGAATAAATTTATTTCCGAGTATGGTCTTGATTCAAATTATCCTATTGTTTGTAGTTGGGTTCTTGATTCTGCGCCAAAATGGAATCTGGACTTTGGCGATATCGGCCGGGACTTTCTTTTTGACTTTGTCACCGACGTTGTGGCTGCGGCAGTCTAGGAACTTGCTGGAGAGAAGGGCATCATTACCTTTCTTCCCTGGCAGACAAACTGGGCGTCGGCTACTCCGGCCAACTGTCGAACGACAGCAACGACCATGCGATGACCATCAGCTTCAGCCTGGGCTTCTGATTTAGGGTCGAAGCACTCTTAGCCGCCCGTAAGGGCGGTTTTTTTTCAAGATCAAAAGATCGCAGCCTTCGGCAGCTCCTACAGGGAAACGCAAATCCCCTCTGTAGGAGCTGCCGAAGGCTGCGATCTTTTGATTTGTTGGCTTTCGATCCGGCCGTCCGCGCTCTGCTAGAATCGGCCCCATCAACAGCCTGAGACTCCCCCATGAGCGAGCCGATTCGTCTGACCCAATACAGCCACGGCGCCGGTTGCGGCTGCAAGATTTCCCCGCAGGTGCTGGAAGTGATTCTGGCCGGCAGCGGCGCACAGAACCTCGATCCGAAACTGTGGGTGGGCAATGCCTCGCGCGATGACGCGGCGGTGTACGAGATCGATGCCGAGCGCGGTGTGGTCTCGACCACGGACTTTTTCATGCCGATTGTCGACGACCCGTTCGACTTCGGCCGCATCGCCGCGACCAACGCGATCAGCGACATCTATGCAATGGGCGGCGATCCGCTGATGGCGATCGCGATCCTCGGCTGGCCGGTCAATGTGCTGGCGCCGGAAGTGGCGCGCGAAGTGATTCGCGGTGGCCGCGCGGTCTGCGACGCGGCGGGCATTGCGCTGGCGGGCGGGCATTCGATCGATGCGCCAGAGCCGATCTTCGGCCTCGCCGTCACCGGTCTGGTGGAAAAGCGCCACATGAAACGCAACGACACCGCCACCGCCGGTTGCCTTTTGTACCTGACCAAACCGCTGGGCATCGGCATCCTTACCACCGCCGAGAAGAAGGGCAAGTTGCGCGCCGCCGACGTCGGCGTGGCCCGCGACTGGATGTGCACCCTGAACAAACCCGGTAGCCGCTTCGGCAAACTCGCCGGCGTTACCGCCATGACCGATGTCACCGGTTTTGGTCTGCTCGGGCATCTGGTGGAAATGGCCGATGGCAGCAAGCTCACCGCACGCATCGCTTACGACCGCGTACCGCGTCTGGACAGCGTCGAGTACTACCTCGATCAGGGCTGCGTGCCCGGTGGTACGCTGCGCAACTTCGACAGCTACGCGAGCAAGGTTGGCCGCGTGCAGGAGCTGCACAAACGCGTGCTCTGCGACCCGCAAACCAGCGGTGGTCTGCTGATCGCCGTGACGCCTGAAGGCAATGAAGAGTTCCTTGCCGTCGCCGCCGAGCTGGGCCTGAACCTGGCGCCAATCGGCGAACTGGTTGAGCGACAGACGAACGCAGTCGAGGTGATTTGATGCTCCGCGACTGCACTGACTACCGTGACATTTTCCTCAATGACCGGCCAATGATGGACGCCCGTGCGCCGGTTGAATTTTCCCACGGTGCGTTCCCCGGCGTGGTCAATCTGCCGCTGATGAACGACCGTGAGCGCGAACAGGTGGGTACCTGTTACAAACAACACGGACAGCAAGCTGCGATTGCCTTGGGTGAGCGCTTGGTGTCCGCCGAGGTTCGGGAGAAGCGCATTCAGGGCTGGGTCGAGTTTGCCCGCAACAACCCCGATGGCTATCTGTATTGTTTTCGCGGCGGCCTGCGTTCACAGATTGTCCAGCAATGGATCAAGGACGAGGGCGGCATCGATTACCCGCGCGTCGGCGGTGGTTACAAGGCCATGCGCACATTCCTCCTGGAAACGGTCGATCAGGCTGTGGCCGAATGCGATCTGGTTCTGCTCGGCGGCATGACCGGCACCGGCAAGACCGAAGTGCTGGTGCAGCTGAGCAATGGCCTGGATCTGGAGGGCCATGCCAATCATCGGGGCTCGAGTTTCGGCAAACGCGCCACCGGGCAACCGACCAACATCGATTTCGAAAACCGCCTGGCCGTCGATGTGCTGAAAAAGCGCGCCGGCGGGATCAGGCAATTTGTCCTGGAAGACGAGAGTCGGGTGGTCGGCAGTTGTGCCTTGCCGTTGCCTTTGTACAGGGGCATGCAAGCGGCGCCGCTGGTATGGCTGGAGGACAGCCTCGACAATCGGGTCGAGCGAATCCTGCAGGATTATGTGATTGACCTCCATGCCGAGTTCGTCGCCGTGCATGGCGAACAGGGTTTTGCTCTGTACGCCGAGCGATTGATTTCCAGCCTCAACAACATTCAGCGTCGACTGGGTGGCGAGCGTTATCAACGTATGTATTTGCAGATGGAGGCGGCACTGGCCGAACAGGCGCGCAGCGGTTCGGTCGAGCTGTTCCGTGAGTGGATCGGCGTATTGCTACGCGATTACTACGACCCGATGTATGTGTTTCAGCGCGAGAAGAAGGGCGGACGAATCGAGTTTGCCGGGGAGCGTGGGGCGGTGCTTGAGTATCTGCGTGAGCGGGACAGCCAGAAAGATTGAGGTTGTAGCAGCTAGCCTCTTCGCGAGCAGGCTCGCTCCCACATTGGATTTGCGTGAAATACAAATCCCCTGTGGGAGCGAGCCTGCTCGCGAAAGGGCCGGGCCAAGCCACACAAGACTCAGGTCGGGCAGGTTTCCTTGCCATGATCCAGCCCCTGCTTGTAGCTGTGGCTCTGCAAACTGGCCTTGCCGTTGTGCCAGGTCAGGGTCAGCACATACAGCGAGTCAAAGTCGTTGCCCGCCCAGTCCTCGGTGATGTTCTGCTTCTCGCCGACCGCTTTACCGGCCACCTTGTTGATCAACTCCGGCAGATAGCCGTGGGACCACGCGGTGTAGATCGTCGAGTTGTGATACTTGTCTTCCAGCAGTTCACGGGCCAGATCGCTGGTGTCGTTGGCCGAGAACTCGATGTTCACCGGCAGGCCGAGCTTGATCGCGGCGGGGCTGATGGTCATCAGCGGACGGATGTAGCTGTAGGAGTTGTCCAGCTCACCTTCCTCGACATTGCGCGTCGGGTTGGCGGCGAACACGTAGTCAGCCTTGCCGAATTTTTCCGGCAGCAGCGTCGACAGGTCGATGGCGCGGTTCAGGCCCTGGCAGTTGAGCTGGCCGAGACCGCCCTCGGGCTTCTCCGCGTGGCGCAGGAACACCAGGGTCTGGGTGCCGTCCGCCGGTTGTGCGCGGCTTTCGCTGGACTCAAGCGAGAGAAACAGCGCACTGACAGCCAGCAGGGAGGGCAGGGCCACATACGCGCGATGTTTGAAACGTTTGGCGAAACGCATAAGGTTCGTCATGTAGTAAGAAGATTCTTCAGCTGATTCAGTTAAGGCTGACAAACCTTTACACCGCGAGCTCCCAGCACCGGGTGTTTTCCATGTCGTGAAGCGCTTCCTCTGCAACAAAGGCATAGCTCAGAGTCCCCTGAGGGCCGATTGGTTCGATCGTCCGAGTGCGCAGCACTCTAACGGCAACGTTCAGCGGCCTGGGGGCAGGTTAGCGACAGGATGTTACGGGTTCATGTAGGCGCTGACGCAGGCTGCGATCTGTTGCTCTTGCCAGAGGCTCAAGATCAAAAGATCGCAGCCTGCGCAGCGCCTACATTATGATCAGGCTTTAATTTGTGACTGGATGCTTCCCATGACCGATCTGTCCGCGTTCCCGATCACCCAGAAATGGCCCGCGCAGTACCCTGACTGGATTCAGCTCTATTCCTTGCCGACGCCCAACGGCGTCAAAGTCTCGATCATGCTCGAGGAAATCGGCCTGCCGTATGAGCCGCACAAGGTCGCTTTCGACGCCAATGATCAATTGTCCGCCGAGTTCCTGTCGCTGAACCCGAACAACAAGATCCCGGCAATCCTTGACCCGCATGGTCCCGATGATCAGCCGCTGCCACTGTTCGAGTCCGGTGCGATCCTGATTTATCTGGCCGACAAAAGCGGCCAGTTGCTGGCCCAGGAAGGCGCATTGCGCTACGAAACCATTCAGTGGCTGATGTTCCAGATGGGCGGCATCGGCCCGATGTTCGGCCAGCTCGGCTTCTTCAACAAGTTTGCCGGCAAGGACTACGAGGACAAGCGTCCGCGTGATCGTTATGTCGATGAAAGCAAACGTCTGCTCAAGGTGCTCGACGGTCGCCTTGAAGGTCGTGACTGGATCATGGGCGAGCGTTACACCATTGCCGATATCGCCACGTTTCCTTGGGTGCGCAACTTGATTGGCTTCTATGAGGCCGGTGATCTGGTGGGCATCAGCAACTTCCCGAATGTCACCCGCGTGCTTGAGCGTTTCCTCGCGCGTCCAGCGGTGGTTCGCGGCCTGACCATCCCTTCCTGACTACACACATAACCCCTTGTAGGAGTGAGCCTGCTCGCGAATTCGGTGTATCAGTCGATATTAATTTTGACTGACACTCCGCTATCGCGAGCAGGCTCACTCCTACAAGGGAATGTGCAAAATCCGGAGATTATTGCACCCCCGGTAATGCACTCTTGATTGATCCAGGTTTGTACCGCGCCCCCAGCAAGGCATAAGCTTCGCCCCCTACGACTTTCGTCTCATCTGCCGTTTTCAGGAAAGGCCCCATGTCCAGTCAGTTCCCCGAAGCACGTCCCCGCCGTCTGCGCCGCAATGCGAGCCTGCGCAGCCTGTTCCAGGAAACCGAGTTCAGCCTGAATGATCTGGTGCTGCCGATTTTCGTCGAGGAAGAAATCGACGACTTCGTGCCAATCAACAGCATGCCCGGGGTGATGCGCATTCCCGAGCGCAAACTGGCCAGCGAAATCGAGCGCTATGCCCGCGCTGGCATCAAATCGGTAATGACCTTCGGCGTGTCCCACCATCTGGACAGCAACGGCAGCGACACCTGGCGCGAAGAAGGCCTGGTCTCGCGCATGTCGCGCATTGCCAAAGATGCCGTGCCGGAAATGATCGTGATGTCCGACACGTGCTTCTGCGAATACACCGATCACGGCCACTGCGGCGTGATGCACAACCATGAAGTCGACAACGACCAGACCCTGATCAACCTCGGTAAACAAGCCGTGGCAGCGGCCCGCGCCGGTGCCGACGTGATCGCGCCATCGGCAGCGATGGACGGTCAGGTGCGAGCGATTCGCCAAGCGTTGGACGCGGCCGGTTTCACCCAGATTCCGATCATGGCCTACTCGACCAAATTCGCTTCGGCACTCTACGGCCCGTTCCGCGAGGCCGGTGGCAGCGCGCTGAAAGGCGACCGCAAAAGCTATCAAATGAACCCGATGAACCGCCGCGAAGCCTTGCGTGAGTCGCTGCTCGACGAGCAGGAAGGCGCCGACGCGCTGATGGTCAAACCGGCCGGCGCTTACCTCGACATCATCCGCGACATTCGTGAAGCCTCGAACCTGCCGCTGGCCGCGTATCAGGTCAGCGGCGAGTACGCGATGATCAAGTTCGGCGCACAGGCCGGGGCGATCGATGAGGATCGTGTGGTGCGTGAAAGCCTGGGCGCGATCAAGCGGGCGGGGGCGGATCTGATCTTCACTTACTTTGCGATGGATCTGGCCCTGGCCGGGATCTAAGTAACACCGCAAATCCAAATTGTAGGAGTGAGCCTGCTCGCGATAGCGTCTTGTCAGTCAACATCAATGGCGGCTGATACACCGCTATCGCGAGCAGGCTCACTCCTACAGGGGATTGTGGTGTGTCAGGGGCAGTTGAAGAATGGCCGGATGCCGTGATCGCGGAAGTAGCGTTCAATCACCTTCGGATCCGCGCTGTTCTCGGCAATCGCCACATAGGTATCCGGGCGCAGCAGATAAAAGCCGTTACGCCCCAACCCCGCCGTTTCAAACGCCGGGCGCCAGTCGAACACATGCAGCGGCAAATGATGCTCCTGGCACCAGGCGATCATTTCATCGCTGGTGTCGCCGTACACATGCACCTGCCAGCACGGCTGTCTGAGCGGTTCGTAATTATCTCCCTCACCATCATGCGCCCACGGCAAGCGGTCACCACCGTGCACATGGCCGGCCGCGCCCTGGCTTAGGGGCATGCCGCGATAGTTGAGGGTGACTTGCGACACCGTGCGAAAAAGGAACTCGCGACTGGCCTCGAATGAGGCCATTTTCGGGATCAGAAACGGCGCCACACGCATGCGCAGCAGATCGGCCATGCGCCCCTCGGCGGTGACAAAACTGAAGACTTTATCGGTGGTCGACACCAGCCTGCGGGCGAAGGCAATGCGTTCGGTTTCGTAGCTGTCCAGCAGGCTCGGTTCAGCGGCGCCGCTGAGCACGGCGGCAAGTTTCCATGCCAGATTGATCGCGTCGCCAATGCCGGTGTTCATGCCCTGACCGCCCGCCGGGCTGTGCACATGCGCGGCATCGCCGAGCAGAAATGTGCGGCCGCTGCGAAAGTGCTCAGCCACGCGGTGATGCACGCGGTAGGTCGAGAACCAATGGACATCTTCGATATGCACTTTCAGGTGTTCGATGGCGCGGCTGCTGACATCGGAAAATTCCAGGGTTTCGGCGCGATCCGCACGTTCGTCACGCACGGTGCCGATCAGCCTTGCGCGGCCTTCGCCGGCCAGAGGAAACACGGCGAGAAAGTCCGCTTCATCCAGGTCCAGGTGCAGCTCGCCGTTCAGCGCCGGGCCGCTGGCCTTGACGTCTGCCACATAGAAAATCTGCTGATAAGTGCCGCCGGGGAACCCGCTGTCGAGGTGTTTGCGTACCACTGAGCGGGCGCCATCACACCCCGCCAGATAACAGGCTTGGCAGCTTTCCTGCTCGCCATCGGGCCGGCGCAAATGCGCGGTGAGGCCGTCGCCGGTTTCCTCGAAACTCTCTAGCGTGGTGTCGCGCTCGACCGTGACGCCGTAGTCTTCGAGGCGCTCGATCAGCAGCCGTTCGTGCTGATCCTGCGGGAGGATTTCGACGAACGCGTAGGGTGTCAGGCCTTCGCCGATGCGATTGAGCGGCAACTGCGCGACCGGTTTGCCGTTGACCCAGAAATTCGCCGCCGCTACCCGATGGCCGTTGCGGACGATGGTGTCGGCCAAATCCAGTTGCCGATACAACTCAAGGGTGCGCGCCTGCACTGCCAGCGCTCGCGACGTGGTGCCGGGCGCGGAGGTTTTGTCGATGATGCGCACGCGCACGCCGAGTTTGCTCAGCCACAGGGCCAGCACCAGACCGGTCGGGCCGGCGCCGATGATCAGAACGTCGCTGCGGTTCATGGGGCTGTCCTCCGTTTGCTGTGCAGCAAGTATGGATCAGCAGGAGAGGGTGGCCAGTTGATCGGCCAGACGGAAAAAGGCCCCGCAGTGGTGAGGCTGTGGGGCCTTTTTTGGGTGTTCGGCGGGAGATTTTGGTGACAGTGAAATTTACCCCCTCACCCCAGCCCTCTCCCCCAGGGGGGCGAGGGGGAAAGGGAGCCGATTTGGGTGCCTTTCAAAACCTGAGTACGACTCGATGGCACACGTTGGCGTAACTCGAAAGAACACCGCAATCAGTCCCCTCTCCTTTGAAAGGCGAGGGGAAAAGGGAGCCGATTTGTGTGCCTTTCAAAACCTGAGTACGACTCGATGGCACACGTCGGCGTAACTCGAAAGAACACCACAATCAGTCCCCTCACCTTTGAAAGGCGAGGGGGAAAGGGAGCCGATTTGTGTGCCTTTCAAAACCTGAGTACGACTCGATGGCACACGTCGGCGTAACTCGAAAGAACACCGCAATCAGTCCCCTCTCCCTCCGGGAGAGGGCTAGGGTGAGGGGCTTTTCAGCCTTAGAAATCAATCGTGCCGGACAACTTCGCAACCCGCGGCTCACCCTGAGTCAGATACCCGCCCTGAGCCGATTCCCAATACTTCTTGTTCGCGAGATTCTCCACGCCCAGACGCACGGTCACGTCCTTCTCCGAGACCTTGAACGCATAACGCGCGCCAGCATCGAAGCGGTTCCAGGTCGGCAGGCTGAGGTTGTTCGCCGCATCGGCGTATTGACCGCCAGTGCGCAGCATCCGCGCATTCAGCGCTACGCCCTGCAGACCGGGTACATCCCAGTCGGCGCCGGCGTTGAACTGGAAGGTCGGGACACCGATCGCACGGTTGCCGTCGTTGGCGCCGTTGAGGGTGTTCTTCAGTTCGGTGTCCATCAGGGTCAGGCCGCTGATCAGGCGCAAGCCCTGGATCGGCTCACCGAACACGTTCATTTCCACGCCTTTGTTGATCTGCTCGCCTTCACGCACGTAGGTGCAGGTGGTGGGGCTGTTGATTTCGCAGTAACCATCGCTCGGTTGCTCGATGCGATAGACACCCAGGCTCGCGCCGTAAGTGCCCATGTCGACTTTCACCCCGACTTCGGTCTGCTTGGAGCGTTTCGGCGCATAAACCTCGTTGCCGTTGGTCACCTGGAATCCGCCGCTGCTGGTCGGCGAGGTCGGACCCTGGGCCAGACCTTCGATGTGGTTGGCGTAGAACGACACGTGCTCCCACGGCTTGAACACCACGCCGTAGACCGGTGTGGTGATCGATTCGTCGTAGCTCGACTTGCGGTCACCGCTGCCCCAACTGGCGTAGTTGTAGCCTTGCACCACCAGTTGCTGGCGACGCAGGCCAGCGGTAACCAGCAGGCGATCATCGAAGAAACCGAGGGTGTCGGAAATCGCCACGCTGCGGTTGAAGGTCTTGCCGGTGATGCCCGGATCATTCAAGTTGCCGCCGGCAAAGTTGCCCACCGGCGACGGCGTTTGCACCGGATGGTAGATGTTGTTGGCGTATTTGGTCAGATCAAAATCATAGGCACTGCGCTGTTCGGCCCAAATGCCGGTCAGACCGAAGTTGAGCTTGTGGCTGACCGGGCCGGTGTTGAATTTACCGTTGAGGCCGGCCATCACGCTGGTGTTGTCTTCATCGTGGGGAATGAACGAGCCGGTGGTGAACGAGGCGCCGTTGTTACCGACCAGGGTGGTCGAGTTGTAATTCCCGACTTCACGGGTGTGCTTGGCGCCGCCTGCAGCGTAGGCGGTCCAGTTGTCGTTCAGGTCGTACTCGGCGCGGAGCATGCCGAAGGTGTCTTCGATCTCGGTGAAACCCCATTTCGGCGCATAGTTGGTGTCGGCCGATGGCGCATCCGGAATGTGTGTGGCGGTGCCGAGGTTGACCGAGTTGCGACCACCGTTGACGCGCTCTTTCTGATAGGCGAAGTCGCCGGAAATGCGCAATGCATCACCGCGATAATCGAGGCCGATGGCGAACAGTTTCGAGCGCTGGTTCTCGTGGTCGATGCCGGTGTCGCCTTCGCGCTGAGACAGGTTGATTCGTGCGCCGAAGCGGTTGTCTTCACCGAAGCGCTGGCCGATGTCGAAGTGATGACCGATGCGCCCTTCGCTGTTGATGTCGGTGGTGTAGCGGCGCAGCGGCACATCACCGGCGCGTTTCGGTTGCAGGTTGACGCCGCCGCCGATGCCGGAGCCGGTCGGGGTTACGCCGTTGATGAAGGCGTTCGGGCCTTTGAACACTTCCACGCGCTCCAGGGCGTCGGTGGAAATGATCTGCCGGGGCAGCACGCCGTACAGGCCGTTATAGGAAATGTCGTCACCGTTCAGCGGCAGACCGCGAATCATGAAGACCTGCGCCTGGTTGCCGAAACCGGACGCCTGACGTACTGACGAATCGTTGAGCAGAACGTCGGCGACGTCTTCGGCCTGCTGATCCTGAATCAATTGTTCGGTGTAGGAGGCGGCGCTGAACGGCACGTCCATCATGTCCTGATTACCCAGCACGCCAAGTTGACCACCGCGGGCGACCTGGCCACCCGAGTAAACCGGGGGCAGGGCATTCGGCGTCGGGGCCTGAGCATTGACGTTGACGTCGTCCAGCACCAGCGCTTTGGTATCGCCTTCGGCAGCGTGAGCGGTGACAGTCAGGGAGCACAGCAGGGCGAGAAGCGTCGGGCGAAACGGGACGCCGATTCGGGCTGGAGTGGACATGTTCAATTCCTGGAGGCGCGCGGCCGGTTGGAAAAAATAAGGGCGGCGCGGGAACTCCTTGCGCAAATGCGACTCCAGGCGCAAATGATAGATTTTCTCAGTAACGTTTTGCAATCAGTTTGTCATCACCCTCTCAAAACACACATCACCTGTAGGAGCTGCCGCAGGCTCGGGCCGCGATCGGACGATCTTTTGATCTTGTTTTTTAAAATCAAAAGATCGCAGCCTTCGGCAGCTCCTACACGGATTGTGTATGGTGGTTTGGGCTTAACGGACTGGATAAAGCTTCATGCACAACTTTCAATTACCGATTACCCTTGCCGCACTGCTGGCGCTCGCCGGTTGCGCGGGGCAGCGCAGCCAGGAACCGGTGCCCCGTGCGCCCGCTGAAGTGAAGGCCGAGATCGTGCGGCTGATGCCGGCCAAGACTGCTGACCGGCAAGGCTGGGCCACCGACATCTACGCCGCATTTGCCGCGCAGAACATCAGCCCGACCACGCAAAACCTCTGCTCGGTGCTGGCCGTTGCCGAACAGGAATCCACCTTTCAAGCCGATCCCACCGTGCCCGGTCTGGGCAAGATCGCCCGCGACGAAATCGATCGCCGCGCCGCCAAAGTGCACATCCCCAGCCTGTTGGTCAGCGGCGCATTGCAAGTGCGTTCAACCAACGGCAAGACTTACAGCGAACGCTTGAATTCGGCACGCAGTGAGAAAGAACTCAGTGGCATTTTCGACGACTTCATCGGTCGGGTGCCGATGGGCCGCACGCTGTTCGGCGGCTTCAACCCGGTGCATACCGGCGGGCCGATGCAGGTCAGCATCGAATTTGCCGAACAGCACGCCAAGGATTATCCGTACCCGGTGGATGGCACCATCCGCCGTGAAGTGTTCAGTCGCCGTGGTGGCATGTATTTCGGTATCGCGCATTTGCTCGGTTATCCGGTGAGTTACCGCGAGCCGCTGTACCGGTTTGCCGATTTCAACGCCGGTTGGTACGCCAGTCGCAACGCGGCGTTCCAAAACGCGGTGAGCCGCGCCTCCGGTATTCCGTTAGCGCTCGATGGCGACCTGATCCGCTACGACTCGATCATGCCCGGCGGCACGGAACTGGCGGTACGCACTCTCGGCAAGTCGCTGGGCATGCGCAACCCGACCATTCGCGATCAACTGGAGAAGGGCAAAACCCTGGAATTCGAGGAGACCAAGCTCTATCAGCGGGTATTCGAACTGGCGGAGCAGGCGGAGGGGAAAAAGCTGCCACGCGCGGTGTTGCCGGGGATCGTGCTGCAGAGCCCGAAGATCACCCGAAAACTCACGACCGCATGGTTCGCCAAGCGCGTGGACGAGCGCTACAAGCGCTGCATGGCCAAGGCCGGATAAAACACACAGACATAAAAAACCCGGCCAGGGCAGCCGGGTTTCTCTGGGGTGTTGCGCTTACCGCCAATCATCAGGCAACGCGGCGTTCGATCAGACGATCCGAACCACCTTCAGCAACGCGACGTTCGATCAGACGATCCGAACCACCTTCGGCAACGCGACGTTCGATCAGACGATCCGAACCACCTTCAGCAACGCGACGTTCGATCAGACGATCCGAACCACCTTCGGCCACGCGGCGTTCGATCAGACGATCCGAACCACCTTCAGCCACACGGCTTTCGATCAGTTTGTCCGAGCCGCCTTCGGCGATCATGGTGTGGGCCGGGCTAGCGGCGAAAGCGTTGATAGCGAAGACCGAGAAAGCGATGCCGAGAAGGGTTTGGCGTTTCATGATGGTGTGCTCCGGGGTGTTGTTGGTTGGTATGGAGCCGATGTTACGCCGGAGATTTTTTATGAGAACTTCATTGCCGTGATGGTGAACATCGACGCCGATGATGGTAGCCAGAAGCCGCAGATCAGAGCCTCACAGCACCTTCACCGCGCGCCCGATCGCCTGAATCGGCCCGGTCGGTTTGCCGATCGGCGAGCCATTGGCACCCTCAAGTGTCAGCTCGAACAACTGATTGGGTTGCAGCGGCGGCAACTTGTCCAGCGGCACCGACAAGGCCTGCCCGGGTTTGACCAGTCCCAGCGAAACCGGCCCTTGCCAGCCGTCAGCCTTGGTCCAGAATTCCAGTGCCTTGTCCGCCGGCACCTCAACCACACCGAGCGGGATGAGCTGAATCTCGCGAGAGTTGCTCGCTTGAATCACCCAGCCCGGCGCCTTGTCCTGTGGCGCGACCAGCACCACCAGAAAGTTTGGTTTCGGCGTGGTCTGGGTCAACAGGATCGAACCCAAAATCAACGTGGCGGCCAATCCGATAGCACTCAACCCGCGCCAGAGTGGCAGCAGGTTCCACCATGAAGTTGACGGCGCTTTTGTCGTGAGTCGGTCGAGGCTGCGTTCGATGCGCGGCCACAACAGCGCCGACGGTTGCTGCGAGGGGGCAAGATCGGTCAACTCCAGCAGACGCCGTTCCCAGGCGTCCACCGCTGCTCGCAATTCGGGATCATTCGGCAAGCGTCGTTGCACCTCGCTACGCTGTTCAAAAGAAAGCGTGCCGAGCACATATTCGCCGGCCAGTTCATCGCGGTCTTGCGCTGATTCGCTGGTCATCCCATGCACTCCCGCAAGGCGTTGAGGCTGCGTTTGATCCACGCTTTGACCGTGCCCAGCGGCGTGTCGAGGCGCGCGGCAATCTGCGCGTGGCTGTAGCCGTCGACATAGGCGTGCAGGACGCAACTACGCCGTTGTGGCTCCAGTTGTTCAAGACAATGGTGGATGCGCGCCGAATGCGCGTGGGCGTCGAAGCTGTCGTCCGCAGCGGTTTCGTGGGCCTCGCTGAACGGCGTTTCCCGGCCGTGATCGCGCAGCAGATTCAGCGCCAGATGCCGGGTCACGCTGAACATCCAGCCACGCGCCGAACCGCGCGCCGGATCAAACCCCGCCGCACCGTTCCAGATCTTGATAAACGCCTCATGGACGATGTCCTCCGCCAGCGCCGTGTCGCGCACCAGGCGCTTGGCCACACCGAGCAGACGCGGGCCTTCCTGCACATACAAATCGCGCAGGGCCGACCGCTCGCCACGGGCACAGGCAGCGAGGCGGGCTTCGTAATCGAACGCGGATTCGGCTAAAGGCATGTCGTGCAATCTAGCTCACATTCCCCAAACATCCAGAACACATAATTCCCCTTGTAGGCCTTCGCCTGCTCGCGATGGCGTCGTGTCAGCCAACACTCACGTCACTGGGATACCGCTATCGCGAGCAGGCTCACTCCTACAGGGGATTTGTGGTGTTCCGGAGATCAGTTCGCCGCCCAGAAAATGTAATCGGCCTGATACTTCACCACTTCCTGCTTGCCCTTGTTCGCCGCCGTGCATTCGCTGCCCGGCGCCACGCCACCCTTGAGCGCGACACGCTGGATGTAACTCACGCCGCTCATCGCGCCTTTGCCCTCGGCCGGATTGGCCTTGACCAATTGATAGGGCAGGTTACCCGGGCTCGACGGTGCCACGGCCAATTGCGTGCCGGTGACTTTCGAACCGTCCTTGGCCTGCCAGGTAGCCGGCGGGCCGAAGTAGGTGCCGACCTGCTTGCCGCTGCGATCATTGAGCACCGCTTTCGGGCCGACGAAGGTCCACTCGGTCTGCCCCGGCATATTGGCTTTGTCGCGGCATTCGTAAGTGATCTCACCGACGCCGGTGGTTTCCATGGCGATCTTGTGGCCATCAGGGACTTTGATCGCGTCGGGGTAACTGGTTTGGGCGAAGGTAGTCGAGGACAGGGCGAGCAAACCGGTGAGGCCAATCAGCTGGGTGATGTTCATCAGTGTTATCTCCAAAAAAGGTAGACCGCTGACAGCCGAAGAGGGCTGTTACAGGGACTACCCGAGACGGAGGCGTTTGGATGCAGTGCCCATGAAAAATATTTCAATGACCCACCCCAATCCCTTGTAGGAGTGAGCCTGCTCGCGATGGCGGTGGGTCAGGCAGCACTCATGTCACTGGAATACCGCTATCGCGAGCAGGCTCACTCCTACAGGGATTTGTGTCGGGCTTGAGGCCGGAGGCTTTCAGCAGTTCCTGGGTGTAGGGGTGTTTGGGCGCGGCGAAAATCTCCCGCGACGAACCCTGCTCAACCACCTTGCCATCCTTGATCACCATCAAGTCATGCGCCAACGCATGCACCACCGCCAGATCATGGCTGATAAACAGATACGTCAGCCCATGCCTGATCTGCAATTGCCGCAACAACTCCACCACCTGCTTCTGCACCGTACGATCCAGCGCCGAAGTTGGTTCATCGAGCAGAATCAGCGCCGGTTCCAGCACCAGCGCCCGGGCGATGGAAATACGCTGGCGCTGGCCGCCGGAAAACTCATGGGGATAACGATGCCGGCTCTGCGGATCCAGACCGACTTCCTCCAGCACGCGAATCACCGCCGCTTCTCGCTCGGCCTCGGTGCCGATGCCATGGGTCAGCAAACCTTCGGCAATGATCTGCTGCACCGACATCCGTGGGCTGAGGCTACCGAACGGATCCTGGAACACCACTTGAATCTGCCGGCGCAGCGGCCGCATCAAGCGCTGATTGAGCAGACTCAGTTGCTTATTGCCGAAGCGGATATTGCCCTCGGACTCGACCAATCGCAGGATCGCCTGACCCAGCGTCGATTTACCCGAACCCGACTCACCGACAATCCCCAAAGTCTTGCCGCGCTGCAGAGTGAAACTCACGCCGTCCACCGCTTTGATGTAATCCTGCTGGCGGCTAAACAACGCCTTGGGCAACGGGAACCAAACCTTTAAATCATCGACTTCAAGCAGGTTGTGATCGTACTCACTGGGCACCGGCCCGCCGCTCGGTTCCGCCTCGATCAACAAGCGACTGTAGGGATGCTGCGGCGCGCGAAACAACGCTTCGCAATCCGCCTGCTCAACGATCTCACCGTGACGCATCACGCACACCCGTTGCGCAATGCGCCGCACCAGATTGAGGTCATGGCTGATCAGCAACAGCGACATGCCAAGGCGTTGCTGCAACTCGATCAGCAACTCGAGAATCTTCCGCTGCACCGTGACATCCAGCGCTGTAGTCGGCTCGTCGGCGATCAACAATTCCGGTTCGTTGGCCAATGCCATGGCGATCATCACCCGTTGCCGCTGACCACCGGAGAGCTGATGCGGATAGGCTTTCAAACGCTGCGACGGCTGGCGAATGCCGACCAGCTCCAGCAACTCCAACGTCCGTTCGCGAGCAGCGCGGCCCTTCAAACCTTTATGAATTTCCAGCACTTCGCTGACCTGCTTTTCCACCGTGTGCAGCGGGTTCAGCGAAGTCATCGGTTCCTGAAAAATCATTGCGATGCGGTTGCCGCGCAAGCCGCGCATCTGCTGCTCGCTGGCGTGCAATAAATCCACGCCGTTGTAGCGGATCGCGCCGCTGCTGCTGACGTTCTTGCCCGGCAACAAACGCAGAATCGAATGCGCGGTCACCGACTTGCCCGAGCCGGATTCACCGACCAGTGCCAGGCATTCGCCACGGCGAATATCCAGGTTCAAACCGTGTACCACTTCGTGCCCGGCGAAGGCGACGCGCAGGTCGCGGATCTCGATCAAATTGTCGTTCATCTCAGCTCCGGGGATCGAATGCATCACGGCAAGCCTCACCAATAAAAACCAACAAGGACAGAATCAGTGCCAAGGCGAAAAACGCCGTCAGCCCCAACCACGGCGCTTGCAGATTGCGCTTGGCCTGACCGATCAGTTCGCCCAGCGACGCGGTGCCGGCCGGCATACCGAAACCGAGAAAATCCAGCGCAGTCAGCGTCGCAATCGCGCCAGTCAGAATGAACGGCAGGTAGGTGAGGGTGGAGGTCATTGCGTTGGGCAGGATGTGCCGGCGCATCAGTTCGTTGTCCGTCAGCCCCAGCGCCCGCGCGGCTTTGACGTATTCGAGATTGCGCCCACGGAGGAACTCGGCGCGCACCACATCGACCAGCGCCAGCCAGGAAAACAGCGCCATGATCCCCAACAACCACCAGAAACTCGGCGAGACAAACCCGGACAGAATAATCAGCAGGTACAGCCCCGGCAGCCCCGACCAGATCTCCAGCACCCGTTGCCCGAGCAGGTCGACCCAACCGCCGTAATAACCCTGCAACGCTCCGGCAACGATGCCGATCAACGCACTGATGCCGGTGAGGATCAGCGCGAACAGAATCGAAATTCGCGTGCCGAAAATCACCCGCGCCAACACGTCGCGCGCCTGATCATCGGTGCCCAGCCAGTTGCTCGAGGACGGCGGGCTTGGCGCTGGTTCGCTGAGGTCGTAATTGACCGTGTCGTAACTGAACGGGATCGGCGGAAACAACATCCAGCCGCCCTGATCTTCAATCAGCTTGTGAACATAGCTGCTGGCGTAATCCGGTTGAAACGGCAGCTCGCCGCCGAAATCGGTTTCCAGGTAATCGCTGAGGATCGGAAAGTAGAAAGCGTCGTGGTAACGAATCACCAGCGGTTTGTCGTTGGCGATCAATTCACCGCCCAGACAAATCAGGCACAGGCCGATAAACAGCCACAGTGACCAGCGTCCGCGCCGGTTGGCCTTGAACTGCGCAACTCGGCGCTGACCCAGAGGAGAAAGAGTGAACATCAGGCAGTCCTCGCCGAGAAGTCGATGCGCGGGTCGAGCAGGGTGTAGCAAAGGTCGCCGATCAGCTTGATCAACAGGCCGAACAGGGTGAACAGAAACAGCGCGCCGAACACCA
>Ga0213823_1000023_pt1 | contig 169188 bp, 149 predicted proteins | sample MC6MC0907MG_FD_179887 | JGI IMG/M metagenome (GOLD analysis project Ga0213823, IMG submission 179887) | Enriched soil aggregate microbial communities from Iowa State University, Ames, United States - MC6-MC0907-MG | ecosystem: Environmental > Terrestrial > Soil > Unclassified | place: USA... | reverse complement strand
GCGGGATGAACACCTGGCTGGCCATGCGCTCGACGGTATGCAGCGTGGTGTCGCGGCCATCGACGCTGGCGGTGATGTCGAGAAAGGTAATCTCGTCCGCGCCCTGCTCGTCGTAGCGACGGGCGATTTCCACCGGGTCGCCGGCATCGCGGATGTTCTCGAACTTGACGCCCTTGACCACCCGGCCGTTGTCCACGTCCAGGCAAGGGATGATGCGTTTAGCCAGCGCCATGGTGAGTCCTCAGCCTTGGTACGAGTCGCAGAAGGCTTGCGCCTCGGCGACGTCGAGGGTGCCTTCGTAGATCGCGCGGCCGGTGATGGCGCCGATGATCCCCGGAGCCTTGGCGTCCAGCAGGGCCTTGATGTCGCCCAGGTTGTGGATACCGCCGGAGGCGATCACCGGGATCCTGGTGGCAGCGGCCAGGGCTGCGGTGAAGGGTACGTTGCAGCCCTGCATCATGCCGTCTTTGGCGATGTCGGTATAAACGATGGCGGACACGCCGTCGGCTTCGAAGCGCTTGGCCAGGTCGATGACCTGCACGCTGCTGACCTCGGCCCAGCCGTCGGTGGCGACGAAACCGTCCTTGGCGTCCAGGCCGACGATCACTTTGCCCGGGAAGGCGCGGCAGGCTTGCGCAACGAACTCCGGCTCTTTCACCGCCTTGGTGCCGATGATCACGTAGCTCACGCCGGCCTTGACGTAGTGTTCGATGGTTTCCAGCGAGCGGATGCCGCCACCGATCTGGATCGGCAGGTTCGGGTAGCGCTTGGCGATGGCGGTGACCACTTCACCGTTGACCGGCTGGCCTTCGAAGGCGCCGTTCAGGTCGACCAGATGCAGACGGCGGCAGCCGCCCTCCACCCACTTGGCAGCCATGCTCACCGGGTCATCGGAGAACACCGTGGAATCTTCCATGCGGCCCTGGCGCAGACGTACACAGGCACCGTCTTTGAGATCGATAGCGGGGATAATCAGCATCTGGCAAACCTTCAAATTCGATTGTTCAGCTTCACTCGGAAATCAGTTTTTCTCGAGCGCCCACAGGTCGCTTTCGATGCTTTCGAACCGCTCTTTGAGCTGGGCCTGCACATCGAAAATCGCCCTGTTGTAATAGTGCGGAGCAATTTCGCGGGTAAACAGCTCAAGAATCTCGGCCGCCTCGAACGAGCCCAGGTCGAGTTCGAAGCGATCTTCCATGAAGCGCTGGATCTTGTGATTGGCCTCACTTTCCTGCTCGGGCGTGAGGGTCAGGATCGGCGCCTTCTTCTTGACCGCCATTTACCAGCGACCGTCCCACGCCGCGAAGTTCTGCAGCAATTGCAGGCCATGGGTATGGCTTTTCTCCGGGTGGAACTGCACGGCGAAGCGCGAGCCCTCGGCCAGTGCCGCGGCGAAATCGACGCCATAGTGGCCGCTACCGACCACCTGCCGTGCGTTGCCGGCGGCGATGTAGTAGCTGTGCACGAAGTAGAAGCGCGCCAGGTCCGGGATGTTGTGCCACAGCGGATGGCTCACCGCCTGTTTCACTTCGTTCCAGCCCATGTGCGGGACTTTCAGGTGCTCGCCGTCCTCATGCAGGCCCTTGCCGAAGAACTTCACCTGACCGGGGAACAGGCCGATGCAGTCGACGCCGTCGTTCTCTTCGCTGCGGTCGAGCAAGGCTTGCATGCCCACGCAGATGCCGAGGAACGGACGGTCCTGGCTGACTTCACGCACCAGCGCGTCGAAGCCCAGGCGACGGATCTCCGCCATGCAGTCGCGAATCGCGCCGACGCCGGGGAATACCACCCGGTCGGCTTCGCGAATCACATCGGCATCGCTGGTGATCAGTACCTTGCCGGCGCCAACGTGCTCGAGGGCCTTGGCCACCGAGTGCAGGTTGCCCATGCCGTAATCGATAACCGCGACCGTCTGCATTACAGAACGCCCTTGGTCGAAGGCATCTGCCCGGCCATGCGGTCATCCAGCTCCACGGCCATGCGCAGCGCGCGGCCGAAAGCCTTGAACACGGTTTCGATCTGGTGGTGGGTGTTGTGCCCACGCAGGTTGTCGATGTGCAGGGTGACGTTGGCGTGGTTGACGAAGCCCTGGAAGAATTCCTGGAACAGGTCGACATCGAAGCCGCCCACGGTGGCGCGGGTGTAAGGCACATGCATCTGCAGGCCAGGGCGGCCGGAGAAGTCGATCACCACGCGCGACAGCGCTTCATCGAGCGGCACGTAGGCGTGGCCGTAGCGACGGATGCCCTTCTTGTCGCCGATGGCTTTGGTGAAGGCCTGACCCAGGGTGATACCGACATCCTCCACGGTGTGGTGGTCGTCGATATGCAAGTCGCCTTTGCTTTCGATATCCAGGTCGATCAGCCCGTGACGGGCGATCTGGTCCAGCATGTGCTCAAGGAAGGGAACCCCGATATCGAATCGGGCCTTTCCGGTGCCATCCAGGTTGATCGAGGCTTTGATCTGGGTTTCCAGAGTGTCGCGCTCGACGGACGCCTTACGTTCGGCCATCACCAGCTCCGCAAAATCATTGGGCGAAAAAGGCGAACATTATAGGCCGGACGGCGGCTAAACAGGAACACACAGGACAAGATCCTGACGGGCGCAACCCAATAAAGCCGGGGCTGTACCTGTCATGACAAGCAATATGCAACCTGTAGCCGCTGCCGCGGGCTGCGATCGGCCCGGGCCGCGTTCGGAGAACGGCCGTAGCGATTCTGAAATCGCTGAAGGTCCTGCGGACCTTATCGCAGCCTTCGGCAGCGGCTACATCCTTGCCAGCGAAGCCTTAGTGGAACAACACCGCGGTCTTCTGCAGGGTGACCCATACGCCCCACGCCAGCGGAATACCCACCACCAGCCAGGCGGCGACCGCCAGCGGCACGCTGCCGGACGAGGCCTTCCACTCCAGCACAGTGGTGCTGTCCGCGCCCTTGTCATGGCCCAGCGCCTGTTCGGCGGCCAGCTCGGCGTCGGTCATGAAGTACTTGTCGGCCACCGGACGCACCAGCAGGTTGCACAGGAAACCCAGCACCAGCAGGCCGGCGAGGATGTACAGGGTGATGTCGTAGGCCGCGGCGCGTTCGACGCCGATGCTCAGCTGATATTCACGCAGGTAGTTCACCAGCACCGGGCCAAGCACGCCCGCCGCCGCCCAGGCGGTCAGCAGGCGACCGTGGATCGCGCCCACCATCTGGGTGCCGAACAGGTCCGCCAGGTAGGCCGGAACCGTGGCGAAACCGCCGCCGTACATCGACAGGATGATGCAGAACGCCGCCACAAACAGCGCGACGTTGCCCAGGTGCCCGAGGTTCGGGATCAGCGCATACAGGGCAAAACCCAGGGCGAAGAACACGAAGTAGGTGTTCTTGCGCCCCAGGTAGTCGGAGAACGACGCCCAGAAGAAGCGGCCACCGATATTGAACAGGCTCAGCAGACCGGTGAAGCCGGCCGCGATCGCGGCGATCGACGCCAGTTGCGAGGCGTCCAGCTGACCGAAGGCCAGTTCATTGCCCAGCAGCTTGCCGGCGAAGACTTCCTGCAACAGCGGCGAAGCCATGCCGAGGATGCCGATACCCGCGGAAACGTTCAGGCACAGCACCAGCCATACCAGGCGGAACTGCGGGGTTTTCCAGGCCACGTTCACATGCACGTGACGGTGGGTGATCATCGCGTTCGCGGCTTTTTTCGCCGGCGGGGTCCAGCCCTCGGGCTTCCAGCCGGTCGGCGGCACGCGGTACGACAGCGCCCCACCGATCATGAACACGAAGTAGATCGCCGCCATCACCAGGAAGCTCTGCCAGACGCCGACGCCGGTTGGCGAAGCGAAGTGGCTCATCAGTGCCGCCGCCAGCGGCGCACCGACCATCGCGCCACCGCCGAAGCCCATGATCGCCATGCCGGTGGCCATGCCGCGCTTGTCCGGGAACCATTTGATCAGGGTCGACACCGGCGAGATGTAGCCCAGGCCCAGGCCGATACCGCCGATCACGCCGGAGCCGAGCCACATCAGCCAGATCTGGTGGGTATAGATACCCAGCGCCGAAATCAGCAGGCCGCCGCACCAGCACAGCGCCGACACCACACCGGCCTTGCGCGGGCCGGCGTGCTCCAGCCAGCCGCCCCAGATCGCCGCGGAGCAGCCGAGGAAGATGAAGAACAGGGTGTAGATCCAGCCGAGCATCGAGATCGGCCAGTCACACTGGGACGAAAAGACCTGAGCGATAAAGCCCATGTCCGGGGCGCAGGCCACCGGAGCAGTTACGCCCAGGGCCTTGGACAGCGGCAACCAGAACACCGAGAAGCCGTAGGCCATGCCGATGCACAGGTGGATGGCCAGAGCGGCCGGTGGAACCAGCCAACGGTTGAAACCGGGCTTGGCGATGATGCGTTCTTTGGACAAGAACGCCGGCTGGACGGCAATCGCGCCCGCCTCGGTGCTAGTGCTCATGAGTGTTTCCCCCAATTATTGGAATTATTCGCCGGCCACTCTTCACTCACGACTTTTGCACGCAGACGTGGTCGTTTTATCGAGTGAAGCTCCATAGAGTGCGACTTTTGGTCGCGGAAGGGCAGATGAACGGCGAAAGATTACCATTTGCTCGTGACAGAAAAAGCAAACTGCCATCACCTTTTCTGCGTCATCTGTACCGGAAGACGGCAATAGCGCGCTCCTACAGAAGCGCGCGGCCCCGCCGACGACGCTTGCCCCTCGCCAGCCCATGCGCTGCTGTCGATAATGGCCAGCCATTCCTTCGCTCTGCACAGGATTCCCCATGCCCATCGTTGTCGAGTCGCTGAAAGAAATCAGCTATCAGGATCAGCAGGACCTGCAGAAGATCTACCGCGACGCTCCGCCCTGGCTGTTCGCGCCGCAGCGCGACGATATGGAACTGATCGAGACCGCCCTGGGCGACGGCAGCCTGATCGCCGGGCGCTTCAACGACCGCCTGCTGGGCGCCGCCCGCCTGCAACGGCACCAAGACGTCTGGCACCTGTCCCAAATGTGTGTGCGCAAGATCACCCGGCGTCGCGGCGTGGCCGAGCGACTGGTGAGCGAAGCCCGGACAATGGCTGCCCGGCACGGCGCCACCTTGCGCCTGCTGGCCCCCGCCGGGCACCTCGAAGCCCAGGCCCTGGCGGCCAAGCTGCAGATACCGCTGGATGTGCTGCAAAGCGATCAGTGACCAGTGGCCAGGTCCGGGGCGTTATACTCCCCGGCTAAATTCGAATTCGACACTACAAGGACTCGCCCATGAAAGCGTTCGGCAAAATCCTGGGTCTGGTACTTCTCGGGCTGTTGCTGATCATCGTGGCTCTCGGCTTCGCCCTGACTCACCTGTTTGATCCCAACGACTACAAAGAAGAAATTCGCCAGATAGCCCGCGACAAGGCCCACATCGAGCTGACGCTCAATGGCGATATCGGCTGGAGCCTGTTCCCCTGGCTCGGCCTAGAACTGCATGAGGCCGGCGTCGCCACCCTGGCCAACCCGACCCAGCCGTTCGCCGATTTGCAGATGCTCGGCTTGTCGGTCCGCGTGCTGCCGCTGCTGCGCCGCGAAGTGCAGATGAGCGATGTGCGTGTCGAAGGCCTGAACCTGCGCCTGACCCGCAACAAGGATGGCCACGGCAACTGGGAAGACATCGGCAAGGTCGCCCCCGCCGACAAGCAGGCCGCAACCCCGGCCACCAGCACCGGCGAAACCACAACCACGACCCCGGCCACCACGGAAAAACCGGCGCAGCCGATCCGCCTGGATATCGACAGCCTGACCGTGAACAACGCCCGGGTGGAATACAACGACGAACAGAGCGGCAAGCAGTTCACCGCCGAAAGCATCCAGCTGAGCACCGGCCCGATCCACGAAGCGACCAATACCCCGGTCAAGCTCACCGCCTTCCTCGCCAGCACCCAGCCGGCCGTGCGCGTGCGCACCGAGTTGAAGGGCGAGCTGCGCTTCGACCGCGTCCTCAAGCGCTACCAGTTCGAAGACATGAAGCTGTCCGGCGAAGCCGCCGGCGATCCGCTGCAAGGCAAGACCCTGACCTTCGCCGCCCAGGGCCAGCTGCTGCTGGACAAGGCCGCCAACGTCGCCGAATGGAACAGCCTGAAGCTCTCGCTCAACCAGCTGCGCGCCATTGGCGAGCTCAAGGTCAATGACCTGGACAAGACCCCGCAGCTCAACGGCGGCATTTCCATCGCCCAGTTCGACCTGGCCAAGTTCGTCGACAGCATCGGCCAGACCCTGCCGGCCATGGCCGAAGGCAGCCTGAGCAAGGTCGAGCTGGTCAGCCGCCTGTCCGCCACGCCGAACAGCATCGCCCTGGAAAACATCAACCTGAAACTCGACGACAGCAGCTTCAGCGGCCGCCTGGCGGTCGAAGACCTGGCCAAGCAATCGCTGCGCGCCCAGCTCAAGGCCGACACCTTCGACGTCGACCGCTACCTGCCGCCGAAATCCGCCGAAGCCAACAGCGCCGCGGTGGCGCGCAAAGCCGAAGTACAGAGCAGCGAAGCCAGCGCCGTCGCCGGGGCCGGCAACTCGCCGCTGCCGGACGCGCCGACCAAGGGCGCCTGGAGCACCGAGCGCCTGCTGCCGGTGGAACGCCTGAGCAAGCTGGATGTGGACGCCGACCTGAGCTTCGACCAGTTGACCCTCAACAAGCTGCCAATCCAGAACGCCACGCTCAAGGCCAACGGCCAGGGCGGCCTGCTGAAACTCGAGGGCCTGCGCGGCGAGCTGTACAACGGCAGCTTCGAAGCCAACGGCAACCTCGATGTGCGCCAGCCAACGCCACAGTTGAGCCTGCAGACCAGGATCAACCGAGTACCGGTGGAACGCATCCTGGAAAGCCAGGGACAGACCCCGCCGGTCAAGGGCCTGGTGACCCTCGACAGCAACCTGACCAGCAGCGGCAACAGCCAGAAGGCGCTGGTCGACGGCCTCAACGGCAACGCCAGCTTCGTCGTCAACAACGGCGTGCTGCTCAATGCCAACCTCGAACAGCAAGTGTGCCAGGGCATCGCCACGCTGAACCGCAAGACCTTGAGCAGCGAGCCGCGGGGCAAGGACACACCCTTCCAGGAACTCAAGGGCAACCTGACCCTGCGCAACGGCGTGGCCAGCAACCCGGACCTGAAAGTGCGCATCCCGGGCATGAGCGTCAAAGGCAATGGCGACATCGACCTGCGCGTACTGGGCATGGATTACCGCGTCGGCATCGTCGTCGAAGGCGACAAGAGCGACATGCCGGACCCGGCCTGCCAGGTCGGCGAACGTTTTGTCGGCATCGAACTGCCGCTGCGCTGCCGCGGCCCGCTGGAACTGGGCGCCAAGGCCTGCCGCCTGGACCGCGACGGCCTCGGCCAGGTCGCGGCCAAACTGGCCGGCGATCGCCTCAGCGAAAAACTCGATGAGAAGCTGGGCGACAAGGTCAGCCCGGAACTGAAAAACGCGCTCAAAGGGCTGTTCAAACGATGAGGGCCGAGCAGTTCGCACCGGCAGTACTGGACTGGTACGACCGCCATGGCCGCCATGACCTGCCCTGGCAGCAAGAGATCAACCCGTATCGGGTATGGGTCTCGGAAATCATGTTGCAGCAGACCCAGGTCAGCACCGTGCTCAACTACTTCGACCGGTTCATGGCCTCGCTGCCGACGGTCCAGGCCCTGGCCGCCGCGCCGGAAGACGAAGTGCTGCACCTGTGGACCGGCCTGGGTTACTACACCCGCGCGCGCAACCTGCAAAAGACCGCGAAGATCGTGGTCGCCGAGTACGGCGGCGAGTTTCCCCGCGACGTGGAAAAACTCACCGAGCTGCCGGGCATCGGCCTGTCCACCGCCGGCGCCATCGCCAGCATCAGCATGGGCCTGCGCGCGCCGATCCTCGACGGTAACGTCAAGCGGGTGCTGGCGCGCTTTACCGCGCAGGAGGGCTACCCGGGCGAACCCAAGGTGGCCAAGCAGCTGTGGGCCGCGGCCGAGCGCTTCACCCCGCAGACCCGGGTGAACCATTACACCCAGGCGATGATGGACCTGGGCGCCACCCTCTGCACCCGGAGCAAACCCAGCTGCCTGCTGTGCCCCCTGGAAAGAGGCTGCGAAGCGCACATGCTGGGCCTGGAAACCCGCTACCCGATTCCCAAGCCACGCAAGACGGTCCCGCAAAAACGCACGCTGATGCCGATGCTGGCCAACCACGAAGGCGCCATCCTGTTGTACCGCCGGCCCTCCACCGGCCTGTGGGGCGGTTTGTGGAGCCTGCCGGAGCTGGACGATCTGGCGGACTTGGAACACCTGGCTTCGCAGCACTCGCTGGAGCTGGGCAAGCAACAGGAAATGCCCGGGCTGGTGCACACCTTCAGTCACTTCCAGCTGGCCATCGAGCCCTGGCTGGTGCAGGTCCAGGCATCCACCCATCACGTGGCCGAGGCCGACTGGCTCTGGTATAACCTCGCCACCCCGCCGCGCCTGGGCCTTGCCGCCCCGGTGAAAAAACTGCTCAAACGCGCGGCCGACGTATTGAACGCAGGAGAGTTGCAATGACCCGCACCGTAATGTGCCGCAAGTACAAAGAACAATTGCCGGGCCTGGAGCGTCCTCCATACCCGGGTGCCAAGGGCCAGGAGATTTTCGAGCACGTGTCCGCCAAGGCCTGGGCCGACTGGCAGAAACACCAGACCCTGCTGATCAACGAAAAACGCCTGAACATGATGAACGCCGAAGACCGCAAATACCTGCAGGGCGAGATGGACAAGTTCTTCTCCGGCGAGGAATACGCCAAGGCCGACGGCTACGTGCCGCCGTCCGAGTAATTGCACTCAAATCGGGGCGGGAGCGTAAGCGGCGGTAATAATTAAACTTTTTTTCAAAACTTGCTTGACGCCCCCCCGAAAAACCCGTTTAATGCGCCCCGTTGCCCAGATAGCTCAGTCGGTAGAGCAGGGGATTGAAAATCCCCGTGTCGGCGGTTCGATTCCGTCTCTGGGCACCACTAATACCGAAACCCCTGAATCGCAAGATTCAGGGGTTTTTTATTGCCTGCGATTTGATGCGCCTGTTTTCAGCATTGCAGCCTTCACTCAATAACTGTCATTCCAGTGCAGGTTGAGGTCGCGAATACCCGCCACTTTCATATCCACCGTGTTGCGCTCGGTATGTCCGCCACGGGTGGCGATAACCTGGTACTTGCCGGCCGGCAGTTGCACAAAGACGATGGGGCCCACCTGATTCAGGGTCAGGACCGGCTGCCCTTGCGGGTTCTGGATCGCCAGGTCGACATCCGAGGTGTATTTGTTTTCCGGGCCGACGGAAAAGGTCATGTGCAGGTTGTACCCCTTGGTTTGCAAGAGCGCCCGCGATTCGTCCAGGCCGATACCGCCGGACAGATAGGTAATGCCGTTCTGCTGTTGAGGTTCCAGCTGCACGCCCGCCGGGTCGATGGGTTCGTTGCTGGGGGTGGCGGACTGTACGCTGAACGGCGCGAGTGACAGGAACGCCGCGAGAACGCCTGTTACGACACACAAGTAAAAGGACTTCATGATGAGCACTCCCGGGTTCATCTCGAACCACTGAATGGGAACGCCACCGCCAAGAGCCCAGCCCCAGAACGGCGGCGTCCGGGTCTCCCCTTTTCATCTTGAATGGCCCAGCTACGCCTCAGGCAAACGATGCTCGAATGAACAGCCCATGAGCGTCATGCATCCGTGATCGCCCCCAGGCCCTGATATTCAGTGTACGCCCCGATGCCAGGCCGTTTAGATCGATTCGGTGTGAGGCTTTTAACCAAAAGTACCTAGCAGCGGCGCCAATCCCGACGGTTGCCAGGGCGCGGACAAGGCGGTTATTAATGCTTGCACCTAAAAAGAGCCGACACGCCTTTTCGCCCGCAAAGGAATACGCGCCGATGACCGTGCAATCCCCGCCCTCGCCCCTGCACCCGGCCAGCACCGCAACCAGCAGCCCCGGCACGGTGTTCCGCGAGCCCGCCGCCGATGGCTTTATCCTGGGTGGTTTCACCTGGCGCCATGCCGAACCGAACCCCGCGCGTGCGGTGGTGATCATCAATGCCGCCACCTCCGTGCGTTGCCGGCACTATTCGCGGTTCGCCGATTACCTGTTCAGCCATGGCTTCGATGTCATCACCTACGACTACCGCGGCATCGGCGAGTCGCGGCCGGCCTCGATGCGCAAGCTGAAGGCGTCCTGGTCGGACTGGGGCAGCCTGGACTTCGAAGCCATGCTGCAACGCGCGCAGCGGGAATTCCCCGGCCAGCCCATCGACGTGGTCGGGCACAGCTTCGGCGGCTGCGCGGCGGGGCTGGGGGCGTCCGGACAGTTGATCCGCCGCGTGGTGACAGTGGGCGCGCAGTTCGCCTACTGGCGCGATTACGCCCCGGAAAGCCGCTGGCGCATGCTGGGCAAATGGCATGTCGTGATGCCGCTGCTGACGGCGATTTACGGCTACTTCCCCGGCAAGCGCCTGGGCTGGCTGGAGGACACCCCCGCCGGCGTGGTGCGCGACTGGGCCACGCCCACCGCACACTATCAACGGCGGCCCAGCGGGCGCCACCTGGCGCGCCGGGATCCGGCGCTACCCTTCGCCCGGGTCAAGGCACAGCTGCTGGCCATCAGCATCAGCGACGACCCTTACGGCACCGTGCCGGCCATCGAGCGCCTGCTGGGCTACTTCACCGCCAGCCAGCGCAGCCATTGGCGCATCGAACCCGAGGACATCGGCGAGCAAGAGGTCGGGCACTTCGCGTTTTTCCGCAGCCATTACCAGGACCGCCTATGGCCGATCGCCCTGGCCTGGCTGCAACACGCCACATTGCCCAGCGACACCCCGGGACGCCTGATCAGCGGTAGCCGTTGAGCGTGCCAGGCAGCGCATTTACTGGCATTCTCTGCCGCCTGAAAGCCAGGCCGGACACTGTATCCATCCCCGGCCCCCTCTTTGCGCAAAAGGTACGACGCCCATGGCATCTGCGAACAAGCAACACAAAAGAGCCCAGCGGGCGAAAACCAAGGCCAAGCAGAACCGCACCCAGCGCAACGCCGCGCCAGTGGAACTGGACCCGAACGACGACCGCATCGACTTCGAATCGGTGGACCTGACCGAGCTGTTCAAGAAGATGATCGACGCCGAGAAGATCAGCCAGCAGGCGATGTGCGCGGCGTTCCTGGAAGACCCGCTGCTGGAGATCGTCTACGAGCAGGAAGGCGAGGAAGGCGCCATGGACTTCATCCTCGCCGCCCTGATCGAGTACCGCCAGTGGTCCACCGAGACCGACGAGGCCGGCGCCCTGGCCTGGATCGAAAGTCCGGAATTCCAGGCCGCCTACCTGGCCGCTTCGGAAGCGCTGATGCAGAAATAAGCTTCAACACGATCTGCAGGAGCGAGGCTTGCCCGCGAAAGCGTCGGTACAGGCCATAAAAAAGGCCGCTGTCAGCACTGACAGCGGCCTTTTTCGTTACCGGGAAAAACTCAGGCGCGGCTCAATACACCGGCCGCCTGCTTCTCCAGCTTGCGCCGACGCGCAACCAGCAGGCCCGCCGCGATCACGATGATGCTCAGCAGGCCGGTGGCAATGATCTCCATACGGTGCCCTTCCTGGAACAGCATGATGGTCAGCACCCCGACGATGAACACGATCACCGCGTAGGTCAGGCCTGGGAACAGCCACATGCGGAAGGCGATCTTCTCGCCGGCCGCTGTGCGTTTCTGGCGCATGCGCAGCTGCGATACCGCGATCACCAGGTACACCAGCAAGGCGATGGCGCCGGAACTGGCCAACAGGAATTCGAACACCGCGGCGGGTGCCACGTAGTTGGCGAATACCGCGAGGAAGGCGGCCGCGGTGGACAGGATCACCGCCCAGTAAGGCGTGCCGCTAGTGTTGGTGCGCTTGGCCGCGGCCGGGGCATCGCCACGCTTGCCCAGGGAGAACAGCATGCGCGAGGCGGTGTAGAGCGCCGAGTTCAGGCAGCTGGTCACCGCCACCAGCACCACCAGATCGACGATCAGCTTGGCGTTGGGGATGCCCATGCGGTCGAGCACGGTCTGGTAGGAACCGACCTGGGCCAGGCTCGGGTCATTCCATGGCACCAGGGCCACGACGATGAAGATCGATACCAGGTAGAACAGGCCGATCCGCCAGATCACCGAGTTGGTGGCCTTGCTGATCTGCTGGCCCGGGTTCTTCGATTCGGCGGCGGCGATGGTGACGATCTCGGTGCCCATGAACGAGAACATGGTGGTCAGCATGGCGGCGAGTACCGCGCCCATGCCGTTGGGCAAAAAACCCTGGGTATCGAACAGGTGCGAGACGCCGCTGACATTGCTGGTCGGCAGCAGGCCGAAGATTGCCAGCAGGCCGAGCACCACGAAGCCGATGATCGCCACGACCTTGATCAGGGCGAACCAGAACTCGAACTCACCGTAGTTCTTCACGCTGAACAGGTTGGTCGCGGTCAACAGCAAGGTGATGACCAGGGTAAAGGCCCAGATCGCTATATCAGGGAACCAGGCATGCAGGATGGTCGCGGCGGCGTTGGCCTCCAGCGGAATCACCAGCACCCAGAACCACCAGTACAGCCAGCCGATGGTGAAACCGGCCCAGTGGCCGATGGCGCGGTCGGCATAAGTCGAGAAGGAGCCCGTGTCCGGCGAGGCGACGGCCATTTCGGCCAGCATGCGCATCACCAGCACCACCAGGGTGCCCGCGGCCGCATAGGCCAGCAGCACGGCAGGGCCGGCTTCGGCGATCGCGTGGCCGGAACCGACGAACAGCCCGGCGCCGATTACCCCGGCGATCGACAGCATGGTGACATGCCGCGGTTTGAGCCCCTGTTCGAGGTCATTGGAGGTCTGCGTACTGCTCATTGAAACTACCTTTGCGAAGAAAGCGAAAGCGTCCACCCGGCCTGGATATTCTTTCTCGTAAAAAGAATCCAACAGGGCGTTCTTTATTTCTTACGCAAGATTTGCGCCAAAATGTTACAGGCTCCCAGCGGGCGCGGGCTGCAAAGGTGACCGACGGATGAGCGCAAGTCCTTGAGATTAATGGCCTTGCGCCAGAACGTTACCGCACCACCCATTTGTAGAACGAAGCAGCGCACCAGAAACACACACAAAAAGTGTGCGACGCACAAATAGAGGGCGGATACGCAACCTTTGGCCGTTTTACCCTTCCAACACCTGGCCAAAGCTGGCACCATCGCGCCTTTTTTTACGCGACACCCGCTGGGAACAGGGTTCAAACGGGCGTTCGGTTGTTGACGGGGCGACAGTCTGCTGTGCCGATGCGACAACCTGTCACACGCCGTCTGCTTACACCCTGAAGCGCTGTTGGCTGTCATTCGAACGCTATGCTAGGTTGGCGCCTCGCCAGAAAAGCCGCTACCAGCAGGAGCGCAATGAACTCATGAGGACCGCACATGGCTGAGGCCACGCCCGCGCTTGAAATCCGCAACTTGCACAAACGGTACGGCTCGCTGGAGGTACTCAAGGGTGTCTCGCTGACCGCGCGCGACGGCGATGTGATCTCGATCCTGGGTTCCTCCGGTTCCGGCAAGTCCACCTTCCTGCGTTGCATCAACCTCCTGGAAAACCCGCACCAGGGCCAGATCCTGGTGGCCGGCGAAGAACTCAAGCTCAAGGCCGCCAAGAACGGCGAATTGGTTGCCGCCGACGGCAAGCAGATCAACCGCCTGCGCAGCGAAATCGGCTTCGTGTTCCAGAACTTCAACCTCTGGCCGCACATGAGCGTGCTCGACAACATCATCGAGGCGCCGCGCCGGGTGCTTGGCCAGAGCAAGGCCGAAGCCATCGAAGTGGCCGAAGCGCTGCTGGCCAAGGTCGGCATCGCCGACAAGCGCCACGCCTACCCGGCCCAGCTCTCCGGCGGCCAGCAGCAACGCGCCGCCATCGCCCGCACCCTGGCGATGCAGCCCAAAGTCATCCTCTTCGACGAGCCGACCTCGGCACTGGACCCGGAAATGGTCCAGGAAGTGCTCAACGTGATCCGCGCCCTGGCTGAAGAAGGCCGGACCATGCTGCTGGTCACCCACGAAATGGGCTTTGCCCGTCAGGTCTCCAGTGAAGTGGTGTTCCTGCACCAGGGCCTGGTGGAAGAGCAAGGATCGCCACAGCAGGTGTTCGAGAACCCGCTTTCGGCGCGCTGCAAACAATTCATGTCCAGCAACCGCTAACGGAGCAACACGCATGCAGAGCTATAAGAAATTCCTCCTGGCCGCTGCCGCCACTCTGGTGTTCTCGGCCAATGCGATGGCCGCCGACAAACTGAAGATGGGCATCGAAGCGGCCTACCCGCCGTTCAACAACAAGGATGCCAGCGGCCAGGTCGTCGGTTTCGACAAAGACATCGGCGACGCCCTGTGCGCCAAGATGAAAGTCGAGTGCGAAGTGGTCACCTCCGACTGGGACGGCATCATCCCGGCCCTGAACGCGAAGAAGTTCGACTTCCTGATCTCCTCGATGTCGATCACCGACGAGCGCAAGCAGGCGGTGGACTTCACCGACCCGTACTACTCCAACAAGCTGCAGTTCATCGCGCCTAAAGACAAGGCCGACTTCAAGACCGACAAGGCTTCCCTCAAGGGCAAGATCATCGGTGCGCAGCGCGCCACCCTGGCCGGCACCTGGCTGGAGGACAACCTGGGCGACGACATCACCATCAAGCTCTACGACACCCAGGAAAACGCCTTCCTCGACCTGACGTCCGGCCGCCTGGACGCGATCCTGGCCGACAAGTACGTCAACTACGAGTGGCTCAAAAGCGAAGCGGGCAAGCCTTACGAGTTCAAGGGCGACCCGGTTGAAGAAAGCGACAAGATCGGCATCGCCGTGCGCAAGAACGATCCGATCCGCGAGAAGCTCAACGCCGCCCTGAAGGAAATCGTGGCCGACGGCACCTACAAGAAGATCAACGACAAGTACTTCCCGTTCAGCATCTACTGATACTGACTGGCCTGCCCGGCGCCCTTCCCCGAGGGCGCCGGTCCTTAGCAAAGCCTGCCGCGACTTGAATAACCATCCATGAATATCGATCTCTACGGATTCGGCCCGGCGCTCGCCGCTGGCGCGCTGATGACCGTCAAGCTGGCTCTTTCGGCGCTGTGCCTGGGGCTGGTGCTCGGCCTGCTTGGCGCCTTGGCCAAGACTTCCCCGTACAAGCCGCTGCAATGGCTTGGCGGCACCTATTCGACCCTGGTGCGCGGCGTTCCCGAACTGCTCTGGGTGCTGCTGATCTACTTCGGCACCGTCAACCTGATGCGCGCCCTGGGTGAGTTCTTCGGCAACCCGGAGCTGGAACTCAATGCCTTCGCCGCCGGGGTCATCGCCCTCGGCCTGTGCTTCGGCGCCTACGCCACCGAAGTGTTCCGTGGCGCGATCCTCGCCATTCCCAAGGGCCATCGTGAGGCCGGCGTGGCCCTGGGCCTGTCGAAATGGCGGATCTTCACCAGGCTGATCATGCCGCAGATGTGGCGCATCGCCCTGCCGGGCCTGGGCAACCTGTTCATGATCCTGATGAAGGACACCGCGCTGGTGTCGGTGATCGGCCTGGAAGAAATCATGCGTCACTCGCAGATCGCCGTGACCGTGTCCAAGCAACCTTTCACCTTCTATATGGTGGCGGCCTTCATGTACCTGGGCCTGACCGTGCTGGCCATGACCGGCATGCACTTCCTGGAAAAACGCGCCGCTCGCGGCTTCGCGAGGAGCGCCCAATGAACTGGGAAGTGATCATCAAGTGGCTGCCCAAGCTGGCCCAGGGCGCCACGCTGACCCTGGAACTGGTGGCCATCGCGGTCATCGCCGGGCTGCTGCTGGCCATTCCGCTGGGCATCGCCCGCTCGTCGCGCCTGTGGTACGTGCGCGCCCTGCCCTATGCCTATATTTTCTTCTTCCGCGGCACGCCGCTGCTGGTGCAGCTGTTCCTGGTCTACTACGGCCTGGCGCAGTTCGACGCAGTGCGTAACAGCGCGATGTGGCCGTACCTGCGCGATCCGTTCTGGTGCGCCACCGCCACCATGACCCTGCACACCGCGGCCTATATCGCCGAGATCCTGCGCGGGGCGATCCAGGCCATCCCGCCGGGCGAGATCGAAGCGGCGCGGGCGCTGGGCATGTCCAAGCCCAAGGCGCTGTTCTACATCATCCTGCCCCGGGCCGCGCGTATCGGCCTGCCGGCCTACAGCAACGAAGTGATCCTGATGCTCAAGGCCAGCGCCCTGGCCAGCACCGTGACCCTGCTGGAACTGACCGGCATGGCCCGCACCATCATTGCCCGCACCTACCTGCCAGTGGAGATCTTCTTCGCCGCCGGGGTGTTCTACCTGCTGATGTCCTATGTGCTGGTGCAAGGCTTCAAGCTGCTGGAACGCTGGCTGCGCGTCGAGCAGTGCCAAGGCCGCTGAACCGTTCGCTCCTACCGGCGCCCCGCTAACCTGTAGGAGCGAGCCTTGCTCGCGATCGCCCTCCCCAGACACCGCCGAGCCCAGCATGCCCTCCATCCTCCAAGGCCCCGAACTCCTCAGCCGCTTCCAGGCCCTGGACCGCTTCCTGCTGGACCATCAACCGCTCTGGCGCCCACGCCCCTTCACCGAGCCGCGGCTGCCCTGGGAAGCCCAGCACCATGAACTCGCCCAGTGGCTGCGCCAGCGCAGCCTGGACGATGCCGAGGCCAGCCATAACCACCCAGAACGGCTCGATGCTCCCGCGCCCTTCCCCGATCTGGCGCGGACCGCCGCCGCGCTCGGTGCTGTGGCCGAGCTGCCGATGCACGAGGTGCCAGCCGCCCGCCAGCGCCTCAATGTCGATGTGCCCGGGCGCAAATGGCAGCAGATCGAAGCCTTCGCCGCCTGCCTGGAGTTCACCCAGGCACCCGGCCACTGGCTGGACTGGTGCTCGGGCAAGGGCCATCTCGGCCGTCGACTGCTGCAACCCGGGCAACGGCTGACCTGCCTGGAATACGACCCGGCGCTGGTCGCCAGCGGCCGGCAATTGAGCGAACACCATCGGCTGCCGGCCAGCCACCTGCAGCAGGACGTACTCGCCGCCGACGCCGCTGCCCGCCTCAGCGCCGAACACACCCCGGTGGCCCTGCACGCTTGTGGCGACCTGCATGTACGCCTGATGCAACTGGCCAGCGAACGCGGCTGCCGCCAGCTGGCTATCGCGCCCTGCTGCTACAACCGCATCAGCCATGCCGAGTACCAGCCGCTCTCCGGCCCGGCCAAGGGCTCGGCGCTGCAACTGTCCCTCGACGACCTGGGCCTGCCCCTGAGCGAGACCGTCACCGCCGGCGCCCGGGTGCGCCGCCAACGCGACAGCTCCATGGCCCGCCGCCTGGCCTTCGACCTGCTGCAACGCCGGCTGCGCGGGGTCGACGAATACCTGCCCACCCCGTCGCTGCCCGCCAGTTGGCTGGACAAACCCTTCGCCGACTACTGCCGCGACCTGGCGGCCCTCAAGGACTTACCCACAGTCGGTTCGCAGGACTGGCCGGCGCTGGAAGCCGCCGGCTGGCAGCGCCTGGCCCAGGTCCGCAACCTGGAGCTGCTGCGCGGCCTGTTTCGCCGACCCTTGGAGCTGTGGCTGGTGCTCGATCGCGGGCTGTTTTTGCAGGAACAGGGTTACCGCGTACAACTGGGCCTGTTCTGCCCGGCACCGCTCACCCCACGCAATCTGATGCTGCTGGCGGAACGTGGATAAGTTGGATCCATCATCCTATCCAGCCTGTGGATAACTCTGTTGATGAAATCCCGCCAAAGCCGCTGAAAGCGCCTGCTACAGCCTCAATACAGAGCTGGTCATTTTTTGTTCATAAAAATAAATCAGCGAAAAAACAGCCAGTTGCGGCGAGTTGAGAACGGATCCACAAAATCAGCGAAAACAGCCGCGCGACAGCCATCGATTGTGCATAAGCGTCAATGCCAAAGGACATAACAGCCGAAAACCGGCACCACAGGCGCGGCAAATTGCGCCGGTCGGCGACGCTTGTTATACAGACGCAGGCGCTCGCGGGCGCGTCCGATCCAGAACCTTTGTGATTGACGGGAAAAGACAGTGACGTTCATTTCTTATGCACAAAATTTCGAAGACATCCGCCTGTGGCGCGCGCTCAAACACATTGAAAACGGCTTCTACATCGACGTCGGCGCCAACCACCCCACCGCCGACTCGGTGACCCGCGCCTTCTACGATCGCGGCTGGCGCGGCATCAACGTCGAACCGGTGCCGAGCTATTACCACGCCCTGTGCCAGGAGCGGCCCAGGGACACCAACCTGCAATGCGCCGCCGGCGACAACGCCGAGGCCCTGACCTTCTACGGCATCGCCGATACCGGCCTGTCCACCCTCGACCCCGCCATCGCCCAGCAGCACAAGGACGCCGGCATGCAGGTGCAGACCCAGATCGTCAGCTCACACACCCTGAGCGACATCTGCAAGGCCCACGTTGGCGGCCCCATCCATTTCCTCAAGATCGACGTCGAAGGCCATGAAGAAACCGTGCTGCGCAGCATGGACTTCAACCGCTGGCGGCCGTGGATCCTGCTGATCGAAACCCCGTGGAACCGCGACCAGGCCTGGGAAACCCTGGTCACCGGCGCCGGCTACCACCCGGTGGTGTTCGACGGCATCAACACCTTCTACCTGGCCGAAGAACACCTGAACCTCAAGGGCGCCTTCGACATCCCGCCGTGCAACCTCGACGAGTTCCAGTTCAACCCCGGCCACCGCTTCGTCGCCCCCGCCACCGACCTGGAACAGGCCCTCATCGCCGAACGCCAACGCGCCGACCGCGCCGAAGCTGCACTGCACGCCCTGCGCAACAGCCGCTCGTGGCGCGCCCTCGAAAAACTCAAGAAAGTGCTGGTCCGCAGCTAGAGCCCGGCACAAAGCAAAAATAGTCAGATTTCAGGGGTTTACAGAACCTCGCCAATCGCTATAATCGTCGCCCACACGCCGGTATAGCTCAGTTGGTAGAGCAACTGACTTGTAATCAGTAGGTCCCGGGTTCGACTCCTGGTGCCGGCACCATACAAGGTTGCAGAGAAGGCTTTCAAAATCTCTGGAACCCCCGAAAAACCCGCCTTCTGGCGGGTTTTTTCGTTTTGGGGGTTCTGCAAAAGCGATGATCCTGTCGCTGAATCGACCTGTGCTGTGCTGTCAATAACGCGACTTTGGCAAAAGTTTTACGCTAGTGTTTCCCTGCGGGCCAAGACGGTTTTCCCGTGCATTGCCTTTAAAAACAGGTGCGAACGCTTATGACGAATGCCACGCCATCCATCAAACTCAGCACTCTTCGGCAAATAGCCCCCTACCTGAGCATGCGTGGGGTGTCGCCGCTGGAGTTCTTTCGGCGTTACGGCATTTCCCCTCATGTTTTTCAAAACCCTGATGCCTGGGTACCGCGAGCGGCCTGTTTTCATATAGCCAATGAAATGGCGGCTATCGCACAGGACCCCTTCGGCGGTGCCTGTGTGGGGCATCTGATCGAAGTACGCTCGCTCGGTGCCTGGGGCGAGTTGATATTGGGCTCGACCAACCTCGCTCAGGCTTGCGCAACGGCGGCGATCTATACCGACTTGCTGCATCAAGGAGGAGAGGTAGAAATCGTCACCGAAGGCCGTACAACGAAACTGATCCACCAATTTACCGGGCAGCACGGGGCTGATCCGAAGCAGGTCATTCTCGGCACTCTGGCGCTGCTGAGAAAAGTGCCGCTCATGTCCGGTGAGCCTGGCGCCATACGCGTGCATCTGCAAAACCCGAGGGAAAGAGGCGATGAGGCGCTTGAAGAATACCTGGGGCCGAATCTCGAAATGAACGCGCAGTACAACATGATCGAATTCGACCGTGAGTTGCTCGACACGCCCCTGCAACCTGTTCGGGATGACGCCTGGAAAGTCACCGAAGCCTTGAGGTCGACAGCGCAAGCAGCAGGCGTACTTATGGAGCGGATATCGGATCAGGATCAATCCAAACTTACCGCTATCTCAAGAAACATCGGACTGTCTTCTCGAACGCTGCAGCGCCGTCTCAAGTATTGCGGTATCGACTTCGAAGATCTACGCGACGAGACGCGGCGCAGCGAGGCACTTCAACTCATTGCCAGCGGTAAATACACCGCGACCGAAATTGCCTACATGGTGGGTTACAGCGATCAAGCGCACTTTACTCGAGCCTTCAAACGCTGGACCGGGAACTCACCGTCGCGCTACCGCTCGGCCTTGAAACATGATTATTAAAATTCAAGACAGCGTCTTCGCCTGACCACTTGCTCCCTCTCCCACCCGCCCCTTCGGCCCACTTCGGGCTAAGCCTTCCAATAGCCTCGAACTACCGGGATAGGGCTTGCCGTCCTGATCTGAGCAGCCATTTCTGTACGAGCGCCGCCGGCAAGCTGATCGGTAAGTAATGGCTTGGCCTTTTGGCATCAAATGGCAAGTTTCCATCGAGGCGTTCTTATACAGTTTTAAAAGGTAATGCCAACCCCAGCAAGCGCTGCAGCAAGCAATCCATGTACAAGAAAAGCCTGAAGCCGGGGAAGGGAATCACTTCTTATAAGATCAAGAGGTTTAAATGTCCTACTCATCCACGGCCTGCATCGTCGCCCTGACGTTGGCAACTTTTGCCAGTGCAAACGCGCAGTCATCCCCTGCCGCGGCGACGCTGGTGGGTGTCGATAACTTTGTTCGTGCCGAGTCCGACCTGTACATGGGCAAAACGGTGACGAGTGGAGGCTTTGGTCAGTTTGTTCATAACCGTGAACCGGTTCCTATCGACGCTCAGAATGTCGTCCGAATGAATCGGGACACCCTCTACTCATCAGCGGTGTTCGATCTCGATGCCGGTCCAGTCACGATCACATTGCCTGAGGCCGGTGAGCGGTTCATGTCGATGCAAATGGTCAACGAAGATCACTACGTACCCGCCGTCATTTACGGTGCCGGTCGCCATACGCTGACGAAAGAGGATATCGGCACACGCTATGTGTTTGTCGCTGTGCGCATTTTCTTCGATCCCACGGATCGCGCAGACCTTGAGCAGGTGCATGAGTTGCAGGACGCAATCCAGGTCAGCCAGGCCAAGCCAGGGGAGTTCGTAGTACCGAAGTGGGATCAGGCGAGCCAGAAAAAGATGCGTGATGCCCTGGCTGTCCTGGGTTCGACAATCCCCAACTACAACCAGTCCTTTGGCCCTAAAGGTAGCGTCGATCCGATCCAGCACCTGATCGGAACCGCGACGGGGTGGGGCGGAAATCCGAGCAAGGACGCCATCTACCTCGGCGGTGTGATGCCGCAGAACGATGGGAAAACCGTTTACCGTCTCAAAGTTGGACAGGTTCCGGTCCGCAGTTTCTGGTCTGTGAGTGTTTACAACGCAGAGGGATACTTTCAGAAAAACCCATATGACACTTACTCGTTGAATAACCTCACTGCCAAGAAAAGCGATGATGGCTCAATTGTCATTCAGTTCGGTGGTTGTGACGCAAAGATCACTAATTGCCTGCCCGTTATGCCTGGCTGGAACTATACGGTCAGGCTTTATCAGCCGAGCAACGAAATACTAAATGGCCAATGGCGTTTCCCACAGCCGCAGCCCGTCGTTCTATAAGTTCAATCATTCAAATAACGACTGGTTATTTAGATCAATTGGCAGACGCCTTAGTAGCGTTAAACGCACGGCTACCAAGTTTGATATGGCTTATTAAGTCAGGGATGGCTCTGAACTACAGAGTTCACACCAAAGGAACTAAACAATGACAAGCAAAGACCATTCAAATTCTTCTAGACACCCGCAGATGTTCATCATGGGTGCAGCCCTCGCATTGACGCTGGTGTTGCCTGCCCATGCAGCCATTGACGATTCAAACGGCGCTCCATCCGTGACGGTAGGCGGCGGAGTTGCCGTTGGCCCGTTGTACCAAGGCTCTTCACACTACGCCGCGTTCCCGTCGCTGAAACTGAAGGCGCTCTTGCCTACCCAGGACTGGGGCACCTTTACCGCGGCCTTCCCGGACGGGCTGCGTTGGGACTTGCCGGGGCTGGCTCCTTTCGGAGTGGCCTTGTTGATCGGTTATGACCCGGGACGCAAGGAACGCATTCATACCCTGGACGGCCGTGATGACTACCTGCGGGGCATGGGCAACCTGGACAGCACCGCCCTGGTCGGGGCGGAAGCGTACTGGATCCTGCCGGCCGGCCGCCTGTTCGTGCGCGGCCTGCAATCGAGCCAGAACCGTCATTACGGTGGCGAAAGCCTGGGGCGCACGGCGTACCTGGAAGCCGGGGTCGCCACGGCATACCCACTGTCTTCGACCTTGACCCTGGACTCGACGCTGTACGGCACCTGGAGCAATGAGAACGACATGATGGCGCGCTTCGGCGTCACGGCCCAGCAAGCCGCGCGCACCCGGTTCGATGAATACCGCCCGGGTGGCGGGATGCGCGACGTGACCTTGAAGCTGGGCCTCACCTGGCAATGGCAGCCACAGCTGGCACTGGAAGGCGGCATCAAGACCTACGCCCTGGTCGCCGACGCCCGCGACAGCCCGCTGACGGGTGAGAAGGTCGGTGCCGGTGCCTATCTGAACGCTCTATACCGGTTTTGATAAACCGGTAATACCGGCGCCATCCGATACAGATAAGGGAATGATCGATGAAAAAACTACCTAAGCAGTTGGGGATGACCGTGTCCCTGGCCGGCCTATTCGGCTCGGGACTGCTGCTCGCCGAAGATGCCGCCACCCAGGTCACGGACCCTCACTTCAAGCTGGCTCCAGGCTATCTGGACCCGGCTGACTTGCCAGTGCGCCTGGCGCTGCTCGGTGCCCCGCCCAAACCAGACTCCGCGGCGCTGGCGCGGGATGAGGAAGCACGGCGTGCGGCGCTGGCGCTGCGTGGCACCGTTCGGGAGAAACTCGCGGCAGCGGATGCGGCGCTGTCATTCCCTGGCCCGGCGAAAACATTCTCCTGCGCATTGGGCACGCCGATCACCGAGAAAAGTACACCGCATCTTTACACCTTGATGCAGCGCACCCTGACCGATGCGGGCGGCTCCACCTACGCCGGGAAGAATGCCTACAACCGTACCCGTCCTTTCGTGGTGCATAACCAAAGCACGTGCCGCAAAGACATGGAGCCACTGCTGCGCACGGATGGTTCCTGGCCGTCCGGCCACTCTGCCGCGGGCTGGGCCTGGAGCCTGGTATTGGCTGAGATCAATCCGGCACGCGCCACCGAATTGATGACCCGTGGCCTGTCATACGGCCAGAGCCGGGTCATCTGCGATGCGCACTGGCAGAGCGACGTGGATGCAGGCCGCATCATGGGGGCCGCCACAGTGGCGAGCCTGCATGGCAATCCGGCGTTCCTGGCGGACCTGGAGGCCGCGAAGGAGGAGGTCAAGGCTGCGCAAAAGGCGGGCCTGAAGCCTACAGAGGACTGTGCGGCCGAGGGCGTGGCGCTCTCGCTGACCCAGCACTGATCGGAGAAACACCATGATGCACAGTGACAACCCACGCTCGCCTTTGCGGTGCAAGCAGGCCCGCCTGGCGCTGCTGGTCAGCGCCTTGACGACCGCGGGCTCCAGTCTGCCGATGGTGGCCATGGCGGCAGACGCTGATGGCTGGCAGTTCAACGGCGGGCCTTACCTGTGGGGCGCCGGTATCCGTGGGCATGTGGGCCACCGCAGCACCGGGACCCAGTTTATAAAATCCGACTTCTCCGACATCGCGCGTAGCGTCGATATGTCGGTGATGCTGATGGGCGAGGCGCGGCGCGGGCCCTACAGCGTACTCGCCGACCTGATGTACATCGACACCGACACCCGCAACCGTCTGCCAGCGGGCGCCCCGGCGTCCAAGCTTGAGGTGGAAAGCAAGACGGCCTCGGGATTCCTGGGGGGCGGATACCAGGTGTTGGGGGATGACGATCATCGGTTGGACGTCGCGGGCGGCGTGCGGGTCTGGTACAGCAGCACCACCATCACCCTGCACGGCGGGCCTGCTGGCGGCCTGTCCGGGTCCGACAAGGCCACCTGGGCCGACGCCATGGCGGGGCTGCGTGGGCACTATGCCGTGAACGAGCGATTCTGGTTGTCATCCTGGGGCATGGCGGGCGCCGGCCAGTCGCGGGAAGACTGGGACCTGGCCGCGCTGGCGGGCTGGGAGTTCTGGCCGGGCTTTTCTGCGGTGGCCGGTTACCGGGCCATGGGGGTGAATTATCGCCATGACGGTTTTGTCTACGACATTGTCCAGAAGGGGCCACTGTTGGGGATCAGTGGGCGATTCTGAGGCTTTCATGTCATTACGTTTTTCTCTGCTACCCATCCGCAGTATGTCAAAGGCCAACCTTCGGGTTGGCCTTTGTTGCTTTCCAAGATCAGGTTTTTCGAACATCCCGTTCGATATTTTCTCATATTCACAGAAGCCAATTAGATCGATCATGCGCCACGACTCACGCAGATGCGGGTGAAACAGTGGGATGGATAACTAACCTGATCGCCTATTTAACAGGCCGTCAGTCAGCTCAAGACACACCTCAAGAGGAAGTACGCATGGCTAAGGTATTGGTTCTTTATCATTCGATGTACGGTCATATCGAAACAATGGCCCAGAGCGTGTCGGAGGGTGCCCGGAGCGTTCCCGGGGTTGAAGTCACCCTCAAACGCGTACCCGAGACCATGGACCCGGAAGCCTTCAAGGCTGCCCATGGCAAAGTGGATCAGAGCGCTGCGGTTGCCACGCCAGGTGAGCTGGGCGACTACGACGCAATCATCCTGGGTACTCCGACCCGCTTCGGCAATATGTCGGGCCAGATGCGCAACTTCCTCGACCAGACTGGTGGGTTGTGGGCCAAGGGCGGCCTGGTTGGCAAGCTCGCCAGTGTATTCACCTCGACAGGTACCGGCGGCGGCCAGGAGATGACCATTACCTCCACGTGGACCACCCTGGCTCACCACGGCATGATCATTGTGCCCATCGGTTACAGCTCGCCAGCCTTGTTCGATACGTCCAGTCTCGGCGGTGGCACGCCTTATGGCGCATCCACCATTGCCGGTGGTGACGGCTCGCGCCAGCCTGATGCCCGGGAACTGGAGATCGCCCGTCATCAAGGCCAGTACGTGGCCCAGCTGGCGGTCAAACTGAGCAAGTAGGCGCTGGCCAGGCCGAGCTGAGACAGACACTGCCTAGCGCGCTCTGTAATCAGCAGGTCCGGAGACAAAACCAAGCCCTCGCAGCAATGCGAGGGCTTGGTTGTTTCTGTCTACGTAACAAGCGACGTAACAAGCCCCCCGTCTCTTGGCGATGACCATCAATGCGCGCAAATCGCAACCTCCGGTCGAGACCAGCCCCATCGTCAGCACTGCCTGCGGCCATTCCCCCTCAATTGATCGCCACTGAAAACAAAAATCCGCCCGGCCGTACGTTTTCAGAACCATCCCCTTAAAGGCATCAGCCCTTGGTAAGTGTCAAAACATGCCCAGCGGTGACGACGGTTCTCTTGCCGCCTTCAGGAGTTGGAAACAGTGCTCATCTGGAATATGCGTATTTGAAGAGGGGAAATGGAGGAAAAGAAGGATCAGACCATCTTATTTTCCTGAGGCATACACCATAGAGAGCCCGATTCAGAAAGGTCTCATTTCTTGGGCAATTGCATCCAAACCAGAATGCCGGCTTCAGTCGATATCCGGGCTCACTAATAAAGCCATCGGTATATCTGCAGGCTTTCACACCTATGGGGAAATGGAATGCATCCCAGACCTAACATCACCCTGCATCCTTCTGCACGAGAAACGCTCTCTCGACACAGGTGCATGGTGCCTTCTCTTGCCATTGGACTGCTCCTTGCCTACCAACCCGGTACCGCCCTGGCGGACCTCTCCTTCGATGGGAAGAACCGCTTCATCATGACGGGCCAGCGAATGTCCGTAACCCTGGTCAACGACGGCAAGAAGGCCGCCCTGGCGCAAGTTTCGCTGGACTGGGGAGAGAAAGAGTCTGGGCGCAGCCAGACACTGCCCCTGGCGGTCTCCAAACCGTTGCTGCAAATCTCCAGCGGACAGAAAGCCACCGTGGAAATTTTCTACCAGGGAACAGGCCTGCCTACTGACCGCGAATCTTATCTTCTGTTGAGCGTCCTGGACGTGCCTCCGGCCGCCAAAACGCCTCACACCATGACAGTCGCTTTACGGCACCGCTTCAAGCTGCTCTACCGCCCACCGCTGAAGAACACCTTGGACGACGCCATGGCCGGATTGTCCTGGGATACGCAGAGAGAAACCGCAGGCAGGCTCATCGCCGACAACCCTTCCCCCTACTACCTGACCCTCAACGATATCGAAGCCACAGGCCCGAATGGCCAGCCCTGTGGCCAGCCGATCGAGCATCTGATGCTCCCGCCGTTCTCGACACAGCCCATCGACATACCGGCCTGCCAACCTGCCAGCCTGCGTTATCAGATCGTCAGTGACGCAGGCAACCTGCGCCCCTACGGGGCAACACTATCCGCCAACCAAAAAAGCCACGGCTCGGCTCAATTTTGAGGTCAATGGACGAGACATGATGAAAAAAATTTACCAACTGATTTCCCTGGCCCTGCTACTGCTTCTTACTCAGAAGAGCTATGCCTTGGCCTGCAAAAAAGATGGCACCCAGGCCGCCGATGCGATCATGATCTTCACCAGCATTGCGGTACCCAATACCCTGCCAAAGGATACCGTGCTCTGGCGCTCCGATAACTACAGCATCAGCATGACCTGCTGGCAGGACAACTCCGGGTATGGCAAAGAATACGTTTACTTTTATTTAAGCCCTCGCGACCCAGGCCTCACTCAATTGGGACCAGACCTGGAGGTGGGTATCCACCTGAACGGAACCGACCTGCGCTGTACTCAACTGGAGAGATGCCGGGTGCAACTCCCCATCGTTTTCGAAGGCTGTTACGTTACAAGCGGTTGCAAGGACAAAGCTCAAACCTTCCCATTGAACTTCAACTTCTTTATCTCCAAAAAGAGCCCGCCCAGCTCAGGCAAGGAGGGAAGCCTGACAGGCGTCCCGATTTATCCAGCGTTCCAGTTGGATGGAGCGGGCGGTATGAACATCAACCCTGATAGCAACTTTGTCATGTTACTGGGCGGCTTGAACAATATGCGCTATATCTCTTGCTCATCGACCCTGTCTGTCTCCCCCAAGACCGTCGACTTTGGCAGTATCGCTGCCGCCTTGGCGCAAGCCGACAAGGTGATCAAGGAAGTCCCGTTCAGCATCACCACCCTCAAGACCTGCAATAGTGCTTACGGGCTGAACGCACGGCTCACGCCGGTCGCCGCTACCGCGGCGGATGGCTACACCCTGGTGCCAAACAACAACTCATCGGTGGGCATCAGCCTGCTCAAGCAACCGAGCCGCAGTGCCATCCCCTTCAACAAAGAGTTCACCCTGGTGGAGAACAGCCGTGACCAGATGGTGGTGAATAACTTCCTGGCTCAACTGAAATGGCGAACCAGCAAGGCGATTCTCGGGAAATTCAACGCCACCGCGACGATCGATGTTTTTTATAAATAGCCCCTCCAACCTCTGACATTTCGCCTGTCATTCGACCGTTTGAAGAACTTGAAACAAGGGCGCCAATTGGCGTCCTTGTCTTTGCAGGGCGTGGTAGATCCAACGGCCATCACTCGCCCGATTACCCACGCAGATACAGAGTCCGGACAGACGGATCCAGGCCCCTCCGATTACTGCATACGCCCGCAGTCCGCGGCCTCCAGCGAGGCGTTGACAGGGGCGGTGCTATACTTTTTTAGCTAGTAATCAGCGTGCGGTGTTATCCAGAGCGGCAGGAAAAACGGTCTGGAATTTCAGATAACGACTGCAGAAAAAATGGGGGCCTCTGCGACGATGAAGTAGGAGGTGACTCATGAACCGGCATTTTTACATCAGCAATAACCTCGACGATCTGGAAACCGTTGAAAACGAGCTGGAAGCCAGCGGTATCAGTACCGAGCAGATTCATGTGCTCAGCGACCGGGACGCGGATGTGGAACAGCATCACCTGCATGATGTGAATTCACTCATGAAGCAGGATGTCGTTCACTCTGGCGAGATTGGCGCGGTCATTGGCCTACCGCTCGCGGCATTGGTACTGCTCGGTGCCTATCTGGCAGGTTGGACCGAGTCCGCGGCAGGCTGGGTGCCGTTCATCTTTCTGGCGATCGTGATTCTGGGCTTCAGCATCTGGGAAGGCGGCTTCTTCGGTATCCAGGTGCCCAATAGCCACTTCAGCAATTTGAAAAAGACGATAAAAGACGGCGAGCATATTTTCTTCGTGGACGTCGAACCCGCTCAGGAACCGATCCTGGATCAGGTCATCAGCCATCACCCACAACTGCAGGTCGCCGGGACCGGCGCAGCAGCGCCTCACTGGATAGTGGCCTGGCTGCAGAAATGGCATCAGTTCAAGCGCACGATATAGGACGCCGCGGCGCTTGAACGCCGGAGGCGGAAGCCGGTCATTGCCCGAGGAAAATCCCCCGGGTGGAAAACACGTAGTCCGCCTCGGCGGCCATCAGGCCAACCAGCACCAGCAGGCACAACGGCGGGACGAGGATGGCGTAGACCATCGCCAGGCGCTCCCAGGCCATGTGCATGAAGATGGAAACGATCAGGCCGGCCTTCAACAACATGAGGACCAGGATCAGCGACCACCTGAAGTAGCCCTGGAAGTGAAAGTAGTCGACCAGGTAAGACAGGGTACTGAGTACGAACAACAGCCCCCAGATCTTCAGGTACAGGCTCAGTGGATGCTGTTGACCTTGTGCATGTGCCATCGCCGGTACTCCTCTGCGGGCTCACCATAAGTAGAAGAAAGCGAAGATAAATACCCACACCAGATCCACGAAGTGCCAGTACAACCCGGCGATCTCGACGATCTGATAGTTGCCGGAGCGCTCGTAGTCCCCGCGCAACACCTTGAAGGCGACGATGCACAGGTAGATGACGCCGACCGATACATGCAGCCCGTGGAAACCGGTAATCATGAAAAAACTGGCGCCGAACTGCGCCGCGCCCATGGGGTTCGACCAGGGGCGTACGCCTTCGGCGATGAGCTTGCTCCACTCGAACGCCTGCATGCTGACGAAGGTCGCACCGAAGGCCGCGGTCGCCAGCATCAGGGCCGCGCATTTGCCGCGCACACGGCGATAGGCGAAGTTCACGGCCATGGCCATGGTGCCGCTGCTGCTGATCAGCACGAAGGTCATGATGGCGATCAGGATCAGAGGGATTTCAACGCCGCCGATGGTCAAGGCGAACACTTCGCTGGGGTTCGGCCAGGGGACGGTGGCGCTGATGCGCACCGACATGTAGCCGGTCAGGAAGCAGGTGAAGATGAAGGTGTCGCTGAGCAGGAAGATCCACATCATCGCCTTGCCCCAGGGCACCCGCTTGAACACATCCTGATCCGAGGCCCAGTCGCTGGCGATGCTCTTCCACCCCGCTACCAGCGTATCGGGTGGGGGCGGGACGGGATTTTCCGGAGGGGTTGCTGAGGGCAATGCCATGGCTTCACCTCAGGCCGCAGAATGCGGCGATGGCTTGATAGGTTTCCGGCGTGCTGGTCAGCAGGGCGAAGAGGACGATCCACAGCCCCAGCAGGTAGTGCCAGTAGATGGCGCAGAGCTCCACGCTGGGCGCCAGTCGCGACAGCGGAACGCGTCGCAGGAACCTGGCGCCGACTCTGCCCCACGCCACCAGGCCTCCCAGCAGATGCAGCCCGTGTACGCCGGTCAGCAGATAGAAAAAGCTGTTGGCCGGATTGGCGGAGATGAAATAACCCCAGTCGACGAACTGCTTCCAGACCCAGAGTTGCCCCCCGAGAAAGGCGATCGCGAAGACACCGCCCAGGGCGAAGCCGAGGGTGGCCCCGTTCAACACACCCCGCCGGGCGGCCATTCGCGCCCACTGCAGGCTGATACTGCCCAGCACCAGCAGGAGCGTGTTCAGCCAGAGTTGCCGGGCACTGGCCAGCGGCGCCAACGGCTCGGTCAGAGGCTGCCAGTCCGCCATTTGCGAACGCGCGATGAAGGCCAGCAGGAACAGCAGGAACAGCGAGGTCACCACCACCAGGAACATTCGCAGGCCCACTTTTGCGGCCTTCGCCCTGTCCAGGCCTGCCGGTCCCCGAGAGTGGTCGGGGGGCTGGCTCCAGCGGCCGCCGGCACCGGCGCTTTCGGTGTTTTTCAATAGCGGCCCGTTCATGGTCTTTCGCCTGCGATCCTGGCTTCCGCGCTGCGCTGTCTCATCTGCTCCAGCTCCTGGGCAGAAACCGTCTGTGGCACGAAGTCCTGCTCTATCCCGGGCACGCTGTAGTCATAGGCCCAACGGTGCACCACCGGCAGCTCCGGCCCCCAGTTGCCATGGACGGGCGGGGTGTCCGGCGTCTGCCATTCCAGGCTGGCCGCCCCCCATGGGTTCGGGCCCGCCGGCTTGCCTCTGAAGGCGCTCCAGGCCAGGTTGAAGAGGAACAGCAGCTGGCATACCCCGACCGTCAGCGCGACAACGGTGATGAACGCATTCAGTTGCTGCGCCGATTGCGGGATGAAGTCGTAGTTCTGCCAGGCGTAATAGCGCCGAGGCATGCCCAACAGCCCCAGGTAATGCATGGGGAAGTAGATGCAGTAAGTACCGAGGAAGGTTATCCAGAAATGCAGCTTGCCCAGGGTGTCGTTCATCAGGCGCCCGGTGATCTTCGGAAACCAGTGATAGATGGCGCCAAATATCACCAGGATCGGCGCGACTCCCATGACCATATGGAAGTGGGCCACCACGAAGTAGGTGTCCGACAGCGGGATATCCACAATCACGTTGCCAAGAAACAACCCGGTGAGGCCACCGACCAGGAAGGTGACGATAAAGGCCAGGGCGAACAGCATCGGCACCGTCAGGTGGATATCGCCATGCCACAGGGTCAGCACCCAGTTGTAGACTTTCAGCGCGGTCGGCACGGCGATGATCAAGGTGGTGGCGGCGAAAAAGAAGCCGAAGTACGGGTTCATCCCGCTGACGTACATATGGTGCGCCCAGACCACGAAGCTCAGCACGCCGATGGCAATGATCGCCCAGACCATCATGCGGTAACCGAAGATGTTCTTGCGCGCATGGGTGCTGATCAGGTCTGAGACCAGGCCGAACGCCGGCAGGGCGACGATGTAGACCTCCGGATGGCCGAAGAACCAGAACAGGTGCTGGAACAGGATCGGGCTGCCCCCCTGATGCGCGAGCTGCTGCCCCATGGAGATCACCGCCGGCATGAAGAAGCTCGTGCCCAGCAGCCTGTCGAACAGCATCATCACCGCGCTGACGAACAAGGCCGGAAAGGCCAGCAGGGCCAGGATCGAGGCCATGAAGATGCCCCAGACGGACAGCGGCATGCGAAACAGCGTCATGCCACGCGTACGGGCCTGCAGCACCGTGGTCACGTAGTTCAGCCCGCCCATGGTGGCGGCGACGATGAAGATCGCCAGCGACACCAGCATCAACACGATGCCCCATTCGGTCCCCGGGGTGCCCTGGGTGATGGATTGCGGCGGATAGAGTGTCCAGCCCGCCCCGGTGGGCCCGCCCGGGACGAAGAAGCTGGAAAGCAGCACCAGGACCGAGAGCAGGTAGAACCAGAAGCTCAGCATGTTGACGTAGGGGAAGACCATGTCCCGGGCGCCAATCATCAGCGGAATCAGATAGTTGCCGAAGCCGCCCAGGAACAGGGCCGTCAGCAGGTAGATGACCATGATCATGCCGTGCAGGGTCATCGCCTGGTAATAGGTGCTGGCGTCCATGAACTCGAGGCTGCCGGGAAAACCGAGCTGTATGCGCATCAGGCCGGACAGCACCAGGGCGACGAGCCCCACGGAGATCGCCGTCAAGGAATACTGGATGGCGATGACCTTGTGGTCCTGGCTCCAGATATAGCGCGTGAAGAAGCTCTTCGGTTCGTGCAGGACTTCTGTTTCTGCATGCTCGACATAAGCCATCAGGTCATCCTCCGGTAAGTTTCGGAGCATTTCCGGCTAGTTACGGCGACTTGCCCGATTCCACCTTGCCGGCATCCGCGTCGACAGCAGCTTTCGACTTGATGAAGGCGATCAGGGCGTCCAGTTCCTTGTCATTGGGGGTAAAGGTCGGCATCACCGCGGCGTAACCCTTGACGATCGCGGCGCCAGGGTGGCGCACTGAATCCTTCAGGTAGCCCTCATCGACCTTGATCTGAGAACCATCGGCCAGGGTTTGCGTCTTGCCGTACAAGCCCTGCCAGCCCGGACCGATACCCTGGCTGCCATCGACACTGTGGCAAGCCAGGCAACCCAGCGATTCGGCCAGCCGCTGTCCCTGCGCCGCCAGCTCATCCTGGGCGTCTGCAGGGCCTTGTTCTTTCTGCCCCACGGCACTCAGCGACTTGATGAAAGCCACCACGGCGGCCAGTTCATCCTGACTGAAAGTATAGGCCACCATGACCGGCGGATAGCCCTGGACCAGCCTGGCCTGCGGCTCGAGAATCGACTCCTTGAGGTAGGCCTCGTCGACCTGGACGCGGGTGCCATCGGCCAGCTGCTCCGAGCGGCCGTACAGGTCCTTCCAGCCCGGGCCCAGGCTGGTGCTGCCGTCCTGGCTATGGCAAGCGTGGCAGCCATGGCTTTCCACCAGTTGGCGGCCTTTTTCCAGCAGGCTGTCCCGGCTTGGCGTGGCGACGCTGGTCAGGGTCTGGGCAAAGGTCGGCTGGCTGGCGAACCATTGGTCGAAAGCGCCCTGCTCCTCGACGACCAGATGGCCGCGCATGTTGAAATGCCCCACGCCACAGTATTCGGCGCACAGCACTTCGAACTTGCCGAGCCTAGTCGGGGTGAACCAGAAGTGGGACACCATGCCCGGCACCATATCCATCTTCGCGCGCATCTGCGGAATATAAAAATCGTGCAGCACATCCTTTGCCCGCAGCAGGACTTTTACCGGCCGATCGATGGGCAGGCGCACTTCATTGTTCATGATCAGCACATCGTCCTGCCCGGCAGGGTCATTGCGATCAAGACCGAAGGGGTTGCCGGGATCGATCCATTTGACATCCGCCTTGCCGAGTTTTCCGTCACGCCCGGGAAAGCGAAACGCCCACTGCCACTGCTGGGCAATCACTTCGAGCTGGGTGGCCTCTTGCGGCACCTGGACAAAATCGTTGTAGACCACAAGGCCAGGCGCGAGCATGCCGATGATGCCCAATGAAGTGAGGATGACCAGCCACCCTTCCAGCTTCCGGCTTTCCGGCTGGTAGTGCGCCCGGGCACCTTCGCGATGACGGAAGCGAATCACGGCGATGGCCATGAACAGCGTGATGGCGATGAAAAAGATGCCGGTGATGACCAAGGTGATCAGCAGCGTGGTGTCTATCGACCCCCAGTTGGAGGCAGCCGGCGTCATGTGCCAGGGAGCAAGCAGGTGAAACAGCACCGAAGCGACAACGACTAGAACCAGGATGATTGCTATCGCCATTTTCTCGTCTTCCTGTGCCGGTTGTTCTGTGGCCATGCAAACGCAACGTCGCCCAACCGCAGCGCCACACCGATGCCTAACCCTCCTCCCAAGCCTGCTGGAACATTGCCTCTATCCCCGGGGCAAATCTTCTGAAAAGTATAGTGCGCCCCGTCGGACCTGCGCCGCCGGGCCCCGACACGACACAAGGCCAGTGGGTTGTGGCCTCACCACGTCCCTTTCCCCTGATGGCCATCCCCAACACTCGCCAAGCATGCTCAAATAGCCCCGCGCTTTTGCCACCCGCCACACCCGATCCGGAGCCGAACATGAAAAACACCTTTGCCCTGACCTTGGCCCTGATGCTCAGCCTGCCGTCGCTCCACGCCCAGGCAGAAGCAGTGGGCGATGCCGAGGCCGGTGGCAAGCTGTTCAAGCGCATCTGCGGCGGCTGCCACAATATCGGGCCTTCGGTGCGCAGCTCTTTCGGGCCGCAGCTCAATGGCATTTTCGGGCGCACTGCGGGGAGCGTGGCGGACTATCACTACTCCGACGCGATGAAGTCCTCCGGCATCGTCTGGACCCGCGACAAGCTGGTGGCTTATCTGGAAGATCCAAAGGCCGTGGTGCCCGGTACGCGGATGATTTTCTGGGGACTGAGCGATCAGGAGAAGATCGATAATCTGCTGGCTTATCTGCAGAGCTTTCAGGCGCAACAGCCCTGAGTGACCTGACAAATCAAAGCGGCCCCAGATCCTCAACGGGCGCTTCGCGCCCGATCGCAGCCTGGCGGCAGCGGCTACAGGGAGCAGCCGCGGTGCTGTTCAAGACGGGGCAACACCCACAAAAAAGCCCCGAACCAGTCGGGGCTTTTTCTATTGCCGGCCCAGTATCAGGCCGCGATCAGGCGTTTATCAGAACACGTTGATCGGGTAGTCGACGAACACACGCAGTTCGTTACCGCTGTCGTTGTAGCCACTGGATTTCTGCGATACGCGCAGGATCGAGCTACGCACCTTGACGCTCAGGTCCTTGGCCGGGCCGCTCTGGACCACGTACTTGAACTGGTTGAAGATTTCGCGCTCGGTGCCGCCAGTGGTGGTCTGGCCATCGCTGTTGGTGGAGGTGATGTTGTCACCACGTACATAGGCCAGGTTGTAGGTCAGGCCCGGTACGCCGAAGGCGCCGAAGTCCAGACCGTAGCCCAGCTGCCAGCTGCGTTCGTCTTCAGCGTTGAAGTCGGACCAGTAGGAGTTGGCCAGGTAGATGGTGTTGCCGCCATCGCCCACGCGATTCTGACCACGCTGGTAACCGCCATAGGCGTAGCCCAGGTTGCTGTCGCCGGTGCTGCGCTGGTGCGCCAGGGTGAACGAGTGCGGGCCGGTGGCGTAGGTGGCTGCCAGGCTCCAGATCTTGTTGTCCTGGCCGCCCGCGTTGACGTCTTCTGCGTAGGACTTGTCCAGCTTGGTACGGTAGCCGTTGAAGTCGAAAGTCAGGGACTGGTCGGTGGCCAGCGGGAACACGTAGTTCAGGTTCACGTACTGCTTCTTCAGCACGTCTTCGACGTCGGAAGCGTACAGCGAGCCCTTGAACTGTTCGGTGAACTGGTAGCTGCCGCCCAATACGTTGATCGACTTCAGGCCACCGCTGTCACGGCCTTCGGCGCTTTTACGCGATTCGGCGGTGAAACGACCGGCGTTCAGCTCCAGGCCCTTGATCTCTTTGGAGGTGATCAGGGTACCGGTGTAGCTTTCCGGCAGCAGACGCCCATTGTCGTAGCTCAGCACCGGCAGGGCCGGCATCTGGTCACCGTAGGTCAGGACGGTGTTGGACAGGCGGAACTTGACCGCGGCGCCGGCCTTGGCCAGGTCGCCAGCCGGAGTTTTGTTGCCGCTTTCGCTGCGTTTGAAGAAGTCGATGCCCTGGCCGCCGCTGTGGCTGCCTTTATCCAGGCGCAGGCCGTACAGGCCGAAGGCATCGACGCCCACGCCCACGGTGCCTTGAGTGAAGCCCGACGAGAAGGTACCGATGGCCGCTTGACCCCACTCGCGCTGGTCGTCGTTACCGTTTTTCTTGTCACGATTGATGTAGGCGTTGCGCAGCAGGATTTTCAGGCTGCTGTCTTCGACAAACCCCTTGGACTCAGCCTGGTCGTTAGCCATAACTTGAGTACTGCTCAGAATCCCCAGTGCGATCAGACCGATCCGCTTGTTCAACATTTTATTTTCCTTATTACGGGTTGATGACGCGCTGTGGTGCTCCTTGGAAACGGCGCTTAAGCGCTCTTTTTTCAGGCCAGAACAAAAAGACCCACCCACGAAAAATCGCGGTGGGCCTTTTATTATTGGAAGGTCATGGCCGTTGGCCACAGGCGTTGGCGCGAATCCTATCCGCGCCCCGAACAGTGTGTCAATTTCAAGAATCGTCTGAAAATAGGCAAAAATCGTCTAAGAACTTAACGATCCTTGATGGCCAGTTGCACGATATGGCTGTCGACGAACTGTTCGAAGTGCGTGACCTTGCCATCCTTCAACGTCCACAAATGGGCCACCCGGGCATTCAGCGGTTTGCCCGTGGCTTTATAGACGCCGCTGTAGTTGCCGTAGGCGAACACCTTGTCGCCCTGGGCCACATAGTTCTCGACGGTGAAGGCAAACCCTTCCCACTCGGTGGCCAGGCGCTTGAAGACATTTTCCACCACGGCATCGAAACCGACGTAGGTGCCGGCATAGGGAAAACCTGCCGCTTCGGTCCAGCGCGCATCCGCAGCCAGGGCGGCGGCGGTGTTTTTCGCGTTCTCCTGGGAATTGGCGCCTTCGTAGGTGCTTTTGATCAGTGCCAGGTTATCCATGGGCGACTCCGCAAATTAAGGGGGGGGGTCAAAGGGCGCAACCGTTCAGGCCACAGGCTTGCAGGCTAGGTGAAAGCTCGACCTCGGGCGAACCGAAGGCTTCGCTCAGCCAGGCGGCGAACGCCTGCGGCTTGCCCAGCCAGGGGCTGATATCGAGCAGCCTGAACTGACCGTCCTGCTCCAGCATCAGGGTGGGAAAACCCTGGCCACCGACCCGGGCCAACAAGGCACGGCTGGCCTTGATGTGCTCGTTCAGGCTGTTCGCCGCGGCGTACTCGAAGGCTTCCTCGAACTCGCCGCGCTCAAAGCCCAGGCCTTCGGCGAGTTCCAACAGAACATCGACATCGGCGATGCGGCGCCCTTCGACGTAGTGAGCCGTCTGCAAGCGCCCGAGCAACTCCAGGCCGCGCCCGGCGAGCGCCTGCGCCGCCAGTACCGCGGCAATCGGCGGGGCCGAATCGAACAGCGCCGAATAGTCGCGCAGCAAACCTTCGAAGTAAGCCTCGCCGAATGGCTGCCCGGTGTATTCGGCAATGCGCCGGTCATGGGGCATGACGTAGTCGCGCAGTTGCGGCGAAACCTGCTGGCAGTTGCGCCCGGTCATCATGCCGCCGCCATGGGCCACCACCGGCAGCACGGCCTGAGCCGCCTGTACCAGCGGCTTGGCGCCGTAGCACCAACCGCACAAAGGATCGTAGATGTAATGAAGGGTCGCTGCCGACATGCAAGGCTCCGGGACAAAGGCCGATAAATTCGATGGCGGCAGACTATGCCTGTGGCCCACGGCGAAAAACGCTGGAATGACTTTTAGTCTGTTTCGGGAATCGGTCGAATCGGCCGTGTATCCACTGCATTTCAATCAAGACACAAATTGAAACAATCCGCCCGGGGAACTTTTCAAGAATAATTAACGAAAGTAAATAGCAAGCATTACCATTCGCGCCGATAGTTTCTTTCCCCACCTGGATGCGTTTTTCCATGCCTGCCCCCTTCCGCCTGACTCCCCTCACCCTTGGCTTTTGCGCCTCGCTGACGGCCGGTTTCACCTGCGCCGCCCCGACCACCCTGCCGGCCACCGCCATCAGCGCAGAAGTCGATGCCGACGACCCACGGGTCAAGGAAGTCAGTACCGCGACCCGCACCGCCACGCCGGTGCGCTACGTGCCGCAAGCCATCGACTCGGTGAAGACCAGCAACCTGCTGGACTACGGCATCAACGACCTGGGCACGGCCTTGAGCGGCATTCCCAACGTCAGCAGCGGCGCCGACACCCGCTTCGACAGCCTGCGCATTCGCGGCTTCGACGCCAGCAACGACTTCTACCTCGACGGCGTCCGTGACGACAGCCAGTACGTGCGCGACCTGCACAACATCGAGCGCATCGAGGTGCTCAAGGGCCCGGCGGCGGTGCTTTACGGCCGTGGCAGCCAGGGCGGGATCGTCAACCGGGTGAGCAAGCTGCCGCAGTTCGGCCGCCACTCCAGCGTCGAAGTCAAAGGCGGCAGCGAAGACCTGCGCAGCCTGTATGCCGACCTCAGCGCCGACCCCAGCGAGAACATCAGCCTGCGCCTGAACATAGGCAACCAGGACAACAACAGCTTCCGCGACGGCGTCAGTGGCAGTCGCCAGCTGTTCGCGCCGTCCATGAGCTGGCAACTGACGCCGGACCTGAACTGGCTGGTGCAGTACGAATACAGCCGCTACAACCGCACGCCGGACCGCGGCATCCCGGGGATCGACGGGCGCCCGGCGGACGTGAGTCGCGACACCACCTACGGCGACCAGCGCGACTACATCGACGACAAGTCCCAGTCGCTGCGCTCCAAGCTCAGCTACGAGCTGAACGACAACTGGCAACTGCGCCATACCCTGAGCCTGTTCAAGCTCAACAGCGATTTCGACAACACCTACCAGACCGGCTACGACAGCCGCACCAAGCGGGTGAACCGCCAGCGCTGGCAGCAGGACCTGAACACCCGCAACCTCTACAACAACCTCGAAGTCGAAGGCACCTTCGATACCTTCGGCCTCGAGCACCGGGTGCTGACGGGTGTCGAGCTGGGCAGCCAGCGACGCGATCCGAAGCTCTATACCGCAGCGGCGGTCAGTGCCGGTGGCCAGGCCGTGCCGTCCCTGGACCCGTTCAACCCGGATAAAAACATGCGGCATACCGGGAAAATGGTGGCGTCCAGCTACAACCACAGCGAGGTGGAAAGCCGCGCCGTGTATGTCCAGGACCAGTTGCGCCTGAACGATCAGTGGCAAGTGCTCGCCGGCCTGCGCTACGACAACTTCAACGTCGAGACCCACAACAAACTGCTGGATATCAAGGACGACCGCGACAGCCACAGCACCAGCCCGCGCCTGGGCGTGGTCTGGACTCCGCTGGAGAACCACTCCTTCTACGCCTCCTGGAGCAAGAGCTTCTCCCCCGTCGGCGGTGGCCTGATCGGCATCACCCCGAACGCCAACGGCAACAGCAACGACCTGAGCCCCGAGCGCACCCGGCAGAAGGAAATCGGGGTCAAGAGCGACTGGCTCGACGACCGCTTCAGCACCACGCTCGCGGTCTATGAGCTGGAGCTCTACAACCGTCGCAGCCGCAGCGTGGAAGACCCGAACGTAATCCTGCTGACCGGCCTGCAGCGCTCCCGCGGCGTGGAACTGACCGCGGCCGGCAAGATCGTCGGCAACTGGTCCGTGCGTGGCGGCATAGGGTTGCAGGACGCGACGGTGGTCAAGAGCAACAACGGTGACGAGGGCAACCGGGTGAACAACGTGGCCAAGCGCAATGGCAGCCTGTTCGTGACCTGGAAGCCGGAAATGGGCTGGTACGCCGAGACCGGCCTGACCCTGGTGGGCGATCGTTATGCCGACAACGCCAACACCGTGATGCTTCCGGGCTACGGCCGCTGGGACGCCCTGGCCGGCTTCCGGCAGAAGGACTGGGACCTGCGGGCCGCGCTGAACAACATCAGCGATCGCACGTATTACTCCTCGGCCACCAGCGCCGGGCAGATCCAGTTCGGCGATCCACGCAGCCTGGTGGTAACCGGTACCTACAGCTTCTAAAAAGCAGCCATGAATACGGCCGCCATCGCCTGAGCGCGGTGGCCGGCCTTGCGTCCGCTGCGCGGCCGATCGCAGCCTTCGGCAGCGGCTACAAAAACCCTCGACCTTGTGCCCTGCTCACTCCCTGTAGCCGCTGGCGCAGCCTGCGATCGACGGCACAGCCGGCGCAAACCCCGGGTACACCCTTCCAGCTGACGGACCGCGGTGGCAGATTCGCGCCCGCTGCGCGGCCGATCGCAGCCTTCGGCAGCGGCTACAAAAACCTCGACCTTGCACCCTGCTCACTCCCTGTAGCCGCTGGCGCAGCCTGCGATCGACGGCGCAGCCGGCGCAAAACCTGAGCACACCATCGACCTGACGGACCGCGGTGGCAGATTCGCGTCCGCTGCGCGGCCGATCGCAGCCTTCGGCAGCGGCTACAAAAACCTCGACCTTGAGCCCTGCTCACTCCCTGTAGCCGCTGGCGCAGCCTGCGATCGACGGCGCAGCCGGCGCAAAACCCAGGTACACCCTTTCTGCTGACGGATCGCGGTGGCAGATTCGCGTCCACCGCGCGGCCGATCGCAGCCTTCGGCAGCGGCTACAAAAACCCTCGACCTTGCACCCTGCTCACTCCCTGTAGCCGCTGGCGCAGCCTGCGATCGACGGCGCAGCCGGCGCAAAACCTGAGCACACCATCGACCTGACGGACCGCGGTGGCAGATCCACGTCCGCTACGCGGCCGATCGCAGCCTTCGGCAGCGGCTACAAAAACCCTCGACCTTGAGCCCTGCTCACTCCCTGTAGCCGCTGGCGCAGCCTGCGATCGACGGCGCAGCCGGCGCAAAACCTGAGCACACCATCGACCTGACGGACCGCGGTGGCAGATCCACGTCCGCTGCGCGGCCGATCGCAGCCTTCGGCAGCGGCTACATTCGCGCAAAAAAAAAGCGCTGCCATCCGGGCAGCGCTTTTACCAATCCGTTGTTTGCCTATCCTTCCAGCACATCCCACAACGCTTCGAGTTCCGCCTCGCTGAACAAACCAGCAGGGTAACGATCGAGGATCATCCGGCGCGGGTCGGTTTCCCGGACCTGTCGCGTTCCATTGCACTTCAACCATTGCGCCAGAACCTGAAGCGACTCGCTATTTATTGCGGAAGTCCGCTCGCTGACCCTATTCATTTCCAGCGCTCTCTCCCGGTTTGTGAGCGGCTAACTTATCCAAGGTTTATGACAGAACATCGCAGTTCCACCGGCCTCGGATTGACCTCGCGAGAGATACAAGAGCTATGCCAAGCTCCCGTAATTGCCAGCTTCCGGATCCAAAAAAACCCGCAGTCCATGAGGGCTGCGGGCTTGCCGGGCGACGCCGGATTGGATCCATCTAACCGCCCGTCAATCAGGCGTCACGGGCTGTTACAACAACACTCAAACCTTGTGCGGCGCCGGTTGCTGTTGGGTAAGGCAATGGATATTTCCGCCCCCCAGTAACAACTCGCGACCCGGCACCATCACCACCTCGTGTTGCGGGAACAGGTTCTGCAGGATTTCCTTGGCCTGGGCATCCAGGGGATCGTCGAAACTCGGGGCAATGATGCCGCCGTTGACGATCAGGAAGTTCACATAGGAGCCGGCCAGGCGCACCGACGGATTACGCTCCTGCGTGCCATCCACCGGGTCGACGCCCGCGCACTCTTCTTCGGTGGCGTACAGCGGTCCGGGAATCGGCATCTTGTGCACCGTGAACGGGCGCCCCTTAGCGTCGGTGCTGTCTTGCAGCACTTTCAGCGCCGCCTGGCAGCGCGGGTAGTTCGGGTCCTGCGGGTCGTCGGTCCAGGCCAGCAATACTTCGCCCGGGCGCACGTAGCAGCAGAAGTTATCCACATGGCCGTCGGTTTCGTCGTTGTACAGACCATCCGGCAGCCAGATGACTTTATCCACAGCCAGGTTGGCGCTGAGCACCGCTTCGATCTCGGCACGGTTCATGTGCGGGTTGCGATTGCGGTTGAGCAGGCATTCCTCGGTGGTGATCACCGTGCCTTCGCCGTCGACGTGAATCGAGCCGCCTTCGAGCACGAAGCCCTCGGTGCGGTAACGCGGGCTGCGCTCGATCTCGAGGATCTTGCCGCCGACCTGCGAGTCACGGTTCCACGGCGCATACAGGCCGCCGTCGAAACCGCCCCAGGCGTTGAAATCCCAGTTCACGCCACGGACTTCGCCCTGGTCGTTGATGACGAAGGTCGGGCCGGTATCGCGGACCCAGGCGTCGTCGCTGGACATCTCCACCAGGCGGATATTCGGCACGTCCAGGCGCGCCCGGGCGTTTTCATACTGGCCCGCGGAGACCGCCACGGTCACCGGTTCGAAGCGGGCGATGGCCTTGGCCACCGCTACGTGCGCGGCTTGCGCCGGCTTGCCGCCCAGGCGCCAGTTGTCCGGGCGCTCGGGCCAGATCATCCAGGTCTGGGTCTGCGTCGCCCACTCGGCTGGCATGTAGAAGCCGTCGGCGCGAGGGGTGCTGTGCAAAGTGGTCATGGGTTCAGGACTCCAGGGAACCGTCGAGGGTTTTGATCGCGCTGTACAGGTTCGGCCGACGGTCGCGGAACGAACCCCAGGCGCTGCGAATGTGTTCCAGCTCGTCGAGGTCGAAACTGTGGACAAGAATACCTTCTTCAGTCTCGTTCAGTTCTTCAACCTTCTCGCCGAACTGGTTGGCGATGAACGACGAGCCGTAGAAGGTGATGTCGTAGCCGTCCTGCTCTTCGTTGCCGATGCGGTTGCTGGCGATCAGCGGCATCAGGTTGGCGCCGGCGTGGCCTTGTTGCACGCGCTGCCAGTGGTCGCGGGACGAGATGCTCTTGTCGTGGGGCTCGCTGCCGATGGCGGTCGGGTAGAACAGAATCTCTGCGCCTTGCAGCGCCATGCTGCGGGCGCACTCGGGGAACCACTGGTCCCAGCAGATGCCCACGCCGATTTTCGCGTAGCGGGTGTTCCACACCTTGAAGCCGGTGTCGCCCGGATTGAAGTAGTACTTTTCGTGATAGCCGGGGCCGTCCGGGATATGGCTTTTACGATAAATCCCGAGGTTGCTGCCGTCGGCGTCGATGATCGCAATGCTATTGAAACGCGCCCGCCCGGCCAGTTCATAGAAGCTGATCGGCAGCACCACCTGCAGCTCCTTGGCGACTTTCTGGAAGTGCGCGATGGCCGCATTGCTTTCCACCGGAGTCGCCAGCTGCAGGTAGTCCGGGTTCGGCTTCTGGCAGAAGTACGGGGCCTCGAACAGTTCCTGGATCAGGATGATCTGCGCGCCTTTGGCGGCGGCCTCGCGGACCAGCTTTTCCGCGGTCTCGATATTGGCCTCGAGGTCCCAGGAACAGGCCATCTGGGTTGCGGCGACGGTAACGATACGGCTCATGGATCATCTCCTGGGCAGCAGCAAAGGACCGAGGGTGGCATCGGTCGATGACAGAAAAAGGGCAAGGCCGAGGCGGTTTGATCATGGCCTGGGCCGAGGCAGTTTATATCCGATAAAAATCGACTTTAAAAGCGTAAAAATAAATTAACCAAAAATAAACCCCTATAAACATCGATTATTATCGATATTTATAGGGGTTTAGGGGTGTCAGTGCGGACGCTATCGCGAGCAAGCTCGCTCCTACAGGGGCATGCCTTTCTCTGTAGGAGCGAGCTTGCTCGCGATCCGGATGCAGGGCATTCGAGTGGGGCCTAGAGCCCCTCATCCAGAACCTTGGCCAACATGTCGACAAAGAAGTCGACGCTCTGGCGCGTGGTGACCATCGGCGGCTTGATCTTGAGGATGTTCAGGTCATCGCCGGTGGGTTGCATGAAGATCCCCAGCTCGCGCAGGCGATCGCACAGCAGCGCGGTCTCCTGCGTGGCCGGCTCCAGGGTCTGGCGATCGCGGATCAGCTCAAGGCCCAGGTAGAACCCCGAGCCATGCACCGCGCCCACCAGCGGATAACGCTCGATCAGGGCTTCGAGGCGCTGCTTGAAGTGGCCACCGACCACCTGGGCGTTTTCCCAGAGGTTTTCTTCCTGCATCACGTCCAGCACCGCCATGCCGACCCGGCAACTCACCGGGCTGCCGCCGGCCGAGGAGAAGAAATAACCTTCGGCCTCCAGCGCTTCGGCGATCTCCCGGCGGGTGATCACCGCCCCCAGCGGCTGGCCGTTGCCCATGCCTTTGGCCATGGTGATGATGTCCGGCACCACGCCCTGCTCTTCGAAGCCCCAGAAGAACTTGCCCATGCGCCCGTAACCGACCTGCACCTCATCGGCGATGCACACGCCGCCCTGGGCACGGACCAGCGCATAGACCTGCTTCAGGTAACCCGGCGGCAGGGCGATGCCGCCAGCGTTGCCATACACCGGCTCGCAGATGAAACCGGCCAATTGGCGATTCTGCTCCGCCAGCTTGGCCAGGTTGTGTTCGACGCTGCGCACGTAGTCCGCGGTGCTGTCCTGGCCGCGGAACTCGCCACGATAGGTATTGGGCGCGGTCACCGGATGCACCCAGTCCGGGCGGCTGCTCAGGGCTTGGGGGTTGTCGGCGATCGAGGTGGACACCGCATCCGCGCCCACCGTCCAGCCGTGATAGGCCTCCAGCACGCTGAGCAGGTCGCGCCCGCCGCTGTAGGCCCAGGCCAGGCGGATCGCCAGGTCGTTGGCCTCGCTGCCGCTGTTGACCAGGAACACCCGGTCCATCGAGTCCGGCGCCAGCTCCAGCAAGCGCTCGGAGAACTCGGCAATCGCCGCGTAGTGGAAACGCGAGTTGGTGTTGAGCAGCGACCATTGGCGCGCGGCCTCGGCGGCCATCCGTGGATGTCCGTGGCCGAGCACCGCGACGTTGTTGAGCATGTCCAGGTAGGAACGGCCCTGCATGTCGATCAGGTGGTTGCGCCAGCCGCGCTCGATGCGTGGCGGGTCGACGTAATAGTGCTTCTGCGAACGGGCGAAACTGGCATCGCGGCGCGCCAGCAAAGCGTGCGAGTCGAGCTCCGGCTCGGCGTCGCAGGCCAGGCCCAGCAGCGCCGCCGGCGACGGGCACAGCGCCTGCCATGCCGCGGCCCGCGAGGGTGTGCAGAACAGCGGCGGATCGAGCTGCGCGCCACGGCACAGCTGGACCTTGAGCCCGCCATCCACCGCCCCCAGCACCTGGCCTTTGACCAGTGCCGCGCCGGCATGCACCGAGGGCGTGACGCCCCACAGCCGCACACTCAATTGCGGGCCATCGAGGCGTAACACACCGTCGGTGGCGCGGTGCAGCACCCCGGCAAAAGGCGCTTCGACCGCCGTGCCCGACGGTACTTGCAACTGCACGTGCAACGGGAAAGTGTCCGGCTCGACGGCACTGTCCGGGCAGGTCCGGGACAGGCGGTACTGCCCATAACGACTGGCCGCCAATCCATGGGCCACCGCGGCCTGCTGCAACAGCCGGGTATCGATCTCCGGCTGTTCCCAGTTGCCGGCCTCGAAATGCGGGCTGAGCACGCCCAGGTCGATCAGGGCGAACTCGCGCCCCACCAGGCCCGGCAGCAAGGGGGCGAAACCTTCGCTGGCGATGGCCGGCAGAGACTGGCCGACCGCCGCGAGGATCGCCGCTTCCATCAACTCGAACGGCGCCGAGGTGGCGACGCGGAAGATCTCCCATTCGTGGCTCAGGTTGTCACGGCTGTACTGGTTGCCCGGGTCGATGCTCACCTGCTGTTCGCCACTGAGTACCAGCACCGCGGCGCGGGCCACGATCAGCGGCCACAGCGCCAGCAGCTCGGCCTGCTGCAGTGGATTGACCGTGTGATAGGCACGGACCGCCGGCAGGATGCAGAACGGATCGCCCTCGGCATGGTGCAGCAGCGCCGCGCAGGTCACCGACAGGTCAGTGATGCGCCAGGTGCGGATCAGGTCGCCGAAATCGATCACCCCCTGTACCTGCCAGTGGCGCTGGGCGTCACGCTGCCAGACCACGTTGTCGTCGGTGATGTCCAGGTGGATCGCCTGCACCGGCAACTGCTCGGCCAGGCGCTGCACACGGCGCTCGGCCTGCTCGGCCACTTCGGCGATCAGGCTGCGTTGCTGTTCGTCGGCGATCACCGGCAACAGGTGATTGATCAGGCTATGGGCGTGGCGCGCGTCCCATTGCAGGGTGCGTTCCAGGCCCGGGTGCTGGAAGTCCGCCAGGGCCAGGTCCATCTGCCCGCACAACCGGCCGAAGCCGGCCGCCAGCTCGGGGCCCAGGTGCTTGAGGTGGGTCAGCGGCTGGCCTTCGATGTAGTCGAGCAGGCGCACATGCAGCGCCTGGCCAGCGACCTCCAGGGACAGCAGGTCGGCGCCATTCTTCGCCGGGAGCACCCGGGGTACGTGCAGTTCGGGGTGGCTGCCCAGGTGCTTGAGCGCCGCATGTTGCGCCAGCAGTTCCAGGGCGGCGTAGTCGCCACGGCAGATCTTCAGGACAAAACGCCCCCGGGGGCTGTCGAGCCGGTAGTTGAGATCCTGCTGGCTGCCCAACGATTGCAGCGTGCCGCCAAGGCCGTAGTGCACTTCGAGCAGGTCCAGCGCCTGCTGCGGGGTGACTTGCGGACCGGGCAGACTGGCGCGGTGAATCAACGTGGCGAGCAACATGGAACGACCCCTGGAATTATTGTCAGATGCGTATATCGCCACTGCGCCAGGCGTTACGCAACCCCCTGGCCCGGGCAGGCGACAAGGGCTGCACCGCCGCCGGGAAGGTAAACAGGATGCCAATACCCGGGCCAGACATCGGCGGCCCTTGCAGCGGCCGCTGGCTGCCGACAAGCTATGCTCCATTCGCGACTCCATGTCTTAGGGAAGAAGGCCTACCCATATGCGCATTCTCGTTACCGGCGGTGCCGGCTTTATTGGATCGGCGCTGATTCGCCACCTGATCCGCAACACCGAACACGAGGTGCTCAACCTCGACAAGCTGACCTACGCAGGCAACCTGGAGTCGCTTTCGAGTATCGCCGCCGACACCCGCTACGAGTTCGTCCAGGCCGATATCGTCGACCAGGCCAGCGTCAGCGCCGTGCTCGAGCGTTTCCAGCCCCAGGCGATCATGCACCTGGCCGCCGAGTCCCACGTCGACCGCTCCATCGACGGTCCGTCGGACTTCATCCAGACCAACATCGTCGGCACCTACAGCCTGCTGGAAGCCGCCCGCGCCTACTGGCAGGCCCTGCCGCCGACGGAAAAAAGCGCCTTCCGTTTCCACCACATTTCCACCGACGAGGTGTACGGCGACCTGCACGGCGTCGACGACCTGTTCACCGAAACCACGCCCTACGCCCCCAGCTCGCCCTACTCCGCCAGCAAGGCCGCGTCCGACCACCTGGTCCGCGCCTGGCAGCGCACCTACGGCCTACCGGTACTGGTCACCAACTGCTCGAACAACTACGGGCCGTTCCACTTCCCGGAAAAACTCATCCCGCTGGTGATCCTCAACGCCCTGGCCGGAAAACCGCTGCCGGTGTACGGCAACGGCCTGCAAGTGCGCGACTGGCTGTTCGTCGAAGACCACGCCCGCGCCCTGCTCAAGGTGGTGACCGAAGGCGTGGTCGGCGAGACCTACAACATCGGCGGCCACAACGAACAGACAAACATCGACGTGGTGCGCGGCATCTGCCAACTGCTGGAAGAGCTGGCGCCACGCAAGCCCGAAGGCGTGCAGCACTACGCCGACCTGATCACTTTCGTCCAGGACCGCCCCGGCCACGACCTGCGCTACGCCATCGACGCCGGCAAGATCGAGCGCGAACTGGGCTGGGTACCGCAAGAAACCTTCGCCAGCGGCCTGCGCAAGACCGTGCAGTGGTACCTGGACAACCAGGAATGGTGCCAGCACGTGCAGGACGGCAGCTACCAAGGGCAACGCCTCGGCTTCACTGACTTCAAGGATCTGATCGCATGATGAAAGGTATCGTTCTGGCGGGTGGCTCGGGCACCCGCCTGCACCCGATCACCCTGGGTGTGTCCAAGCAACTGCTGCCGGTCTACGACAAACCGATGATCTATTACCCGATCTCGGTGCTGATGCTGGCCGGCATCAAGGACATCCTGCTGATCTCCACCCCCCAGGACCTGCCGCAGTACCGCAACCTGCTGGGCGACGGCAGCCAGTTCGGGGTGCGCTTCAGCTACGCCGAACAACCGTCGCCGGACGGCCTGGCGCAGGCATTCCTGATCGGCGAGCAATTCATTGGCGACGACCCTGTGTGCCTGATCCTCGGCGACAACATCTTCCACGGCCAACACTTCACCGAGAAGCTGCAGAACGCCGCGGCGAAACCGTCCGGAGCGACGGTCTTCGGCTACTGGGTCAAGGACCCGCAGCGCTTTGGCGTGATCGACTTCGACGCACAGGGCAACGCCCTTTCGATCGAGGAAAAGCCCCAGCACCCCAAGTCCAGCTACGCCGTGACCGGGCTGTACTTCTACGACAACTCAGTGGTCGAGATCGCCAAGGCGGTCAAGCCTTCGGCGCGCGGTGAACTGGAAATCACCGACGTCAACAATGCCTACCTGCAACGCGGCGACCTCAGTGTCGAACGTTTCGGCCGCGGCTTCGCCTGGCTCGACACCGGCACCCACGACAGCCTGCTGGAAGCCTCACAGTACGTGCAGACCATCGAGCACCGCCAGGGCCTGAAAGTCGCCTGCCTCGAGGAAATCGCCTACAACCAGGGCTGGATCGACCGCGAGCATCTGCTCGAACACGCCAAGTACTTCGGCAAGACCGGCTACGGCCAATACCTCTACAGCCTGGCGGGAGAAACCCAATGAAGGTCCTGGCCACCGAACTGCCCGGCGTGCTGATCATCGAACCCAAGGTCTTTGGCGACGAACGCGGTTTTTTCTACGAGAGCTTCAATGCCAAGGCGTTCGAAGAAGCAACCGGCGTGCGCACCCAGTTCGTCCAGGACAACCATTCGCGCTCGCAAAAGGGCGTGCTGCGTGGCCTGCACTACCAGATCGAAAACACCCAGGGAAAACTGGTGCGGGTAGTCGCCGGCGAAGTGCTCGACGTGACGGTGGATATCCGCCGCAGCTCGCCGCACTTCGGTAAGTGGGTCGGGGTGCGGCTGTCCGCGGACAACCATCGCCAGCTGTGGGTACCGGAAGGCTTCGCCCATGGTTTCGTGGTGCTGAGCGAGTACGCCGAGTTTCTCTACAAGACCACCGACTACTACACCCCGGCGTCCGAACGCTGCATTCGCTGGGACGATCCGACCCTGGCCATTGACTGGCAACTCACAGGCCCGGCGCAGCTCTCGGCCAAGGATCAGGCCGGCAAATTGCTCAGTGAAGCCGAGCTGTTCCCATGAGTGGCCGGTTGAAGATCCTGATCAGCGGCCAGCACGGCCAGGTCTCCCAGGCCCTGCAACAGCGCCTGGGAAACCAGCACGAGTTGATCGTGCCGGGGCGCGGCCTGCTCGACCTGACACACCCGGACGCCATTCGCCAGCAAGTGCGCAGCCTGCGCCCGCAGTTGATCATCAACGCGGCCGCCCACACCGCCGTCGATCAGGCCCAGAGCGAGCCGGAGCTGGCCTTCGCGATCAATGCCAGCGCCCCCGGCGTGTTCGCCGAGGAAGCACGGGAACTGGGTATCCCACTGATTCACTACTCCACCGATTATGTCTTCGACGGCAGCAAGCAGGCCCCCTACACCGAAGACGATGAACCCAACCCGCTGAGCGTCTACGGCCAGAGCAAACTCGCCGGCGAACGGGCCATCGGCGCGGCAGGTGGTGAACACCTGATCCTGCGCACCAGTTGGGTGTATTCGAACACCGGCAAGAACTTCCTGCTGACCATGCAACGCCTGCTGCAGGAAAAACCGCACTTGCGCGTAGTCGCCGACCAGATCGGCGCGCCTACCTGGGCCGGCACCATCGCCGCCAGCACCGCCGCCCTGATCGAGCGCTGGCAGGCCGGCCAGCCAGGAGCCTGGGGGACCTACCACCTGACCGCTGCTGGCGAAACCTCCTGGTTCGGCTTCGCCCAGGCCATTGGCGAGCACCTGCTGGCCCAAGGCAAAGCCTGCGCGACCCTGGAGGCGATCCCCTCCAGCGCCTATCCGACACCCGCGCCACGGCCGCTGAACTCGCGCCTCGATTGCCGCCGCCTGGAGCGCGAGTGGGGCGTGCGCCAGCCTGAGTGGCGCAGCGCATTGCACGAGTGTCTTGCCGGGCAGGGGTAGGCATAATGCGCCTGTACCCACAGGCGCATCGTCCCCATGACTCCACCCCTTCCCCGACGCCCCCGCTGGCGTAGCCTGGCTTTGCTGGCCCTGTGCCTGGCGCCGCTGCTGTGGCCGCTGGAGCACCTGGCCGAGCGTTATTACCGCAGCGAACTGGCGGGCCAGAACCGCCAGACCCTCGACCTCTACGTCGCCAACCTGCTGGGCACCCTGCACCGCTATGAGGTGCTGCCGCAGATTCTCGGCGAGCTGCCGGCGTTGCGTGCGGTCCTCGGTGCGCCGGATGACGGTGTGACCCAGGGCAACGCCAACCGCCTGCTGAAAAACATCAGCGCCCAGACCGGGGCCGAAGTGATGTACCTGATGGACACCTCCGGCAACACCCTGGCGGCATCCAACTGGGACAAGCACGACAGTTTCGTCGGCCGCAATTTCTCCTTCCGCCCCTATTTCAGCGAAGCCATGGCCGGGCGCCTGGGGCGTTTCTTCGGCCTGGGCACCACCTCGGCCAAGCGCGGTTATTTCTTCGCCGCCGCCGTGCGCAACGGCGAGAAAATCATCGGCGTGCTGGTGGTCAAGGTCGACCTGGACCACACCGAAAGTCTCTGGGGCAAGACCCCCGAGCAACTGGTGGTCACCGATCACAATGGCGTGGTGATCCTCACCTCGCGCGCGGAATGGCGTTTCCGCTCGACCCGCCCGCTGACTGAAGACGAAAGCCAGGCCATCGTCGCCATCCAGCCCTACCCGACCCGCGATCCACGGCCGTTGAATCTCGACTCCAATGCCTGGCTGACCCAGACCCGGCAGATCGACGAAACCGGCTGGAGCGTGAGCATCCTCGCCCCGCGTACCCTGATCGATCGCCCGGTGCGCACCGTGGTGGCGGTGGGCGGCGCCACGCTGCTGGTCTTGATGCTGCTGCTCGGCTTGATGATGCAGCGTCGTCGCCACTACCTGGAGCGCATCGCCTTCGAAGCCAAGGCTCGGCGCGAGCTGGAAATGCGCGTGGCCGAACGCACCAGCGACCTGGAAGGCCTGAACCGCCGCCTCAGGCAGGAGGTGCTGGAGCGCGAACACGCCCAGCAGGAACTGGTGCGCGCCCAGGACGACCTGGTGCAGGCCGGCAAGCTCTCGGCCCTGGGCACCATGTCGGCGAGCATCAGCCATGAACTCAACCAGCCGCTGGCGGCGATCCGCAGCTACGCGGAAAACGCCGAGGTGCTGCTGGACCACCAGCGCACCGAGGACGCCCGCGGCAACCTCAAGCTGATCAGCGAGCTGACCGGGCGCATGGCCTCGATCATCGCCCACCTGCGCGCCTTTGCCCGCCGCGACCGCCACGCGCCGGAAAGTGTCGCCCTGCAACCGGCGCTGGACGATGCCCTGGCGCTGCTGGCCAAGCGCCGACGGGCGATGGAAGTGGAGCTGATCCGCGACCTGCCGGCGGCCACCCTGTGGGTCGAGGCCGGAGAGACGCGGCTGCGCCAGGTGCTCGGCAACCTGCTGGCCAACGCCCTGGACGCGCTGACCGAAAAAGGCCCGCCGCGCAAACTCTGGCTGAGTGCCGAATCCACCGCCACGGGCGTCAATCTGTACATTCGCGACAACGGCCCGGGCTTCTGCATGGAGGCCCTGGGTCGCGCCGGCGAGCCTTTCTACACCACCAAGACCCGCACCCAGGGCCTTGGCCTGGGCCTGGCGATCTGCGACACCCTGATGCGCGCCTTCGGCGGTGAACTGTCGTTCTCCAACCACCGCGAAGGCGGCGCCCTGATTACCCTGCGGCTGCGCGCCGGCGCGCCGGGAGTGAGCCTGCAACCGTCCGAGGACCGCAGCGTATGAGTACACCGATCACCAGTGATGTGCAGGTGGTGTTGATCGACGACGATCCGCACCTGCGCCAGGCCCTGAGCCAGACCCTGGACCTGGCCGGGCTGAAGATCCTGCCGCTGGGCGAAGCCCAGGGCCTGGCCGCGCGCCTGGAGCGCGACTGGCCGGGAGTAGTGGTCAGCGACATCCGCATGCCCGGCATGGACGGCCTCGAACTGCTCGGCGAACTGCACGGCCAGGACCCTGAGCTGCCGGTGCTGCTGATCACCGGCCACGGCGATGTGCCGCTGGCGGTGCAGGCGATGCGCGCCGGGGCCTATGACTTCCTGGAGAAACCCTTCGCCAGCGATGCCCTGCTCGACAGCGTGCGCCGGGCCCTGGCCCTGCGCCGCCTGGTCCTGGACAACCGCAGCCTGCGCCTGGCCCTGAGTGATCGCCAGGAGCTCAGCGCGCGGCTGGTCGGGCTGTCGGCGCCGATCCTGCGTTTACGTGAACAGATCGGCGCCCTGGCGGCGACCAAGGCCGACGTGCTGATCCTCGGCGAGACCGGCGCCGGCAAGGAAGTGGTGGCGCGGGCGCTGCACGACCTGTCGAGCCGGCGCAACGGCCCGTTCGTGGCGATCAACGCCGGCGCCCTGGCCGAATCGGTGGTCGAAAGCGAACTGTTCGGCCACGAGCCGGGGGCCTTTACCGGCGCGCAGAAACGCCGCATCGGCAAGTTCGAATTCGCCAACGGCGGCACGCTGTTCCTCGATGAAATCGAAAGCATGAGTCTGGATGTGCAGGTCAAGCTGCTGCGCATGCTGCAGGAGCGTGTGGTGGAACGCCTGGGCGGCAATCAACTGATCCCGCTGGACATCCGCATCATCGCCGCGACCAAGGAAGACCTGCGCCAGGCGGCCGACCAGGGGCGCTTCCGCGCCGACCTGTATTACCGCCTGAATGTCGCGCCGCTGCGTATTCCACCGTTGCGCGAGCGTGGCGAAGATGCCCTGCTGCTGTTCCAGCATTTCGCCGACGAGGCCAGCGCCCGCCACGGCCTGCCGCCCCACGAACTGCAACCCGGGCAGCGCGCCCTGCTGCTGCGCCACAGCTGGCCGGGCAATGTGCGCGAACTGCAGAACGCCGCCGAACGCTTCGCCCTCGGCCTGGAACTGGCCCTGGACAACAGCGCGGCGGATGGCGGCTCCTCGCAGCCGGCGCCGACGGTGGTCGAGGGCGGCCTGAGCGAGCAGGTGGAGAACTTCGAAAAGAGTCTGATCGCCGCCGAGCTGGCCCGCTCCCACAACTCACTGCGCAGCCTCGCCGAAGCCCTGGGTATTCCACGCAAGACCCTGCATGACAAACTGCGCAAACACGGCCTGAGCTTCGGCGACAGCGGCGCCAGCTCTGGCGGCGACGATAGCGAGTGAGCGATGCCGACTAATCTTGTTAATGCACCATTTCACCACCGAGGCCCTGCATGAACCGCGACAGTCGTCACCTGGAATCCATCCTCCATCACGACATTCCCCTGACGCGGGACATGGGCCTGAAAGTGCTCGACTGGCACGCGCATGAGCTGCGCCTGCAACTGCCGCTGGAAGCCAACGTCAATCACAAGAGCACCATGTTCGGCGGCAGCCTGTATTGCGGCGCGGTGCTGGCCGGCTGGGGCTGGCTGCACCTGCGGCTGAAAGAAGCGGGGATCGACGACGGGCACATCGTGATTCAGGAAGGGCAGATCAATTACCCGCTACCGGTGACCAGCGACGCCACGGCCATCTGCGCCGCGCCGAGCGAAGAGGTGTGGCACAGGTTCCTGACCATGTATGAGCGCTACGGCCGCGCGCGGCTGATCCTGCACACCCGGGTGGTGAATGCCGGCAGCGATGAAGATGCGGTGCGTTTCACCGGGCAATACGTGCTGCACCGCTGAACCTGTAGCCGCTGGCGCAGCCTGCGATCGGCTGCGCAGCAGTCGTAAACGGCCAGCGCGGTGTGTCAGACGGAATATCGCCAGTCGATCCACAGCCGCTTCGCGCGCAGGCTGCGCCAGCGGCTACAAGGATCAGCCGCGCGCCAGCTCCAGCAAGCGCCCACGCCATGCGGCCTTGGCCGGTAGCGCCAGGAAGAAGCCATTGAGCAGCGACTCCCGCGCCGGGTAGCAGAACGGCGCGCCACTCAAATCCAGCACCTCGCCTCCAGCGCCCTCCAGCACGCCTTGGGCCGCCGCGGTGTCCCACTGCGAGGTCGGCGCCAGTCGCGGATAACAATCCGCCGCGCCTTCGGCCAGCAGGCAGAACTTCAACGAGCTGCCGATGTTCGCCAACTGCAACTCGCCCAGGGTCGCGCTCAACCCGGCCAGCAGACGCTCCTGCTCGGGGCTGGTATGCCGACGGCTGGCGACCACGGTGAAGGCTTCGCCCGCCGTCAGGTTGTCACGCACGCGAATGGCCACCGGCGCCTGGCCCTTGTCCGCGCGCCAGGCCCCAAGGCCGGCGCCGCCGAAATAGCAGCGACCGCTGGTCGGCATCGATACCACGCCGAACACCACCCGGCCGTCTTCGATCAGGGCGATATTGACGGTGAACTCTTCGCTGCCGGAGATGAACTCCTTGGTGCCGTCCAGCGGGTCCACCAGCCACCAGCGCTGCCAGCCGGCACGCACGTCCCGGGGAATGTCGGCGTCTTCTTCGGAGAGCACCGGGATGCTCGGGTCCAGCGCGGTCAGGCCTTGCACGATCAGGTGGTGGGCCGCCAGGTCGGCGGCGGTCACCGGCGACTCGTCGGCCTTGCTGGTGACGGCGACGTTGGCACGCCAGAACGGCAGGATCGCTTCGCCCGCCTGCAAGGCCAGGTCGATCACCGGCGCCAGCAACGGATGGAGAAAATTCATCGATGGTTCACTCATGCTTGGAAGGCGCCGCGCTGGGTCAGCAGGTCGCGGGCCAGATACAGCGCGGCCAGGGCGCGGCCCTCGGTGAATTGCGGGTTCTGCGCCAGGCTCGACAGCTCGCGCAGGTTGATCTTGTCCACGCGCATCGGCTCGGGCTCGTCGCCCTCCAGCCGCTCCTCGTAGAGGTCGGTGGCCAGCACCACCTGGATCTTCTGGCTCATGTAGCCGGGGGACAACGACAGCTCGGTCAGGTGTTCCAGTTGCCGCGCGCCAAAACCGGCTTCCTCCTTGAGCTCACGCTCGGCGGCGGCCAGCACATCCTCGCCAGGCTCGATCAGGCCCTTGGGCAGCGACAGCTCGTAGGCGTCGGTGCCGCCGCAATATTCTTCGACCAACACCGCATGATCGGCATCGAGCATCGCCACGATCATCACCGCACCATAGCCCGCGCCCTTGCCCACCAGGCGCTCGTAGGTGCGCTCCACACCGTTAGAAAAGCGCAACTGCACCGCTTCGACGCAAAACAGACGGCTGGTGGCGACGATCTCGCGGGCGAGTACGGTGGGTTTCTGGCGCATAAAAGGCTCCTTGGCGTGAACGCGCTACTATAACGCGGCTTTCCCGATTGTTTGTGTCGGATATCTTTCTACCGTTCGAGACGTTTTCCATGCCTTCACTGCCCTGGCGCGACATCGATACCGTTCTGCTGGATATGGACGGGACCTTGCTGGACCTGCACTACGACAACCACTTCTGGATGGAGCACCTGCCCCAGCGCTATGCCGAGCTGCATGGCGTCAGCCGCGCCATGGCGGAAATGGAATTGCAGCCGCTGTTCGAACATAACGCCGGACAGTTGCAGTGGTATTGCCTGGACTTCTGGAGCGCCGAACTGAAATTGCCGGTGCGCGAACTGAAGCTGGAGACCGCCCACCTGATCGCCCTGCGCCCGGACGCCGACACCTTTCTCGCGGCGATCAAGCAGGCTGGCAAACGCGTGGTGCTGATCACCAATGCGCACCGCGATTCGTTGTCATTGAAATTGGAAAAAGTCGAGCTGGCGCCCTATTTCGAACGTTTGATCAGTTCCCACGATTACGGCTTCGCCAAGGAGAACCCGCAGTTCTGGGATGCGTTGCAAGCGGATATCGGCTTCGATCCGGCACGCAGCCTGTTTATCGATGACACCCTGCCGATCCTGCGCAGCGCGCGGGATTTTGGCGTGGCTCATCTATTGGCGGTGAGTGAACCGGACAGCCGCAAGGGGCCGAAGGACACGGCGGAGTTTGCCGCGCTGGGGGATTATCGAGCATTGATCGAGGGGCTGTAGAGCAATCCTGTAGCCGCTGCCCCAGGCTGCGATCGACCGTGAAAAGGTCGTAGCGATGTTGATCGCCAAAGGTCCTTCGGACCTTATCGCAGCCTTCTGCAGCGGCTACAGACCGAGCATTACTCGGGAATGCGCAGTACCTGGCCCGGATAGATCTTGTCCGGGTGCGACAGCAGCGGCTTGTTGGCCTCGAAGATCTTGTTGTACTTGTTGGCGTCGCCGTACACGGCCTTGGAAATGGCGCTGAGGGTGTCGCCTTTTTTCACGGTGACGAAACGTGCGGCGGCAGCCACAGGACCGGTGACGGTGATCTGGTCGTCGACGCTGCCGACACCTTCGATGTTGCCCACGGCCAGCAGAATCTTTTCCTTCTCTTCCTGGCTGGCCACTTCACCGGTCACGATGACCTTGTCGCCTTCCACGGTAGCCTGGACGTTGGGGTTACCCAGGCCGACCTTGGCGATGTGTTCCTTCAGCTGTTCGCTCGCATTGGCGTTACCCGGCGTCAACAAATCAATAAGCTTTTCGCCCGCTTCTTTCACAAAGCTAAAAATACTCATGGTGCACACTCCTTGGGTTTAATAGGTCCAGACGCGAAAGACTAGACCAGCCTTGAGAGACGAGGTTCAAAATCGACCAATGACTCTGTGCACGGCAAGCACGCTAGAATCGCCTCCCCCGCGCCCAGGAAGCGAAGATGGACATCAAGCAGCTGAAATTCCTCATCGCTCTCGACGAAACCCGCCACTTTGGCCAGGCCGCCGCGCGCTGCCACATCACCCAGCCGACCCTGTCCATGCGCCTGCGCAACCTCGAGGAAGAACTCGAGCTGTCGCTGGTCAACCGCGGCCAGCGTTTCGAGGGGTTCACCGCCCCCGGGGAACGGGTGCTGGCCTGGGCCCGCAGCGTGCTGGCCGCCTACGACGGGCTGCAGGCCGAGGCGGCCGCTTGTCGCGGCAATCTGGTCGGTACCCTGCGCCTGGGGGTGGTGCCGCTGTCGAGCTTCGACCCGCTGCCACTGATGCAGCGCCTGCACCAGGCGCACCCGAATGTGCGCTTCGAGTTGTCGGCGCTCAGTTCCGAGCAGATCCTCGAACAGCTGGCGAGCAATCGCCTGGATATCGGCGTTTCCTACCTGGAGCGCCTGGACAGCGAACGCTTCGAAGCCCTGACCCTGGGCGAAACCCGCATGGGCCTGCTCTACGACCAACGCTTCTTCAGCTTCGGCGAGCAGCCCCTGAGTTGGGAGGCCGTGATCGAACTGCCGCTGGGCATGCTGACCAGCGGCATGCATTTTCGCCAGTCCATCGACCATAACTTCCACAGCCGCGGCCTCACCCCACAACCGCTGCTGCAGACCGATGCCGTGCATCAATTGCTGCAAGCCGTACATGGCGGCCTGTGCTGCGCGATCATGCCGCTGGACGGCGGCCTGGAAGCCCTCACCGAGCACCTGCGCCTGCAGCCCATAGCAGACGCCAACACCCTGGCGCACCTGGGCCTGATCATGCGCCGCAGCGCACCGCGCTCGGCCCTGGCCGAAGCGTGCTTCGCCCTGCAGCAGAAATCACCGAGCGAGTCTTGATCGACGCCATCTATCGGCACATCAGTACTAGCAATTAGACGCGACACTTTGACGCGCTTAGTCTTAGGGCTGGATATTCCGCCGGTGATGCCCCATGAAACCCCAGCGCCCGGCTTGCGCGACGCCTTCTGCGAAAACGCCCGCGCCCGCCGCCAGTCAGAACTACCGCTACAGCAACCTCGACCACACGGAATCGGCCAGCACCGCGCTCGCCGAGGAAGTCGCGCTGGCGATCGCCTATAACGGCATCAGCCAGGCCGTGATGCTGGTCACCCCCAGCGACCTGGAAGACTTCATCGTCGGCTTCAGCCTCGGCAGCGGCATCATCGGCGACGCCTCGGACATCTACGACCTGCAACTGAGCGGCAGCGGTTCGGCCCAGTACGCCCAGGTGCAGATCTCCAGCCGCGCCTTCTGGAACCTCAAGCAACAACGCCGGCAACTGGCCGGTACCAGCGGTTGCGGCCTGTGCGGCGTGGAAGCCGTGGAGCAGGCCCTGCCGGACCTCAAGGTGCTGCCCGGCGCGCCATTGCCGCCCGCCCAATGGCTCGATGGCCTGCGCCAGCGCATCAGCGCCTTCCAGCCCCTGGGCCAGCACTCCGGCGCGGTGCATGCGGCGGTGTTCATGAACGCCCAGGGCGAGCTGCTGCTGGGGCGCGAAGATATCGGCCGGCACAACGCCCTGGACAAGCTGATTGGCGCATTGATCCGCCAGAACATAGCCACTGCCGGCGGCGTGGCCATCGTCACCAGCCGTTGCAGCCTGGAACTGATCCAGAAAGTCCTGCGTGCCGGCATCCAGACCCTGGTCAGCCTGTCGGCGCCCACCGGCCTGGCCCTGCAATGGGCACGCCGGCACAACCTCAACCTCATTCACCTGCCGCAAAAAAGTGCGCCACGGGTCTATAGCCCTGCGATGGAGAAACAAGCGTGACCACTCATCACCAAGCCGACCAGACACCTACCCCGCGCTACAAGCCCTACAAGGGCCCGGCCGGCGGCTGGGGCGCGCTCATCAGCGTCGCCCAGGCCTGGCTGACGAGTGACAACGCCCTGAAAAACCTGCGCATGATGCTCAAGACCAACCAGAACGGCGGTTTCGACTGCCCGGGCTGCGCCTGGGGCGATTCGCCGGAAAGCGGCATGGTCAAGTTCTGCGAGAACGGCGCCAAGGCGGTGAACTGGGAGGCCACCAAACGCCGCGTGGACGGCAAGTTCTTCGCCAAGCACAGCGTCAGCTCGCTGCTGGAACAGAGCGACTACTGGCTCGAATACCAGGGCCGCCTGACCGAGCCCCTGAGCTACGACGCCGAAACCGATCGCTACAAGCCCATCAGTTGGGAAGCCGCCTTCGCCCTGATCGGCAAGCACCTGCGGGCACTGCCCAACCCAAACATGGCCGAGTTCTACACCTCGGGTCGCGCCAGTAACGAAGCGGCGTACCTGTACCAGCTGTTCGTGCGCGCCTATGGCACCAACAACTTCCCCGACTGCTCGAACATGTGCCACGAAGCCAGCGGCGTGGCCCTGGCGCAAAGCGTCGGCGTCGGCAAAGGCACCGTGACCTTCGACGACTTCGAGCATGCCGATGCGATTTTCGTCTGGGGCCAGAACCCCGGCACCAACCACCCTCGGATGCTCGAGCCGCTGCGCGAAGCGGTGAAACGCGGGGCCCAGGTGGTGTGCATCAACCCGCTGAAAGAACGCGGCCTGGAACGCTTCCAGCATCCGCAGCACCCGATCGAAATGCTCACCAACGGCAACAAGCCGACCAACACCGCCTACTTCCGCCCGGCCCTGGGCGGCGACATGGCGGTGGTGCGCGGCATGGCCAAGTTCCTCCTGCAATGGGAACGCGACGCCCAGAAGACTGGCGCGCCGGCGGTGTTCGATCACGACTTCCTCAACGAACACACCGCCGCCGTGCTGGATTACCTGAGCGTCATTGACGACACCCCATGGGACGACATCGTCGAACAGTCCGGCCTGACCCTGGTGGAGATCGAGCGCGCGGCGCGCATGTACGCCAAGGGCAAGAACGTGATCATGTGCTGGGCCATGGGCATCACCCAGCATCGCCACTCGGTGCCGACCATCCAGGAAATCGCCAACCTGATGCTGCTGCGCGGCAATATCGGCCGTCCGGGCGCCGGCCTGTGCCCGGTGCGCGGCCACAGCAACGTGCAGGGCGACCGCACCATGGGCATCAACGAACAGCCGCCAGTGGCCTTCCTCGACGCCCTGGAGCGGCGCTTCCAGTTCAAGGTGCCACGCGAGAACGGCCATAACGTGGTCGAGGCGATCCACGCCATGCTCGAAGGCCGTTCGACAGTCTTCATCGGCCTGGGCGGCAACTTCGCCCAGGCTACCCCGGACAGCCCGCGGACCTTCCAGGCCCTGCGCAATTGCGACCTGACCGTGCAGATCAGCACCAAGCTCAACCGCAGCCACCTGGCCCATGGCAAGGAAGCACTGATCCTGCCGTGCCTGGGCCGCACCGACATCGACCTGCAGAGCGAAGGCCCGCAAGCGGTGACCGTGGAAGACTCCTTCAGCATGGTCCACGCCTCCAACGGCCAATTGCAGCCGCTGTCGCCACAGATGCGTTCGGAGCCGTCGATCCTCGCCGGCATCGCCGCCGCCACCCTGGGCAGCCATCCGGTGGACTGGAACTGGCTGGTCGCCGACTACAGCCGTATCCGCGACCTGATCGCCGACACCATTCCCGGCTTCAAGGACTTCAACCAGCGAGTGAAGAACCCTGGTGGTTTCTACCTCGGCAACTCGGCCGGCGCGCGGCGCTGGAACACCCCGTCGGGCCGCGCCAATTTCCGCCCGAACCTGCTGCCCAAGGATCTGGTGCACGAACGCACCCGCGCCACCGGGCAGTTGCCGGACCTGATCATGCAGTCGATGCGCTCCCACGATCAGTACAACACCACCATCTACGGCCTGGACGACCGCTACCGTGGCGTGAAGGGCCAGCGCGACGTGCTGTTCGTCAACGAAGCCGACATCATCCGCCTGGGCTTCAAGCCAGGGCAGAAAGCCGACATCGTGTCGTTGTGGGATGACGGCCGCGAGCGTCGGGTCAAGGGTTTCACCCTGCTGGCCTTCGATATTCCGGCTGGGCAGGCCGCGGCCTATTACCCAGAGGTAAACCCGCTGGTGCCGCTGGAAAGCATCGGGGAGGGCAGCTACACCCCGACCTCGAAGTTCGTCGCGATCCGCCTGGAAGCGGCCAGCGACAGCGGCTTGATCATGGCCCGGTCGGCCTGATCGACGAAATCGCTGGCCCTGTAGCCGCTGCCGCAGGCTGCGATAAGGCGCGCAGCGCCTTCCAGGGCCCTCAAGAGCAACATCTCCTACGGAGCCGATCGCAGCCTGCGGCAGCGGCTACAGTCAGGAGGTTCCAGCGGCGGCGAAATCGCAGGCACAAAAAAGGCCGCTTCCATCCAGAAGCGGCCTTTTCCAAGTAGCTACAGACTCGCGAAAACGGGATAAGTTCCCTACTAAAAACAATAAGTTACGAGATTGTGTACAACTCGTGCTATTCGTCGGATTTCGATTGTAAGCGCCTCAACACAGCCTCAGGATCGCGCCGTCATCCCTTTGAGGCTCCTCTATGAAGTTCTCCTCGATTCTCTTGTTGTCCCTTGGCCTGGTCAGCGGCGTCGCCTCTGCCGGCGGCACCACAGAAGCAGGTGTGGGCGGCGCATTGGGCGGGGTTCTAGGCTCGGTCGTCGGTCAGTCGATTGGTGGCAACACCGGTTCCACCATCGGTGCCGCACTGGGCGGCGCGGGCGGCAGTGCCGTGGGTGCCGACAGACGCAGCCGTGGCGAAGCCGCTATCGGTGGCGCGCTGGGCGCAGCCGGCGGTAACGTGGTCGGTCGCAGCGTGGGGGGCACCACTGGCAGCCTGATCGGCGCAGCCGCGGGCGGTGGCGTCGGCGGCGCACTGGGTAACCACATGGGCAACTCCAGCGATCGTGACGATCGCCGTTACCGCGATCGCGACTACGACGACCGTCGCTACTACCGCGACGGCCATCCAGGTCGTGGCCATGCCTACGGGCATCGCAAGCACAAACGTCACTGGCGCGACTAAGACCTGAAACGGTCGCAACCCGCTGACACAAAGACCGCAGCCTGACGGCAGCTCCTGCCAGACAGGGTTCATCACCCCCGGGATGAACCCCAAGGAGCCGCCCGAAGCAGGCTGCGGTCTTTTTTGTGCCTTACACCAGCAAGCGTTCCAGCGCTCCACGCAGCCCGGCGGGAATCCCTACCGGCTGATTCGATGCCCGATCGACGAACACATGCACGAAGCGCCCCGCCGCGCAGGCATCGGTTTCCCCCGCCTTGAACACCGCCAGCTCGTACTGCACCGAACTGTTGCCCAGCTTGCCGACGCGCAGGCCGATCTCGATGCGCTCGGGGAAAGCGATCGAGGCAAAGTAATCGCAGGCCGAACTCACCACGAAGCCCACCACCTCGCCGTCATGGATATCCAGGCCGCCCTCCTCGATCAGGTAGGTGTTCACCGCCGTGTCGAAGAAGCTGTAGTAGGTGACGTTATTCACATGACCGTACACATCGTTGTCGTGCCAGCGCGTGATGATGGGCTGGAAGTGGCGGTAGTCGGTGCGTTGCGGCATGCGGTCGGTCATTGGCGGGTTCTCGAAGGCGAGGTATCTGGAAGACGACCATGATGGGGTCGATCAGGCGACGCCTATTTCAACCGATGGCCCGGTGATCGGCAAACCCTTTGCCAGCCTGCACCAGCTCGTCAATCAACCGCGCCGGCTTCCAGTGCGCGCCCGACTCGGCTTGCAGCTGCAGCAGCCCTTGCTGGATGGATACCAGCCCCTGCCGGTCCGCCCAGCTCATCGGCCCGCCCTTGTCCGCCGGAAAGCCATAACCGTTGAGGTACACCAGGTCGATGTCGTGGGCCGAGCCGGCAATGCCTTCCTCGAGAATCTTCGCGCCTTCGTTGACCAGCGCCAGCAGGCAGCGCTCGAGGATTTCCTCGGGACCGATGTCGCGACGACGGTAGCCCAGGCCTTCGCTGACTTCCTGAACCAGGGCATCGACCTGTACATCGTGCTCGGCCTGACGACTGCCGGGCTCGTAGTGGTAATAACCCTTGCCACTCTTCTGGCCAAAACGACCCGCCTCGCACAGGCGATTATCCACCTGCACTTCGTGCGCCTCCTGCCCCTTGCCGGCCAGCTGCCGGGCGCGCCACTCCAGGTCGATGCCGACCACGTCGTACATGCGGAACGGGCCCATGGCAAAACCGAAACCCTGCAATGCAGCATCCACCTGATAAGGGAAAGCCCCTTCCAGCAACATCTTGCGCGCCTCCAGCACATAGGTGCGCAACATGCGGTTGCCGATGAATCCAGGGCAGTTGCCGGACACCACACTGACCTTGCCCATGCGCTCGCCCAGCGCCAGCGCGACCTTGAGTACCTGCGGCGCAGTCGCGGCGCCCCGCACGATTTCCAGCAGCTTCATGATGTGGGCCGGGCTGAAGAAGTGCAGGCCCAGTACCTGTCTTGGGCGCCGGGTGACCGCGGCGATGGCGTCGATATCCAGCGCCGAGGTATTACTGGCGAGGATCGCCCGCGGCTGGAGCAGGCCATCGAGTTCGCGGAAGATTTGCTGCTTCAGCTCGAGGTTCTCGTAGATCGCCTCGATCACCAGATCCACATCGCGGATCGCCGGATAGTCCGCCGCCGCGCTTATCCGGGCCCGGCGCGCATCGGCCTCTGCCTGATCGATCCGCCCCTGACGCACGTTGTGTGCATAAGTCTCGGTCACCGCTGTCAGCGCCTGTTCGAGCATCTGCGGATTGTTGTCCACCCACTGCACCGCGACCCCAGCATTGGCCAGGCACATCACGATCCCGCGGCCCATGGTCCCGGCACCGATCACCGCGGCGCGCTGAATATCGATCTGGCTCATAGTGGCTCCCCTGTAGGTGGCTCAAAGACGCAAACCACCATAATCAGGCGCAGGGCATTTTTGAAATTTATTCCTGTGATGGGCGGCATTCAGCAGATGGATCGGGCAGGCATCAATCCTGAAGGTGATGTTCGGCCCAATCGCGCACTTCGGCGTAGGGATAATCCTCGAGCACCGCGAAACCCGGGATCGACCGCGCCTTGAGTTTGGTGAACAGCGGCACGCTGATCCCACAGAGAAAGCGCGTCAGCCGTTCCGCCCCTGGAACCGTGCCGCTGTATTGGTGGTGCCTGTGGATAAATTCGCCACACAGCGCTTCGAAGTTTTTATCCACAAGCGCGGGCAAGGCTGGCGGCTCCGGCAGGCGGGCCACCTGGCCATGGCATACCGAGCAATGCCCGCACCGCCGCGGTGCCTGGTCGTCGCCGAAATACTGCGCCAGGCGATACCCCAGGCACTGCTCGGTGGCGAACAGTGCGAGCATCGCGTGGATCCGCGCGACCTCGCTGCTTTCGTGCTGCTTGAAGTAGGCATGCAGTTGCTGGCTCAGGGTCGCGGCATCGAAGCCCGTCTCCAGCAGGTTGTAGACCTCGGTCATCTGCTTGCTTTCCAGTTCGACCCAGCCCTTTTCCTGGAAGTAGTCCAGGGCCTTCACCACCCGGTTACGCTCGGCCTGATGCTGCTGATACAGCGCGTCGAAATTCACCGTGGCCCAGGTCCGGGCACGGCTGGAGGTCTCGATGATCGCCGCCACGAAGTCGCGACGCTCACCTTCGAAACGCGCCAGCAGCGCCTGCGGTTCCTCAAGGAACTTGAAGCGGTATTCGGCAAAGTAGGCGTAACGCGGCGCGATCAGGCCGCGCAGTTCCAGCTGCACCAGCAAGGTCTTGAGCGGCAACTGGCGAATGTTGCTCTGGTCCGCCAGCGGCCCCAGCAGGAATTCCCATTGCCCGTCAGGCGCTGCGCCCTGCAACTCGTCCAGCACACAACGAATGCCTTCCAGCTCCGGCGTGTCGCCGTAGACGAAGTTCTCCAGCACGTTGAGGCTGTCGCGGTTGGCCAGCACCAGGCAGTCCGAAGGTTGGCCATCACGCCCCGCGCGGCCAATTTCCTGGCTGTAGTTCTCGATGGATTTGGGCAGGTCGAAATGCACCACATTGCGGATGTCGCTCTTGTCGATGCCCATGCCGAAAGCGATGGTGGCGACGATGCAATTGGACTGGCCCGCCATGAACTGCCGCTGGATGGCCTCGCGCTGCTCATGGGGCAGACCGGCGTGATAAGCCTGGGCCTGGATGCCGTTGCGACTCAGATGCTCGGCGATGTGCTCGGCGGTTTTCTGCAAGGTGACATAGACGATGCTCGACTGCCCGGGACGCTCGCTCATCCATTGCACCAGGCGTCGGCGCTTGTCCTGGCCGCGCACTGGCTCCACCAGCAGGTTGAGGTTGGGCCGGTAGAAACCGGTGGTCACCACATCCTGCCCGGCGATGGCGAATTTCGCCTGCATGTCGGCGATCACCTTGGGCGTGGCGGTAGCGGTCAGCAGCAGTGCCTGGGGAATATTGAACTGGCGCTGGTAGTCCGGCAGCTTGAGGTAGTCGGGGCGAAAGTTATGGCCCCATTCGGAGATGCAGTGCGCCTCGTCCACCACCAGCAGGGAGATCCGCACCTGCTGCAGGAAGTTGCGAAAACGCTCGTTCTTCAGGCGCTCCACCGAGATCATCAGGATCTTCAGCTCACCGGAGCGCGCCCGCGCCATGACCTCGTTGGCGTCGTCGCGGCTCTGCGCCGAATCGATGCTCGCCGCGGCGATGCCGTGCCGCTGCAGGAACGCCAGCTGGTCCTGCATCAGCGCCAGCAACGGCGAGACCACCAGGGTCAGGTGCGGCAGCAGCAAGGCCGGCAGCTGGTAGCACAGCGACTTGCCGGAGCCCGTGGGAAAGATCGCCGCCGCCGAGCGCCCGGCCAGCACGGCGCTGACCGCCGCCTCCTGGCCGGGACGGAACTGTGGATAACCGAAGACCTGTTCGAGGGTGTTGTGCATGAGCTGTCACTCCTTTGACCGCTGACGTGCCTTGAAGCCTAGCGCGGCCGGTCAGCGGGTCGAGAAAAGGTCGGGAGGAAAAGGATACGGGATGATACAGGGGGACGGAGGACGGCGTTCGGCTGGGGATGACGCGGAGTTTTTCAGGGTGTATCGCAAGCCATCGGGCACCGGTCGATGCGCGATGACTCGCGATAGAAATCGTGCTCTTAGCGCGTTGCGCGGCAATCCACCCACTTCACGCCATTGCTCTTGTTCGCGGCGATCAGCGTCGGCACTGCGGCAGGCGCCTTGTTGTGAATGTCGTGGAACAGGATGATCCCCCGGCGCCACAGCAGCATCAGCGTCTGCACCCGCTGGCTCGCCGCGCTGGCGCTGATGCTCTTGCTCCAGTCCTGGGAGTCGACGCCCCAGAGCATTACCTTGATGCCCTGGGCCTTGAAGAACGCCGGGCTGTCGCTCGAACGCTGGCCATAAGGCGGGCGGAACAGCGGCTGGTAGTCATCCGGCAAGGTACCGCGCACCAGGGTCGCGGAACGGGTGATGGACTGCTGCCATTCACTCCAGGCGCTGTGGGACTTGTGCGCCCAGCCATGCAGGGCAACGCACTGACCGCTGTACAACTCGCGCATTTGCGCCGGCGACGACTTGCGCAGACGTGCCTGGAACGGCTCGCCCAGGACGAAAAACAATCCGTGCAGGTCGTTGGCCCGCAGCACGTTGGCCAGCGTATCGGTGTGACCGCCCGCGGCTGTCGGGCCGTCGTCGAAGGTCAGCAGAAACTGCCGATCCGCCAATTCGTCGCCCATCAGCTCGGCGCTGTCGAAACGCTCGATCTCGCTGCTGATCTTCGGAAACAAGGCCGCCAGGCGCAGCTGTTCGTTCAGATACTGCTCATGAAACTGCCGGCTTGCCTGGGCCCAGGCGTCATAGGCCGGGCTGACCGTCCCGGTAAAGCCCTGGGCCAGTTGTCGCAAGTCATCCAGGTTACGCACCGGCGGGCAGAAGGCGGCACCTTCACAGTCCTGGCTCGCGCTGTGGTAACTGCTGAGCAGGCGTATCCAGAAACGATCGCGCACTTGCTCGACCGAATGATGGTCCAGCGCCTTGACGCCCAGGCGCTGCTTGAGGCTCGCATCGTCCAGCGCCTCGCTGGCCAGCAGGACCTTGCCGAACATCAGGATTTCCGCGCGCGAGGCGGTATCGAAGCCCGCTTGCGTGGCCAGCGAACCCGGCCAGGTGCTGCGGTCGATAGTGGCGAACACCATCGGGCCGGCAGCCTGGGAAACGGCCGTCCACAGGGACAACATCAAAGCAACAACCAGAACCCGCATAACAACCTCCATAAATGCATAACGCGCCGTGGGACGGCGCGTTATGGGGAGTCAGATCAACACCCGTGAATCAACGGTTTTGCACACGCTCGATGGCTTTGTCGTACACCGGGTTGGCCTTCTGCTGCTTGGCCAACTGATAGTGACGCAGGGCATCGGCGAACTGGCCGGCCGCTTCGTAGATCCGCGCGATGTTGTAGTAGGAACTGGCGCGCACGGTGGCCGCCGAGTTGCCGCTGGCCAGGGCGATGGCCTTGCGGTTGGCCCAGATCGACTCGGCAGTGTTGCCGGCTTTCTGATAGGCCAGGCCGAGGTTGCTGTAGGCCTGACCGTAGCCGTTGTTCAGCTCGATGGCCTGACGGTAGAAGTCGATGGCTTGCTGCAGGTTACCGGCGTGGTAAGCCTCTTCGCCCTTGCGGTTCAGGGTTTTCGCATCGGCTTGCGCGCTGCTGCTGACGGCGACAGCAGCCACTTCCACTTTGTCGTCGAGCAGCGGCGATACTTCGTTCAGCACGTCCTGCGCATCGACGGTCACGCCGCTGAGGGTGTTGATGTCCTGGAAGTCGCCATTGCCGGTCATGCGGAACACGGTCCACAGGTTACCGCTGCGGTCCTGCGGCACGTAGTAGGTGCGCACCAGCGACTGGCCCATGTACACGAACACCTTGGCCTGGCTGGCAGAGAGCTGGCGGGACGCCGGGCGGCCCTGGTTGCTGTAGTCATGCACCGCGTACACATAGCTTTCGCCGTAGTGTTTCTTTTCCAGGGTGATGGTTTCCGGGCCGTAGCTGTCGACATCGTCGACGTCCAGGTGGGCGTCATCGCCTTGCTGGTTGCGGAAGTAGATGTTGTTGCCCGGGAAGATCATGTGCGAATCGAGATCGCTAGGGGTCGCGCCCCAGGTCAGCACCACGCGCAGACCGTCGAGGTTCTGCATCACCGGGCTGATGGCATAGGTCATGCCGCTGCACGGGCACTTGACCACCAGGTTGGAATAGCCGGGTTTCTTGATGATCAGCAGGTTGCTGGGGTCATCGGCAAAGTCGGTGGTCAGGGTCACCTGGCCTTGAGCATTGGTACGACCAACCACGCTCTGTGCGCCATTGCGCTGCACCAGCACTTCGGCGTCGGCGATCTTCTGGTCCTTGACCACCGCACTCAGCACCTCGACCGGCAGCTGCTGCGCCGTCACCGAAAACGCCAATGCCCACAACGAAAAAATCGAAGTCACGCGAAACAATCGCATACCTAATTCCCTTTAAGTGTATGAAGTCGGCGCACAAGGGCGCCCGGCAGATTTCGCGCGCACGATACACAGTTTTTTCGGGGTTTGCTTGCGAATCCATCGGGAAAGGTGGGGGGCTGCGGAAATCCCTGAAGCTATCTGAGGGTGGGCAATGGAATCTGAAGCGTTCCAGAGGAAAAACTTATGTCTGTGCTGTTCAATTGCACTGACTCGACATCAGTTCCATCTATGCAGGAGCGCTGCTGTTGAGGATGTATTTAAGCAAATCAATGCACCATTCTTGGTGCAATCCGATGCTGCCTCACCAATATCGATTCAGCCTGACGAAGCTAGATAAAGGTCCAAACCTCTAGGTAAATCAACAAAGCACAACCGTTCTATTTCAACTATCTGACTGGCCGTGAGCAGAAACTCGGCACCGACATATTCATTGTCATTGGTCCAATTCATCACGTGGCTCAGATCGGCGCTCGATAAACTCACGCTTAGCTCAAAAGCCAATTTATCCTCGCCAGGGTGAAAGCCCATTATGGAAAAGATCATCAAGCGCTCTCGCTCCTTTCTCCGTGGCTCTAAACGTGGAACAAGTGCTGCATAAGCGTTGCCCCAGCCTTGATGATTACCACTGATTCCGATAATCAAAAGATACTTGGTAGTCATAGGCCGACAGATCAATGGCGTGGGAAAAATGGTGCTGGAGTACTGAAACCCAAGCGCCCTCCACATCAAACCCACCGTTATTCACATGGTTTTCTACCGGTAACCCGAGAACGCCGAGAATCGACGCATCATCACCCAGATCCTCTGAATACTCCTGTCCTTCGCCTAAATCAGTTTTCTTGTCGTACCAGTCCAACCTGATTTTTAGTCCCATCGTGTCCTCACAGATACTTTTTTATGTTCCGCCCAGGTTTAGGATCGTCTATCCGCTCACCCGTTACATGATCAAAAGAGCCAAGGTGCCTGCCATCGCTTGCACGATAAGCTTCTAGCTCACCATGCATAGAGTCCCACTCGTAAATAGTTCGACCTTTTGCATCCATCCAGCGATCCCGCAACCCTCCTCCACCCTGCGACGGCGTCCTTTTCTTTGCCACTCTCAAACCTGGAAATGCAGTGATTTCCTGAGTTTTAGGAGGATGGTGGTATGCATGGCCTGCTTCAGTAAGCCCTCTACGTGGCACATTCAAAACTATGTACAGGGGCCGTACACCCGACCCCACCGGAAACACCAGAATAAAATCTCGATATTCCGGCGGATAAATCGGACTCACGATGATCCGCTCCGCCGCTTCAGTCGGCGGAAAAATCCAGATCGGTGGTGTCTGTGGCGCCGCTTCCAGCGGTGGTATCCCAGTGGTGTTCGAAGGGTTTACAGCTGGGGTCCAGGTAAGGGTGATGCCATCGCCCAAGTCGGCCACTTGCTGCTCACCACGGGCCTTGAACTCAGCCACCGGAATCATTTCCCACTCGCGGCGCCCCTGAGTATTGAAACCGTAGCCCTTGAGGCTGCCATCGGCCTGCTGTTCAACCCGCAGTCGTAAGCGGGTGCGAGCTTGCTTGAGATTGCGTAGCTGCTCTTCGCTGTACAGCGCGCCGTCACCCAGGCTCGATGGGGCGAGCAAGGCCACCAGCCCCAGCAACGCACCGGCCGCCACGCCCGAGGAGATCAGCCCCAGGCCACTGCCGGTGGTACCAGCCGCCGCGGAGACACCACCCAGGGTCAAGGTACCGAGATTGGCCGGCAGCGCGCCGCTGATGCGCTTGAGGGCCACTCCCCCACCCGCCTCGACCTCACGACCGCCCAGCAGCGTCAACGCGCCGTAATTCGCCACCGAATCAGTAGGTATGAAGCCTGTCGGGGTGACGTAGTCGATGATTGCGTTCGGCAGTTTGCAAGACTTGGTGAACACACAACCGACGGGCGTTGGTTGCGATTCCACCTGTGTGGTCGGCAGCCGCTCTTCATAGGCCTGCTGACGAGCGAGCATCTGCTCGTAACCCTGCTGCGCCTCATCACGCTCGGCCAATTCGCTCGCAGTCATATCACGCAGGCGACGATAACCACCGCCGTCAGCGTCGTAGTGCTGCCATACCTGGGGCACATCCTTGTTGCGGGCCATAGTCCTTTGCTCGGTCGCCTGGAAAACCCCGGTCTTCAACCGGGGGATCTCACGGTAACCAGTGCGAGGGGACCTTGGCTGTCAGGCAAATCCGAGCTGGTCGAGCGACTTTTCTTTTTCGTTCAGGCCCAGCGATTGCCCCTAAACTGGAGGCCGACCAGCACCACCGACAACCCCCGCGGACAACCCACCATGCACCTCGCCCCCGGCTTCCCCGACGACCCGACCATGCGTCAGCTCATGCAGTTGCTGCACGAAGAGATCGGCCTGCCCGAACGCAAAGGCATCAGCCTCAAGACTGCCATCAACCGCGACCTGGGCTGCGACGGCGCGGACGCCGAACAGCTGATGCAGGAACTGGAAGAACTGTTCGTCATCGACTTTATCGACTACGACGCCTACCGCTACTTCCAGCCCGAAGGCTACGACGTGTTCTTCAAACGCAAGGCCAAGGGACGCAGCGACAAGATCCCGCTGACCATTGGCATGCTGTACCGGGCGATCAAGACCAGGCGCTGGGATACGCGGGAGCTGGAGGGGATTTGAGCGTTGCAGAGAACACAAAGAATTGCCTTACAAGCCATATCGAATCCGACTTATTGAACAGCCCGAACAAGCCGCCTAGAGTTCGAGCTATCACTGAGAAACAGTGAGCGGGTTTGGTCACCCGAAAACAGTGAACCTACGCCACAGGCACACTTGTTTGAGTTCGAACGGGACTGAATCCATGAACACCCTGAATCTACACCTGAACCGCTATCGTCCACTCAATAGCAACTTCACCGACTCACCGGTACTGCTCATCGATACCGACGCCAGCTCACAGGAGCTCCAGAGTTGCGCCCTGCAACGTTTGCGAGCAGCATCCAATCTGCTTGAAACCTTAAGCTGCCTGAGTTTCCAACAAGCCGACGGGAAAGACTCCAGCCATATCGTCGGCGTATTACATCTGCTAGTACAGGACGGTTGCGATTTACTGGAAGCTGCCAACTTCAAAACTCCTTAATATAATCCTTGTAATACAGATCTGACCATAGGATACCTAAAACTTAAACGGTGTAGGTTGTCGATGCTCTACGTAGTTTCGGCAACCCTTTTCTGTTGATACTCATCAACGCTGAAAATCAGTGACAAAATGTGGAAAAATACCTTCAGCCAGTTTAGTCTCAGGCTACGACTATAAAAGCACCTCTACTTCATACATGAATCGCTGAAGGTCAAGGACAGACAAATGGTAGAAGAAATCATTCCATCTCAATATCGCCCAAACACTTCTCAGTCAAACCATTATTTATTTTTAATTAAAAACCAAAAGCTATACCACTACCCCCAACAGTTAAAACGAGGCACCCCTAGCTTAAACTCAACTTTCACCTCAGCAATTAGGTCTTTCTCATGAACAACAAAGAGCTACTTTTTCAAAAAATACAGCGTATGCATGAGGACGACTTTAGCCGAGAAATAGTAATCCCACTATTAAGAAAGATTGGATATCAATTTGTTGATTTCAATGGCGGCCCCTATGAATTGGGGAAGGACATTATTGCCCACAAGCTTAATGAGTTTGACGATATAGAAGTCACCGTAATACAGTCAAAAATGTTTAAATCCACTAGAACATCTAAGAGCAGCCAAATATTCGGAACCATAGTCCATCAGTTGAGCCTTTGTTTGTCAAAAAAAATACCGTGTTCTGACGGAATAGAAAGACGCCCCAATAAAACAATACTGATAACACCGTTCACCATAGATACGAGACACCTAAGTGAGCAAATAGAAAAAATACAACTATACGGAATCGGGGTTTTCGACCAAGTAAAACTTACAAACCTACTTGAAAAATACTGGCCCGAAATATTTGAACCAGAACATAATGACTTTGAGCACACCATCAAACTACAGCATGACGACATATCCAATTTAGAGCTCTACAAAGCATTACATATTGAATCTAAAACAACTTACTCGAATTACTACTCCGATCTAAACTTCTTCGTAGGAGAAACCGAAAGCAGGCAGGTTTTCTCAAGCAGCTTAAACTTTTCAAAATTTTATCAAGGAACTTATGACGACGCAGAATGGCAAGAACTGAAAAAAGCCGACAAATGGTTAAGAGATTGTATAAACCATGGGCTCCTCAAAGAGGATATCGACGAAGTTGAAAATACCTACTCTCTGAAACTAATTGAATACAATACAAAACTCAATCAAGAACTAATATTAGATCTAACAGAAGCCAAAACCTCATTAAACAACTTAACGCATTTACTAATAGAGGAGATTTCAGCATCAAAACTCCTCATTGCCGCCTACAACACCACTGCTAAAGCCAGAAGCAAAAACTCCACTTTCATCAGCATGACCACATTACTGTCGTCTACAATCGAAAATATTGAGATATTTTCAAGAGAGCATGAGCACCTAGCCAAAATAGAACAAGAGATCCAAGAACCTCACATTAAAGCCACAACAGACAACAAGATAAAATCTTCTCTACTCGACATAGGAAGCCTTGCAAAAGAAGCAAGGAAAAAACTATCACTAATTAAAAAATTAGAATCAACTATCCTACCACACCCTCAATACGAGGCAGTTTTATGTGAGAAAGAAGCAGAGCTACTTATAAACAAAAAAATTCAAGACCTTTCATCGAGCATTACTCAACTTAATAAAAAATCCTTAACCAATAGCGAAGCACGATCTATTCTTGATACGACCAATCAAGTACTACGCTGCGTCGACAATTTGACTAAAAACCTAAAATGTACATCTATTAGAGTAACATTAGAAAAAAACACCTCGTTTGCAAACGAACTAGACATCTCTGCCCATACAATTTTTGACTCAGGATGTAACATTGCCGTTTACGGAGATGCAGGAGCAGGAAAATCTACAACGCTATACGTCTATGCTGAGAAACTTTATAAAAACAAGAACAGTATAGAAGAGGTTTTATTCATCCCACTCAACCGAGTAACTAGCAGAATAAGTAAGCTATCACCAGAAGAAAAATCAAAAATAATTGACGAACATAGCAACTTCAATTCTCTCATAAACTCATTCCTGCTATACAAAGGAGTAACCGCAACACCTGAAAACAGAAAATTACTTATAGACGTATTATCTAAAAAATCAAAAGTCACGATAATTATCGATGCTCTTGACGAAGCAGCAAGCAACTCAGACTGGATAATTCCCGCCTTATCAGAAATCCCAAAAAACATATATCAAGCGCAAGTAATTACATCTTCTAGAAACTGCGTAAGCTTTATCAAAGACATAGAATTCCTTGGAATAACCTTACTTCCATTCAACAGAGAGCAGCTGAAAAAGTTTATATTTGGATGGCTATCTGATCAAAGCAAATGCGAAGAACTATGGTTAAGCATTCAGAACAATGATCTTTTCGAAGTTGCAAGAAATCCATTGCTCGCAACTATAATCTGCACTCTTCACGAAAACGGCATACCTATCCCAGAAAACGAGCCTGATGTTTACCGCCGAAAAATTGAATTACTGTGTGGACTATATGATCAAAACAAAGGAATCAGAAGAGCAAAAAACGAAAAATCATTTCTAGAGCGCTGCTGTCAGAAAATTGCCTACCAAATGCATGTTCGCTCCAGACGAGAGGCTACAGTTGAAGAGTTAAGGAGCTTTCTAAATAAAGGACTAGAATCAAGAGTTAGCATCGAAATGGTGGATAGTGCGATTAATGACCTAATCAACACATGCAACATCTTAATAAAATCGCCAGACAGCAGCGCTTATAGCTTTGGTCACTTGAGAATACAAGAGTCATTAGCTGCAGAAGAACTCGAAAGAAACCGCTCAATCGACATTATTGACCTTATGACACAAAGCTGGTGGCGTGGCGCACTCTACCTTTATTCTTTCAAAAACAACATCCAACCTTTAATTGATCAAATATATGAAAGGCACAGCAACTTTAATCGTCACAAAGCAACGCTACATATTATGATCAGTAGTCAACCAAAGCATTTACAAAGCGCATTAAGGACATTGCTCTTCAAACACGAAAACAATGATATAAAAGACGGCTTTAATTCATTTGGCATCAGCGATAATGACTTTGAGGAAACCTTGGATTCGGACCTACAGCAGATTCTCGGTTTGTAATATTTTTCATCCACAAAAAAGCCGCCCCTAAGGGCGGCTTTTTTTACTTCTGACCGATGCTTACAGCTTCGGACCAGCAGCCTTGATGGCGTCGCTCACGTCGAACTTCTTGAAGTTCTCGATGAACAGGCCGGCCAGGGCCTTGGCGGCTTCGTCGTAGGCGGCTTTGTCAGCCCAGGTGTTGCGTGGGTTGAGCAGGCCGGTTTCGACGCCTGGAACGGCCAATGGCACGTCCAGGTTGATGGTGTCCAGGTGCTCGGTCTCGGCACCGACCAGAGCGCCGCTCTGGATGGCGGCGATCACGCCACGGGTGGTCGGGATGTTGAAGCGCTTGCCAACGCCGTAGCCACCGCCGGTCCAGCCGGTGTTGACCAGGTAGACCTTGGAGCCGAAGCCGCGGATGCGCTTGATCAGCAGCTCTGCGTAAACGCCTGCCGGACGCGGGAAGAACGGTGCGCCGAAGCAGGTGGAGAATGTGGACTTGATGCCAGCGCCCGAGCCCATTTCGGTCGAGCCCACCAGAGCGGTGTAGCCGGACAGGAAGTGGTAGGCAGCTTGTTCTTCGCTGAGGATCGAGACTGGCGGCAGTACGCCGGTCAGGTCGCAGGTCAGGAAGATCACGGCATTCGGCTCGCCACCGAGGTTTTTCTCGGAACGCTTCTCGACGTGCTCCAGCGGGTAGGCGGCGCGGCTGTTCTGGGTCAGGCTGCCGTCGGCGTAGTCAGCCTTCTTGGCGTCGTCCAGCACAACGTTTTCCAGCACGGCACCGTGCTTGATGGCTTTCCAGATGACCGGCTCGTTCTTCTCGGACAGGTCGATGCACTTGGCATAGCAACCGCCTTCGATGTTGAACACCACGCCCTCGCCCCAGCCGTGTTCGTCGTCACCGATCAGGTAACGGCTTTCATCGGCGGACAGGGTGGTCTTGCCGGTGCCGGACAAGCCGAAGAACAGGGTTACATCGCCTTCTTCGCCAATGTTGGCGGCGCAGTGCATCGGCAGCACGTCGGCGGCCGGCAGCAGGAAGTTCTGTACCGAGAACATGGCTTTCTTCATTTCACCGGCGTAGCGCATGCCGGCGATCAGCACTTTTTTCTGAGCGAAGTTGAGGATCACGCAACCGTCGGAGTTGGTGCCGTCACGCTCTGGAACGCATTCGAAGTTGGCAACGTTGAGCACCTGCCACTCATCACGGCCAGCCGGGTTGTACTGGGCCGGGTTGATGAACAGGCAACGACCGAACAGGTTCTGCCAGGCAGTCTGGGTGGTCATCTTCACGGCCAGGTAGTGCTCGTCGGAAGCACCTACATGCACATGGGAAACAAAATGCTCTTGCGCGTTGTTGAACGCCTCGACGCGAGCCCACAGGGCATCGAACTTGTCGGCCGGGAACTTGCGGTTGATCGGGCCCCAGGCGATAGCGTCCTGGGTGCTCGGCTCTTCAACGATGAAACGATCGACTGGCGAACGGCCGGTACGGTGACCGGTACGAACAACCAGCGCGCCGGTATCGGCAAGCTCGCCTTCACCGCGCTTCAGGGCTTCTTTGACCAGATCATCAACACTCAGATCGGTGTACACGGCGTTATTGGCTTGCGTCATGAGGTTCCCCGTCGGCCAGTGGCCGAGTGCTCCAAACGTTTTGTAGTAGAAAGTCGTGCACTACTACCGCGAAAAAAGTGCGCCGGATTATGCCAGAAAAGCCCAAAAAGAGTAGGGCCCTCCCGTCAGAACGGCGTTAATCCGGCGCTTGCCAGGTGATTTACCTGCGCTGAACCGTTTTAGTGACGAGTATCTGACGGCGACTCGACACCCGCTCCGGCGAACAATTGGCTGATATCGGCCGCATCGAACAGGTAGCGCTCGTTGCAGAACTGGCAATCGATCTCGATGCTGCCGCCGTGTTCGACCACCAGTTTCTGCGCATCTTCCAGACCCAGACTGACCAGCGCATTGCCCGAGCGTTCCCGCGAGCAGCTGCAACGGAAGCGCAACGGCTGCACATCGAACAGGCGCACGGCTTCTTCATGGTAGAGGCGATGGAGCACGGTTTCGTTGTCCAGGCTCAGCAGTTCGTCGGCGGTCAGGGTGCTGCCCAGCGCGGTGATGTGCTGCCAGCTGGCGGCGCGCTCTTCTTCATCCTTGAGGCGGTCGGCCGGCAGTTGCTGCAGCAGCAGGCCACGGGCGCGACGACCGTCGGCGTGCAGCCAGAAACGGGTGCCGACCTGCTGGGACATGACGAAATAGTTGGTGAAGCATTCCGACAGGGTGGCGCCATCCAGGTCGACGATGCCCTGGTAGCGCTGGCCGTGGGTCGGGTCGACGGTCAGGGCCAGCACGCCATTGGGCATCAAGTCGGCCAGGGTCGCATCCGGGGCGATCTGCTCCGCGTCGTAGCGGGCCAGACCACGGATCTCGCGCTCGCTGGAGCACTCGATCATCAGCAATGGCACCGGGCCTTCGGAACGGGCCTGGAGGATCAGCAAGCCATCGAACTTCAGCGTGCCGACCAGCAGCGCGGCCGCCGCCATCAGCTCGCCGAGCAGTTGCGCGACCGGCTCCGGGTAAGCGTGTTTGGCGAGGACTTCGGCATAGCTGCGCTCCAACGCCACCAGCTCGCCGCGGGCGTCGCTGTCATCGAAGATGAAGCGTTGGGTGAAGTCGGTATCCGGCAAATGAGTCATAGGTTTGGGTATCTGAGGTGATGACAAAATGGTTACAAGATATGAAAATTGCGTTTTTTGCACTGTTACGGTGCGCGATTTTCTGCCATTGGAGGCATTTTATGAACAATCCGGGTTTGTTCCAAGCAAGGTGGAACCTCGGCAAGCTGGTGTTGTGCAATTTGCTCCCTCTGGCACTGCTGGGTTTCTGGTTATGGCCAAGCGGGCACATGCTTTGTGTGATGTTCGACGAATGGCTGTTCCGCCTGCTGAATGCTCCCCTTGCGAGCAACTCCACCTGGCTGCATATCTGGGCCGTGGCCAGCCTGCGGCCTTTCGACGCGATAGTCGGGCTGATCCTGCTGACCCTTTTGATCCGCGGTGACTGGGTGTTCAAGGCGGTGAACGTGCGCCGGGCCTTTTTCGGCTTCCTGTCGATCCTGGTCTTGATGCTGATTATCCGCTTGTTGTTCTCCAGGCTCGCCGACGCCATGGGCTGGCAGCACGACAGCCCGTCGATGATGCTCCAGGATGCCGTGCACATGAGCGACTATTTCCCGCACTGGGAAAAAACCTGGGAGCTCAAGGACCGTTCCAGCCAGAGCTTCCCCGGTGACCACGCCTCGGTGCTGCTGATCTGGGCGCTGTTCATGAGTGTGTTCAGCCGCGGCGTCGGCCAATTCCTGGTGATCTGGGGCCTGACCCTGCTGTTCATGATGCCGCGCCTGGTGGCCGGCGCGCACTGGGGCCAGGACGACTATATCGGTGGTGTACTGCTGGCAGTCTGGGCACTCGGCTGGGGCTACTACACCCCGTACGCGGCCAAGGCTTCGAACTTCCTGCTGCGGGTGACCAACCCACTGTTCAACCTGCTGGGCAAGCTACCGCTGCTGTCGCGCCTGAGCGTGGTGCGGGCAGCCTGACTCTTCGGATTTGCTGCTTGTCGCGGCTTTGCCGCGGATCGCGAGCAAGCTCGCTCCTACAGGGGGTTGAGCGGTGCGCCGGCTGTGTAGGAGCCAGCTTGCTGGCGATTGAACCCGCAGGGTTCAGAAGGCCAAGGGTCTATTCGCTGCTGCGGAATTTGAACAGGTCGCGCCGCTGTTTCTTGGTCGGCTTGCCGTCGGTGCTCACACCCAGGGCGCCGGCCTTGCGCAGGGCCGCGGCGTTTTCCCGCTTGGCGATGCTGGCTTCGGTTTCCGTATAGAGAGCCTGTGCTTGCGGCGCCCCACGACGCACGATCGACAGGGCCTGGACCACCACGGTGCGCTCGTCGAAGCCGGTGCGTATCTCATACTCGTCGCCGATCCTCGGCTCCTTGCCCGGTTTGCAGCGCTCGCCACGGTGATGCACCTTGCCGCTTTCGATGGCGGCCTTGGCCAGCGCACGGGTCTTGTAGAAGCGCGCCGCCCACAGCCATTTGTCCAGACGGACCTTGTCGTCGTCTTCGGCTTTTTGTGCCATGGCATGTCCTCATTCTGAAATATTTTCGAACTGTACTACCGTTTCTCCCGTGCCATGAATTGCGATGGCTCGGTTTAGAATGCGAGGCTCTGCAGCGGCCCGTCCGGGCGCTGTAGATCCGGGCCTAGATATCTGTCGCCTTTTACCCATTATTCTGCGTGAATACCGCGAATTCGGCCGCTTGACGGTACGAGCGGGTTCCTCAGCGGTTGAGCACATTTGAAGACATTTGACCATTTGACCGTCGTGGGTCTGCGCGAGTGGGTGGCGCTTCCGGATTTGGGAGTCGCCGGCCTGCGCGCCAAGATCGATACCGGCGCCAGTACCTCCAGCCTGCATGCCACCGAGATCGAGCCGTTCGAGCGCGACGGTGAGCAGTGGGTGCGCTTCAACGCGCACCTGGGCAGCGTGGTGCAGTTGCGTCACCGGCGTTGCGAAGCACCGCTGGTAGCGATGAAAACCATTAAAAGCTCCAACGGCCAGGCACAGGTGCGTTACGTGATCAGCACCACCCTGGCGCTCGGCGATCGGGTCTGGCGGGTGGAGTTCACCCTCGCCTGCCGCAAGGCCATGCGCTATCGCCTGTTGCTCGGTTCCAAAGCCCTGATCGATGGCCAGTTGGTAGTCAATCCAGGGATCAAATACGTTCAAGACAAACCGGTGTTCCCGGTGTCCACTACCTCTGCCACAGGTGTTGCATGAAGATCGCTGTGCTGTCGCGTAACCCGCGTCTGTATTCCACTCGTCGCCTGGTCGAAGCCGGCACCGAGCGTGGCCATGAAATGGTGGTGGTCGACACCCTGCGCGCCTATATGAACATTGCCAGTCACAAACCGCAGATCCACTACCGCGGCAAGCCGCTGGAGGGTTTCGATGCGGTGATTCCACGGATCGGCGCCTCGGTGACCTTCTACGGCTGCGCGGTGCTGCGCCAGTTTGAAATGATGGGTGTGTTCCCGCTCAACGAGTCGGTGGCCATCGCCCGCTCGCGGGACAAGCTGCGCTCGTTGCAACTGCTGTCCCGGCGTGGCATCGGCCTGCCGGTGACCGGCTTCGCCCACTCGCCGGACGACATTCCCGACCTGATCGAGATGGTCAACGGCGCCCCCCTGGTGATCAAGGTGCTGGAAGGCACCCAGGGCATAGGCGTGGTGCTGTGCGAAACCGCCACCGCGGCCGAGTCGGTGATCGAGGCCTTCATGGGCCTGAAGCAGAACATCATGGTCCAGGAGTACATCAAGGAAGCCGGCGGCGCCGACATCCGCTGCTTCGTGGTCGGCGACAAGGTGATTGCCGCGATGAAGCGCCAGGCCAAGCCCGGCGAGTTCCGCTCCAACCTGCACCGTGGCGGCAGCGCCAGCCTGATCAAGATCACCCCGGAAGAACGCATGACCGCCCTGCGCGCGGCCAAGGTCATGGGCCTGAGCGTGGCGGGCGTGGATATCCTGCGCTCGAACCACGGGCCGCTGGTGATGGAAGTGAATTCCTCGCCGGGCCTGGAAGGCATCGAGACCACCACGGGCAAGAACGTGGCGGGGATCATCATCGAGCACATCGAGAAGAACGGTGGCCCGAACATGACCCGGACCAAGGGCAAAGGCTGAGTTGTAGCCGCTGCCGCAGGCTGCGACTACAGGTCAAACCGCATCCCTGGGCAGCAACAACCCCAACGGCAAGCGCACCCGCGCTTCCAGGCCACCATCGGCGCGGTTGCGCAATTCGACATTGCCGCCGTGCATCGAGGCGATCCGCTTGACGATGGCCAGGCCCAGGCCGGTGCCCTTGCCACCCCGGGCACGGTCGCCACGGGTGAAGGGGTTGAAGATCGCTTCCAGCTCCGACGGGTCGATGCCCGCGCCACGGTCCATCACACTCAGCACCACATAAGGCGCGCTGGTGTCGCCCGACACATAGGCCGCGACTTCGACTTCCGTCCCAGCGTGGTTCAACGCGTTGCCGATCAGGTTGTTCAGCAGGCGCTTCATCGACACCCGACGCAGCGGGAACGGCGGGATCGGCTCCAGGCGTAAATGCACCTTTTCATCGTTCTGGTTGTAGGGCGCCGCCACTTCGCGCACCAGGTCGCTGAGATCGACTTCCTCCACCGACTCGTCGCGGCCGTCGCGGATAAAGGCCAGGAACTGGTCGAGAATCGCGTCCATATCCTCGATGTCGCGGACCATGTCGTCGGTCAGGTCGTTGTGGCTGCCCATCAACTCCAGCGACAGGCGCAGGCGGGTCAACGGCGTGCGCAGGTCGTGGGACACCCCCGCCAGCATCAACTCGCGTTCGCGCCCGGCCTGTTCCACATCCTCGGCCATCTGGTTGAAGGCGCGGTACACCTCGGTCATCTCGCTTGGCGTATCGCTGATCGGCAGGCGCACGCTGCGCCCCTGCCCCAGTTGCCGGGCGGCATAGACCAGGCGCTTGAGGGGCTGGTTGAGCTGGCTGACGAAGATCCACGCCGACGCCGTGGACAACAGGCCGATCGCCAGGAACCAGCCGAGCACGCTCCAGATCTTCTGCCCCCGCAGCGGGTGCGGATACAGCGGCACTTTCAGCCAGCCGTCACCCAGGCTCGGCGCGCGCACCCAGAGCGCAGGCGGCGCATGCATGCGCAGGCGCACTTCAGTGTCGGCGCCCAGCTCAGCCTGCATCTGCCGCTGATAGATCTCGCTGTAGGGCCAATGCTGCTCGCCCGCCGGCACACCGCTGCCGACCACCTTGATCAGCCCGGCGGCCTCGGCGATCTGGTCGCGGTTGGATTCGTCGGCGGCCCAATAGGCGCGCAGGGTCAGGGCCACGCCGTGGCTGTACTGGCGGTCTACTAGCACGTCCTCGTTCATCAGCAGATAAACCAGGGTCAGCGCCTTGGAGAACAGCACCACGATCAGCACCAGCCAGAGGGTGCGGGAGAAGAAGCTTTGCGGGAACCACAGCGGGGTTTTCATAAACAGCCATTACACGCTTTGCAGGAGCGAGTCGCGCTCGCAGAGTTGCGGAATGCGAGCGCCCGGGTCGTTTGCCGACCCGGGCGCTCGCTCCTACAAATCATCGGTCACTTGGTGGTGGTGCCATCCGGCACGAACACATAACCCACGCCCCAGACCGTCTGGATATAACGCGGCTTGGACGGATCGGGTTCGATCATCCGGCGCAGGCGGGAGATCTGCACGTCGATGGAACGCTCCAGGGCATCCCACTCGCGGCCACGGGCCAGGTTCATCAGCTTGTCGCGGGTCAGCGGCTGGCGAGCGTTCATCACCAGGGCCTTGAGCACCGCGAACTCACCGGTGGTGAGCATGTGCACTTCGGCGCCGCGCTTGAGTTCGCGGGTGGCCAGGGACAGCTCGTAGTCGCCGAAGGTGACGTTCTCGTCCTCGCTGCCCGGCGCGCCCGGCACCGGAGCCGACTGGCGACGCAGCACGGCCTTGACCCGCGCCATCAGCTCGTCGGGGTTGAACGGCTTGGCCAGGTAGTCGTCGGCGCCCAGTTCCAGGCCCTTGATGCGGCTCAGCTCGTCGCCCTTGGCGGTGAGCATGATGATCGGGATCTGGTTGTTCGCACTGCGCAGGCGGCGGCATGCGGTCAGGCCGTCTTCGCCAGGCAGCATCAGGTCGAGGACGACCAGGTTGAAGACTTCGCGCCCCAGCAGACGGTCCATCTGCTCGGTGTTGGGAACCGCGCGGGCACGGTAGCCCTTGCTGACGAAGAAGCGCTCCAGCAGGCTGCTCAGCCCGGGGTCGTCGTCAACAATAAGAATTTTTTCGCCTTCGGCAGTTTGTGCAGTGCTGCTCATCAGATGCTCCTTTTATCTCGGTGCGCATTATGGCGTAGCTGCCGTTATACGCACCGTGTGCATTGTTAGCAGATTTTTCCTCTACCGCCAGAAAACCCGCCGTCGGCCGCCACTGGGCCGATACCCCCGAAGACTGGAACGCTGGTTATAATGCGCCGCCTTTTGTGTCAGGCAACGTCTGATCGTTACCGCCCGTGGCCACTTTTTATTTTTCCCGGCCAGGCAGTAATTGTTCGATTTCACGGGTCAACAGGCAGCCTTTTGATCCAGGCAGCGGCGCACGCCAGGCCGCTCAACCAGACTCGCCGAGGCCAATTTTCCGTGCCGGCGAGCCTGCTTCACAATTTGTCAGGTGGTTTTATGGACAGCATCAACAGCCGCATTGCCGAGGAACTCGGCGTACGCCCACAACAGGTCGAAGCGGCCGTCGCTCTATTGGATGAAGGCTCCACCGTGCCCTTCATCGCCCGCTACCGTAAGGAAGTGACCGGCAGCCTCGATGACACCCAGTTGCGTCATCTGGAAGAGCGTCTGCGCTACCTGCGAGAACTCGACGAACGGCGCATCAGCATCCTCGCCAGCATTGAGGAGCAAGGCAAACTGACCCCGGAACTTGCCCGCGACATCAAGCTCGCCGATACCAAGACCCGCCTCGAAGACCTCTACCTGCCGTACAAGCAGAAGCGCCGCACCAAGGGCCAGATTGCCCTGGAAGCCGGCCTCGGCGAACTGGCCGACGGCCTGTTCAACGACCCGGGCCTGGCCCCGGAAAGCGAAGCCGCGCGCTTCGTCGACGCGGAAAAAGGCGTGGCCGATGTGAAGGCCGCCCTCGAAGGCGCCAAGTACATCCTCATGGAGCGCTTCGCCGAAGACGCCAGCCTGCTGGACAAGCTGCGCAACTACCTCAAGCAGGAAGCCACCCTCAGTGCCCGCGTGATCGCCGGCAAGGAAGAGGAAGGCGCCAAGTTCCGCGATTACTTCGAACACGACGAACCGCTCAAGAGCATGCCGTCGCACCGCGCCCTGGCGATTTTCCGCGGCCGCAACGAAGGCATCCTCAGCTCCGCACTGAAAGTCGGCGACGAACTGCCCGGCACCATGCACCCATGCGAAGGCATGATCGGCCAGCACGTCGGCATCCAGAACCAGAACCGCCCGGCCGACAAGTGGCTCGGCGAAGTGGTGCGCTGGACCTGGAAGGTCAAGCTCTACACCCACCTGGAAACCGACCTGCTGGGCGAGCTGCGCGACAACGCCGAAACCGAGGCGATCAACGTCTTCGCCCACAACCTGCACGACCTGCTGCTGGCCGCTCCGGCCGGCCCGCGCGCGACCCTGGGCCTCGACCCGGGCCTGCGTACCGGCTGCAAGGTGGCGGTGGTGGACGCCACCGGCAAGCTGCTGGACCACGCCACCGTTTACCCCCACGTACCGCACAACAAGTGGGACCAGACCATCGCCGTGCTGGCCGCGCTGTGCGCCAAGCACTCGGTGGACCTGATCGCCATCGGCAACGGCACCGCCAGCCGGGAAACCGACAAGCTGGCCGCCGAGCTGATCAAGAAATACCCGGCCATGCGCATGACCAAGGTCATGGTCTCCGAGGCCGGCGCTTCGGTGTATTCAGCGTCGGAACTGGCCGCCAAGGAATTCCCCGACCTCGATGTGTCGATCCGTGGCGCGGTGTCCATCGCCCGCCGCCTGCAAGACCCGCTGGCCGAGCTGGTGAAGATCGATCCGAAATCCATCGGCGTCGGCCAGTACCAGCACGACGTGTCGCAGCTGAAGCTGGCCCGTGGCCTGGATGCGGTGGTCGAGGACTGCGTGAACGCCGTCGGCGTGGACGTCAACACCGCGTCCGTGGCCCTGCTGGCGCGGATCTCCGGCCTCAACACCACCCTGGCGCAGAACATCGTCAGCCACCGCGATGAAAACGGTGCGTTCAAGACCCGCGCCGCGCTGAAGAAGGTTGCCCGCCTGGGTGAAAAGACCTTCGAACAGGCCGCCGGCTTCCTCCGTGTGATGAACGGCGACAACCCGCTGGACGCGTCCGCGGTGCACCCGGAAGCCTACCCGCTGGTGCAGCGCATCGCCGCCGAGACCGACCGCGACATCCGCTCGCTGATCGGCGACAGCGGCTTCCTCAAGCGCCTGGATCCGAAGAAGTTCACCGACGAGACCTTCGGCCTGCCAACCGTCACCGACATCCTCCAGGAACTGGACAAGCCGGGCCGCGACCCGCGTCCCGAATTCAAGACCGCCGAGTTCCAGGAAGGCGTCGAAGACCTCAAGGACCTGCAACTGGGGATGATCCTCGAAGGCGTGGTGACTAACGTCACAAACTTCGGTGCCTTCGTCGACATCGGCGTGCACCAGGACGGCCTGGTGCACATCTCGGCGCTGTCGGAGAAGTTCATCAAGGACCCGCGTGAAGCGGTGAAGGCCGGCGACGTGGTCAAGGTCAAGGTCATGGAAGTCGACATTCCACGCAAACGCGTCGGCCTGTCGATGCGCATGAGCGACACCCCGGGCGAGAAGATCGACGGCGCTCGTGGTTCGCGCCCAGGCTCGGCGCCAAGCTCGTCGGGCAACAGCGCCCCGCGCAAGGAAAGCGTGGCCGCGGCCCCGACCAACAACGCCATGGCTTCGCTGTTCGCTAACGCCAAGCAGTTGAAGAAACGCTGATGGAGATCCCGGCCGGCTTGACCGAAAGCGCGTTCAGCCAACTGATCGGTTGCCGTCTGCAGCGTCTGGAAGTCGGTGCAGCCGACGTCGCCCTGACGCTGACGCCACAGTTGCGCAATCGTGGCCAGAAGCTGCACGGCGGGGCGATCTTCAGCCTGGTCGACATTGCCATGGGGCTGGCTTGTTCCAGCTCTCACGGCTTCGACCAGCAGAGCGCGACCATCGAGTGCAAGATCAACTACATCCGCGCCGTCGCCGAGGGCGACGTGGTCTGCCATGCCCGGGTGATCCACCCGGGCCGCCGCACCCTGGTGGTCGAGGCCGATGTGATGCAAGGCGACAAACTGGTCGCTAAAGCACAAGGCACGTTCGCTGTTCTATAGCCCCTCAACCTCGATTTGAGTTAATTTCGGCGCTGCACACACGGCGCCGGAATTTTTTGCGCGTGCAAGAGCCAGTTCAAGGATGAAGCAATGGCGTTGCAAAGCGGGCCGGTAAGGCTCAACGACCAGGCGAAAACGCCAGTTTCAACTTCACCCTTGTAGACCGTCCTGCCCACCCCCATATTGGGGCGACTGACGCGTGAAGGAATCCAACTTGAGCGAACTTCTCAACCGCCGCCTGGCTCTGCTCGGCGAGCGCGCTAACCTCTCTCTGCTCGAGCAGTGCCTGCACGGTATCGAGCGCGAATGCCTGCGCGTGACCGGCGAAGCGCGCCTGGCACAGACCCCGCACCCGGAAGAACTGGGTTCCGCGCTGACCAACGAACAGATCACCACCGACTATTCCGAGTCGCTGCTGGAGTTCATCACTCCGGCCCTGGCCGATCCGGCTGACACCCTGGCCAGCCTCGACAAGATTCACCGTTTCGCCTACAGCAAGCTCGGCAACGAGTACCTGTGGAGTCCATCGATGCCGTGCCCGTTGCCGGCCGAGGAAGACATCCCGATCGCCTATTACGGCACCTCCAATATCGGTCAGCTCAAGTATGTGTACCGCAAGGGCCTGGCCCTGCGTTACGGCAAGACCATGCAGTGCATCGCCGGTATCCACTACAACTTCTCCCTGCCGGAGCAGCTCTGGCCGCTGCTCAAGCAGGCCGAAGGTTTCGTCGGCAGCGATCGCGACTATCAGTCGTCGGCGTACATCGCGCTGATCCGTAACTTCCGCCGCTACAGCTGGCTGCTGATGTACCTGTTCGGCGCCTCGCCGGCGCTGGACGCGGGCTTCTTGCGCGGGCGCTCGCACCAGCTGGAACAACTGGACGCCGAGACCCTGTACCTGCCGTATGCCACCAGCCTGCGCATGAGCGACCTGGGCTACCAGAGCAACGCCCAGGCCGGCCTGACCCCTTGCTACAACGACCTGAACAGCTACACCGACAGCCTGCGCAAGGCCGTCGCCACGCCGTACGCGCCTTATGTGGAGATCGGCACCCACCAGGACGGCGAGTGGGTCCAGCTCAACACCAACATCCTGCAGATCGAAAACGAGTACTACTCCAACATCCGCCCGAAACGCGTGACCTACACCGGCGAGCGGCCGATCCAGGCGCTGATGGCCCGCGGCATCCAGTACGTCGAAGTGCGTTGCCTGGACATCAACCCGTTCCTGCCGATGGGCATCGACGTGCAGGAGGCCCGCTTCCTCGATGCCTTCCTGCTGTATTGCGCGCTCAACGAGAGTCCGCTGCTGGAAAACAACGAGTGCGGCAACGCCACCTCGAACTTCCTCAAAGTGGTCAAGGAAGGTCGTCGTCCGGGCCTGCACCTGCTGCGCCAGGGACAACTGGTGGAGCTCAAGGAATGGGCCGGCGAACTGCTGGAAAAGATCGCGCCGCTGGCCGCCCTGCTCGATCGCAGCCACGGCAGCGACGCCCACAGCAAGGCACTGGACGCCCAGCTGGCCAAGGTCAAGGATTCGTCCCTGACGCCTTCGGCCCAAGTCCTGGCCGCCATGCAGGAGCACAAGGAAAGCTTCAGCCAGTTCTCCCTGCGCCAGAGCCTGGCCCACGCCGAGTTCTTCCGCAGCGAGCCCCTGAGCAAGGAAGACCAGGCACGTTTCGAAGAAGCCGCGCGCAGCTCCCTGCTGCAACAGGCCGAGCTGGAACGCAACGAAGTCGGTGATTTCGACGTGTTTGTCGGCTCGTACCAGGCGAGCATCCTGGCCATCAGTAACTGACACACCGCGCCGCCTGTATCGCGAGCAAGCTCGCTCCTACACAGTACTGTCCTGTAGGAGCGAGCTTGCTCGCGATGGAGCGCAAAGCGCTCCCCTTCAAAAAAGTGCTCTCTTTAGAAGATTCCTCTTTTAAGCTAATTCTAAAAAGTTATTTATTTTTAGATTCTTAGATCATTTAGTCTCCTCCCACGTCCACACTTGGCCGCCTGTCGAGGAGCTTCATGATGAAAATGCACTTTCCCCTTCGCCTTCTGGCGGCCGTATCCCTGGCTACCGCGAGCTTGTTCGCCCAGGCAGCCGATGTCACCGTCGCCTACCAGACCACCGTCGATCCGGCGAAAGTCGCCCAGGCCGACGGCACCTATGAAAAGGCCACCCAGGCCAAGATCGACTGGCGCAAGTTCGACAACGGCGCCGATATCATCGCCGCCATCGCCTCGGGTGACGTGCAGATCGGCTACCTCGGCTCCAGCCCGCTGACCGCCGCGATCACCCGCAAGGTGCCGGTGGAAACCTTCCTCATCGCCACCCAGATCGGCGCCGCCGAGGCCCTGGTGGCCCGCGACGGATCCGGGATCAACACGCCCCAGGACCTGGTCGGCAAGAAAGTCGCCGTGCCCTTCGTTTCCACCGGTCACTACAGCCTGCTGGCCGCGCTCAAGCACTGGAAAATCGACCCGGCGAAAGTACAGATTCTCAACCTGGCGCCACCGGCGATCATCGCTGCCTGGAAACGCGGCGACATCGACGCCACCTACGTCTGGGATCCGGCACTGGGCGTGGCCAAGGAAAACGGCAAGGTGCTGATCACCTCCGGCGAACTGGCCCGGTTCGGCGCGCCGACCTTCGACGCCTGGATCGTGCGCAAGGACTTCGCCGAGAAGCACCCGCAAATCGTCACCGCCTTCGCCAAGGTGACCCTCGACGCCTACGCCGATTACCGCAAGGACCCAAAGGCCTGGCTGGCGGAGCAGAGCAACGTCGACAAGCTGGTGAAACTCTCCGGCGCCAAGGCCAGCGACATTCCGCTGCTGTTGCAGGGCAACGTCTACCCACTGGCGGCCGACCAGGTCATCAGCCTTGGCGCGCCGACCACCAAGGCCATCACCGACACCGCGGTGTTCCTCAAGGAACAGGGCAAGGTCGAGGCGGTTCTGCCGGACTACGCGCCGTACGTCAGCGCCAAGTACATCACCCACTGAAGGTTCGCCGCAGAGGTCGCCGGGCCCAGCCCGGCGCTTCTCGTACAGCGTCTCACCTCGACAAAGGCTGCATTTGAACAAGGAGCGCGCCGTCATGGCTTTGCTACAACTGGAGCGCATCAGCGCACAGTACCCCGGCGCCGCCGAACCGGTGCTGGCGGATATTTCCCTGACGCTCGGGCCCCAGCAGCTGCTGGTCGCCCTCGGCCCTTCCGGCAGTGGCAAGACTTCGTTGCTGAACCTGATCGCCGGCTTCGTCGAACCCAGCGCCGGGCGCATCACCCTGGACGGCGTGCCGGTCGCCGGCCCGAGCGCCGAACGCGGCGTGGTGTTCCAGGACGATGCCCTGCTGCCCTGGCAGGACGTGCTGGCCAACGTCGGCTTCGGCCTCGAACTGGCCGGCATTGCCCGCGACCCGCGCGAAGCCCGCGCCCGGGAAATGCTCGCGCTGGTGGACCTGGCCGGCTTCGACAAACGACGCATCTGGCAGCTCTCCGGCGGACAACGCCAGCGTGTGGGCCTGGCCCGCGCCCTGGCCGCCGACCCACGGCTGCTGCTGATGGACGAGCCCTTCGGTGCCCTCGATGCCTTCACCCGCGAGCAGATGCAGGAGCTGTTGCTGCAGGTCTGGCAACGCACCGCCAAGCCGGTGTTCCTGATTACCCACGACATCGAGGAAGCGGTGTTCCTCGCCACCGACCTGATCCTGCTGGCCCCCAACCCGGGGCAAATCGTCGAGCGCTTGAGCCTGGACTTCGGCCAGCGTTATGCGGCCGGCGAATCGGCCCGGGCAATCAAGTCCGATCCACGCTTTATCGAAACCCGCGAACACGTGCTGGCCCGGGTGTTCTCCCAACGCAGTGCCGTCTTGCGGCAGGAGCGCGCATGAACAGCTACGACCTCCCGGCCACCACGACCAAAGCCGCTAACCCGCACACCGCGGTGCCCCTGCGCCGCAGCCTGAGCACTCGCTGGATCAGCGTGCTGACCCTGGTCGTGCTGCTCGCCCTATGGTGGGCGGTGACGGCCAGCGGCCTGATCGAACCGCTGTTCCTGCCGCCACCTTCCGCCGTGCTGCAAAAGGGCTGGCTGCTGGTGACCAGCGGCTATATGGATTCCACCCTGTGGCAGCACCTGGGCGCGAGCCTCGGACGCATCGGCCTGGCCCTGGGTTTTGCCGTGCTGACCGCGATTCCGGTGGGCATCGCCATCGGCCACAACCGCATCGCCCGCGGCGTGCTGGACCCGCTGATCGAGTTCTACCGGCCGATTCCGCCCCTGGCCTACCTGCCGCTGATCGTCATCTGGTGCGGCATCGGCGAGCTGTCCAAGGTGCTGCTGATCTACCTGGCGATCTTCGCCCCGATCGCCATCGCCACCGCCACCGGCGTACGCACCGTCGACCCGACCCGGCTGCGCGCCGCGCAGTCCCTGGGCGCAACCCGGGCCCAGCTGATTCGCCATGTGATCCTGCCCAGCGCCCTGCCGGACATTCTCACTGGCGTGCGCATCGGCCTCGGGGTGGGCTGGTCGACCCTGGTCGCCGCCGAACTGATCGCCGCCACCAGCGGCCTGGGGTTCATGGTGCAATCCGCCGCGCAGTTCCTGGTCACCGATGTGGTGGTACTGGGGATCCTGGTCATCGCCCTGATCGCCTTCGCCATGGAAATGGGCCTGCGCGCCCTGCAGCGCAAGCTGGTGCCCTGGCACGGCCAGGCCCATTGAGACCCTGTATCTGTATCTGTATCTGTAGCCCTGTAGCCCTGTAGCCCTGTAGCCGCTGCCGAGCGCAGCGAGGCTGCGATCGAGCGCAACGCGCTCGCCCAAAACCTGCGCCTGCTTCGCAGGCGATCGCAGCCTCGCTGCGCTCGACAGCGGCTACAGCCACACCTGAATTCGAGAACGACATGAGCCTGACCATCACCCCTTTAAGCTCCGCCCTGGGCGCCCAGATCAGCGGCGTCGATATCAGCCAACCGCTGGCCGGCGAACAGCGCGACATCATCGAGCAGGCGCTGCTCCAGCATCAGGTGCTGTTCTTCCGCGACCAGCCGATCGACCCGCCGCAACAGGCGCGCTTCGCGGCGAACTTTGGCGACCTGCATATCCATCCGATCTACCCCAACGTGCCGGAACAGCCGGAAGTGCTGATCCTCGACACCGCGCAAACCGACGTACGCGACAACGCCATCTGGCACACCGACGTGACCTTCCTGCCGACCCCGGCCCTGGGCGCGGTGCTCAGCGCCAAGCTGTTGCCGGCCTACGGTGGCGATACCCTGTGGGCCAGCGGCATCGCGGCCTATGAGGCGCTCTCGGAGCCGATGAAGAACCTGCTGCAGGGCCTGACCGCGACTCACGAATTCATCAAATCCTTCCCCCTGGAGCGCTTCGGCAATACCCCGCAGGACCTGGCGCGCTGGGAAGAAGCCAAGCGGAAAAACCCGCCGCTGTCGCATCCGGTGATCCGCACCCACCCGGTCAGCGGGCGCAAGTCGCTGTTCGTCAACGAAGGCTTCACCACCAGGATCAACGAGCTGTCGGACAGCGAAAGCGAAGTCATCCTGAAACTGCTGTTCGCCCACGCCACCCGCCCGGAATTCACCATCCGCTGGCGCTGGCAGATCAACGACGTGGCCTTCTGGGACAACCGCGTGACCCAGCACTACGCGGTCGACGACTACCGCCCGCAACGCCGCGTGATGCACCGCGCGACGATTCTCGGAGATGTGCCGTTTTTCCGATAACCGATATTCATGACTGCAACAGGACTGGCAGGTGATTGCGGCGTCACCAAACGATAAGTGGTTGCCCACCCTCGATGACGCGCGGCTATGCTATCAATGATTGCATTGATTTCATTCGGAGGAACCCATGGCCAGCCTGACAATCCGAAACCTGGACGACCACATCAAAGAGCGCCTGCGCATCGAGGCCGCCCACAACGGCCACTCCATGGAAGAAGAAGCCCGCTTGATTTTGCGCCGCGCCCTGAACAGAACAACCGACAGCCAAGGCCTGGCCAGTCGTATCCGGGCACGCTTTGCCGAGGCCGGCGGAGTGAAGCTTGAGCTGCCCGAACGTACCGAGCCGGCACGCGTGGTGGATCTGGGCGAATGATCGTGCTCGACACCAATGTGCTGTCGGAACTGATGCGTCCCCAACCGGACGCATCGGTATTGCTGTGGATCGAAGCGCAACCTGTCGAAGACCTCTACATCAGCGCCATGACCATGGCCGAGATTCTTCACGGCATCGCGCGCCTGCCCCACGGCAAGCGCAAACAGATGCTCCATGCGTCGGCGCTGGCGATGTTCGAGGAAGATTTCATCGACCGCATCGTGCCCTTCGGGACCCAGGCGGCTCTTTACTACGCCCATCTGATTTCGCACCGGGAAAGCCTGGGGCGTCCGATCAGCCTGGTGGATGCGCAAATTGCGGCCATATGCCGCGTCCACGACGCGGCGATCGCCACCCGTAACGCCAAGGACTTCAGCGACACCGGGTTGATCGTTATCAACCCCTGGCTGCCACTCGAGGTTTGAACCCGGCTCTGTAGGAGCGCAGCTTGCTCGCGATAGCGGGATGCCTGACAGCACATGCCCTCTGGATCGCCGGCAAGCCTGGCCCCTACAGAAGCCGCGGTAGCCTTACAACATGACGGCAGGTTCTATTCCGCGGTTGAAGGCTTCTCCCACAGATTGATCCCGCCTTCGCGGGCAAAACGATCGATCTCTGCCAGCTCTTCGGCACTGAAGTTCAGGTTCTGCAATGCGCCGACGTTCTCGACGATCTGCTCCGGCCGGCTGGCGCCGATCAGGGCCGAGGTCACCCGCGGGTCGCGCAGAGTCCAGGCCAGGGCCAGTTGCGCCAGGCTCTGGCCACGACGCTGGGCGATTTCGTTGAGGGCGCGCACATGGGCGAGGTTGGCCTCAGACAGGTGCGAGGCTTGCAACGAACCACCGCCCGGGCGGTTGACCCGCGCGTCCTCGGGAATGCCATTGAGGTACTTGTCGGTCAGCAGGCCCTGGGCCAACGGCGTGAAGGCGATCACCCCGGCGCCGAGTTCTTCGGTGGTGTCCAAAAGGTCCTTTTCCACCCAGCGGTTGAGCAGGTTATAGGCCGGCTGGTGGATCAGCAGCGGCACTTTCCACTCCTTGAGCAAGGCTGCAATCTCGCGGGTCTTCACCCCCGAATAAGACGAGATACCGATGTACAGCGCCTTGCCCTGCTGCACCGCGGTGGCCAGGGCGCTGGCGGTTTCTTCCAGCGGGGTGTCCGGGTCGAAGCGGTGGGAATAGAAGATATCCACATAGTCGAGGCCCAGGCGCTGCAGGCTCTGGTCGAGGCTGGCCAGCACGTATTTGCGCGAGCCGCCGCCCTGGCCATAAGGACCGGGCCACATATCCCAACCGGCCTTGCTGGAGATGATCAGCTCGTCGCGATACTGCTTGAAGTCTTCCCGCAGCAGACGACCGAAATTGATCTCGGCGCTGCCATAGGGCGGGCCGTAGTTGTTGGCCAGGTCGAAGTGGTTGATGCCCAGGTCGAAGGCGGTGCGCAGCAACGAACGCTGGGTGTCGATCGGCGTGCTGTCGCCGAAGTTGTGCCACAGGCCCAGGGACAGCGCCGGCAGCACCAGGCCGCTGCGTCCGACGCGGCGGTAGGGGATGGAGTCGTAGCGGTTTTCGGCAGCAAGGTAAGTCATCGAATCCTCTCTCATTGGCGGGACTGCGCTGTGGTTTGAAGCCTTCGGGTTTCACGATCGACCGCACCGCGGTCGCCTGCCTCTCTATGCAAATTGATTCTTCGGTCGCGCCAGCCCCAGGTTCTCGCGCAACGTCTTGCCCTCGTATTCGGTTCTGAACAACCCGCGTCGTTGCAGTTCCGGTACCACGGCGCCGGCAAAGTCCTGGAGCCCGCCCGGCAGGTGCGGCACCAGCACGTTGAAGCCATCCGCCGCGCCTTCCTCGAACCAGCCTTGCAGCTCGTCGGCGATCTGTGCCGGCGTGCCGATCAGGCTGTAATGCCCCCGGCCCCCGGCGATTTTCCGGCCCAGCTCGGCCAGGCTCAGGTTGTCCTTGCCGGCCAGTTCCACCAGCAGCTTCTGCCGGCTTTGCTGGCCGCTTTCGGTCAATGGCAGCGCGGGCAGCGGGCCGTCCAGCGGGTACTGCGACAGGTCGAAGTTGCCCAGCATACGCCCAAGCAGGGCGACGCCAACCTCGGGTTCGACCCATTGCTGAAACGATTCATATTTTTCCCGGGCCTCACTTTCGCTCTGCCCCACCACCACGAATACCCCGGGCATGACTTTCAATGAATCGGCGCCGCGTCCGTAGCGGGCCAGGCGCCCCTTGAGGTCGGCATAAAACGCCTGGGCGCTGGCCAGTGAGGTCTGGGCGGTGAATACCACTTCGGCGGTCTGCGCCGCCAACTCGCGTCCGGCTTCGGAGGAACCGGCCTGGACGATCACCGGATAGCCCTGGGGCGGACGCGCCACATTCAGCGGGCCCTTGACCCGGAAGTGCTCGCCCTGGTGGTCCAGCACATACAGCTTGGCCGGGTCGTAGTACTGGCCGCTGCTTTTGTCGCGGACAAAGGCGTCGTCCTGCCAACTGTCCCAAAGCCCGGTGACCACTGCATGGAACTCGCGGGCGCGGCTGTAACGCTCGGCATGGCCCATATGCTCGTCGCGACCGAAATTCTGCGCTTCGGCCGCATTGTCGGAAGTCACCAGATTCCAACCTGCCCTTCCACCCGACAGGTGATCCAGCGAAGCGTACTTACGTGCTACATGGTACGGTACGTTATAGCTCGTAGTGCTAGTGGCAATTAGCCCAATATGCTCGGTCACGACGCTGAGGGCAGCCAGCAAAGTCAAGGGCTCAAACTGCTCCGAACGCGCCATTCTGTGGGCTTCGGGGCCCGTTGCAGCGGCCACGCTGTCAGCCAGGAACAGGGCATCGAACTTCGCTGCCTCGGCGATCCGGGCCAGCTGCCTGTACGCAGAAAAGTCTAGTCCGGCATCCGCCGGTACGTACGGATGCCGCCAGGCGGCAACGTGATGACCGGTGGCCATCAGAAAGGCGCCGAGCTTGAGTTGTCTTGGGTGGGTCATGGCCTTTTCCTTGAAGCGGTCATTGAGGGTCGTTGCACACAACGGCTCAAAAATCCTTGCGCACCTGTACCCCGAAATAACGTTCGTCATCCCGTGGCACGGCGCGGTAGATGTAATTGCCGCCACTGGCCAGCAGCGGCGAATAGGACTTGTCGGTGAGGTTCTTGCCCAGCAGCGCCACGCGCCAGCCCTGGTTGTAGTCGGCCAGGGCGATGCTGGCGTTCCAGATGCCGTAGGCCCCCTGCCTGGTGTCGGCGTTCTGGCTGATGTCGTACTGCACTTCGCTCTGCCAGCTGTAATCGGTGCCCAGTTCGATATCCAGGCCGTTATCCAGCGGGATGCTGTAATCGGCCCGCACATAGCTTTTCCAATCAGGGCTGAATGGCAGCGGCTTGCCGTTGACGTTGCAAGAAGCCGCCGCGCCCGCCGGGCAGGCGAATTCGTCGATCCGCGCGCGGGTATAGGCCAACGCGCCGGAGATCTTCAGTTGCTGGGTGGCCTGCAAGGCGTAATCCAGCTCGACGCCTTCGGTGCTAACGCTGCCGGCATTGATCAGGCGGGTCACCACCTGCCCGGCGACGGTGTCGAAGAAGTTCGCCTGATAGTTGTCGTAGTCGCTGTGGAAGATCGCCAGGTTGGCGGTCAGGCGCTTGTTCCAGGCCGTGGCCTTGATCCCGGCCTCCCAGGTGTTGGAGGTTTCCGGCTTCAGCGCCTCGGTGTCCCGCGGCTGCATGTTGAAGAACACGTTGTAGGCCGGCCCCTTGTAGCCGCGTGAATAGGTCAGGTAGGTGGTGACCGCATCGCTCAGGTCGTACTGCAGGCCCAGGCGCCCGGACCAGCCGTCCTCATCCACCGAGCCCGAGCTGCTGGTGCCGGGCTGAATGCCGCTGACGGTGGTGGCCGAGGTGGATACGCGGCGGTGCTCGTATTCCAGGTCGTCGTGGGTCCAGCGCAGGCCGGCGATCCCGCGCAGGTCCGAGGTGAAGTTCAGGGTGGTTTCGCCGAACACCGAGTAGCTGTCGCTGGTGGTGCTGTAGTCGGCGATGCCACGGTTGATCGCGGTGGTAGTGGTCAGGGTGCGGCGGTAGGTTTCTTCATCCTTGCCGTGCATGTAGAACAACCCGCCGACGTACTCGAGAAATTGCCCCTTGGGCGAGGCCAGGCGCAGCTCCTGAGAGTACTGGTTGTAGTCCAGGTCGCCCTTGTCGGCGGTACCGGGGAAAGCGGCGGTAACGGCGCCCAGGCGGTCGCCGTCCTGATACTGGGTGTTGTTCCAGCCGCGCCAGGCGGTGATCGAGGTCAGGGTGTAATCGCCAAGACTCCAGTCCAGCTGGCCGGACAAACCTTTGTTGGTGTCCTCGACGTGGGTACGGGTATCGGTGTTGATATCGCGGTTGTCGCTGCTGGCCCGGACCGGGCGCAGGGCATTGGCGAAGGCCGGAGCCAGGGCCTTGGCGACAACGCCATTGGGCGCGTCGTCATGGGACTGCATGTAGTCGGCCGCCAGGGTGAAGGTGAGGTCGTCGCTGGGGGTGAACGCCAGCTTGCCGCGCACGCCCTTGCGGTTGTAGCCGTTGACCTCATGCCCGTTGCGCCGGTTGTCGACGTTGCCATCGTAGCTGCCGAACAGGGTGGTGATCGAACCCTTGAGCGTGTCGGGAATCAGGCTACCGCCGATGCCGAACCGGGTGCGGCTTTCGTTGCCGCTGTAGTAGCTCTGGTCGATGTAGCCATGGGTCTCGGCGGTCGGCGCCCTGGTCACGATATTCAGCACGCCGGCCGAAGCGTTCTTGCCGAACAAGGTGCCTTGCGGACCGCGCAAAACTTCGATGCGTTCCAGGTCCAGCTGGTCGAGGGTAGCCTGGCCCGGGCGGCCGTAGACCACGCCATCGATCACCGTGGCCACGGTCGGCTCCACGCCGGGCGAGGTGGAAATGGTGCCCACGCCGCGGATGAACAGCGAGGTGTCCTTGTTCGAAGCGCCGGTGCGGAAGTTCAGCGACGGCACCTGTTGCACGATGCTGGCGACACCGTTGCGGTTATCGCGCTCCAGTTGCTCGCCATCGACCACCGACACCGCTACCGGCACTTTTTGCAGCGACTCTTCGCGGCGGGTGGCGGTGACTGTCACCGACTTCAGCGTCGGCTCCTGGCCCTGCGCCGTGCTGTCGCTGTCAGCGGCGAAAGCGCCCGGCAGCGGCAGCGCGACGAGCCCCGCCAGCCACCAGCCCAAATACGCCCGTGAAGCGCTGGCGGCGCGGATCGACCGCACCAGTTTCTGCTGATCCCCATGAATGTTCTGCATGCTGCACCTGCGCGGAATTTGCCCTTAACCGCTGCCGATCTGCGCCGGCAGCGCCGAAAAATCTGTCGTGGACATTCGCTCGAGCGAGTAGCAGACAAGGCGCTTTGTTAGCGCTAACATCGCCAGTATCGGCAAGCCTCACATAGATCGTCAAATACTGAAAAATTACTTTTATATGCTTTTTTGTTTACTTGAAGGATCGTGCTTTTGACCGCTGAAAAATCCCCAGGCCGCAAGCGCCGCGGTGCCGGACGGGTGACCCTGAACACCGTCGCCCGCCAGGCCGGTGTGTCGGCGATCACCGTGTCGCGTTATTTCAACCAGCCGGACAGCGTCTCGCCGGAACGTCGCGAGCGCATCGCCCGGGCAGTGGCCGAACTGGGTTATGTGCCGAACCTGGTGGCCGGCGGCCTGGCCTCGACACGGGGCAAGATTGTCGCCATGGTGATCCCGAACATCTCCGGGCCGATTTTCGCCAACACCATCCAGGGCTTCAGCGACACCCTCAGCCGCCACGGTTACCAGCTGTTGCTGGCGTCGAGCTACTTCGATGCGCAACAGGAAGAAAACGCCGTGCGGGCCTTTCTCGGCTGGTCACCGGCCGCCCTGGTGCTGACCAGTCACTTCCATAGCCCGGGCACTGAAAAGATGATCGCCGAGGCGGATATCCCGGTGATCGAGACCTGGGACTACCAGCCACAGCGGGAACCGCTGCAGATCGGCTTTTCCCATTACCAGGTCGGGGTGACGGCGACGCGTTATCTGTACGACAAGGGTTATCGGCGCATCGCCTTCGTGCAGAACAGCGCCCCCGGCGACCTCAGCGCCCTGGAGCGCCGCGACGGTTACGCCGCCACCGTGAGCGAACTGGGCCTGGCACCCTGGGTGTTCGCCCCGGATGCCGATCGAGCGCCGTTCGAGGCCGGCAAGCAGGCCATGGAAGCCCTGATGAAAACCCGCCCACGCCCGGACGCGATCATCTTCGCCAACGACAACCTGGCCGCCGGCGGCTCCCTGGCCGGGCAACGAGCGGGGCTGAAAATCCCCGAGGAATGCGCGGTGCTGGGCTTCGGCGATTACCCCTTTGCCGAGATGCTGTTGCCCAGCCTGAGCACCATCAAGCCACCGGCACTGGAGATCGGCGTCCTGGCGGCGACCCGGGTCCTGGAAAGCCTGGGCGTGTTGCCGGTGGAAGACGAGGTCCAGCGCCTGAACCTGCTGCAGTGCCGGCTGATCGAGCGCGAGAGCGCGTAGCAACGACCCTCACGGCTCTTCGTGCTTATCCGCTACCGTGGCCCCCGGCGGGTGCGAGTGGCCGACGTTCGATGGCGGCGATTCGCGGCTACGCCGATAACTCGCGCAATGCCGCCGCGGCGAGAAAGCCCGAACGCGAGCGGTAGCGCTGGTCGCGCTTCACCGTCTGGTCGATGCGTTCCAGCAATTGCTCCGGCAGGGTGGCGTTGAAGCGCACCGCCTTGCCGAAGTAAGGCGTGATGTCGAACTCGATCATGCCCCACACGCCACCGGCGTAATCGGGATTGTCGATATGCACGTCGACCTCATGCACCTGGGGCAGCGGTTCACCATCGGCGACCAGGCCTTCGTAATGCAGCGACAGGGCCTCTTTCACATTCTCGAAGGCTTCTGCTGCGGTATGACCGGCGGAAAAACAGCCCGGCACATCGGGGACGATCACTCCATATCCGGAGTCGGCATCCTTGTGCAGCACGACCGGGAATTTCATCTCGTTGACCTCTTCGTTCAAGACCGGCCTCATTTCAGGCCCGCCTGTTTCAAGATGCTGTGGATCGTGCCCCTGGGCAGATCCGCATCCGGGTGAGGAACAGTGACCCGCCCCGCTTGTGCAGATGCTTGTACTGGTGATGACTGCCTTTGACCGCGATCAGATACCACCCGTCCTCCTCGATCATCCTGATCAGTTCCCGACTGCGCATTGCCGTGCCCTTTCGATACGTCTCGAAGATCCACCGTACACAGCCAAAGGCGAATAATACACACTATACACATTCAGATAATCAATACAGAAAGCGGCGATGACCGGCGCCACCCTGGCCCTTTTCAGAGCGCCCTGGCAAAAACCTCCGCCAGCCAGTCGACGAATACCCGCACCCGCGGCGACATGTGGCGGTTGTGTGGGTACAGCACGGAAACCGGCATGGGCGGCGGCGGGGTGTCGGTAAGGATTTCCTGCACCAGCCCCTGGGAAATCTGCTGTGCCATGCGGTAGCGCGGGCACTGGATGATGCCCAGCCCGGCCACGGCCGAGGCGGCATAGATTTCCGCGCCGAACACCGACAGCGCGCCTTCGATGGCGACTTCCCGCAGTTCGCCATCGACCATGAATTCGAACGGAAACAGCTTGGCCGTGGTGCGTGAGACGTAGTTCACCGCACGGTGCCGCGACAGTTCGTCGAGGCTCGATGGCTCGCCGTATTTGCGCAGGTAGGCCGGGCTGGCGCAGGTGATCTGCTGCAAGTTGGCCACGCGCCGGCCGATCAACGACGAATCGCCCAGGGTGCCGGCGCGCAACACGCAGTCCACCCCTTCGGCGATCAGGTCGACAAAACGATCGGCCTCGCTGATGGACAGCTCGATTTCCGGATAGCGCGCCATGAATTCGGGCAGGGCCGGAATCACGAAGTACTTGGCCAGGGTGCCATGCAGGTCGACCCGTAAACGCCCCTTCGGCGCCACCGTGCGAAACGCCAGTTCGGCCTCTTCCAGCTCCGCCAGCAGCTGTACGCAGCGCTGGTAATAGGCCTCGCCGTCGAGGGTCGGGCGCACGCGGCGGGTGCTGCGTTCCAGCAGGCGGGTACCGAGCCAGGCTTCGAACTGATTGAGGGTATGGGTCAGGGTGGCGCGCGGCAGGTTCAGGTCCTCGGCGGCCAGGGTGAAGCTGCTGCGCTCGTAAATTCGCACGAACACCTTCATCGCTTTGACTTGATCCACGACGGGCTCCGGGGCTCATTGATTGTTGGCGATTATTGAACAGTCAAGCCAACTCTGGCGCATTTATCACCCTGGGTAAACATGTGAATCTGCTTCCACACCACAGCCAATCACTCATTACCCAGAAGGAAATTCGCCATGACTACCCAGACTTCGAAAGTTGCCATCGTGACCGGCGCCTCCCGCGGCATCGGCGCGGTGATCGCCCGGCAACTGGCCAGCGAAGGCTTCGCCGTCGCCATCAACTACGCCAACAGCGCCAGCGAAGCCTCGGCCCTGGTGGTGGAGCTGCGCCAGGCCGGCCACCGGGCCATAGCAGTCAAGGCCGATGTGGCCAATGCCGATGACGTGCGCCGCCTGTTCGACGAAACCGAAACCCAACTGGGCAAGGTCGACGTGCTGATCAACAACGCCGGCATCCTCAAGGTCCTGCCGCTGGCGCAACACACGGACGAACTGTTCGACCAGAACTTCAGCATCCACGCTCGCGGCACTTTCAACACCCTGCGTGAAGCCGCGACTCGCCTGAACGCCGGCGGGCGCATCGTCAATTTCTCCAGCAGCACCGTCGGCATGAACCTGCCGGGTTACGCGGTGTACATCGCCAGCAAAGCGGCGGTGGAATCCCTGACCCAGGTGTTCGCCAAGGAAATGCGCGGTCGCAATATCACCGTCAATGCAGTGGCACCAGGCCCGGTGGCCACCGACCTGTTCCTGCACGGCAAGAGCGAAGAGCAGATCCAGGGTTTCGCCAAGATGGCCCCGCTGGAGCGCCTGGCTCAACCCGAAGATATTTCCCGCGTCGTGTCCTTCCTGGTTAGCCCTGATTCGGCCTGGGTCAACGGGCAGGTCCTGCGGGCCAACGGCGGGCTCCTCTGAGCCACCTCACCCACGGTCGAAGGAGCCACGCTCATGAATCACTCCACCGCGACACCCGCCCGTAGCGGGCAGACGAAACCGATGTTCATCCTGTTCACTACGGTGGCCGCCACCACCGCCGCGCTGGCGGCGGGTTCCAGCCTGCTGCTGAGCCTGCCGGTCTGGGCCATGTTCGTTGGCTGGGTGGCGTTCTTCAGTCGCGGCCTGACCCTGCGCGACGGCCTGGTCAACCTGGGCTGCGTGCTGATGGGCCTCGCCGTCGGCATGGGCGCGGCGCTGAGCATTGGCGCACTGAGCCCAAGCCTAGGCCCCTGGGCCCTGCCGCTGGTGGTGTTCGTGGTGGCGATGCTCGTGGTGTCGCTGCGCAGCCTGCGGGTGATGAATAACATCGTCGCCTACTTCCTCGGCCTGATCGCCTGGTTCGCCGCGCACCTGGAACCCTCCCTGGAAAGCTTCGCCGAACTCGGCGGTGCTGGAGCCCTGGGCACCTTCGCCGGCTGGCTGTCCCACGCCGTACAACAACGCCTGCCCCGGCGTGCCTGAAACCACCCTCACCTGAAGAGATCAATGCCATGCAATCCGTCATCCTGATTACCGGCGCCTCCAGTGGTTTTGGCGCCCTGACCGCCCGCGCCCTCGCCGACGCTGGCCACATCGTCTACGCCAGCATGCGTGAAACCCTGGGCCGCAATGCGCCTCAGGTGGCCGAGGTGCGGCGCTACGCCGACGAGCACCGGGTCGATTTGCGCAGCGTCGAACTGGACGTCGCCTCCAGCGCCTCGGTCGAGGCCGGTGTCGCCCGGATAGTCGCCGACTGCGGCCGGCTGGACGTGATCATCCACAACGCCGGGCACATGGCCTTCGGCCCCGCCGAAGCCTTCACCGCCGAACAGTTCGCCCAGCTCTACGACATCAATGTACTGAGCACCCAGCGGGTCAACCGCGCGGCCCTGCCGCAACTGCGCAAGCAGGGCCGGGGACTGGTGCTGTGGGTATCCTCCAGCAGCGCCCGTGGTGGCACCCCGCCCTACCTGGCGCCGTACTTCGCGGCCAAGGCGGCGATGGACTCCCTGGCGGTGTCCTATGCCGGGGAGCTGGCGCGCTGGGGCGTGGAGACCTCGATCATCGTGCCGGGCGCCTTCACCCAGGGCACCAACCACTTCGCGCACTCCGGAGCCCCGACCGACCAGGCCCGCGCCGCCGAGTACAACCAGGGCCCCTATGCCGGCGTGCCGGAGCAGGCACTCAACGGCCTGGCCGCCCTGGAGCCGGCTGACGCCGATGTCGCCGAGGTGGCCAGGGCCATCGTCGAGATCGTCGGCCTGCCCTTCGGCACCCGGCCGTTGCGCCGGCACATCGACCCGTCCCAGGACGGTGCTGAGATCGTCAATGCCATGGCCGACCGGGTGCGCGCCGAGATGTTCCGCCGCATCGGCCTGGAAGACCTGCTCAAGCCCGCCGTTCGCTAAAACAACGACATGGATGGCCCGGGCATTCCCCGGGCCATAGGTGCTTTCCACCGGCTTATTCGCGGAGACACTCATGCGCCCGACCACCGACTCGCCAGCCCCACGCAACACCCTGCTGATCCCGGCCCTCGCCCCTCTGTACCGCATTGGCGAGCCCCTGGCCTATGCCCTGCTGCGGGTCTGTTATGGCGTGATCATGATCAGCCACGGCCTGCCGAAATTGCTGGGCCAGGCCCACGGCTCGATGGCCGATCCTATGGCGGCCTCGATCAACCTGATCCAGAACGTCCTGCATTTGCCGGCGCCAGCGCTGATCGCGCTGTTCGTGGCGCTCCTGGAAGGCGTCGGCGGGTTGCTCCTGGCCCTCGGCCTGGGGACGCGCCTGCTCGCCGCCATGATGGGCATGCAGATGCTGACCATCGCCGGCCTGCTCGGCCCCACCTGGCCATGGATCGACCGGGGCATGGAATACCCGGTCCTGTTGGCGTTTTTGTCGTTCTACATTCTGTTTCGCGGAGCAGGACGCTACTCCCTGGACCACACTCTAGGTCGGGAGCTTTGAACCGCCATCGACCCTGGGCCCTCCCCTGAATTCCGCCCGCGAGGACTTCGTCATGCATACCGCGATCATTACCTCCTTCGGCCTGGCCCTGCTGGCGCTGATGCTGTTTATCGGCGAGAAAATCGGCCTCGGCCGCCAGACCCTGGCCTACAGTTTCGTCGTGCTCTGGCTGGCGCTGACGGTGATCAACGGCGCGGTGGGGATGGTCCACGCCGGCCAGCCCCTGAGCACGGAGCTGGCGGTCGGCAGTGTGGTGTTCGGCGTGCCGGTGGCGGCGCTGGTGCTGTACACGGTGCTGAGCCAGGGCTGAAACGACCGCGGGCAAGCCCCGCTCCCGATTTCCACCAGAAGCAAGGCTTGCCCGCGATAACGCTGCTGCGGCTGCCCGCGATCAACGCACCAGATGCAGGAACTGCATATGCCGTTCGTACTGGTCGAGGATGTCGTTGATGATCTGCTCCTTGGTGTAGCCCATCAGGTCGTAGTCCTGGCTACCCTCGGCCAGGTGCACCTCGGCCCGGTAGTAACGCCGGTTGCGCATCTCCTTGGGCCCCATGCCGCCACGGGCGAAGGACGGGGTGAAGTAGCCGCGCATCTGCACCTGGTAGACGAACGGATGCTGGTCGCCATGGCCGATTTCCAGGCTGACGTTGTCGTTGGCCGGGTCCGGCTGGGTGATCACGTTCAGGCCTTTCTCGACGAACACCGCGGTCACTTCTTCGATGGCCGGGCGCACCGTCTGATCGAGGAAGCGATAGACCTCGTCGCGCGACGGGAAATGCACCGCCTGGCTCAGGCGCTGGCGCCAGCCGCCCTTGCCGCGCCGCGAAGACGACGACACCGGCGCCAACGAATGCAACTGGGCGATCTGCTTCTGCGACTCGAGGTAGAAGGCCTTGTGCAGCCCCCACATCATCAGCAGCAGGATCATCGAGAACGGCAGCGAGGTCAGCACCACCGCCGACTTCAGCGAGTCGATGCTGCCGGCGAACAGCAGCGCGCTGGTGACCAGCGCGGTCATCGCGCCCCAGAACACCCGCAGCCATTTCGGCCCGTCTTCATCGGCATTGCCGCCACGGGCCGACAGGGTCGAGAGCACCACGGTGCCGGAGTCGGCCGAGGTGACGAAGAACACGAAGCTGATGAACACCGTCACGGCGATGACGGTCTTGCTCCAGGGGTAGGTTTCCAGCAGCAGGTAGAGGGTCATCGAGGGGTTCTCGATGGCCGACATGCCCAGCGCGCTCATGCCGTGGTTGAGCACCTGGTCGATGGCGCTGTTACCGAAGATCGACATCCAGGCCAGGGTGAAGCCCAGGGGAATCAGCAGCACGCCGAACACGAATTCACGGATGGTCCGGCCACGGGAAATCCGCGCGATGAACAGGCCCACGAACGGCGACCATGCGATCCACCAGGCCCAGTAGAAGACGGTCCAGCCGCCCAGCCAGTCGCTGGGTTCGTCATAGGCGTAGAGGTCGAAACTCTTGGTCGGCAAGGCGCCGAGGTAATCGCCGAGGTTCTGGATCAGGGTGTTGAGCAGGTGCTGGGTGGGGCCGGCGAACAACACGAACAGCAGCAGCGCACAGGCCAGCAGCATGTTGATGTCGGACATCACCCGCACGCCCTTGTCGACGCCAGACACCGCGACAATGATCGCCGCGCCCATCATCAGGGTGATCAGGCCCACCTGGACCCACTGGGTGTGGGCGATGCCGAACAGATAATCCAGGCCGGAGTTGAGGTGCAGCACGCCAAAGCCCATGTCGGCGCCGAGGCCGAACACCGTGGCGATGATGCCGAAGCCATCCACCGCGTAGCCGATGGGGCCGTTGATGCGCTTGCCGATCAGCGGGTACAGCGCCGAACGCAGGGCCAGCGGCAGGTTATGCCGGTAGGCGAAATACGCCAGGGCCATGCCGACGAAGGCGAACACGCCCCAGCCATGCAGGCCCCAGTGCAGGAAGAGAATCTGCATGGCCTGGCGCGCCGCATCCGCGGTCCCGGCCTCGCCCTGGGGCGGTTGCAGCATGTGGGTCAGGGGTTCCGACACACAGAAGAAAAACAGCGTGATGCTGATCCCGGCGGCGAACAGCATGCCGGCCCAGGACAGGTAACTGAATTCCGGTTCGTCGTGGTCGGCACCGAGCTTGATCTTGCCGTAGCCGGACAAGGCGGTGACCACCACGAAGATCAGGTACAGGGTCATGGCCAGCATGTAGTACCAGCCGACCGTATTGGCCGCCCAGTTTTGCGCGGCCAGCAGCCAGGCGCCGGCTTGTTCCGGCAGGGCAATGACCACCAGGCCGAAGGCCAGGATAAAGCTCGCGGCGAAGTAGAACACCGGCGGATTCATGCGGATCAGGCCGCTGGCGGGAATGGACGATGCACTCATGAAACGTGCACCTCGAGGGGGTAAAACGCGGCTGTAAAGATCGGACTCAGCAAAGGTAAGCCTCCTGTTGTGAGCGGGCAGCGAGCTGCCGGTTTAACTTGAACAAGCGTTCAAGTTAAACACGGATAGGCACGCAAGGACTAATCGCCGGGCTCGGCGGTCGCCTGATTTCGCAGGTTTTAAGAAAGGTCTGATGTGTCGCGGAGGGAATCGTTCAGCGTTAAATAGCGCGATCTCTGTAGCCGCTGCCGCAGGCTGCGCCAAGGCCCGCAGGGCCTGCAAAAGACCCAAGTGCGGCGCCCCTCTCGGGGCGATCGCAGCCTGCGGCAGCGGCTACATGATGCAAGCACCCCGGCTTATTTTTGCGACCCATCGTCATGCTGCAGGTTGGCCTGGGTCAGGTTGCAGCCTGCCGGCACGCTGCGGGTCAGCCAAACGTTGCCGCCGATGGTCGAGCCCTTGCCGATGGTGATGCGCCCGAGGATGGTCGCGCCGGCGTAGATCACCACGTCGTCCTCGACGATCGGGTGGCGCGGGTGGCCCTTCTGCAACTGGCCGTCCTCGTCCGCCGGAAAGCGTTTGGCGCCCAGGGTCACCGCCTGGTAGATGCGTACACGCTCGCCGATGATCGCGGTCTCGCCAATCACCACACCGGTGCCGTGGTCGATGAAGAAGCTGCGGCCGATCTGCGCGCCCGGGTGAATGTCGATGCCGGTGGCCGAGTGGGCGATTTCCGCGCTGATCCGCGCCAGCAGCGGCAGGCCGGCGCGATACAGATGGTGGGCCAGGCGATGGTGGATCACCGCCAGGATGCCCGGGTAGCACAGCAGCACTTCGTCGACGCTGCGCGCCGCGGGGTCGCCGTGGTAGGCGGCCAGCACATCGGTATCGAGCAACACCCGCAGCCCCGGCAGGGCCAGGGCGAAATCCTGGATGATACGGATGGCCCTGGCGTTGACGTCTTCGTCCGCCTCGCCGCTCTGGCGCGCGGCGTAACGCAGTTCCAGGCGGGTCTGGGCGAGCAGTGCATTGAGTGCTGCGTCCAGGGTATGGCCGACATAGAAATCTTCGCTTTCCTCGCGCAGGTCCACCGGGCCCAGGCGCATCGGGAACAGGGCGCCGCACAGTGCTTCGAGAATCTCGGCCATGGCCGCGCGCGACGGCAGTTCCCGACCGCCCTGCTCACCGCTGACCCGCCCGTTGCGGGTACGCCACTGGTCGCGGGCATCACGCAGTTGACCGACTATGGTCTGCAATTGCCAATGGCTGGAACGCTCGCTCACGATAAGACTCCTCACTCAGGCGGCCGGACGGTCTGGCCGCGTAAACGACGTCACTTTACGGTATGCGTCCCAGGCCAAATTAAGAACTAATTGTGCTGGCCTAAGTACCTTTTGGCATAAGCGATTGACGGTTGCCCCGGTAAATATCGCTGCCTATAGTCCCTGACACCTCTGACAACCTGTGCGGCCTCATGATCAAACGACAGCTCGACCGCTTTAACCGTCTCGACCTGCTGGGCGGCGCCACCGCCCTGGAAAAACTCGAACGCCTGTCCACCTGGCTGGGCCGCGATGTCTACGTCAAGCGCGACGACACCACGCCGCTGGCCATGGGCGGCAACAAGCTGCGCAAACTCGAATACCTGGCCGCCGATGCGTTGGCCCAGGGCGCGGACACTCTGATCACCGCGGGCGCCATCCAGTCCAACCACGTACGTCAGACCGCGGCCCTGGCCGCCAGGCTCGGCCTGGGCTGCGTCGCCCTGCTGGAAAACCCCATCGGTACCGATGACGGCAACTACCTGGGCAACGGCAACCGCCTGCTGCTCGACCTGTTCGACGCCAAGGTCGAGCTGGTGGAGAACCTGGACAACGCCGACGAGCAGTTGCAGGCCCTGGCCGAGCGCCTGCGCAGCAGCGGCAAGCAGCCGTACCTGGTGCCGATTGGCGGCTCCAACGCCCTCGGCGCGCTGGGTTACGTGCGCGCCGGCCTGGAGCTGGCAGAGCAGATCAACAACAGCGGGCTCGACTTCGCCGCCGTGGTGCTGGCCTCGGGCAGCGCCGGCACCCACAGCGGCCTGGCCCTGGCCTTGAGCGAAGTGTTGCCGCAGTTGCCGGTGATCGGCGTCACCGTGTCGCGCACCGACGAAGCGCAACGGCCAAAGGTCCAGGGCCTGGCCGAGCGCACCGCCGAATTGCTCGGGGTGGCGCTGCCGGAGAGCTTCAAGGTGGAGTTGTGGGACGAATATTTCGCCCCGCGTTATGGCGAACCGAATGCCGGCACCCTGGCCGCGGTGAAGCTGCTGGCGAGCCAGGAAGGCCTGCTGCTGGACCCGGTCTACACCGGCAAGGCCATGGCCGGCCTGCTCGACGGCATCGGCCGCCAGCGCTTCGACGACGGTCCGATCATCTTCCTGCACACCGGCGGCGCGCCGGCGCTGTTCGCTTATGCCGGCTCGTTTGCATAACAAATGCCTGTAGCCGCTGGCGCAGCCTGCGATCGATTGGGCGGCATTCCGTACCGAAGGGGCGCAGGATCTTGAGATCGCAGGAGGTCCTGCGGACCTATCGCAGCCTGCGGCAGCGGCTACAGGGACTGAAAACGTATATTTACAAAAAGCATAACAATGTGAATTTATATTATTTTTACATCTATAAGCAGCCACTTATAGTCGCGCCGCAGGCGAATTTGCCGCGAGACGCATACGCTGCATTTAGTGCAGGATAAGGCGCTCGTTACCGCTCACCGATTGACCTGCATCTCCCAACCGCATCTGCATAAGAAAACACAGGGGCTTGTCATGACTTTTTCCGCACTACGTCGAAATATCCTCATTGGCTCGCTAGGTCTGGCACTGGGTGCCGGGTTGCTGGGGCAAGCGGTTGCCGGTGAGCAACTGCAGAAGATCAAGGACGCCGGCACCATCAACGTTGGCCTGGAAGGCACTTATCCACCGTTCAGCTACGTCGACGAAAGCGGCAAGCTGGCCGGCTTCGAAGTCGAGTTCTCCGAAGCCCTGGCGCAGAAGCTGGGCGTGAAGGTCAAACTGCAGCCGACCAAGTGGGACGGCATCCTCGCCGCCCTGGAGTCCAAGCGCCTGGACGCGGTGATCAACCAGGTGACCATCTCCGATGAGCGCAAGAAGAAATACGACTTCTCCACCCCCTACACCGTTTCCGGCATCCAGGCCCTGACCCAGAAGAAGAACGAAGGCAAGTTCAAGACCGCCGCCGATCTGGCCGGGCACAAGGTCGGTGTCGGCCTGGGCACCAACTACGAACAATGGCTCAAGGACAACGTGCCCAAAGCCATCATCAAGACCTACGACGACGATCCGACCAAGTACCAGGACCTGCGCGTAGGCCGTATCGACGCGATCCTGGTGGACCGCCTGGCCGCCTTCGAGCTGATCAAGAAAACCAACGACACCCTGGCTATTTCCGGCGAGCCCTTCTCCCGCCAGGAAGCCGGCGTGGCCCTGCGCAAAGGCGAACCCGAGCTGCTGGCCGCGGTGAACAAGGCAATCGAGGAACTGCGCGCCGACGGCACGCTGAAAAAGCTCTCGGAAAAATACTTCAACGCTGACGTCACTCAATAATGGAAGCAGGTTTTCAGTTCGAACTGTCTTTCCCGCAGTTGAGCCAGCAAATCGCCGAAACCACGCAGCTGTTGCTGAATTCCGCGCCCTTCCTGCTCAAGGGCGCGTATTTCACGGTCATCCTCAGCCTCGGCGGCATGTTCTTCGGATTGGCGCTGGGGTTCGCCCTGGCGCTGATGCGCCTGTCGCGCTTCAAGCTGCTGAGCTGGATCGCCCGCGTCTATGTGTCGTTCTTTCGCGGCACGCCGTTGCTGGTGCAACTGTTCGTGATCTATTACGGCTTGCCGCAGTTGGGTATCGAGCTTGACCCACTGCCGGCGGCGCTGATCGGCTTCTCGTTGAACATGGCGGCCTATGCCTGCGAGATCCTGCGCGCGGCCATCGGCTCCATCGAGCGCGGGCAGTGGGAAGCGGCGGCCAGCATCGGCATGACCCGGGCCCAGACCCTGCGCCGGGCGATCCTGCCGCAAGCCATGCGCACGGCCCTGCCGCCCCTGGGCAACAGCTTTATCTCGCTGGTCAAGGACACCGCCCTGGCCGCCACCATCCAGGTCCCGGAACTGTTCCGCCAGGCACAGCTGATCACCGCCCGGACCTTCGAAGTCTTCACCATGTATCTTGCCGCCGCGCTGATCTACTGGGTTCTGGCCAGCGTGCTGGCGCACCTGCAGAACCGACTGGAAGAGCGGGTCAATCGGCACGACCAGGAGTCCTGAACCCATGATTGTGGTTGAAAAACTGACGAAGCAGTTCAAGGGTCAGACTGTCCTCAATGGCATCGACCTGACGGTGGCGGAAGGCGAGGTGGTCGCCATCATCGGCCCCAGCGGCTCGGGCAAGACCACCTTTTTGCGCTGCCTGAATTTTCTCGAAGAACCTACCAGCGGCCGGATCAAGGTCGGCAACATCGAAATCGATGGCAGCCGCCCGCTGACCCAGCAGCAGGGCCTGGTGCGGCAACTGCGCCAGCAGGTGGGTTTCGTGTTCCAGAACTTCAACCTGTTCCCCCATCGCACCGCGCTGGAAAACGTCATCGAAGGCCCGCTGGTGGTGAAGAAGATGCCCCGCGAACAGGCGCTGGCCCTGGGTCGCGGGCTGCTGGCCAAGGTCGGCCTGGCGGGCAAGGAAGACGCCTATCCGCGGCGCCTCTCCGGCGGCCAGCAACAGCGCGTGGCGATTGCCCGGGCGCTGGCGATGGAGCCGGAGGTGATCCTGTTCGACGAGCCGACCTCGGCCCTCGACCCGGAGCTGGTGGGCGAAGTGCTGGCGACCATCCGCGGCCTGGCCGAGGAGAAACGCACCATGGTCATCGTCACCCACGAAATGGGCTTCGCCCGCGACGTGGCCAACCGGGTGATCTTCTTCGACAAGGGGGTGATCGTCGAACAGGGCGAAGCCAAGGCGCTGTTCGCCAACCCCAGGGAAGAACGCACCCGGCAATTCCTCAGCAAGTTCCTCACCTCGGGCCATCCCCAGGCCTGAGCGGCGCCCTCGCTGCCGAGCCCAGGATGGGCTGTGCAGCGAACGCAAACCCGCCATCACATTCCGCCAGACACATTGCATACGCCGGTTTACGACGGCTGCGCCGCCGCGCGCAGGCTGCGCCAGCGGCTACAGAAACCACGCTCCCTTGTAACCACGCGCCCCTGTAACCACATCCCCTGTAGCCGCTGCCGAGCAACACGAGGCTGCGATCGGTCTGGGCGGCATTCCGACACAGCGGCCGCCAGGCCCGCCACTGCATTTCACGCGGAAAACCGTATGCCCCGGTTTTACGACGGCTACGCCGCCGCGCGCAGGCTGCGCCAGCGGCTACAGACCTCAGATCTATCTCCCATTACCCTTCGCCTTTTCCTGCCTGCCGTATACGTAAACCCCTTCTATACATATTCCTAAAAGTTAGTTTATTTAATTTTTATACGCGCATAGGGTATATGCACCGGACCACCGGACATTCTTGAACCCGATTTCGCCGCCCACGGCGCGGCACTTCCAAAGATGTGAGGTAGGTATGGTCCGGAACACAATCACCCCAGTGCAGATCGCCAGGGCATTGCGTGCAGCCAAGGAGTGGCACTGATGTCCAATCTGGCCGATGCAAATGTCCAGAGCGATCTGGATGTCGCCCCCCTGTTGTTGCCCGCACGGGTTCTGCTGAACGACGCAGAAGCCCTTCAAGCCGCCCATGAACTGGCCACCGTCGCTCGCCAGCAGGCGGCCCGGCGCGACCAGCAGCGCAAGCTGCCGTGGGCGGAAATCGAACATTTCACCCGCAGTGGCCTGGGCAGTATTGCCATCCCCCGTGAGTACGGCGGCCCGCAGGTTTCCTTCGTGACCCTGGCCGAAGTCTTCGCGATCATTTCCGCGGCCGACCCGGCCCTGGGACAGATCCCGCAGAACCAGTTCGGCATTCTCAACCTGATCCTCGGCAGCGCCACCGAACGGCAGAAAAAGCAGCTGTTCCAGAGCGTGCTGGAAGGCTGGCGCATCGGTAACGCCGGCCCGGAACGCGGGACCAAAAACACCCTGGAACTCAAGGCGCGGATCAGCGCCGACGGCGACGGTTACCTGCTCAATGGCCAGAAGTTCTATTCCACCGGCGCCCTGTTCGCCCACTGGGTGGCCGTCAAGGCGCTGAACGACGACGGCAAGCAAGTATTGGCCTTCGTCCGGCGCGGCACGCCGGGGCTGCGCATCGTCGACGACTGGTCGGGCTTCGGCCAGCGCACCACCGCCAGCGGCACCATTTTGCTCAACAACGTGCGGGTCGATGCCGACCTGGTGGTGGAAAACTGGCGCATCAACGAATCGCCGAATATCCAGGGCGCGGTCTCGCAGTTGATCCAGGCGGCCATCGACGCCGGTATCGCCCGCGCCGCCATCGACGACGCCATCAGCTTCGTGCGTGAACGCTCGCGGCCATGGGTCGACGCCAACGTCGAGCGGGCCAGCGACGACCTGTATGTGATCGCCGATATCGGCAAGCTGAAAATCGAACTGCACGCCGCCGAGGCCCTGCTGCGCAAGGCCGGCCAGGTGCTGGACCAGGTCAGCGCCGCGCCGATCAGCGCCGAGTCCGCGGCCCGCGCCTCGATCGCCGTGGCCGAAGCCAAGGTGCTGACCACCGAGATCTCCCTGCTGGCCAGCGAGAAACTCTTCGAGCTGGCCGGCAGCCGCGCCACCCTCGCCGAGTTCAACCTCGACCGGCACTGGCGCAACGCCCGGGTCCACACCCTGCACGATCCGGTGCGCTGGAAATACCACGCCGTCGGCACCTATCACCTGAACGGCACCCTGCCGGCTCGCCATTCCTGGATTTAAGCGACCAGATCTCTGGAGAAGTACATGACTCTTTCTCAACACGTCGCGGTCATAACCAGCGATGAGCAAGCCCTGATCGTCGCCAGCGACCTGGCCGAGGATTTCAAGCGCGACAGCGCCTTGCGCGACCGCGAACGCCGCCTGCCCCACCCCGAACTCGAAGCATTTTCCCGCTCCGGCCTGTGGGGCATCAGCGTGCCCAGGGAATACGGCGGTGCCGGTGTGTCCAACGTCACCCTGGCCAAGGTCATCGCCCTGATCGCCCAGGCCGACGGCTCCCTGGGGCAGATCCCGCAGAACCATTTCTACGCCCTCGAAGTGCTGCGGGTGAACGGCAGCGCGGCGCAGAAAAAACGCCTGTACGCCGAGGTCCTGGCCGGCCAGCGCTTCGGCAATGCCCTGGCCGAGCTGGGCACCAAGACCGCCCACGACCGCACCACTCGCCTGACCCGGGATGTGCAGGACGGACGCGACGGCTATCGCATCAACGGTCGCAAGTTCTATTCCACCGGCGCCCTCTATGCCCAGCGCATCCCCACGTCGGTGGTGGATGAACAGGGCGTGCAGCAACTGGCCTTCGTTCCGGCGGGCAGCCAGGGCCTGAACGTGATCGACGACTGGAGCGGCTTCGGCCAGCGCACCACCGGCAGCGGCTCGGTGGTATTCGAGGACGTGTTCGTCGCCGCCGAGGACGTGATTCCCTTTCAGAGCGCCTTCGAGCGCCCGACCACCGTCGGCCCGCTGGCGCAGATTCTCCACGCCGCCATCGACACCGGTATCGCCCGCGCCGCCTATGAGGACGCCCTGCATTTCGTGCGCACCAAGACCCGGCCGTGGATCGACTCCGGCAACGACAAGGCCAGCGAAGACCCACTGACCCTCAAGAGCTTCGGCCACCTGAGCATTCGCCTGCACGCCACCGAGGCGTTGCTGGAGCGCTCCGGGGAGTTCCTCGACGCGGCCCAGGTCGAGCCCAACGCCGAGACCGTGGCCGCCGCCTCCATCGCGGTCGCCGAGGCCCGCGCCATCAGCACTGAAATCTCCCTGGCCGCCGGCAGCACCCTGTTCGAACTGGCCGGCAGCCAGGCGACCCTGGCCGAACACGGCCTGGACCGTCACTGGCGCAACGCCCGGGTGCACACCCTGCACGACCCGGTGCGCTGGAAGTACCACGCGGTGGGCAACTACTACCTCAACCAGACGAACCCGCCACTGCGGGGGACCATCTGATGAGCGCTCTGGAGAAAGGCAAAAAGAAGATCCTGCTCAATGCCTTCAACATGAACTGCATCGGGCACATCAACCACGGCCTGTGGACCCACCCACGGGACACCTCGACCCAGTACAAGACTATCGAGTACTGGACCGAGCTGGCGCAGCTGCTGGAGCGCGGACTGTTCGACGGGCTGTTCATCGCCGACATCGTCGGGGTCTACGACGTCTACCAGAACTCGGTGGACGTGACGCTCAAGGAGTCGATCCAACTGCCGGTCAACGACCCGCTGCTGCTGGTCTCGGCCATGGCCGCGGTGACCCGCAACCTCGGCTTCGGCCTCACCGCCAACCTCACCTACGAGCCGCCGTACCTGTTCGCCCGGCGCATGTCGACGCTGGACCACCTGAGCCGTGGCCGGGTCGGCTGGAACATCGTCACCGGCTACCTCGACAGCGCCGCCAAGGCCATGGGCCTGAGCGAACAGGCCGAACACGACCGGCGCTACGACCAGGCCGACGAATACCTGCAAGTGCTCTACAAACTCTGGGAAGGCAGCTGGGAAAACGACGCGGTGATCAACGACCGCGAACAACGGATCTACGCCCGGCCGGAGAAGGTGCACAAGGTCGAGCACAAGGGCGAGTTCTATCAGGTCGAGGGCTATCACCTGTGCGAACCTTCGCCGCAGCGCACGCCGGTGCTGTTCCAGGCCGGCAGTTCCGATCGCGGCCTGCTGTTCGCCGGGCGCCACGCCGAATGCGTGTTCATCAGCGGGCAGAACAAAGCCTCGACCCGCGCCCAGGTGGACAAGGTCCGCGCCAGCGCCGTGGCGGCCGGGCGCAATCCCGAGGACATCAAGGTGTTCATGGGGCTCAACGTGATAGTCGCCGCGACCGAGGAGCTGGCCTGGAAGAAGCACGCCGAATACCGCAGCTACGCCAGCGCCGAGGCCGGGGTGGCGCATTTCTCGGCGTCCACCGCCATCGACTTTTCCCAGTACGAGATCGACGAACCGATCCAGTACGTGAAGAGCAACGCCATCCAGTCAGCCACCAAAAACCTGCAGAACAACGACTGGACCCGGCGCAAGCTGCTCGACCAGCACGCCCTGGGCGGGCGCTACATCACCGTGGTCGGCTCGCCGCAGCAGGTGGCCGACGACCTCGAATCCTGGATCGCCGAGACTGGCCTGGACGGCTTCAACCTGACCCGTATCGTCACCCCGGAAAGTTATGCCGACTTCATCGACCTGGTGATCCCCGAGCTGCAACGCCGCGGCTCGTACAAGACCGCCTATGACAACGGCACCCTGCGCGAAAAGCTGTTCCGGCAGGACGCGCAGTTACCCGAGCAACACGCCGGAGCGGGCTATCGCCCTATCGCGAGCAAGCTCGCTCCTACAGGTTGAGCCCATTCCCTGTAGGAGCGAGCTTGCTCGCGATAAGGCCGGCCCAAACACCCGAAAACTTCATGCACTGACTGGAACCAAAACCATGAAAGCCAAGCACCTCAGCCACCCAGTCAAAGCACTGGCCCTCGCCCTCGGATTGTTCGCCAGCGCGGTATTCGCCGCCGACGCGCCGCTGAAAGTCGGCACCACCGCCGCCTTCGCCATCCCCCTGGAGGCCGCCGTCGAAGAGGCCGGCAAACAAGGCCTGAAAGTCGAGCTGGTGGAGTTCAGCGACTGGATCGCGCCGAACGTCAGCCTGGCCGCCGGCGATATCGACGTGAACTACTTCCAGCACATCCCATTCCTGGAAAACGCCAAGGCCGCCGCCGGCTTCGACCTGGTGCCGTTCGCCCCGGGGATCATCAACAACGTCGGCCTGTACTCGAAGCAATACAAAAGCTTCGACGAACTGCCCGAAGGCGCCACGGTGGCCATCGCCAACGACCCGATCAACAGCGGCCGCGGCTTGCAGCTGCTGGCCAAGGCCGGCCTGATCAGCCTCAAGCCGGGGGTCGGCTACAAGGCCACCGAGGACGACATTGTCGCCAACCCGAAAAAGCTGAAGATCCTCCAGGTCGAGGCCGTGCAACTGGTACGCGCCTATGACGACGCCGACCTGGTGCAGGGCTACCCGGCCTATATCCGCCTGGCCAAGACCTTCGATGCCGGTTCGGCGCTGCTGTTCGACGGCCTCGACCACAAGGAATACGTGATCCAGTTCGTGATCCAGCCCAAGAGCAAGACCGACCCGCGGCTGATCAAGTTCGTCGATATCTACCAGCATTCGCCGGCGGTGCGCGCCGCCCTGGACAAAGCCCACGGCAAGCTCTACCAAGCCGGCTGGGAAGGTTGAGATGAGCGTCGCCTACCTTGCGCACAAGTCGCCGAACCAGCCGCCCGAACAGCGGCAGGACGCGCAGCAGACCGAGCTGCATCCAGAACTGAACCAGGCCCACGTGCGCTTCATCGGCCTGACCAAGACCTACCAGGGCCAGCAAGGCCCGGTGCAGGCCCTGCACGGGATCGACCTGGCGATCCAGCGCGGCGAAGTGTTCGGCATCATCGGCCGCAGCGGCGCCGGCAAGTCGTCGCTGATCCGCACCATCAACCGCCTGGAACAGCCTTCGGGCGGCCGGGTGCTGATCGATCAGGTGGACATCGGCGACTTTGACGAAGACCGTCTGGTGGAGCTGCGCCGGCGCATCGGCATGATCTTCCAGCACTTCAACCTGATGTCGGCCAAGACCGTGTGGCAGAACGTCGAGCTGCCGCTGAAGGTGGCCGGCGTGCCCAAGGAACAGCGCGAGCGCAAGGTCCGCGAACTGCTGGAACTGGTGGGCCTGAAAGACAAGCACAAGGCCTACCCGGCGCAGCTCTCGGGCGGGCAGAAACAGCGGGTGGGCATCGCCCGGGCGCTGGTCCACGACCCGGCGATCCTGCTGTGCGACGAGGCCACCTCGGCGCTGGACCCGGAGACCACCCAGTCGATCCTCGGCCTGCTCAAACAGATCAACCAGCGCCTGGGCCTGACCATCATCCTGATCACCCACGAGATGGCGGTGATCCGCGATATCTGCGACCGGGTGGTGGTGCTCGAGCATGGGCATATCGTCGAGCAGGGGCCGGTCTGGGAAGTGTTCGGCAACCCGCAGCACGAGGTCAGCAAGACCCTGCTGGCGCCCTTGCAGCACGGCTTGCCGGAAGAGCTGCAAAACCGCCTGCAGGCCCAGCCGAAGTCTTCCGACGCGGCGGTGGTGTTGCGCGTGCGGTTCACCGGCAGGAGCAGCGACGAGCCGGACCTGGCCGCGCTGTTCAGCACCCTGGGCGGGCGCGTGCGGCTGCTGCACGGCGGCGTGGAGCGGATCCAGGGGCATGCCCTGGGGCAATTGCTGCTGGCGGTCAGCGGCTCGTCCCTGGCCGCCGAGGAGCAACGTTTGCGCGCGCAGCACTTTTTGCATAAGCAATGGACACAACAGGTAGAGGTGCTGGGTTATGTGGTTTGATCGCTTGCTCCAGGGCGTTATCGATACCTTCCTGATGGTCGGCGTGTCGTCGCTGATCGCGCTGCTGGCGGGCATTCCGCTGGCGGTGATCCTGGTCACCAGCGGCAAGGGCGGGATCTATGAAGCGCCCAGGCTGAACAGCGTGCTGGGGGCCTTCGTCAACCTGTTCCGCTCGATCCCGTTCCTGATCCTGATGGTGGCGCTGATCCCCTTCACCCGGCTGATCGTCGGCACCACCTACGGCGTCTGGGCCGCCGTGGTGCCACTGACCATCGCCGCCACGCCGTTCTTCGCGCGGATCGCCGAGGTCAGCCTGCGCGAGGTCGACCACGGCCTGATCGAAGCCGCCCAGGCCATGGGCTGCCGGCGCTGGCACATTGTCTGGCATGTGTTGTTGCCCGAGGCGCTGCCGGGCATCGTCGGCGGCTTCACCATCACCCTGGTGACCATGATCAACTCCTCGGCCATGGCCGGGGCCATCGGCGCCGGTGGCCTGGGGGACATCGCCTATCGCTACGGCTACCAGCGTTTCGACAGCCAGATCATGCTCACGGTGATCGTGCTGCTGGTGATCCTGGTGGCGGCGATCCAGATCGGCGGCGACCGCCTGGCGCGGGTGCTCAACAAGCGTTGAGATCGGCGGTATCCATTCGGATGTCATCGCGAGCAAGCTCGCTCCTACAGGTTGATCGCGTCGCCCCTTGTAGGAGCGAGCTTGCTCGCGATTGGCTTTCAAGGCCCACACCAAACCCGGGTCAATGCCCTTGGAGTATATTCGGCACATCACTCCAGCCAACGAATCCCGCCATGAAACTCGCCCCCACCGACCTCGACCAGATCACCTCCACCACCCTGGGTCACTACAACCAGGTGGCCGAAGATTTCCGCGAAGGCACCCGCGACCACGATGTCAGCCAGAACATCGACGCGCTGCTTCGACATATCCAGGGCACGGCGCCCTTCACCCTGCTGGACTTCGGCTGCGGCCCCGGGCGCGACCTGCAAACCTTCACGCGCCTGGGTCATATCGCGGTCGGCCTCGACGGCTCCGAGCGTTTTGCCCAGATGGCCCGGGACGACAGCGGCTGCGAGGTCTGGCAGCAGGACTTTCTCAAGCTCGACCTGCCCGCCGAGCGCTTCGACGGCATCTTCGCCAACGCCGTGCTGTTTCATATCCCCTCGCAGGAGTTGCCGCGGGTGCTGCGCCAACTGCACGCCACGCTGAAACCCGGCGGCGTGCTGTTCAGTTCCAACCCGCGCGGCGACAACCGCGAAGGCTGGAACGGCGCGCGTTATGGCGCCTACCACGACCTGGCGGCCTGGCAGCAATTGCTCACCGCGGCAGGGTTTGTCGAGCTGGAGCATTACTACCGGCCCGCCGGCCTGCCGCGGGAGCAGCAGCCGTGGCTGGCGAGCGTGTGGCGCAAGGTTTGAGCCTGCGTCGTTATTGAGCCTTTTTCGCGAGCACGCTCGCTCCTACAGATTGAACACATTCCCCTGTAGGAGCAGCCGGTCGACGCTCGATTGCTCGCGATAACGGTCCTCAGGCTGCCTCCTTCTTCGGCTCCTTGATCTTGTACCAGGCCACGTACAGCGCCGGCAGGAACAGCAGCGTCAGCAGGGTGGCGACGATGATGCCGCCGATCATGGCGTAGGCCATCGGCCCCCAGAACACTTCCCGGGCGATGGGGATCATGCCCAGGCTGGCCGCCGCGGCGGTCAGCAGGATCGGCCGGCGCCGGTGCTCGGTGGCTTGCACCACCGCGTCCCAGGATGAATGACCGGCGCGCTCGAATTCGTCGATCTGGGTCACCAGGATCACCGAGTTGCGGATGATGATGCCGATCAGCGCGAGAATCCCGAGGATCGCCACAAAGCCCATGGGCGTGCCCGTCGGCACCAGCGCCAGGACCACGCCGATCAGCCCCAGGGGCGCGACGCTGGCCACCAGGAACAGCTTCTGCACGCTGTGCAGCTGGATCATCAGGAAGGTCGCCATGAGGAACAGCATCAACGGCACCACCTTGGCGATCGGCCCCTGGGCCTTGCCGCTCTCCTCCACCGTGCCGCCGGTGGCTACCGAATAACCGACCGGCAGGCTGGCGGCGAACTTGTCGATGTCGGGCTTGAGCAACCTGACCAGGTCGGTCGGCTGGATTTCGTCACGCACCGAGGCCTTGATGGTGATAGTCGGCTTGCGGTCACGGCGCCAGACCAGCGGCTGCTCCAGTTCGTAACGCACGGTGGCGAAGGCCAGCAGCGGAATCGAGGTGCCGTTGGGGTTGACGATCTGCAGGTTCTGCAGGGTTTCCGGGGAACCACGCTCGCTGTCGTCGGCCCGGCCGACCACGTTGATCAGGTAGATGTCGTCATGCACCTGGGTCACGGTGGAGCCACTGACGATGCTGTTCATCAACTGCGCCACGTCCTCCGAAGACAGCCCCAACTGGCGGGCCTTGTCCTGGGCGATGTCGATGCGCAGCACTTTGCCCGGCTCGTTCCAGTCGTAGATGATCTCGCCGATGTGCGCGTTCTTGTCCAGTTCGGTGGCCAGCTCGATGGCGTGCTTGCGCACCTGGTCGATGTCCTTGCCGCTGACCCGGTACTGGATCGGCCGCCCCACCGGCGGGCCCATTTCCAGGGCCTGGACGTAGCTGCCGATGCCGACGAAGTCGTCGCGCAGGCGTTTTTTCAGGCGTTCGGTCAACGCCGTGCGCGACTCCAGGCCCTTGCTGACGATCACCAGCTGCGCGTAGTAGGGGTTCTGCAGTTGCTGGTCCAGCGGCAGGTAGAAACGGATCGCGCCTTCGCCGATGTAAGTGCTCCAGCGCTCGATGTCCGGGTCGTCCTTGAGGGTCGCCTCCAGGCGATCCACCGCCATGCGGGTCTCGGCGATCGAGGCGTTCTGCGGCAGGTTGAGGTCGACGAGAATCTCCGGCCGGTCCGAGGACGGGAAGAACTGGTTCTGCACGAAGCGCATGCCGACCACCGACAGCACGAACGCCAGGACGGTGATACCGATAGCCCACCAACGGTTGCGCATGGCCCACAGCAGGCCGCCGTTGAAGGCGCGGCCGATGCGGCCCGGCTCTTCGGAGTGAGGCTTCACATTGGTGCTGAGGATATGCACGCCGATCACCGGGGCGAACAGCACGGCGACTATCCACGACACCAGCATGGCCACGGCGATCACCGCGAACAGGGTGAAGGTGTACTCGCCGGCGGAACTGGCGTTGAGGCCGATGGGCACGAAGCCGGCGACCGTCACCAGGGTCCCGGTGAGCATCGGGAACGCTGTGGAGGTGTAGGCGAAGGTCGCCGCCTGCTCCTTGCTCTCGCCCATCTCCAGGCGCGTGACCATCATCTCCACGGTGATCATCGCGTCGTCCACCAACAGGCCCAGGGCGATGATCAGCGCACCGAGGGAAATCCGCTGCATGGTGATGCCGCTGTATTCCATGAAGACGAAGACCATTGCCAGCACCAGCGGGATCGAGCACGCCACCACCAGCCCGGCGCGCACGCCCAGGCTGACGAAACTCACCACCAGCACGATCACCACCGCCTCGAACAGCGCACTGGTAAAGCCGCCGACGGCTTTTTCCACCACCTCGGCCTGGTCCGACACCGTGTGTACGCCTACGCCCACCGGCAGCTCGGCGGTGAGCTGGTCCATCTTGGCGTGCAGGGCCTTGCCGAAGTCCTGGATGTTGCCGCCCTTCTTCATGGCAATCGCCAGGCCGATGGCCGGCTGGCCGTTGAAGCGGAACTGCGGCGTCGAAGGATCGACGTAGCCGCGGCTGATCTCGGCGATATCCGCCAGGCGATAGAAGCGCTCGTTGAGCCGCAGGTTGACCGTGGCCAGGTCTTTCTCGGAAGCGAACTGCCCCGAGGTGCGCACGGAAATCCGCTCCGGCCCGGCCTCGATCACCCCGGCCGGGGTCACCGCATTCTGCGATTGCAGGCTCTGCAGGACCTGGCGCTGGTCGATGCCCAGCGCCGCCAGCTTGCGTGTGGAGAAGTTCAGGTAGATGACTTCGTCCTGCTCGCCGACCATCTCCACCTTGCCCAGGTTCGGTACCTCGCGGACCTCGGCGCGCACCTGCTCCACGTAGTCGCGCAGCTGACGCATGCTCAGGCCGTCGGCGGTAAAGGCGTAGACCGAGCCGAACACGTCACCGAATTCGTCGTTGAACCCCGGCCCTTGCAGGCCCTGGGGGAAGTCGCCGCGAATGTCGTTGATCTTCTTGCGCACCTGGTACCAGATTTCGGGAATGTCCTTGCCGCTGGTGGTGTCGCGCAGGTAGACGAACACCGTCGACTCGCCGGGGCGGGTGTAGCTTTTCACGTAGTCGAGGGAGTCCAGCTCTTCGAGTTTTTTCTCGATGCGGTCGGTGACCTGCTTGAGGGTTTCCTCCTGGGTCGCGCCCGGCCAGCGGGTCTGGATGACCATGGTCTTGATGGTGAAGGACGGGTCTTCCTCGCGCCCCAGGTTCATGTAGGAGAACACGCCCATCAGCAGGGCGACGAACATCAGGTACCAGACGAACGACTGATGCCTGATGGCCCACTCGGATAAATTGAAGCTCCCTTTTGTGGCCGGCGTCATCGTGGGCTGCCCTCGTCGATTTTGACTTTCTGCCCCGGTTTGAGGCTGTTCACACCGGCGCTCACCACCCGCTCGCCGATTTTGATCCCGCTGCCGATCAATGCCGAATCATGGTCCCGGCTGAGCACCGTGACCTCGCGCGGCGCCACGGTCCGTGCCTGCGGGTCGACGATCCAGACCCGGGTCTGGCCGTCCACTTCCTGCAGGGCCGACAGCGGCACCTCGGTGCGCGGGACGATGGCGGAGCTGAGGGTCACGCTGATGGCCGTGCCGAGGCGGAACGCTTCGGGGGTTTCGGTGAGGGTCAGGCGCGAGCGCCGGGTGCGGGTGGCGCTCTGCGCCTGGGGTTCGATTTCACGCACGATGGCGGTGGTGTTGATGCTCGGGTCCAGCTGCGAGGCGACCTTGAACACCACGTCGGCCGGCAACTGGTCCACCAGCGTCGCCGGCAGGTCGATCACCGCTTCCTTGATGTCCGGACGGGCCAGGGTCACCACCTGCTGGCCGGCGCTGACCACCTGGCCGGCCTCGGCGTTCCAGGCGGTGACCACGCCGCCGTGATCGGTGCGCAGCTCGCTGTAGGCGAGTTGGTCGCGGGCCTGGCTGACCGCGGCCCTGGCCTGGTCCAACGAAGCGCGGGTGGTTTTCAGGTCGGTCTGGGCGATATCCAGCTGCGCCTGGGCGCCGACGCCACGGTCGAACAATTGCTGCTGGCGCCGGGCGTTGGCCTGGGCATTGATCCATTGCGCCTCGATCCGGGCCAGGTCGCCCTGGGCCGAACGCAACTGGTTCTGCTGGTCGGTGGGGTCGAGGGTGGCGAGCAAGGCGCCCTTGCCCACCTCGGCGCCGACATCGACGTTGCGATTGGCGATGCGCCCCGGCACCCGGAAACCGAGGTTGGTTTCATAGCGGGCCTGGATGCTCCCGGCGAACCGCCCGAGGCTTTCCTCGGACTCGGCGCGCACCTCGAACGACAGCACCGGACGCACCGGCTCGGGCGCCGGTTCTTCCTTGGAGCAGGCGCCCAGCGTCAGGCCGACGCACAACAGCAGGGACAGGCGCTTCATGGCTGGGCTCCTTGGGTGCCGGTCTCGGCAACGATCTCGACGAGCATCCCCGGGTGCAACAACTGGCCGCCGGCGATCACCACTTTTTCGCCGCCCTTGAGGCCGTCGCTGATGATCACCTTGCCGGTCTGGTAACGCCCCACCGTGACGGTGTGCAGGGTAGCCTTGCCGTCCTCGCCCACCAGCCATACGGCCGGCTCGTTGAGGTTCTTGGTCAGCGCCGCCCAGGGCAGCTCGACACTGGCCTGGCCGGCCGCGTGGGCGCTGGCGCTGACCACCGAGCCCAGGTCCATGCCCGCCGGCAGGCCGTCGAGGGCCACCTTGACCTGCACCGTGCCGCTCTGCGCCGACACCACCGGGGTGACTTCACGCACCTTGCCGGTGGTCTTGATGTTCGGGTTGTCCAGCAGGCTGACGGTGATCGCGCCTTGCTTCGGCGGGGCCACCAGCAGCGATTCGTAGACGTTGAACACGGCGTCGCGCTCGCCGTCGCGGGCCAGGCTGTAGATCGGCACCGTGGCCTGCACCACCTGGCCGACTTCGGCCTGGCGCGCGGTGATCACCCCCGGCGCGTCGGCGATCAGCGCGGTGTAGCTCAGTTGCTCGCGGGCATTGGCCAACTGCGCCTGGGCCGCGCTCAGGGCGCTCTGGCTGCTGCGCAGCGCCGCCTGGGCGGCATCGTATTCGCTCTGGCTGGTATAGCCCTTGGGCAGGAGTTTCTGCTGGCGGACGAAGGCCGCGCTGGTCTGCTTGACCCGCGCCTGCTCGGCGAACACCGAGGCGGCGGCGGAATCGACATTGGTCTGCAGGTCTTTCGGGTCGAGCCGGGCCAGGACCTGTCTGGCCGTGACCCGGTCGCCGACGTCGACCAGGCGCTGGATGATCTTGCCGCCGACGCGGAACGACAACTCGGTCTGCACCCGCGCCTGCACATCGCCGGTCAGGGTCACCTGCGCGGCGAAATCGCGGGTCTGTACTTGCTGCACGCGCACCCGCGGCCGCTCCTTTTCGCTCGGTTTTTCCGCGCCACAACCGCTCAGTAGAGCAGCCAGCATCAAACCCACTATCCACTTCGATTCGAGACCAGCCATGCAGGCTCCTTGGCGCGACGCCATCGTACAGGTGACGATACGACTGTGAGCTTAGAACAGGGTTCCACTGCTGCGCGCGGGCTGCTGCGGAACAAATGCGTAATGGTTGATCGGCTGAGCAACGAGGACGTCGTGACGCGCGGAGTTTCAGGTTCTGCGAACCTGATCGCGAGCAAGCTCGCTCCTACAAGAGCAGTCCGCAGGGGCGATGGCTTAGGGGAAAATCAGGCACACTGCGCCTCCATGCACAAGGAGCCCCGGCATGCTCAAGACCCTGGCAGTGGCCAATTACCGCTCGATCAACAAACTGGTGATTCCGCTGCAGCGGCTGAACCTGATCACCGGCCCCAACGGCAGCGGCAAGTCCAACCTGTACAAGGCCCTGCGCCTGCTGGCGGAAACCGCCCAGGGCGGGGTAGTCAACGCGCTGGCCAGCGAAGGCGGCCTGGAGTCGACCTTCTGGGCCGGGCCGGAACAGATCAGCCGGCGCATGAGCCGTGGCGAGGTGGCGATCCAGGGCGGACCACGCAAAACCGTCAAGCGCCTGCAACTGGGCTTTGCCGGCGAGGACTTCGGTTACTCGATCGGCCTGGGGCTGCCGGACTCCAGCGGCCATTTCATGCTGCCCGGGCACAGCACACCGATTCCGTCGCGCTTCACCCTCGACCCGCGGATCAAGCGCGAGAGCATCTGGAGCGGGCCGGTGTATCGCCCGGCCAGCGTGCTGGTGGATCGCCAGGGGCCGATGGTGCGGGCACGCCAGGGGCGGCAGTGGGAAGTCCTGGCGCAGCACACCTCCAGCGGCGACAGCCTGTTCGACCAGGTCGGCAACCTGCGTTCATCGCCCGAGGTCCTGCATTTGCGCGAGCAGATTCGCGGCTGGCGTTTTTACGATCACTTCCGTACCGACAGCCAGGCCCCCGCGCGCCGGCCACAGCTGGGCACGCGCACGCCGGTGCTGCACCACGACGGCCGCGACCTGGCGGCGGCGTTGCAGACCATCATCGAGGTCGGCGATCAGCAGGCGCTGCGCGAAACCATCAGCGACGCCTTTCCGGGTTCGCGGCTGGAGATCGATGCCGTGCCCGGCGGGCTGTTCGGCGTGCAGTTCTATCAGGACGGTCTGCTGCGGCCGCTGTCGGCGGCGGAGCTGTCGGACGGCACCCTGCGCTACCTGCTGCTGGTCGCCGCCCTGCTGACGCCACGGCCACCGACGCTGATGGTGCTCAACGAGCCGGAAACCAGCCTGCACCCGGACCTGCTGCCGGCCTTGGCGCGCCTGATCATTCGCGCCTCGCAGCAGTGCCAGGTGTGGGTGGTGTCCCATGCCAGCCGGTTGATCGCGGCGTTGCAGCAACACCCGGAGTGCAACTGCATCGTGCTGGAGAAAAATTTCGGCCAGACCGAAATCGTCGGCCAGGGGATGCTCGATGAACCGGCATGGTATTGGCCGGATTGAGCGGCCTCAAAAACATCGCGGGCAAGAACCAGGCGTCCCCCCTGCTCCTACGGGGTGCAATGCTTGCCGGCCTGGTCGCATGCAATCCCTGTAGCCGCTGCCGCAGGCTGCGATAGGTCCGAAGGACCTCGGCGACCTTGAAACCGCTGCGACCGTTCTCCGAACGCGGCCCGGGTCGATCGCAGCCTGCGGCAGCGGCTACAGGGGCTCAGGCACAGACTGTCACCCCTGCCACTTGCCGCCTTCGACAATCACGCTCTCAGGCTTGGTGTCGTCGCTCAGTTCCTTGCGCACGTACTGGTCGTAAAGCTTGAGCAGGTACTTGTCCTCGCCCAGCTTGGCCAGCTCGGCGTTGACCCAGTCACGCAGTTCGATATTGCCCTTCTTCACCGCCGGCGCAATCGGCGCCTGCTCCCCCAGGGTCTGCGGCAGTACGCGGTAACCCGGGTTCTGCTTGGACCAGCTGAACAGGATCAGGTTGTCCTGGGCATAAGCATCGCCGCGGCCGTTGGCCAGGGCTTGCAGGGACTCGGAGTTCTTCTCGAACTTCAGCAGTTTCCAGTCCGGGTGGTTCTTGGTCAGCCAGATATCGGCGGTGGTGCCGGTGGTGACGATGGTGGTGCGGGTCGCCAGGTCATCCAGGCTCTTCACTTCGCTGCCCTCGGGCACCAGGGCCTGCACCGCGACCTTGAGGTTGGGGTTGGTGAACTCCACCGCTTCCTTGCGCTCCGGGGTGACGGTCATGTTGGCCAGGATCAGGTCGACCTTGTCGCTCTGCAGGAACGGAATGCGGCTGGCCGGTTCCACCGCGACGAACTCCACCTTGTTCTCGTCGCCCAGCAGGTCCTTGGCGAATTGCCGCCCGATATCGGTATCGAAGCCCACGTAGCGGCCGGTCTCATCGACGAAACCGAACGGCGGCTTGTCGGTGAATACGCCGACGATCAGCTTGTCGCGGGCCTTGATCTTGTCCAGGTAGCCGGCCGCCGGGGCAGCGCTGGCGCTGGCCGCGGGCTTGGGCGGCTCGGCGGATTTATCGCAGCCGGCCAGCAGGGCGAGGCCGAACAGCGGGAGTAGCAGTAGCGAAGACTTGGCAGTTTTCATAAGAGCTCCAGTTCCTTTGCAGGGATCTTTTTTGGCAGTGTTTCAACGAAGGAGAATTTCTCCAGGAACTGCTGCGCTCGTGCGGTCCGCGGGTTCGTAAAGAAGATCTCGGGAGGGTGCTGTTCGAGGATGCGCCCGGCATCCATGAACACGATGCGGTCGGCCACCGCGCGGGCGAAGGCCATTTCGTGGGTGACGATCAACAGGGTCATGCCGTCCCGGGCCAGGCCCTGGATCACTTGCAGCACCTCCTTGACCATCTCCGGATCCAGCGCCGCGGTGACCTCGTCGAACAGCATCACCTGCGGGTTCATGCACAGCGAACGAACGATAGCGATGCGTTGCTGCTGGCCGCCGGAGAGCTGGCGCGGGAAGGCATCGCGCTTGTCCGAAAGGCCCACCCGTTCCAGCAGCGCCTCGGCCTGGGCGCGGGCTTCGCGGCGGTCGCGTTTCTGCACCTTGAGCGGGCCGAGCAGGATGTTGTCGAGCACGCTCATGTGCGGGAACAGGTGGTAGCTCTGGAACACCATGCCGATGTCCTGGCGCACCTGGCGCCAGTCGGTGGCCGGGTCCAGCAGCTCTTGGCCGGCGAATCTCAGGTGGCCGCCGTGGGCTTTTTCCAGGCCGTTGAGGCAGCGCAGCAAGGTGGACTTGCCGCAGCCACTGGGGCCGAGAATCACCACCACTTCGCCCTGGACGACCTTGAGGTCGATGTCCTTGAGCACCTGCTGCTCGCCGAAAAACTTGTTGAAACCCTGGAACTCGATCAGTGCGCTCATGCTTGCGTCCAGCGCCGCTCCAGCACGCGCGAGGCGGCCGACAGCGGGTAGCAGATAAAGAAGAAAAACAGGAACAGGGCGCCGTAGATCAGCACCGACTCGTAGGTGCGCTCGATGATCTGCTGGCCGACCTTGATCACGTCCACCACGCCGATCAGCACCGCCAGCGAGCTGGTCTTGATGATCCGCGTGTAGACGTTGATGGTCGGCGGCGTCATGCGTTTCAGCGCCTGGGGCAGCAGCACGTAACCGTACAGCTGCGGGTCGGACAGGCCGATCGACAGCCCCGCCTCGTGCTGGCCACGGGGCAGCGAATGCAGGGCGCCGCGCACCACCTCACCGACCTCGCTGGCTCCCCACAGCGACAGCACCAGCACCGCGCAGGTGAAACTGGGAATGCTGATGCCGAAGAAGATCGGGAAACCGAAGAACAGCAGGTACAGCCAGACCAGCACCGGGATCGCCCGGAACAGCTCCAGGTAGATGCGCAACACGGCGTTCAGCCATTTGCGGTCGAGGGTCCGCAGCACGCCATAGAGCACGCCTCCGAAGGTGCTGAAGGCGATGCTCAGCAGGGAGATCGATAACGTCTGCGCGGCGCCCTTGCCCAGTTGCGGCAAGGACACCCAGAGCAGTTCAAGACCCGAACTGGCCATGCTGCAACCTCCTTTCCAGACGGCTGAGCAACAGCGACAGCGGCAAGAACAGCAGCACGCAGATCAGCGTGAGCACGGCGAGCATTTCGTAGGTCTTGTAGTAGAGGGCGATATAGCTCTTGGTGGTGTAGAGAATCTCCGGCACCGCCACCGCCGAGACCACGGTGGTTTCCTTGAGCAGGAAAATGAAATTGGCGAACAGCGACGGCAGGCTGAGGATCCCGGCCTGCGGCAGGATCACGTAGCGCAGCAGCTGCCAGTGCGACAGGCCGATGGAGCGCCCCGACTCCAGCTGGGCCGTCGGCACCGCTTCGACGCCGGCGCGCAGCACCTCGGTGAGGTAGGCGCCGCCGAGAAAGGTCATGGTGATGATCGCCGCGGCGAACCCGGAAATCTTCAGCCCCAATGCCGGCAGGGCGAAGTAGACGAAGAACAGCTGAATCAGCAGCGGGGTGTTGCGCGCCAGCTCCACGTACAACCCGATCAGGCGCTGCAGGTAGGGGGTGCGGAATACCAGAATGGTGGCGTTGATCAGGGCCACCAGCAGGGAGGTGGCGATGGCGATCAGGCCGACCTGCAAGGTCACGCCCACGGCCTTGAGGAAGGCCGGCAGCGTACTGAGGATAAAAGCGTAGTCGAGGGTCATGGCAATCCTGGACGCCGCTGGGGTACAGCGGCGGTGGTGCAGTCCATTGGGCGGTGGGTAACCACCCGGCAGGCATCGACTTTAAAGCTATAAAAACAATAATTTAAATACCGTTAAAGCATATTGATATCACTCAAAAAACTAACCTGCGGGGTTTGCCATGCGCGCCTGAGCCGGCTACTTTTCTGACGCCGTAAGGGATCTTTCCGATTCCAAGGAACGGACAAGCGCCCTCGACTTCAACAGGCCAGAAACGTACATGGACGATAAGAACAATGACCGACCTCAATACCCCGCAACCTCTCGACCCGCAGGACATCGTCAAGTGGCTGAAGGCCCTGTGCCGGGCCATGAAGCCTTCCTGAGCAAAATCGCTTCATCGTTGATTGCCCGTAGTTGCGTCCTTGCCGATACACCGCGGCGCCTGGATCGCGAGCAAGCTTCGCTCCTACAGAAGCAAAGTGAAGCCGTTCTTGCGGGCAATAAAAAACGCCGACGCTGTAGAAGCCATCGGCGTTTAAACCTTGAAGGGGTTTGTACGACTTAAGCGTAGTCCATCAGAAGGCAGGCAGTACCGCGCCGCTGTATTTCTTCTCGATGAATTCTTTCACTTGCGGGCTGGTCAGGGCCTTGGCCAGTTTCTGGATGGCGGCGCTGTCCTTGTTGTCCGGGCGGGACACCAGGAAGTTCACGTAAGGCGAATCGGCACCCTCGATCACCAGCGCGTCCTTGGCCGGGTTCAGGCCGGCTTCCAGGGCGTAGTTGGTGTTGATCATGTCCAGGTCGACCTGGTCCAGCACGCGCGGCAGCAGGGCCGACTCCAGTTCCTTGAACTTGAAGTTGTGCGGGTTCTTGGCGATGTCTTTCGGGGTCGCCAGGGCGTTTTTCGGGTCCTTGAGCTCGATCAGGCCGGCCTTCTGCAGCAGGATCAGGGCCCGGCCGCTGTTGCTGCCTTCGTTCGGAATGGCGATGGTCGCGCCGTCTTTCAGCTCGGCCAGGGTTTTGACTTTCTTCGAGTAGCCACCGAACGGTTCGACGTGCACGCCAACCACGGTCACCAGGTTAGTGCCCTTGCCTTCGTTGAAGCTCTTCAGGTACGGCAGAGTCTGGAAGTAGTTGGCATCCAGACGCTTCTGATCGACCTGCACGTTCGGCTGCACGTAATCGGTGAAGACTTTGATTTCCAGGTCCACGCCTTCCTTGGCCAGGGTCGGCTTGATCAGCTCGAGGATCTCGGCGTGCGGCACAGGGGTGGCCGCCACTACCAGCTTCTCGCCAGCCTGGGCCAGACCGGCAGTCAGGGCAGCCGCCAGTGCGGTGAACAACAGAACCTTTTTCATGCAGTGTCCTTATGAGTCGTCAGTGACGACGGCTTTTGTAATGAAGGTGCCAGCGAAGTGCTATCTCTGGCGTGGAGCGGACAATACCGGGATTTTTTATGCCTTAACAATATCTTTTATTCACGTTGATATTCCATTTTGTTCATACACAATCGGGCCGCTCTAGCCCGCATCTAAGGCGCTGTGCATGCCCCTATAGCCGCTGCCGCAGGCTGCGATCGAGCGTGCAGCGCTCGCCAGGTTTTCAGGCTGCCTTCAAAGGGATTGTGGAGTCGTATGGGCGGCCGCTGCGCAGCCGATCGCAGCCTGCGGCAGCGGCTACAGAAAGCTGCCCGCTGCACGAATGAGGAATGGGAGGGGGCTTCAGATCACGCCGTGTTGCTTGAGCAGGTGTTTCAGCGCCTGCAACTCGGCGGCGGAACCGTCCGCGATCAGGCCCTTCAACTGTTGATCCACCAGCTCCAGCCGCGACAGCTGCGGCGGCAGGTTCAGGTGCTCCGGCAGGATCTCCTCGCCACTGCTGACCAGCAGGGCAAAGTGAATGACGTTCTCCAGCTCGCGGGTGTTGCCCGGCCAGCTGTGCTGCTCCAGCACCTGCTGGGCGGCTTCGCTGATCAGCGGCACCGGCAGGTCCAGGCGCTGGCTGTAGATGCCGAGGAAATATTCGGCCAACGACAGGATGTCGCCGACCCGCTCGCGCAACGCCGGCAGTTCCAGATGGCCCTCGCCGAGGTAGTGATACAGCCGCTCATGGAACTTGCCCGCCGCCACCGCCTGGGCCAGGTCGATGCTGGTGGCCGCCACCAGGCGCACGTCCACCGGGCTCGGCTGATGGGCGCCGACCCGGGTCACCTCATGATTTTCCAGGGCCGACAGCAGCTTGATCTGGATCGGCAACGGCAAGTCGCCGATCTCGTCCAGGTACAGGGTGCCGCCGTTGGCCGAGCCGAACCAGCCGGCGCGGCTGCTGGCCGAGCCGCTGAAGGTGCCGGCGGCGTAGCCGAACAGTTCGGCGTCGGCGTAGGTAGGGCTGATGGCCCCGCAGTTGACCGACACGAACAGGCCGCTGCGGTCGCTGGCGCGGTGGATATGCCGGGCCAGCAGCTCCTTGCCGCTACCGGTTTCACCGCGGATCAACACCGAGATCGCCCGCGGCGCCAGCTGTTCCAGCTCCTGGCGCAACTGCCGCGAACGGGGATCGACGAACACCAGCGCCTTGGCGCGGATGCTCAACGGGCTTTTTTCAGCATCGGGAAAGGTCAGCAGCGGCTGGCCGAAAGACTCATGCAGACTCATGGCAGACTCCCGCCCAAATCCGCTGGCAGGCGGGGGCGTTTAACAAAAAGAAAAAATCAGGCGCGGCGCAGGGAATGCTGTTCCATGCGGTTTTGCAGGCGATAGAGATACGCGAAACCCTGCTCCCAGCGCTGGTGCCCGGACTTGACGTTGATATGCCCGGCACCGGACAGGATCCCCGCCTCGGCGCCCCAGTTGCGGGCCAGCTCCAGGGCACGCGGCGCACTGATAGCGCTGTCGTTGTCGGAGCTGACTATCTGGCTCGGGAACGGCAACAGGTCGCTGGGAATCGGCGCGAAATTGCGCAGCGCCGGCGCGCAGGCCGGACGCTCGACGTCCGCCGGCGCCACCAGCAACGCGCCACGCACCTGGCGCAAGGCACTGGCCGGCGCGTGGGCGGCCCAGTGTGCGACGGTGATGCAACCCAGGCTGTGGGCGATCAGGATCACCGGGGTGCTGTCGGCGGCAATCGCCTCGGCCAGCGCCGCGACCCAGTCTTCGCGCCGGGGCGTCAGCCAGTCGGCCTGCTCCACCCGCGCACTGTTCGGCAGGCTGTTCTGCCAGTGGCTTTGCCAATGATCTTCTGGCGATCCTTGCCAGCCCGGCACAATCAGGTAGCGAATTGATTCGTTGCGCATGGGGAGCTCTCCTGCGTGTCTGTTCCCGATCGAGTATAGGGACGAGAGTTATATTCGTTAAGGAATAAGAAGCTATTTATTAAGATCTATAAAGAATATAAAATGTCGCCTGTACCGATCCTGTACGAACGCTGGCGTTCAGGCCGGCAAACCGCAGTGTCTGCATCGCGAGCAAGCTCGCTCCTACAGGTTCGTGGCGCCCGCCGGCTTTTGTAGGAGCGAGCTTGCTCGCGATGGCGTCGGTCCAGGCCAGCGCCCTGGGCCAAATCGCAGGCAAAAAAAAGGCCGCACCCTGCCAAGGAGACGGCCTGAAAAGTCGTGGCTTACAACACTGGGTCAGCGGGCGGTGATCACCGACAGCTTGGTGATACCGGCACGCTCGATGGAGGCCATGGCACGGGCCACTTCGCCGTAGTTGACGCCGTCGTCCGCCTGCAACTGCACGCGCACTTCCGGGTCCTTGGCCTTGGCCGCCTGAAGATTGGTTTCCAAAAGGTCCGGCTGGATCTCGTCCTTGTTGATAAAGAGTTTGCCGGCGCCGTCGATGCTCACCACCAGCGGGTCCTTCTGCTCCACCGGGGCCACGGCCTCGGTCTTGGGCAGGTTGATCGGAATCGCGTTGGTCAACAGTGGCGCGGTGACGATGAACACCACCAGCAGTACCAGCATCACGTCCACCAGCGGCGTGACGTTGATCTCGCTCAGTACCTCATCGCTGTCCTGGGTCGAGAAGGCCATGTCAGGACGCCTCCTTCACTTTCTGCGCGCTGCCCTGGGCCGCGGCCTTGTGCGCGGTCGGGTGGATCAGCACGCGGAACGAACTCTTCTGCGCCAGGCTGTAGAAGTCATGGGCGAAGTCGTCGAGGTCGGCGGCAGTCAGCTTCAGGCGCCGCAGGAAGTAGTTGTAAACCAGCACCGCCGGCACCGCGACGGCGATCCCTACGCCGGTGGCGACCAGTGCCGCGCCGATCGGCCCGGCCACGGTTTCCAGGCTCGCCGAGCCCGCCGCGCTGATGCCTTTCAGGGCTTCCATGATCCCCCACACGGTGCCGAACAGACCGATGAAGGGCGAGGTGCTGCCGATACTGGCGACCACCGCCAGGCCGGTTTCCAGGGAACGCCGCTCACGGACGATCTGCTGGCGCAGGGCGCGCTCCAGGCGGTCCTGATGATTGATGGCCTGGCTCAGGTCCGCCGCATGCGCTGTGTCGCCGACCTGGATCGCCGCGTAGCCGGCCTGGGCCACACGAGCGGCGGCGCCGGGCTGGGTTTCGCTGAGCTCGGCCGCCGAGTCGAGGCTGGAGGCGGCCCAGAACTGTTTGTGGAACTTGCGATCCTGGGCCTTGAGGCGGGCGAACTGCGCACCCTTGAGCAGGGCCAGGCCCCAGGTGGCCACGGAAAAGACCACCAGCAGCCAGATCACCGCGCTTTCGATGGATTCGAGTGGAGATGCCAATAACGTCATGTTCTTTTCCCTCTGTATAACCTTGTAGGAGCGAGCTTGCTCGCGATAGCGACCGACCAGGCACAGCGCCTGGCGCAGGCTCAATGAATCTTGAAATCGATAGGTACGCTGACCCAGCCGTCCTGGGCGACATCACCCTGCTTGGCCGGCACGAAGCTCCAGCGCTTGACGGCCGATAACGCCGCGTCGTCGAGCTGCTGGCGACCGCTGCTTTTCTGAATCTGGATCTCGCCGGGCTTGCCGCTGGCCAGTACGTGCACCCGCAGCAGCACCGTGCCTTCCCAGCCGCGACGCTGGGCCAGCGACGGATATTCCGGCGCCGGGTTCTTCAAGTACGCAGCATTCGCCGAAGCCGGGGTCACGGGCGCCGGGGCCGGTGGCGCGGCCGGAGCGGCGACAGGCGCGGCCGGTTGTGGCGGCGCGGGCTGTTGCTGGACCGGTTTCGGCGCCAGCTTGGGTTCAGGCTTGGCCACCGGTTTCGGTTTGGGCTTGGGAATCGGCTTGGGCGGTGGCGGCTTGACCGCCAGTTCGTCCTCCACTGGCGGTGGCGGCTCCACCACCGGCTGTACCGGCTGCTGTGGCGGCGGTTCGACCACCGGCGGCGCGGGCCGGGAAAACTCGATAGTCATCGGCGGAATTTCCGGCGGCACGATCGGCAATACCGGGGTTGGCTGCTGGTTGATCCAGTAGATCACCGCACCGTGCAACAGCAGGGCGATCACCCCGAGCGCAATCGCCTCGCGCCGCCGCAGCCCGGCCTTGGGAGCCTTCTGCAAACGCAATTGGCCCAACGGCAAGCGATGCGGCCGGCCGAGATCGACCAGATCGCCGCTCGGTGCCTGACGCCACAGCACCTCATGTGCACTGGCGGCGGTCTGGACATTGCCCATTGATTAACTCCCTACAGTCTTTTGCGAATAACCCGACCCGCACCTGCGAACTCCCCCGGAGCAGCGTCGAGGGCTGAATGATTGGCGCCAGACACTTATCTCCGAAAGTAATCTTTAAAGTTATGGATAGATCAAAAACGCATATTTAAACCTGTCATCTCGTGCCAGGCCGCGCGGATCAAGGGCTGCAGGGAAGGAGTCAAAAAGCCATGCTTTGCGAGCATTGAAAATATTCGCCAAAGGCATCGCATCGCCGCGGCAAAACCGCAGCGAGCGACAGCCGTGGCGAAATAAAAGAGACCGACCGAACGTCGATCAAAGGAATCAGGGCGCACCCGATAAAGCGGATCTCAAGCGCCCCCTGAACAGGGTGTTCAGACGTTCAGTACCTGGCTCTCGCACAGCGCCAGCAGCTGGCTTTCCAGGGCCTTGCCGGCTCGGCTCAAGCCGCTGCTGCCGTATAACGCCAGGCGCACGCCCTGGATGTCCGGCAAGCCGCTGGCGGCATCGAGCACGCGGTGCCCGGCGCTCACCACTCGCACCGGCAGCAGGCTGATGCCCAGGCCCGCCGCCACCGCCGAGCAGACGCTGGCCAGGCTGGCGCTGGAGTAACCGATGCGCCAGCGCCAGCCGCCAACCTCGAGGTGGTGCAACATTTCATGGCGATACAAACCGCCCACCGGGAACGCCACCAACGGCAACGGATCGCGGCCAAAGGCCGGGGTGGCGCGGCTGTCGACCCAGCACAGGGGTTCCGGCCACGACGCCAGGCAGTCGTCGCTGGCGCCCATCTGCTTGACCAGCAACAGGTCGAATTCGCCGCGTCGATAGAGCCGGGTCAATTCCGGGCCCAACCCGCTGGTGACCTCCAGGCGCACGCCGGGATGGTCCTGGCCGAAGCGCGACAACAATGGCATCAGCCGCTCGGCGGCGAAGTCTTCCGGCACCCCGAGGCGCAACACGCCTTCGCTCTGTTGATGCAGCAAGACATCGCTGGCCTCTTCGTTGAGGGCCAGGATCCGTCGCGCGTAGCCCAGCAGACGCTCGCCCTCAGCGGTGGCCACCACCCGGCGCTGGTCGCGGTCGAGCAACTGACAGTCCAGGCTCTCCTCCAGCCGCCGCACCTGCTGGCTGACGGTGGATTGGGTGAGGTGCAGGCGCTCGGCGGCGCGGGTGAAGTTGGCGCAGTCGACGACGGCGACAAAACTGCGCAGCAGCACAGGATCGAACATGGCGACACCATTCCAAATGCCACTGATTGGCATGGTTATATTTAATTTCAGAATACATCAGGGCCTGAGCATACTCGGCGCTCGATCAGCGCGGCACAGCCCAACACTGGCGCGACGCCGCGCGCCCGATACGGAGCCCCCATGAAAGACGATCAGGAGTACCTGCAACGCGCCGTCGAACTGGCCCGGCAAAACGTCGCGGCCGGTGGCCGGCCGTTCGGCGCGGTGCTGGTGCGCGACGGCCAGGTGCTGGCCGAGACGGTCAACCAGATCCACCTGACCCAGGACCCCACCGCCCACGCCGAGCTGCTGGCCATCCGGGTCGCCAGCCAGCGGCTCGGGCCACGGCTGGACGGCTGTGTGATCTATGCCAGCGGCCAGCCCTGCCCCATGTGTTTGAGCGCCATGTATCTGTGCGGTGTGGCGCGCGCGGTGTTCGCCGCGGACAACGCCAGCGCCGCGCCCTTCGGCCTGTCCACGGCGGCGATCTACGAACAACTGGCCCAGCCCCTGGCAGCCCAGCGCTTGCCGGTGCAGCACGTGCCGCAGGCGGCGATGCACGAGATCTACCGCGACTGGCAGGCCCGCCATGCCGCTCGCTGAGTCGCGTCTGCGCCGCCTCGGCGGCTGGGCCCTGCTGATCGCCCTGGGGCTCAATCTGCGGCCGATCATCAGCTCCATCAGCCCGCTGCTGATGGAGATCCGTGGCACCACCGGCATGAGTTTCCAGAGCAGCGCCTGGCTCACCAGCCTGCCAGTGGTCTGCATGGGCCTGGTGGCATTGCTCGGGGTGCGCCTGGAAGCCCGTCTGGGAGAACGGCGCGGCGTCGCCCTCGGTCTGTTGATGATCCTCTGCGCCTGCCTGGCGCGGTTGCTCTGCGACCAGGCCGGCGCCCTGCTCGCTACGGCCCTGCTCGGCGGTGCCGGCGTGGCCTTGATCCAGGCACTGGTGCCAGCGCTGATCAAGCGCCAGTTCCAGCAACGGGTGGCCTTGGCCATGGGCATTTATTCGGCCTCGCTGATGGGCGGTGGCGGCCTCGCGGCGCTGCTCAGCCCGCAGGTCGCCACGCATTTCGCCCATTGGCAGGCCGGGCTCGGCGTGTGGCTGTTGCCGGCGCTGGCGGCGCTGCTGCTGTGGTGGTTGCTGCCTTTCGCCGGGCCGGGGCAGCGCCTCGACGCCCCCGCCATCAGCCTGTGGCGCAACCGTCGGGCCTGGTTGCTGGCGCTGTACTTCGGCCTGGTCAATTGCGGCTACATGAGCATGGTCGCCTGGCTGCCGGCCTATTACCTGCAATTGGGCTGGAGCGCGACCCAGAGCGGTTCGCTGCTGGCGTTCATGACCCTCTTCCAGGTCACCGCCGCGCTGTTGATGCCCGCCCTGGCACAGCGCCAGAGCGACCGCCGGCCATTGCTCGCCATCAGCCTGAGCGCCCAGGCCCTGGGCTTCAGCGGCCTGGTGTTGTGGCCGCTGCAGGCCCCGCAGCTGTGGGTGGCGTTGATCGGCTTCGGCCTCGGCGCCTGTTTCGCCCTGAGCCTGATTCTCACCCTCGACCACCGTCGCGATCCCCGGGAAGCCGGACAGCTGGCAGCCTTCGTGCAAGGGGTGGGGTTCCTGATCAACGCCGTGTCGCCGTGGATGACCGGCTGGCTGCGGCAGCTCACCGGCAGCTTTATCAGCGCCTGGTGGGTACTGGTCCTGAGCGTGCTGGCCATGCTGGTGCTGACCCGGATATTCAGCCCCTCCAGCTACCGGGAGCCACAGATGGCGACCACGGCAGCGCAGCCGGCATCTGCGACGCCTTAAAGATCAAGGCCCATGGCCACTATGCGCAACTTCTTGCGCACCCCTCTGTGGATAACTCTGTGAACAGTTATCCAAGGGCTCGATAAACCGGGACCTGCAGCCAAGTGCGCAACTTCTTGCACAGCACTGCGCAAGAAGTTGCGCACTTTCAAGCGCTTTCGAGCGGGAAATATCGTCAGCGATGCCAGAAAACGCCGGAAGCCCTTGTTCCGTAAGGCGCTTTCAACTCCTGGCATGCTCCTTGATATCAACTTGGCACCCAACCGGGCGATCCGTCCCACCGGGCACCTTTATTTTTTAGCAAGGAGAGCATCCATGGCTACACCAGCGTATATGTCCATCACCGGCACCAAACAAGGCCTGATCACCGCCGGTGCCTTCACCGCTGACTCCGTTGGCAACACCTACCAGGAAGGCCACGAAGACCAGGTCATGGTTCAGGGCTTCCAGCACGAAGTGATCATCCCGCGTGACCCGCAGTCCGGCCAGCCAACCGGCCAGCGCGTGCACAAGCCAGTGGTCATCACCAAGGTTTTCGACAAGGCTTCGCCACTGCTGCTGGCGGCCCTGACCTCCGGTGAGCGTCTGACCAAGATCGAAATCCAGTGGTACCGCACCTCCGCCGCCGGCACCCAGGAGCACTACTACACCACCACCCTGGAAGACGCGATCATCGTCGACATCAAAGACTACATGCACAACTGCCAGGACCCGGCGAACTCGCACTTCACCCACCTGGAAGACGTGCACTTCACCTACCGCAAAATCACCTGGACCCACGAAGTCTCCGGTACTTCCGGTTCCGACGACTGGCGTTCCCCGGTCGCGGGCTAAGTCCGGCCGACCGTTACACCAACATCGGCCAGCTCTGCTGGTCGATGTTGTTTACGCCATAAGGGATTTCTTGCGTTCGTCGGCGCCCGGCCCCGGGGTCGACCCACGCGGCAGTACTGCACGAGGAACAAGGGATGTTCGCGCCGGCCAATCAGACCCACTTCAGCCTGACCGTCGAAGGTCTGGAGAACGACCTCCAGGTATTGTCCTTCACCGGACGAGAAGCCATCAGCCAGCCCTTCGCCTTCGAGGTCGAGCTGGTCAGCGCCCAGGCCGCCCTGGACCTGGAAAGCCTGCTGCACAAACCGGCCTTCCTGCAGTTGGCGCAGAACGGCACCGGCATCCACGGGCAGATCTACCGCGTCGCCCAGGGCGATTCCGGCAAGCGCCTGACCCGCTACTCGGTGACCCTCCGCCCGCACCTGGCCTACCTCGCGCACCGCATCAACCAACGCATCTTCCAGAACCTCACGGTGCCGAAAATCATCGGCCAGGTCCTCGAAGAACACGGCATCCAAAGCAACGCCTACCAGTTCCAGCTGGGTTCGATCTATCCCGAGCGCAACTACTGCGTGCAGTACGACGAATCGGACCTGCATTTCATCCAGCGCCTGTGCGAGGAAGAAGGTATCCACTACCACTTCCAGCACAGCGCCGACAGCCACACCATCGTCTTCGGCGATGACCAGACGGTGTTCCCGAAACTGGCGCCGGTGGCCTACCAGCAAGACTCCGGCATGGTCGCCAACGACCCGGTGATCAAGCGTTTCGACCTGCGCCTGGAAGCCCGCACCAGCCGCACCACGCGCCGCGACTACGACTTCGAGAAACCGCGCCTGACCCTGGAGAGCGACGCCAAGAGCGAGTTCAAACCGGACCTCGAGGATTACGACTACCCCGGGCGCTTCGTCGACCGCGAACGCGGCAAGCACCTGGCCAAGCGTGCCCTGGAACGCCACCGCAGCGACTACCGCCTGGCCGAGGGCAAGAGCGATCAGCCGCTGCTGGTCAGCGGGCATTTCCTGGCCCTGAGCGAACACCCGAAAGCGCAATGGAACGACCTCTGGCTGCTGACCGAGATCGTCCACGAAGGCAAGCAGCCGCAGGTCCTGGAAGAGTCGGTGACCAGCGACACCACGGCGCTGAAGGACGACTTCCACCAGGGTTACCGTAACCGCTTCCAGGCCACGCCCTGGGACGTGCCCAACCGACCGCCGCTGCTGCACCCCAAGCCGCGCATCCTCGGCAGCCAGAGCGCGGTGGTCACCGGGCCCAAGGGCGAAGAGATCCACTGCGACCAATACGGCCGGGTCAAGGTGCAGTTCCACTGGGACCGCGAAGGCCAGTCGGACGACAAGACCAGCTGCTGGCTGCGCGTGTCCTCGGCCTGGGCCGGCGCCCAGTACGGCGGCATCGCCATCCCGCGGATCGGCATGGAAGTGCTGGTGACCTTCCTCGAAGGCGACCCCGACCAGCCGCTGATCAGCGGCTGCCTGTACCACAAGGAAAACGTCGTCCCTTACGACCTGCCGGCGAACAAGACCCGCAGCACCTTCAAGACCCTCAGTTCCCCCGGTGGCGGCGGCTACAACGAGCTGCGCATCGAAGACAAGAAGGGCCAGGAACAGATCTTCCTGCACGCCCAGCGCGACTGGGACGAGAACGTCGAGCACGACCAGAAAATCCGCGTCGGCAACGAACGCCACGACACAGTCGAGGCCAACAGCTACAGCGAATTCAAGGCCGAGGAACACCACACCGTGCACGCCGACCGCAAGGTCGAAGCGCGCGCCAGCGACCACCTCACCGTCGGCGCCAACCAGCACATCAAGATCGGCACCGGGCAGTTCATCGAAGCCGGCCAGGAGATCCACCTCAATGCCGGGGTGAAGGTCGTCATGGAAGCCGGCAGCGAGCTGACCCTCAAGGGCGGCGGCAGCTTTATCAAGCTCGACGCAGGCGGCGTGACCATCAGCGGCCCGCAGGTCAAGGTCAACTCCGGCGGCGGCCCGGGCAGCGGCAGCGGAGCAGCACCACTGATGCCCGGCGTACTGAAGCAGGCCGACGCCGACAAGGCCGGCGCCCTGCTGACCCCGGCGCAAATCAACACCCTCAAACGCAACGCGCCTTTCTGCGAAGAGTGCGAAAAGTGCAAGGACGGTGCCTGTGCCATCTGATCGCCTGACACCCCAGGCCTGGCTCGCTAGCCAGCCCCTGCAACCCGACGAGCGCCTGTACCTGGTGATCAGCAACGCCAGCGACGCCAACCCGCTCAAGGACTTCTACCAGACCCAGGGCGCCAGCGGCCTGACCGCCCTCTGGAGCGGCACGCCCTACGCCGACTGGCAGCCGGTCATGCCCTACCTCGCCGAACTCAAACCGACCTCCCCCTTCCTTGACTGGATCGCCGAAACCGACGCCGACGACTGGGGCTGGCTCGCCGTCTCCCACTGCGAACCGGCAGTGGTGTTCGAACACCTGCGCAGCCTGACCCAGGTGAAGATGCCGGGCGGTGCCGAGGTGTTTTTTAGGTTTTGGGATGGGCGGCATATTTATCCGATTTTGGAGGGGTTGGGTGAAGACGCCCCCCAAGTCCTGCCGATATTCGACCGCTACCTGATCAATGGCCGGGCGTTGAACGTCGGCCAAGGTGTAGTCAAGCCACCGAAGCCATTTCCCTGGTGGGAAGTGCCGGAAGCGCTGGTCAAGAAGCTCGCCGAGGATGACCCCAGCACCGTGATCGACAACATGATGCAGTGGCTGCTGGAAGACCACGCCGAGCTGTATTTCTCGTTCCCTGAATCCAACTTGCGGCAGAAGGTGGCACGTTTCGTAAAACGCACCCCGCTCACGGAAGAAAACTACACCGGGCTATTGAAAGCCCACTTGGAAAATGAGGTGGTTGCATGAGCATTTTGTTGGGGGAATTCGCCGTTAACCTGACGGCTAAACAGCCGGATGCTCAAGTCATCATCCGCGACTTCAAGAAATGCCTGGCCGACTACCGTGCTCACGCCGAAGCCTGGTACGGCGGCGTGCTGGACGCCGAGCAGCAGTTCCAGGTCGGCGACGAAGTGGCCACCCAGGACAAGGACAGCAAAAGCCGCGCCGATCTTTACGCGAATTGCCCGGCCAACGGCAAGCTCAAGCTGGTGCACAGCTTTGAATCCGCGCGTTTCGTACCGATCGGCAATACGCCGGTACGCCTGGTGCCAGTGGTCGATGGCATGGTCTACGGCAAGAACGAAGCCGGTGCCGCCATCAACGTCACCATCGGCCCCAGCGGCATCAAGGAAGTCACGGGGCTCAAGCCCAACCAGCAATACAAGATCACTTTCTTTCCCAACCCGACCCGTGCGCAAATCGACTCGCTGTTCAACTCTTATCAGGGCGTGATTGGCGACCTGAGCGGCTGGCTGCAAACCGAATGGAGTACCGACTTCCTGCCGCTGTGGAAGGCCCATAACAACGCTTCCATCGGCGGCCGGGCGCTACAGCAGCTAGAGTCGGCCTGGAAGGGTTTCCTGAAGGCCATCATGGGCTTGTGGGGCGATATCAAGAGCCTCTACAACCTGGTGGCCCACCCTCGGGAAAACTACCAGAAGCTGAAGAAGTTCTTCACCGAGGAAGAAATCAAGAAGATCTACAACGCCTCGAAAAGCGCCATCCATACCGCCCTGCTGATTGCCAGCGACGAGCCACTGATGTGGATCTACGTGGCGGCGATTGTCGCCTGGGTGAAGATGCTGCCGCCGCAAACCTGCATGGAAGTGCTGGCCGAGCTGACCACCGAAGTGTTGCTGAACATCCTGATCGGGATTGTGCTCACCGGAGGTATTGGTCTGGCCGTACGGGTTGGCACCAAGGCACTCAAGGCCACGCAAAGTGGCGGCAAAGTGCTGAAACTGATCGAGGAGTTCACCTCCATGCTGATGAGAGTCAGCAGGAAAAACGCAACCGGTCATGCCGAGGCATCCAAACCGTTATTGCTCAATGGCAATGCGGCGTTGAGCCCCGGTCGCAAGGCCACTGTAGAAATCGCCGCGCCGAAACCGGCAGCGACGGCTACACCGCCCAAGAGCAAACCGAAAGCCTCTGGCGGCGCAGTGGAAACCGATGCGCAGATCCAGGCGCGTGGCAAGAAAAAGCCCGCCACCCGCGCCGAGCAAAATGAACCCGTCAGTGATGCCCCCAAGCAGTCTACAAACCCGGCGGATAAACCAGCGCGGTGCACAAAAGACACTCGCTGCGAAGGTGACCCCATCTCGATGGTCACCGGTGAGGAACTGCTGACCCTCACCGATGGTGAACTCGATGGCCTGCTGCCCCTGGAATGGACGCGGCTGTATCGCACCAGCGCGGTGGAAATCGACAATCGCCTGGGCTTCGGCTGGAGCCACTCGCTGTCCCATCGTTTGCAAATTAACGATGAAGGCGTGCTGTGGACCGATAATGAAAACCGCCAGACTCATTTCCCGATGCCGACCGAACAGCGTCCGGCCATTACCAATAGCCTGGCCGAGGCTGCGATTTTCCTGGGCGATGCTCCGGGCGAACTGATCCTGACTCAGGCCGGGCAAGGCGCGCGCTTCTATCACTTTCGTGCCGGGCGCCTGACCACCATCAGCGATGCCTATAACAACCAGCTACACGTCAGCTACGACCTGGTCGACCGCATCCAGCGCATCGACAATGGTGCAGGTCGCTCCCTGTTTTTGCGTTACGACGACCGCCATATCGCCGCAGTCGACTATCAGCAGCGACGTCCCGACTACAACGAACAGGGTGAACGCCAGGAACCCTGGCTGACGGTCCAGACCCTGGTCAGCTACCAGTACAACGAACACAACCAGCTGATCAGCGCCACCAATGCGGTGGGTGAAGTCGAACGCTATCGCTATGACGAGCAGCATGTCATTCAGGAGCGCCAACTGGCCGGTGGTGCGAGCTTCCGCTGGGAGTGGGAACACGAAGGCAAGGCAGCCCGTTGTATCCGCCAGTGGTCCAACCTATCGCAGATCGATGCGCGCTATGTGTGGGACGACGAAGGTACGGTCACCGTTATCAACGCCGATGGCAGCGAACAGGTCTACGTGCACGACGAGAATGCGCGGCTGGTCAGCCAGACCACCCCTGACGGTGCAGAAACTCAAAAAGCCTACGATGAAAAAGGTCGCCTGATCGCTGAAAAAGACCCTCTCGGGGCCATCACCGCATACGAGTACAGTGAGGCCGGGCGCCTGATCGCCGTGATTCCTCCAGAGGACGAATCCACCTATTACAATTATTTCGATGGTCATCTCATCGAAGTTCGACGCGGCAACGCGCAGTGGAAATACGAACGCAACGATCAAGGCGACATCACCCAACAGACCGACCCCGATGGCAACGAAACCCACTACCGCTACGACCGCCAGGGCCGCCTGCTGGAAATCACCCATCCCGACGGCAGCCGCCATCAACTGGGCTGGAACGGCCTCGGCCAACTGCTGGAAGAACGCCTGCCCGACGGCGGCCAGCGCAAGTATCGCTACGACGCCCTCGGTCGACAGATCACCCGCCAGGACGAAAGCGGCGCCATCACCCATTACCAGTGGGACGCCGCCAACCGTCTGGCACAGATCACCCTGCCCGGCGGCGCGACCCGCGCCTTCAGCTACAACGCCTACGGCAAAGTCACCGCCGAGCGCGACGAGCTGGGCCGCATCACCCGCTACGAATACGCCGACAACCTGCACCTGGTCAGCCGCCGCATCAATCCGGACGGCAGCCAGCTGCGCTATCGCTACGACAACGCACGCCTGCTGCTCACCGATATCGAAAACGAACGCGGCGAGCAGTACCACCTGGATTACTACCCCAACGGCCTGATCCAGCAGGAAACCGGCTTCGACGGCCGCAGCACCGCCTACGCCTACGACCTCAACGGCAACCTGCTGAAGAAAACCGAATTCGGCGACGACGGCAGCGAGCTGGTCACCGAGTACCAGCGCGATGCCGCTGGCCGTTTGCTGGTGAAAACCCTGGCCGATGGCGAAAAAACCCACTACAGCTACGACGCCCTCGGGCGCCTGGTGAATGTCGACGACGGCCACTGGCCGCTGGCCTACGAATACGACTTGCAAGACCGCCTGATCACCGAACACCAAGGCTGGGGCACCCTGCGCTACGAGTACGACAAACTCGGCCAACTCAGCCATTGCCGCCTGCCCGATGGCAGCAAGCTCGACTACCGCCATGCACCGGGCGGGCAACTGAGCAGCATCGACCTCAACGGCTCGCGCCTGACCAGCCACCAGTTCAACGCCGGCCGCGAACAGCAACGCCAACAGGGCCTGCTGCTCAGCCAGTACCAGTACGACGAACAAGGCCGCCTGCAGGCCCACAGCGTCAGCCAGCAACAGCACGGCCAGCACCAAAACCTCTACCGCCGCGCCTATGCCTATGACGCCAACGGCAACCTCGCCGGCATCGACGACAGCCGCAAGGGCAACCTGCGTTATCACTATGACCCGCTGGATCGGCTGATCAATGTGCGTGGTGCAACACCTGAGAGCTTTGCCCACGACCCGGCCGGTAACCTGCTGGGCCAGGGTGATCAGCCAGCGGCCAACCTGGCCAACGTCAAAGGCAACCGCCTGCTGATGCAAGGCGACCGCCATTACGACTACGACGCCTTCGGCAACCTCAGCCGCGAACGCCGCGGCGCGGGCCAGAAGCTGGTCACCGAGTACCAGTATGACTGCCAGCACCGCCTGATCGGCGTCAGCCTGCCGGGAGGGAGCACTGCTACTTACAAATACGACGCCTTTGGCCGGCGCATCGCCAAAACCGTCGATGGCCGCACGACCGAGTTCCTATGGCAGGGAGAACGGCTGATCGCCGAGAGCGGTGAAAATCGCTATCGCAGCTATATCTACGAACCCGGCACCTTCCGCCCGCTGGCCATGCTCGATGGCGAAGGTCCTACCCAGGCCACGCCGTTCTACTACCAACTCGACCACCTCGGCACGCCGCAGGAACTGACCGCGTATAGCGGCGAAATCATGTGGTCGGCCAAGTACCGGGCGTATGGCAATCTAGCGGCGTTGGACGTTTCCGAAATCGACAACCCGCTGCGTTTCCAGGGGCAGTATTTCGATGCGGAAACCGGACTGCACTACAACCGCCATCGCTACTACAATCCAAGCTCTGGACGGTTTTTGACGCCGGATCCGATCAAGCTCGCGGGGGGGTTGAACAACTACCAGTACGTACCTAACCCTACGGGGTGGGTGGATCCGTTGGGGTTGACTGGGGAGTGTCCTGGATCAGACGGAGAGAAGGCTGGAGGGGCAGGAGGATTTCTAGATAAGCCAGCAGATGCAAATGGCTCGTTAAATATTGGAGCAGGAACAAATCCTTTAGAGGGTTACTATAACCTTGACATTGATCCGAAGGTACCTGGTGTACATGCTGGCGATGCAACCAATTTGTCGGGGATCAAAAACGGATCCCAAAGCCGGATCAACATTGATAATCCCTATGGCTACGACCCGTTAAACTCGGAAATATTGAGAGTCCTATCGCAAGATGGTCAAATAACTTTAACAGGCAGCGCCAAGGCAAATGGTTATTTAAAAAAGGCGATCAAAAGAGTTGAATCACTTGGATTGAAAATTGTTTCCCATGAGAAAATATCAACTCAGGGATTTAAAACTGTTGACGGGCGAGACATTCAATCCAGGCAGCTTGACCAATTCGTTATTAAGAGAGCAGATTAAAAATGAAAACAACACTTGATATAGAGGAAGCATTTGGCGCTATAGACTACGATAACGCTGGAGGACTTATAAGCTATATGGATATAGCGTTAACTGAAAAGTTCTACGAGACGCCAAGAATAAAAATAATAAACTTCATCCTCAACACAATTGACGAGCCAATAATAGAGCAATTAACAAATCAAGCTTCTTCAGTAATCCCTGAAAGAATTATAAGTGACGGTTTCATCCTGGTGAAAAGCGCGCTTATTGAATTTGAAGAGCTAGACAGACTGGAATCGGAGTTCTCAATACAAACCGGAGACGGCAAGCATACAACGCAAAGTAGTTGGGGAAGAAAACTCCAAAACAATGACAAAATATATGATCTAGGCGGAAGGCTTTTATTCAACCCAAACATCAGCATAAAACTATGCCTCATAACCTCCAAGAAGATAAAATTAACGTACTCTACCAACGATGCAATACTTATTGACTCCTACACAGACCTTACCCACGAAATAGAAAAAGCCAATCAAGAAATGAAAAATAAAACTTCATCAACACCTGCAACGCTTTTTGACATAGAGGTGATAAAAAACCATACTAAATCCGATTCAGACAAAGGTTACAACATTTATTTCGAATCATAACCCATAAAAACAATTCTTCTTGTGCTTGCCATTATTTAAAAGCCAAAATTAAAGTTAAGATAACCAATGCATCACGATCGAACTCCGGGCACAGGAACTGACGGTCGACAGTAGCGAGATCATGTGGTCAGCCAAAGTATCGGGCTTACAACATTCTGGAAGCTCTGGATGTCGAGGAAATCGACAAGCCGCCGCGATTCCAGGGTCAGTACGTCGATAGTGAAACCAGGCTGCATTACAACCGGCAGCACTATTACAATCCAAGTTTTTGACGAGTTTGGTTCCAGGCTCGATCACGTTGGCGGGGGATTGAAAAACTACCAGTACATGCCAAACCCTATGGGATGGATCCACTAGAAGGAAATTGAAAAGTTGCAAGCGAACGCCGACTCTCAAATTTTTCATTAACCCAGGAAGGTAGCATGAGTACCGAAACCTATAGAAAGTTCGCAAATATCAGTTTAACCCCTATCGGTTCATTGGAAAATACGGCCACTGTTCTCGGAGATATTCTTGGCGTTACCTTCAAGAAAGATAATGAAGGCACATATGACGAATACCCTGCCTTTCTGGCAAGCACACCAACCCTGAAATATGCACTTCTAGGGGTTCCACACCCCGAAGATGATTTGCGCGAAGAACCATCTAACGAGTTCAATTTGCTAGTTAGCCCTATAGACGATGACTCAGATCTTCCAGAAATTGACATATCAGAGGAATTAATCAGTCAGCTAATAAAAAGTAGCGTCGTACAATGCTGGAGACTTAATTAAATCCCCCCCGAAGTTGTAACACTCATACAACAAAGACGGAGGTAGCAAAAACAAGCACCCCATCTGTCAACTACAGCAAAGCTGCAACCAAAAAAAATCAACCACTTAATAAAATATTACAAACCAAGAAATAGAGAAAAGCTTCAAGCTTCTGCAGAGACTTTTCCTACAGAACGCGTCGACTTCTTCCAACTTGTACCCCCTCATATACCCAGATAGCATCTTCCAGTCGCTGCAAAATCAGTGACCGGTTTTGACAGATCTAATATGATCGAGGTAAGAAGTACAAGACCAATCCACACTATAATGACAGCATGAATGGGGCTGAGGTGAAACTCGACTCAGCGGATCGTCTACTTAACGCATTCCTGACTAAATGAGGCTTTGATGTTATTAGATAAAGATTCAGGTATTCCCTACTGTCCAACGCCAGCGTATTTCTTAGGTGGATTTGATATCTACGACAGAGAGGAAACTCTAGGAACCGAACTCGAAACTTACAATCTGGAAGATCCAAAAGATCGTATCGAGTTGATAGAGAAATATTGCCTTAACAGACACGAAAACCTTTCATATAGACATAAATTTGTTCTTTTTAAATCTTTGGAAAATGCATTACTTGATAAGAATTACAACTTTAACAAGTTACTTGAAGATGATCCCGAAGAATATTTGTCGTTTCCATCAGGATGGAACGAAATGAAAAACCCAAAAACTTTTTTCGAAGAGATCTTGAGGCTGGCAAGCGAAAAATGGAAGAGTGATTTAGCCAAAGCGAGCATTGAAGATCCATCGACTTGGTAAGAGCCTCGACCATCAAAAGGCGCTCCCCATCAAAAAACCAGTAAAAGCCCACTCTTCAGGAAAATCAATTTAAATCCATGTACATAAATAAAACCCCAAAAACCGAGTCCGCTTCATACATTGGAGGGAAACCAGTCATCCCCCAAGGAATGAGCATACCCAAAAGCCCAAACGGCAGTTTGATGAGCTTTTACTTCACGCTGCAATTTCCAGAGACTCACTCACTACATGGCCACACACTAAGTATTTTTGCCGCGACTGAGGATTTCAACGAAGACCATACGATTCCTGAGATGCTCAAAGTCCCGCTATCGGGGGCAACTATTCCAGATAACTTTTTAAGCGATTACCAAAAATACTTTGCGGCCTTTCTTTTCAAGAATGAAGAAAAAACCTATGCAAGTGACTACCCGATACGGATCGCAATGACTCCCTTAGCATTTAGCCACAGTAAAGGCAACGATGTATTCGGTTGGGCTGGTGATAAGCCCAAGTGGCTCATGGGGGATGAGACACCGGCCCAATACAAGGGAGCGGCCTTGGACTTTTTATTGCAAATACATGGAGAGCAGTCATTTCCGATTGTTGATAGCGCCCCTTCACAACAAGAAATGGATATTTTTGGCAAAAGCAAGCCTAGAACAAAAAGAAACTACACTTTATTTAACCAGAACGAAATATACTTCTTTGGAAGTAGAACATCAGACGTTGATGACCGCGTCTACATAGTCACGCAATGCGACTGACATAAAGCTCAACCAGTAGTACAAACAAATGAATACACTGACGCTCAGACAAAAAAGCATCATCCACAACTGCCTACTCGACCTCAAAGACTCTTCTTCCCTGACCATCCAAAGTTTTCTACCTGTAGCGCTAGACAAGCTCGCAACTTCGGAGGGTTTTGGCATTGACATGTCGGGAATTTATCTCAGTACTGATGAGGACTTTGAAAACATCCCCGAATACCTGAAAGAAGGAATAGCATTCGAGTTCATGGGCGAGCACGTAGTGCTTTCATTTTCTGACGGAGCCTCCGTCATCAGCAACTGGTGCGACAATAACGCCATATCAGATCGTGAAAGCATTTTGCTAAAATGCAAAATATTGAAAGCAAAATTCTCAACGGAAGATTAGTCAGTAACAAACATCAAGCTCGCATCGATAATCGCGATGCGATCAGGCAAAAGCTGGTCGCAGAGACTGACAGGAACACTACCGTAGCTGCCTCTGCAAACCGCTCATGCTTCGCCCGTAGACCATGCTCGACGGGAGTCCCGCTCACAAGCCAAGCCGTCCTTCAATACGCCCCCTGTCGGGCCTACTGCTCCACCTACCCCATTTGTTTATTCCCGCGCTCATCCGTCTAATCCCTATCCCATCCACCGCAACACAACGAAGCCCTCATGACTCGATACATGCTTTACCCGCTATTCCTGTTTTCCCTTCTGCTCACCGGCTGCGCCACCAAGTTCGACGTCGCGCTCAATGGCACGCCGGATCCGGACTATCAATTTGATCGGCAGGCGCTGGTGCTGGTGACGGCCACGACGGGGAATGACGAGAATTCGCTGAATGCCCGTTATTACCTGCGCGATATGGTCAATGCGCTGAAGGACCAGGGGTTTCGCGAGGTGTTTACCGAGGCGTCGCTGCCCAAGAAGCATGCGCCGATCAAGATGACGGTCAGCCTCGATATCCATAGCAAGCAAGTCACTTACCGCTACACCGCCACCGACTATGGTCGGGTGCAGAACAGCACTTCCACGGTGTGCAAGGATGGCAAGAAAAAGAAGGAAAAGCTGGTCTGCACCAGCACGCCCAATACGTCTTATGGTCCGGTAGGCACCTCGGAACGCACCGGCTACACCACCCTTTCGACCTTTACCGCGACGGCTCGGGACGAAACCACTCGGCGTGCGGTGTATCTGCTGCGGGTGTCCTCTTACAACGAGGATTGCCAGAACGGCAAGGTCGAGGCCTTCCTGGTGGAGCAAGGCCTGCAGAACCTGGATTTCCGCGACCGCGTACGGCGCAATTACACGGTCACCATGCCTGAAAATTACAGCTGCAAATAAGCCAGCAGAGACCTCGCGATGCGCCGTCTGAACCGGCGCTATCGCGAGCGAGCCTCTACAGGTAACCCAGAGCCGCGCAGCAGCCGGATCAACGGCTGGCATTGGTCGGTTGCAAAGCCGCCGCCGGCGCAATCACCGCCGTTTCCGAACGCGGCGTGCCTTGTGGCACCCAGTCATAGCTCACCGGCAACGCGCGGTACACCCAGTTGCTGATGGCGTCGCTGCCCGGGGCCTTGCCGAGGAACGGGCTGACGTATTCCCAGACGTTTTCGCCGCTTGCCGTGACCTGGAAGAAGCGGCCGTTCATGCCTTCATCGATCAGGGTATTGCCGTTAGGCAGGCGTCGGGCGCTGCTGATAAACGAGCTGTAGAAGGCCCAGCCCGGCTGCCTGGAACTGGCGGCGCTGTACTGCCAGACGATCTGTTGGGTCACGGGGTCGATCTCCAGCACCCGCGAGCCGGAAATCAGCCCCAATGGCACCGAGGGGTAGCCGGCCGTGCCCTGGTTGTCGAACACCAGCAGGTTGCCCGCGCCCGGCAGGCCGGCGGGGATGATATGGGCGTCGTGCTGGCCGACGAACTGGTCCACCGGGCGCGGCAAGGTCGCCGGCGCTCGCGGGTTGAGGGTCGGCAAGTTGGGGCCGAGGCGCCAGACCAGCTTGCCGCTCTGCTTGTCGATGATGGCGATGAAGTTGGCGTTGCGGGAATCGAACAGCAGGTTGTCCGGGGCGAAGCGTTTGTCGCCGGCGTCGAACCACTTGTTCGGGCCAACCACGCTGAGGTTGTTGATGTGCAGGTAGTCCGGGTCCTTGGTGGCCCGCACCAGCTTCAACTGCTCCGGGGTGAAGCCGAACTCCTTGAGGTGTTCGGAGGCCAGCCACTGCCACTTCACTTCGCCCTGGGGGCTGACTTCGTAGATCACGTCATCGATCACTTGCGGCACCTTGAAGCCCGCCACCGCATGCACCTTGTTGGCCAGCACCAGGGTGTTGCCATTGCTCAGGCGGCGCTGGTCATGATGCTGCTGGGCCGCACCGCCAGGCGCCTGGTCGCCCCATTGCCAGACCACTTTGCCGTCCCAGTCCAGCTCGCCGACGCTCTGGTTGCCCAGGCCATTGCCGGCCGAGCCGAGTTTGCCGGGGTCCTTTTCGCTCAGTTGCAACAGCACCCGGCCACGCGCGCCGCCCACCAGCTGCGGGTCGATGATCGCCGAAGGAAAGCCGGCCTGGGGCCAGGTTTTCACCTCGTTGCCATTCATGTCGATCAGGTGGGTTTTCTTGTCCGCGCCACTGAAGATCACGTACTGATTGAAGGCCTTGGCCGGGTCGTAACGGGTCACGCCGGTGGGGTAGACGCTGGGGGCGGCGAAGGCCCCGGCACTGAACAACAGCAGCAGGGGCAACACGGGCTTGAGGTTCAACATGGTGGAACTCCTGTTCAGGTCGAACCGCGCCGCGGAACCCGGCGCGGGTTGCAAATGAGGGTGTTCAGAAGTCGTAGCGGCCGGTCACGCCAAGGGTCCGTGGTGTGCCGAGCAAACCTTCGTAGCCACCATTCCCCCCCGACCACAGCGTGGTGTAGTAGGTCTTGTCGAAGGCGTTTTTCAGCCACAGCGACACGTCCCACTGCCCTTGCTCATAGTTGCCACGCAGGCCGGTGGAAAGGTTGACCACCGCGTAGCTGGGGATCTGGCCGTAGTCGGAATCCTCGACAGTGCCGACGGCCTTGGAGCGGAAGGCGTAGCTGCCGGTGACGTAGGGTTCGAGGCCGTTGTCCAGGTTCCATTTGTATTCGCCGTTGGCGTTGCCGATCCATTTCGAGGCGCCGACCACCTGGTGGCCACTGAGGTCGCAGGAGGCCGGGGCGCCCGGGCGCAGGCTGACTTCAGGCGGGCACGGCGCATCCTTGTAGGACAGGTAGCGCACGTCGTTGTAGGAGCCGTTGAGGTTGAGGGTCAGGCCACGAATGGGGATCAGCGTGCTTTCGACTTCCACGCCCCGTGAGCGCACCGAGCCGGCGTTGGTCAGGTACTGCACGCGGTTGTTGGCGTCGTAGGCGTTGGTCTGGTAGCCGTTGACCTGGGTCCAGAACAGGTTGGCGTTGAGTTGCAGGCGCTTGTCCCACAGGGTGCTCTTGAAGCCCAGTTCGGCATTGTTGGCGCGCTCGGTGCCGATCAGCAGCGAGTCGGCGCCGGCGGTGGGCGCCGAGCCGACCGCGAGGTTGACCCCGCCGGACTTCTCGCCGTGGGACAGGGTGGCGTAGCCCAGCAGGTCGTCGGTGAAGCGGTAGCTGAGGTTGAGCAGGCCCGAGGGGCTGGTGCTGTACTGGTTGAGGTCGCCGGAGTCGTAGGCCCCGGCCCGTCCGCGCCGCGCGGTGGCCGCGGCACCGGTCACCGCGGCGCCCCCCACTGGCGCGTTGCGGGTCACCCAGGCGCTTTTCTCTTCATAGGTGCCGCGCAGGCCGGCGGTGAAATCCAGGCGCTCGGTGAGGTGCCAGGTGCCCTGGGCGAACAGCGCGAAGCTGTCGGTGCGGATATGCCCGTTGCCGATGCTGGTGACGTTGTTCAGGGCGCCGTTGGGCGTGCCGTTCCAGATGTCCGCCTTGGGGCCGTAATAGGCGAAGGACTTGTTATCGAGGTCGGAGCCGAAGTAGTAGGCGCCGAGCACGTAGTCGAAGAAGCCGCCGGTGGGCGAGGCCAGGCGGAACTCCTGGGACCACTGTTTATCCTCCACCGAGACCCCGGCGTTATAGCTGGCCGGCACGTTGAGCCCATCGTCGTTGCGCGGGGTGAAGTCCCACCAGCGGTAGGAGCTGACCGAAGTCAGGGTGAAGTCGCTGGGCAGGGTCCAGTTGGCCTCCAGGGAGGTGCCGCCCTGGAACACCGTGACGTGCTGATCGTTGTCCAGGTTGACCTTGCGGTGCGCGCCGTCGACCAGGGTGGCGCCGGCCGCGGCGGCCCGCGACTGGTACTGGTTGACGCCATTGATGGTCGGCCCGGTGCTGTACAGCACCCGGGTGCCGGCGCTGGAGTCCTCTTCGTTGTAGTCGCCGATCCAGCGCAGGTTGAAGTTCTCGTTGGGCTTGAACAGCAGTTGGCCACGAAAGCCCTGGCGCGAGCCGCCGTTGAGGTCATGGCCATCGTGTTCGTTCTTGATATCGCCGTCGCTGCGGGTGCGATAGGCCGAGAAACGCCCGGCCAGCTCGTCGTTCAGCGGCCCGGAAATGGTGCCCTTGGTCTGGAAGTAACCGTCCTCGCCCACCGAGGTCTCGATGCTGCGCTCGGGGGTGAAGCTCGGCGCGCGGGTGCTGATGTTGATCACCCCGGCGGTGGTGTTCTTGCCGAACAGCGTGCCCTGGGGACCGCGCAGCACTTCCAGCTGCTCGATGTCCATCAGGTCGAACACCGCCATGCCCGGCCGCCCCAGGTAGACGTTGTCGATGTACAGCCCGACGCTGCCTTCCAGGCCGTCGCTGGCCGGGTTGTTGCCCAGGCCGCGGATCGACACGCTGGACTGGCGCGCGTGCATGTAGGCGACGTTGACGCTCGGCACCAGCTGCTGCAGATCCTGGATGCGATAGACCCGCTGGCTCTCCAGGGCCTGGCCACCGATCACGCTCATCGGCGTCGGCACGTCCTGGGCGCTCTCCTCGCGGCGCCGCGCGGTCACGGTCACGGTTTCCAACTGGCCGCTGGCGGCGGGCCGGGCGGCATCGGCCTTGGCCGGGGCTTCGGCGGGCGTTTCGGCTTGCGCGGCATAGCCGTGGGACCAGCCGGCGCTACCGGCCAGCAGCAGGGCCAGCGGCAAGCGCTTGAGCCGTCGGGGCGAAGTGGGGGACACAAGGTTCAACGGACTCATGAGCGGCTCCTGGGTAAAAAACAGACTGATCCGTATATTCTTTTAAGTTATTTATTTATGTTTTTAATAAGATTTACGGAATAAGAGATTGCCTTTATAAAGAGTCGACCTAATGCATAGCCAATGCATTTCCCCGATATTTTCAATGTGAAAAATGCATATCGATCTGCGCCAGCTCCGTCACTTCATCGCCCTCGCCGAACAGCGCAGCTTTGTCGCGGCCGCCTTGGCGGTGAACCTGTCGCAATCGGCCTTCAGCCGCAGCATCCAGGCCCTGGAGCACAGCGTCGGCTGTCAGCTGGTGGATCGCGGGCGCAAGGACCTGGCACCGACCAAACAGGGGCTGGTGCTGCTCGAACATGCGCGGCGGCTGGTCAGCGGCGCGCAACAACTGGCCAACGAGATCAGCCAGTTCAACGGCCTGGAGGCCGGCGAGCTGCGCTTCGGTTGCGGACCGGCGCCAGCGGCGGGCTTGATCCCCCGGGCCATCGGCAGCTTTATCGGGCGCTACCCCAAGGCGCGGGTGCAGTTCCAGGTGGATGACTGGCAAACCCTGAGCAAACGCCTGCTCAGCGAAGAGTTCGAATTTTTCGTCGCCGACACCCGGCAGTTCGAAGCCAACCCGGATTACCTGACCCAGCGCCTGCGCCCGCGCAAATGGCATTTCTGCTGCCGCGCCGGGCACCCGCTGGCCGAGCAGAAAAGCGTCACCGCCGCCGAGCTGATGAGTTACCCGCTGGCCGCGACCATCCGCCCGCCGAACCTGCGCAAGGTGGTGGTCGATCTCAGCGGCCGGCCGGATTTCGTCCCGAATGTGGAATGCGAGAACAGCTACAGCCTGCTCGGCGTGGTGATGCGCTCGGACGCGATCGGCATCATCGGCGCCTACAGCGATGCGCTGCACAATGCCCGGGGCGAGCTGGTGTGCCTGAAGGTCGAAGGCCTGGCCGACGACCTGGAGGAGCTGTACACCCGCTACGGCATCGTCAGCCGCGCCGGGTATCGGCTGTCGCCGCTGGCCGAGGCGATGATCGAGGAGATCAAGCGCACCGACGCGCTGGATGAGGATCTGTGTTCGCTGGAGAATTTCGCGGTCTGAAACACCGCACCTGTAGCCGCTGCCGCAGGCTGCGATCGCCCCGAAGGGGCGCGGCGATTTCAATATCGCTGAAGGCCTTCGGCCTTATCGCAGCCTTCGGCAGCGGCTACAGGGATCATCTTCGGCCCATGCAGGTCGTGCATGAAAAGCATGCGCCAAATGCGCTTGTCGGAACGCCCCGCGACAGCGAAAACCCTCACCTGTCTTTCGATCGGTGAAGCCCATGTCCAACCCCGTCCAACCCGTGCGCAACGTGCTGTACATCATGTGCGACCAGCTGCGTCGCGATTACCTGTCGTGCTACGGCCACCCCCACCTGCACACGCCGAACATCGACCGCCTGGCCGCCGCCGGCGTGCGTTTCAGCCGCGCCTACACCCAGGGCACCATCTGCGGGCCGTCGCGGATGTCGGCCTACACCGGGCGTTATGTCAGCAGCCACCAGGTGGCGTGGAACGCTGTGCCGCTGCCCCTGGAAGAGCTGACCATCGGCGACTACCTGAGCCCCCACGGCATCCGCACCGCGCTGGTGGGCAAGACCCACGCCACGCCCAATCTCGATGCCCTGCAGCGCCTGGCGATCGACCCCGAAAGCCAGCAGGCCGAGGCCCTCAACGAGGTCGGTTTCGAACCCTATCTGCGCCACGACGGGATCTTCCCCGACAGCCCGCTGTTCGACGACAAACGCGAGTCGGCGCCCTACACCCATTACCTGCGCGAACAGGGCTACCAGGGGCGCAACCCCTGGCACGACTGGGCCAACGCCGCCGCAGGTGAACAGGGTGAAATCCTCAGCGGCTGGAAAATGCGCAACGCCCACCTGCCGGCCCGCGTCCCCGAGCAGCATTCGGAGACCGTCTACACCACCGACCGCGCCCTCGACTTCATCCAAGAGCAGGGCGAGCAGCCCTGGTGCCTGCACCTGTCCTATATCAAGCCGCACTGGCCCTATATCGCGCCGGCGCCCTACCACGCGCGGTACACGGCCGAGCAGGTGATCGCCCCGGTGCGCGCCGCCGCCGACGAGGCCAGCGACCACCCGGTGTATGCCGCCTTTCGCCAGCATCAGGAGAGCCAGAACTTCTCCCGCGACGAAGTGCGCCTGAACGTGGTGCCGACCTACATGGGCCTGATCAAGCAGGTGGACGATCAGCTCGGCCGCCTGTTCGATTTCCTGCAAAGCAGCGGGCGCTGGGACGACACCCTGATCGTGTTCACCAGCGACCACGGCGACTTTCTCGGCGATCACTGGCTGGGGGAAAAGGAGTTTTTACTGGAGCCGGCCGTGGGCGTGCCACTGATCGTGCGCGACCCACGGGCGGCGGCGGATATCAGCCGCGGCACGCTGGACGAGCGCCTGGTGGAAACCATCGATGCCCTGCCGACCTTTCTCGACGCCCTGGGGCTGCCCGGCGCCGAACACCGGCTGGAAGGCCGCTCGCTGATCCCGCTGTTGCACGGCACGGCGGGCGACTGGCGCCGCTATGCCATCAGCGAATACGACTATGCGTTCCAGGCCCCGGCCCGCGAGCGCCTGGCGCAACCCATCGACCGCTGCCGCATGACCATGGTGCGCAGCGAACGCTGGAAATACCTGGCCTACGACGGCTTCCGCCCGCAGCTGTTCGACCTCTACAACGACCCCCAGGAACTGCGCGACCTCGGCGCCGACCCGGCCTATGCGGCGGTGCGCGAGGAGCACCTGGGGTATCTGTTCGACTGGCTGCGCGGGCTGAAGCGGCGGACCACCATCAGCCACGAAGAGATCGACCTGCGCGGACAACGCTTTCGTTATGGCGAACCGGAGGCGGAAAAGGTGGTGCAGATCGGGGTGTGGTGAGGGCGCCGCTGCGCGGCTGATCGCGAGCAGCTCGCTCCTACAGGGGCACGGCATTGCGCCTTTCTGTAGGAGCGAGCTTGCTCGCGAAAAGTGAGGCGGCGGCTTCGCGGGCTCGATTGCCGGCGAAAAATCTCAAACCCACCGCGCACTCCTGTAGCCGCTGCCGCAGGCTGCGATAAGGCCGAAGGCCTTTGGCGATCTTGAAACCGCCGCGCCCCTTCGGGTCGATCGCAGCCTGCGGCAGCGGCTACAGAGAATCGTGGACGCCTCTGTCACAGCCCCTTGATGGTCTGGCTACGCTGCCCATGCACACCCACCGGCACGTCGCCCTTGAGGGTCACGCGGCGGACCACGCGGTCCTGGGTGCCGTAGTCGTCGACCGCGTAATGCTGGGTCGAACGGTTGTCCCAGATCGCCACGTCACCGGCGGTCCAGCGCCAGCGCACGGTGTTTTCCAAACGCGTGACGTGGCTTTGCAGCAGGTTGAACAGGTGCGCCGAATCAGCCTGGGTATAGCCCTTGATGCGCTTGACGAAATGCCCGAGCACCAGGCTCTTCTCGCCGCTCACCGGGTGCACGCGCACCAGCGGGTGCTCGGTCTCGTAGACGGTGGAGGTGAACACCTTGCGGTAGCGCTCCAGCTTCTCCGCCGACACGTCGGGCTTGGCCCCGGCGTAATCGTATTCGTTGCTGTGCACCGCCCAGAGCTTGTCCGCCAGCTCGCGCAGCTCCACCGGCAGTTCGTTGTAGGCGGTGGCGGTGTTGGCCCAGACCGTGTCACCACCGGAGACCGGCGCCACCACCGAACGCAGGATCGAGGCCTTCGGGTAGGCATCGACGAAGGTCACGTCGGTGTGCCAGGAGTTGGCGCGCTGGCCCTCGGCGCCGTCCAGTTCGAGCAGGTAACGGGTGCCGTCGCGCACCGGTACGGTGGGGTGTGCCACCGGCTCGCCGAGCAGGTGGGAGAAAGCTTCCTGGCTCTGGTCGTCGAGGTGGGCCTGGCCACGGAAGAAGATCACCTTGTAGTCCACCAGCGCCTGCTGGATGGCTTCGACCGTGGCGGCGTCCAGCTCGCCGGAGAGTTGCACGCCACGGATCTCGGCGCCGATACGACCGGCCACCGGGTGGATCTCAAGCGCATGAACAGCGGGTTTAACGGCTAGTGCGGCATTGCTCATCGGGTAGACCCTCGTCTGACTGCTTACGGTTGAGCGGCAGCGAAACAACGCTCTATCTATATTCACTTTAGATCTAATAGATATTCACATGCTTCGTTGACGGAATAAGAGCTTGCATTTAAAACCTCATTCCTCACTCGTCGCAAATGCCTTCGGGCTATTTTTCGGATGCCGGGAAAGCATATGGATCTTCGCCAGTTGCGTTACTTCATCGCCCTCAACGAACACCGCAGTTTTGTCCGCGCGGCGGACGCCATGGGCATCACCCAGCCGGCCTTCAGCCGCAGTATCCAGGGCCTGGAGCAGGAGTTCGGCTGCGTGCTGGTGGACCGCGGCAACAAGGATTTGCGTCCCACCCCGGAAGGCCAGGTGGTGTTGCAGCACGCCCTGAGCCTGGTGCAGGGCGCGGCCTTGCTGAGCAGCGAAGTGACGCAGATGACCAAGCTCGACGCCGGCGAGCTGCGCTTCGGGTGCGGCCCGGCGCCGGCGGTGAAACTGGTGCCCGACGCGGTGGCGCAATTCACCGGCATCCACCCCAAGGTGCGCATCTGCCTGGAGGTGGATAACTGGGAAAAACTCAGCCGCAGCCTGAGCCGCGAAGAGATCGAATTCTTTATCGCCGACATCCGCCATTTCGAAGCCGACCCGAACTTCCAGACCCAGCCCCTGACGCCCAAGCGCGGGGTGTTTTTCTGCCGCCCGGGGCACCCGCTGCTGGCCAAGGAAAGCCTGTCGACCAACGACATGTTCGACTACCCGCTGGCCACCACGCTGATCCCGCCGGGAATCCGCAAGCTGCTGGCCAACCTCAGCGGGCGCATCGACTTTTCCCCGACCATCCAGACCGAACATTTCCCGGCGCTGGTGAAGATCGTGCGCCAGTCCAATGCGATTGGCGTGGGCACCGAAGAAGCCTTCGTCGAGGACATCGAACAGGGTTCCCTGGCGCTGCTGCACTGGCGCAACCTGCCGCAGAACATCGAGAGCATGAACGCCCGCTGCGGCATCGTCAGCCGCACGGGATTTCGCCTGTCGCCGGCGGCCCGCAAGATGATCGAAGTGCTGGTGGCGGTGGATCGGCAGCAGGTCAGCATGGCGGTTTGAGCCAGTAGGAAATCCCCGCCAATCCCCTGTAGCCGCTGCCGAGCCCGCGAGGCTGCGATCGACGACGCAGTCGTCGCAACAAGGCCCACCCGGTTCGTCCAGGCAGACCGCGTTGTCGGGTTTTGCGGCCCCTGCGGGACCGATCGCAGCCTCGCAGGCTCGGCAGCGGCTACGGGACGTGAGCGGATTGCCAGGTGGCCTTACAGGCCGGCGGCGGCCAACTGCGGCGCCACCCATTCGCTGACCTTGAACGGCTTGCGGATCAGCCGCTGCTGCGCGGCCAGGTCCACCGCGTCCTGCAATTTACCGAGGAACACCGGGTCCAGGGTCGAGGGGAAGATTTCGCTGAAGCGCTGATCCTTGAGGTCCTGCTGCAACACCAGCGGCGGGTAGCTGGCCAGCCCCGACACCAGTTCGATATAGGCGTCCTTGTTGCTGTCCTGGGTCAGCCACTGCACCGCCTGCTGCTGAGCCTTGAGCAGCTTCTCCACGACCTCGGGATGGGCGTCGACAAACGCGCCGCTGCCCACCAGCACCGCCTGCACGCTACCGGCGCCGCCCAGGTCCTTGGTGTTCAGCGGCACCTCGGCCAGGCCCTTGGCCTGCAAGGCGTTCAAGTTGGAACCGCCCCAGGTAGCATCGATCTGCTTCGCCGCCAGCGCCGCGACCGCCGCGGTGAAATCCAGGTTGATGATCTTCAGGTCCTTCTCGCTCAGACCCTGGCTGGCCAGCGCGGCATCCAGCGACAACTGCGTGGCCGTGCCGCGGAACACCGCGACCCGCTTGCCCTTGAGGTCCTGCAAGGTCTTGATCCCCGAGCCCGGCACCACTCCCAGGTACTGCTTGACCCCACGGGCGGTGGCGCTCAGCAGACGGGTGTCCAGGCCGTTGGACTTGCCGATGATCGCTGCCAGGTCCCCCAGGTAGGCGAGGTCCACCTGACCGTTGGCGAAAGCCTCGTTGATCACCGGGCCGGCGCCCTTGAAGTAGTTCCACTGGATGCTGATGCCCTGGTCGGCGAAGGCTTTTTCGAAGATCTGCTGCTGGCGCAGCACGTCCGTCACCCCGCCGCCGCTGTGCTGGGTGCCGGCGCTGAGGTCCGGCACGGCGATGCGGATCTGCTTGAGTTCATCCGCCTGGGCCAACAGCGGCAGGTACCCCAGGAGCCCCGCCAGGGCCGGCGCGGCGAACAGACTGAGGACGCGTTTGAAGGGAAGGTTCATAAGGTGTGGCTCCTGGCTGCGACGGGCATTGAGGAACAGAAGGTAGGCCCAAGGCGTTCAAAGCTTTAAATACTATAAATTCACATTTTAATAACTCGTTCGAATAAACCAGCCAGGACGCGGCTCTGCGCGGCGTATGCATGATCAGCATCGAAAATATTCTTCAAATGCATTGGATGCGGCGTGCCTGGAGGCCTTAAATGGCCTCTCTTATCTCCCAATAGCATTGATGTAACTTTTTATATAACCAAAAACAAACTCCAAAAAACAAACTGTAAGAGCGAGCTTGCTGGCGATAAGCCGCAGGCCGGTTTTGGCCCCGATGCCGCTATCGCGAGCAAGCTCGCTCCTACAGAAAGAAGACAGTTGAAATCAGCAAGAAACCCGACAACGGAGATCGTCCATGGCCCGTGTTTCCCTTCTCAGCTTGCCGTTGGCCGCGCCCGCCAATAAGCCGCTGTCCTGGCCGCGCATCCACCGGCGGCTGTTGCCCTGGCTGCTGCCCCTGGGCCTGTTCGCCCTGTGGTGGCTGGCCAGCCGTAATGCCTGGATGAGCGAGCAGATCCTGCCGGCACCGGCATTGGTCTGGAGCAGCGCGCTCGAGCTGGCCGGCGGCGAGCTGTGGAGCCATCTGGCAATCAGCCTGCAACGGCTGGCCTGGGGCCTGCTGGCAGGCATCGGCGCCGGTGCCCTGCTCGGCGCGGCACTGGGTTCCAGCCGGCGCCTGGAACGCCTGGTGTTCCCCACTTTCTCGGCCCTGTCCCAAGTGCCGACCCTGGCCTGGATTCCGCTGTTCATGGTGTTTTTCGGCATCGGCGAACTGCTCAAGCTGGTGGTGCTGGTCAAGGCCATCGTGGTGCCGGTAACCCTGCATACCCTGGTCGGCGTGCGCGACGCCCAGCCCAAATTGCGCGAGGCCGCCGCCGTGCTGCGCCTGCCGCCACACCTGCTGATCCGCCGGCTGGTGCTGCCCGCCGCCCTGCCCGCCTTCATGGCCGGCGTGCGCCTGGCCCTGGCCGCCGGCTGGACCTCGCTGCTGGCGGTGGAACTGCTGGCCTCCAGCGAAGGCATCGGCTACCTGATGGTCTGGGCGCGCCAGCTGTTCATGCTGGATATCGTCTTCGTCTGCATCGTGGTGATCGGGGTGATTGGCGTGGCCATGGACCGCGGCATCGGCCTGCTGGACAAGGCCCTGGTGCACTGGCCGCACCCGGCCATCGCGCAGATCCGCCGCGGCCCGCGCTACCAGGGCTGGCAACGCCTGCAGCCGTGGCTGCTACCGCTGTTCCTGCTGGCGCTGTGGCAAGTGGCGAACCAGTTGGAATGGGTCGACGCCAATATCCTGGTGAGCCCGCTGGCGGTGCTGCAAACCACCTGGAACGGCCTGCTCGACGGCAGCCTGTCGGGCGGCCTGGGCCTGAGCCTGCAGCGCACCCTCGGCGGCCTGCTGCTGGGCGGCGGCCTGGGGTTTGCCCTGGGTCTGCTGCTGGGCCTGTCGCCTCTGAGCGACCGTATTCTGGGGCCGACCCTGGCGGCGCTGCGCCAGATCGCCATTTTCGCCTGGGTGCCGCTGCTCACCGCCTGGTTCGGCCTGGGGGAGCTGGCGAAATGGGTATTTGTCGCGCTGGCCGCATTCTTCCCGCTGTTTATCGCCACCCAGCGCAGCGTCGCCAACCTGTCGCCGCAACTGACCGAGGCGGCGCAAGTGCTGCGCCTGAACCTCTGGCAACGCCTGCGCCGCCTGGTGCTGCCGGGCGCCGCGCCGGGGATCTTCGCCGGCCTGCGCCTGAGCCTGATCTACGCCTGGCTGGGGACCATCGGCGCGGAATATTTCATGCCGTCCAACGGCGGCATCGGCAGCCAGATGATCGGCGCCCAGCAGTTGCTGCGCATGGACCTGATCATGGCCGGCATGCTCCTGGTGGGGCTCACCGGCGCCCTGCTCAACCTTATTGGCCAACAGCTCGAAACCCGCGCCACACGCTGGAGACACGCATGAACGCACCCGCACCTTCCCCCATCGTCAGCTTCAGCCATGTGGGCAAGACCTTCGAGGTCGCCGGCGGCGAGCTGGAGGCGATCCGCGAATTCAACCTGGAGATCGCCGAGGGCGAATTCGTCGCCATCGTCGGCTCCAGCGGCTGCGGCAAATCCACCCTGCTGCGCCTGCTGATCGGCCTGGATACGCAGTTTCGCGGCGAGATCCGCGTCGACGGCAAGGCCGTCAACGGCATCGGCGGCGAACGCGGCATCGTGTTCCAGGAGCACCGCCTGTTCCCCTGGCTGACGGTCGCGGAAAACATCGGCCTGGGCCTGGTCAACGAAGCCCTGGGCGCCAGCGAACGGCAAACCCGCATCGCCGATTTCATCGAACTGGTGGGCCTCACCGATTTCACCCGCGCCTACCCGCACCAGCTCTCCGGCGGCATGGCCCAGCGGGTGGCCATCGCCCGCGGCCTGGTGGCCAGCCCGCGCATCCTGCTGCTGGACGAACCCTTCGGCGCCCTCGACGCGCTGACCCGCCAGCAGATGCAGGACGAGCTGCTGGCGATCCGCGAGCGGGCCAGGATCACCACGGTGCTGGTCACCCATGACGTCGAGGAAGCGATCTTCCTCGCCGACCGCGTGGTGGTGATGGAACCGCGCCCCGGCCGGATCAAGCGGGTGGTGGACATCGCCCTGCCCCATCCGCGCCAGCGCAGCAGTTTCGACTTCCACCAGCTGCGCGAAGAACTGCTCCACGAACTGACCAGCGACGATCACTACCAGGTGCCTTTGCCCGCCCAGATCCGTGACCTGCCACTGGCCTTTATTGCTTGCTGATAAGGAGTGAATAAATGCCGCAACGTCCCAACTTCCTGGTGATCCTCGCCGACGACCTGGGCTTTTCCGATCTCGGTGCCTTCGGCGGCGAAATCGCCACGCCAAACCTCGATGCCCTGGCCGAAGGTGGCCTGCGCCTGACCGACTTCCACACCGCGCCGACCTGCTCGCCGACCCGTTCCATGCTGCTCACCGGCACCGACCACCATATCGCCGGCATCGGCACCATGGCCGAGGCCCTGACCCCGGAACTGATCGGCAAACCGGGCTACGAGGGCCACCTCAACGACCGCGTGGTGGCCCTGCCCGAGCTGCTGCGCGACGCCGGCTACCAGACCCTGATGAGCGGCAAATGGCACCTGGGCCTGACCGCCGAGCTGGCGCCCCATGCCCGCGGTTTCGAGCGTTCGTTCTCGCTGCTGCCCGGCGCCGCCAACCACTACGGTTTCGAGCCGACCTACGACGAACACACCCCGGGCCTGCTCAAATCCACCCCGGCGCTGTACATCGAGGACGACCGCTTCATCGACCCATTGCCCAAGGATTTCTATTCCTCCGACGCCTTCGGCGACAAGCTGCTGCAGTACCTCAAGGAACGCGACCAGACCCGGCCGTTCTTCGCCTACCTGCCGTTTTCCGCGCCGCACTGGCCGTTGCAGGCGCCCGAGGAGGTGGTCGACAAGTACCGTGGCCGCTATGACGCCGGCCCCGAAGTGCTGCGCCTGGAGCGCCTGGAAAAGCTCAAGCAACTGGGGCTGATCGAGGCCGATGTGGAGCCGCACCCGCTGCTGGGCCTGAGCGCCGAATGGGCGGCCTTGAGCGAGCAGCAACGGCAGGTTTCCGCGCGGGCCATGGAGGTCTACGCGGCGATGGTCGAACGCATGGACTGGAACATCGGCCGGGTGGTGGACTACCTGCGCCAGCAGGGCCAGCTGGACAACACCTTTATCCTGTTCATGTCCGACAACGGTGCCGAAGGCGCGCTGCTGGAAGCCTTCCCCAAGTTCGGCCCGCAGCTGTTGACCTACCTCAACCAGCACTACGACAACAGCCTGGACAACATCGGCCGCGCCAACTCCTACGTCTGGTACGGCCCGGCCTGGGCCCAGGTCGCCACCGCACCGTCACGCCTGTTCAAGGCCTTCACCACCGAAGGCGGGATCCGCGTGCCGGCGCTGGTGCATTACCCGCAGCTGGCGCTCAAGGGCCGGATCAGCCATGGCTTCGGTACGGTGATGGACATCACCCCGACCATTCTCGACCTGGCCGGCGTGCGTCATCCGGGCAAGCGCTGGCGCGGCAAGGAGGTGGCGCCATTGCGCGGCAAGTCGTGGCTGGGTTTCCTGTCCGGCGAGACCGCGCAGGTGCATGACGAACACACGGTCACCGGCTGGGAACTGTTCGGCCGCCGGGCGATTCGCCAGGGCCAGTGGAAAGCGGTGTACATCCCCGGCCCGGTGGGCCCGGCGACCTGGCAGCTGTACGACCTGAGCCAGGACCCGGGGGAGATCCACGACCTGGCGCAGCGCGAGCCGGGCAAGCTCGAGGCGCTGATCGGCCATTGGCAGCAGTACGTGGATGAAACCGGGGTGATCCTCAGCGCCTCGCCGTTCCAGCCGGATTGATCCTGTAGCCGCTGCCGAAGGCTGCGATGGTCCGGGCCACGCTGGTCACAGGACCTCCTAGGGCCTTGGAGATCGCTGCGGCCGTGCCGGCCGATCGCAGCCTTCGGCAGCGGCTACAGGTGGGGGAAAACGCCGAAGGTTGCGCGTCTGCGGAATCGCCATCGCGAGCAAGCTCGCTCCTACAGGTTATCCATGTACTTGTAGGAGCGAGCTTGCTCGCGATTGGCCCTCAAATGCGATCCATCACGCCCCGACACCCCGCACCGCCTGCGCCGCCACCTGTTCCTTGCGGATAAAGCGGTTGGCCCGGCCGAAGGTGCCGAAATCGTTGAAGCGCACGCCCATCTCGGCCATCACCTTGTGCGCCACCGGCGCGGTCAGCTGGCGGATGTAGAAGGGTTCCTTGACCACGAAATGGTGGATGCCATGGGTGCTGCCGAAATTGAAGCAGAACGCCTGCAACGGCCACAGCCACCAGGGGTTGAGCACCTGGGTCTGCTGGATCACGTTGCCCGCTTCGATGTCGCCGTAGTAGTGCATGTTCGAGCTGACAAAATGCAGGCAAAAGGTGCGCAGCACATTGGGGCCGACGATCACCACCACGGCGATATCGAGCACCTGCATCACCGCCAGGGTGCTGGCCGACCACTCGATCGGCGCACCCAGCAGCGCGGCGACGCCATTGGCGGCGTGGAAGCCGAGAAACACATACCAGGCGCCCCAGTGCAACAGCGCCAGCGGTGCGTACACCTTGAGGGTGCGCTTGAGGATATTGAGCTTGTGCGCCCAGGTCCTGGCGCGCAGGGTGCGGATCAACGATGACATGACATTGTCGCCAACCATCAGCAGGCGGGCGATGCCCCAGGGCTCGCCGTTGGTGATGGCGCGCTCCTCCATGTCGGCCTCGGTGCCGGACACCTTGTGGTGGTTGAGGTGCAAATGACGGCGGATCCACGGGTTGATGGTGCTCGGCCGCGCCAGCCAGACCAGCGCCAGCATCAGGTTGTGGGGGACGCGTTGCTTGCGGAAATACATGCTGTGGATCAGGTCGTGTTCCAGCTCGTGGGTCAAAGAGGCGAAAAACGCGTTGAGCAGCAGGCAGGCCCACCAGGCCAGGTACCCGCCGATATAGAGCGCCGCAGTGCCGATCATTCCGGCCAGGGCCAAGGCCAGGATGCCCGCGCCCAGCGCGTCCTGATGCTTGAGCAGCGGGTAGCGCTCGCGCAACTCGACGCCCCTGGCCAGCACCACCTCACGAATATGCGCCGATCGTTGCTGAGCATTCAGCCGGTCGGGACTTGCAGAAGTACCGTACATGCTTCCATCCTCTGGTTATTGATGTTCGCATCCTGCCCTGCGCCCACGCGCCGGGCGCTAGCCGCGGACGCCAACCTGTTGACCGGACGCGCCAACCGCCATGACCGAACCCACTTCCCTCGCCAGCTGGACCCGCGCCCTGCGCAAGCAGCTCGATGCCCTGGGCCTCGATAGCACCGCGTTGTGCCACCAGGCCGGCCTCGACCCACAGCTGATGGACGACCCCAACGCGCGTTACCCGCTGTCGGCCACCACCCGCCTGTGGCAGCTGGCGGTGCAGGCCAGCGGCGACCCGGCCATAGGCCTGCGGGTCTCGCGCTTCGTCAGCCCGACCACCTTCCATGCCCTGGGTTATGCGCTGGTGGCCAGCGGCAGCCTGCGGGAAGTGTTCGAGCGCATCGTGCGTTATCACCAGGTGGTCAGCGACGCCCTGGAGCTGGAGCTGACCCGCACCGAGGACCGCTATCGCTTTCGCCTGAAGGTCCCCGAGGGCAACCCGGAGCCGGCGGTCGAGGCCATCGACGCCTTTGTCGCGATCTACGTGCGCACCTGCCGCAACCGCCTGGGCCGCGACTACGCGCCGCTGGCGGTGTACCTGCGGCGCCCCGAGCCGGCGGACCCCAGGCAATGGCACACGGTGTTTCGCGCGCCGGTGTTTTTCGGCGCCGACGAGGATCGCCTGGAGTTCGGCCTGCACGATTTCGACAGCCACCTGGACGACGCCAACCCGGAACTGGCCGAACACAACGAGGCGGTGCTCAAGCGCACCCTGATGCAACTGCAACCTTTGACCTGGGAGCGCAAGGTGCGCGGGGTGATCGAGGCCCAGCTGCCGGAAGGCGAACCTTCGGCCGAACGTGTGGCCCAGGCCCTGCACCTGAGCCTGCGCAGCCTGCAACGCCACCTGGCGGACGAGGGTTGTCGCTTCGACACCCTGCTCAACGAATGCCGGGAGAACCTCGCCCTGCTGCACCTGCGCGACCCGCAATGCTCCCTGAGCGAGATCAGCTACCTGCTGGGGTTCGCCGACGCCAGCAGCTTCAGCCGCGCGTTCAAGCGCTGGACCGGGATGACACCGGGGCAGTTTCGGGATGGGTTGCGTTAGGCCGGGATTGGCGGAGACAGTGCCGGCCTTATCGCGAGCAAGCTCGCTCCTACATGGACAGTGCAGGTCCTTGTAGGAGCGAGCTTGCTCGCGATAGCGATCTAAAGATCAAACCCCGGCCAAGATCCGCAAGCGGTCCTCGTCGAGGATCTCGATCTCGCCGTAACCCAGCTTGAGAATGCCTTGCCCCTGCAAGTCCTTGAGGATCTGGTTGGTGGTCTGGCGCGACAGCGACAGCAGCAGCGCCAGTTGCTCCTGGGGCAGGTGCAGGACCCGCCGCGGGGTGTCGGTCTCGCCGTAGCCGCGGGCGATCATCAACAGCCGGTTGGCCACCCGCGCCGGGGCCGGCATCAGGCTCAGCTGTTCGAGGTTGATAAAGGTCAGGCGCAGTTTATGGCTCATCAACAGCGCCAACTGCCGCCAGTATTGCGGGTGTTCGTCCAGCAGTTCGAGCAGCGCCGCCTGGGGCACATTGAGCAGGCTGCACGGGCCCACGGCATAGGCGTCATGGGTGCGCGGCTGGCCGTCGAACAGGCTGATCTCGCCGAACCAGTGCGGCGCCTCCACCAGGCTCAGCAGCGCCTCCTTGCCCTCCTCGCTGACCGCGCCGATGCGCACCGTGCCTTCCAGCACCGCGTACAGGCCGCAGGGTGGATCGCCGCGCTGGAACAGCCGTTGGCCCGGCGCCAGCGAGCGCAAACGGGCATTGGCCAGCAGACTATTCTGTAATTGAACGGGCAAGCGGCTGAACCACTGGCCACTCATCAGGCGCTCACGCCAGACCTGCATCTTCATCGATTGCGTTATCCAAACAGGCAGCGAGCCGATTGTCGCCTAGCCGACAGAACCGGCGACCGGCGCAGGGCATGATTCGATCACCCTACAGGAGGAACAACAATGAAAAGCCTCGTCGACCATCTCAGTCAATACGCCGCCTACCACCGTGATCCGCGCAACATCGCCAGCCACTTTATCGGCATTCCGCTGATTGTGCTGGCCGTCGCGGTGCTGCTGTCGCGCCCCGCCTGGCCGGTCGCCGGGCTGTGGCTATCGCCGGCGCTGCTGCTGGCGCTGGCGTCCTGCGCGTTCTACCTGCGCCTGGAACTGCGCCTGGGCCTGCTGATGACGCTGCTGATGGGGCTGTCGGTGTGGGCTGGCCATGCACTGGCGCAACAAAGCACCCTGGTCTGGCTGGCCAGCGGCGTGGGCATGTTCGTGATCGGCTGGGTGATCCAGTTCGTCGGCCATTACTACGAAGGGCGCAAGCCGGCCTTTGTCGATGACGTCTCGGGGCTGATCGTCGGGCCGTTGTTCGTGGTGGCGGAGCTGGCGTTTCTGCTGGGGCTGCGCCAGGCGCTCAAGCATGAGATCGAGGCACGGGCAGGAGAGGTGCGGGTCAATCCGAAGCGTGCCGCTGTTTGAAATGGCTATCGCGAGCAAGCTCGCTCCTACAAGGGATGGGGTTGACCATAAGTTCATGGGTCATCCCCGGATCATTGTAGGAGCGAGCTTGCCCGCTATGCTTTCAGCTTTTAGATATTGGCGACCTTCTGCCAGACCTTGGGCTTGAAGAACAGCGTCTCGCCCTTGGCCAGCCCGACCAGGCTGTCATGGTCTTTCACCACTTCGGCCTCGATCAGTTCGCTCTGCCCTTCGACCTTCAAGGTCACCCGGGTGGTGGCGCCCAGCGGACGGATATCGCGCACTTCGGCGGCATGGTGGTCGGCCAGTTCGGAGCGTGACAGCGACACTTCGTGCGGGCGGAACAGCACATGGTGGTCCTCGCCCAGGTGCAGGCGGTTGGAGTCGCCGAGGAAGTGGTAGACGAAGTCGCTGGCCGGGTTCTCGTACACCTCGCCCGGCGAGCCAATCTGCTCGATCACGCCCTTGTTCATCACCACGATACGGTCCGCCACTTCCATGGCTTCTTCCTGGTCGTGGGTGACGAATACCGAGGTCAGGTTGATGTCTTCGTGCAGCCGCGCCAGCCAGCGCCGCAGCTCCTTGCGCACCTTGGCATCCAGGGCGCCGAAGGGTTCGTCCAGCAGCAGCACCTTCGGCTCCACCGCCAGGGCGCGGGCCAGGGCGATCCGCTGGCGCTGGCCACCGGACAGCTGTTCCGGATAGCGGTCGGCGAGCCAGTCCAACTGCACCATGTTCAATAGCTCATGGACCTTCTCGGCGATCCTGCTTTCGCTCGGGCGCTGGTTTTTCGGCTTCATGCGCAGGCCGAAGGCGACGTTGTCGAACACGCTCATATGGCGGAACAGCGCGTAGTGCTGGAACACGAAACCGACGTTGCGATCGCGCACGTCGTGGCCGGAGACGTCCTCGCCGTGGAACACGATGCTGCCGGCGTCCGGGGTTTCCAGGCCGGCGATGATCCGCAGCAGGGTGGTCTTGCCGCAGCCGGACGGGCCCAGCAGCGCCACCAGCTCGCCGCTCTGGATGTCCAGGTTGATGCTGTTCAGGGCCTTGAAGGCGTTGAAATTCTTGCTGACGTTACGGACTTCGATCGACATGATTCATTCCTCCGCGGCGCTGGCGCGCAGGCGGTTGATACGGTTTTCGCTCCACTGCTTGAGCAGCAGGATGA